>Ga0123338_10003495_pt1 | contig 14085 bp, 9 predicted proteins | sample grotaG_FD_89793 | JGI IMG/M metagenome (GOLD analysis project Ga0123338, IMG submission 89793) | Glacier valley bacterial and archeal communities from Borup Fiord, Nunavut, Canada, to study Microbial Dark Matter (Phase II) -... | ecosystem: Environmental > Aquatic > Freshwater > Ice > Glacier ... | reverse complement strand
TGGGAGAAGTCCAGTGTATCACACTTTCCTAAATCAATTGAGTAACTCTTAGGCTTGCTTTCATGGACAAATTCGCGATATGTTCCTGATTTCTGACATCCAGCTATGCAGATATGAATGAATAGAATATAAAGGGAGAAGTATTTTGCTTTCATATGATATAGTTAGAATGTCTTATTCAATTGATCAATTGCGTTTGGCGATATAGGCCAACCTATTTCTAAAAAGTAATCTTTTTGATTTGTTTTTGTTGCTAAGGAACAGGCTAGTACAAAATTGTCTAACGAATTTTCAATTGAACTGGAATCTTTAAAATTCCTACAAGCTGTATAAAAATCCACTAAAAAATTACCTCTATTTTTTCCTTGTTCCATCTTGATAAGAATAGAAGCTATAACATCCGACACACTCCAGTTGTTCAGTTGATCTATGTTTTGGTTATATAACAATGCGTCTTTAATAAATATCTTATTAGCCCCTCTTACGCTATCTTCTAGGTTAACTAACGATCTATAATAATATTTGAAGGGAGTCGAATTTACTTTTGAAATTCTATCATTAAATTTATTGGCTAGTTTACATTGAATATAGATTGCAATTCCTGTGGAGATTATGTGTGTTTCTTTGTTAATCCTTACTTCCAATTTGTTGGAGTAAGGAAAGAAATTCCTCCCCATCTCATAAAAGAATAGATGATCTATTTTTTTATCTTCAAAAAAGTTGAGTAAAGCATTGTTAAAATATTCTTTTTCAATTTCTATTCCCTTCATCCCCAAATATCCACATCCTACACCGCAAGTATTGGAAACTTGAGCATAAATTAGTTTATCAATTAAGAAATCACTTTTTGCTCTTGGCTCAAAACCAGTAAGTATCTTAGCATAATCGTAGGCACTGTCAACCTTAAGAATTAGTTCAGTCAAATCATTAATGGGTATTGGGTTTTTCAGCAATGCAAATGATACATTTTTCCCGTTAATTAAATCTAAATGGTACTTTTCCCCTTTAAAGCTATTATATAATATTTCGGATTTTTTAATACAGCTCCCATTAGCCGCCAGTAGCATTAAAACTAAAATGGATTTAAAAAAAAAGCTATCTCGTAAACTGAGATAGCTTAAATTTAGGCCTGACAACTTACTAGCAATTTGCTGCACCACAAGTATTACTACCTGATTTACAGCAAAATTTTGTTCCCGCTGCGTTTCCATAAAGATCCTTTCCCGAACCAGCATAATTGTAATCAGTTGTAAGCTGGTTTGCGCTGTTCTCAGAGACAGCAGATAATGCTGACACATTGTAAAGTGCTACAACCGCAAAGGTTAAGCCTAGAGCGACATTGATTATTTTTTTCATAAAATTATTTTGTTTTGTTTGTTCAAAGTTGACGTTAATATTTTAGTAGCGCTACCCAGCTAGTGGGGTATCCTAGCTTGAAACAATTTGGTGATCAATTAAAGTCGGGATTTGAAAGTGTCTTATACTCACATGAAATGATTAATTCCAATTTAACTATTTACAACCCGGTGTGGATGCGGTGCATGTTTGACTTCCTGTTGTACAAAAAAAACAAGTCCCAGCTGCATTAGAGACAAGGGCACGACCTGAACCCGCATAATTGTAATCAGTTGTAAGTTGATTCGTACTAGTTTCAGAGACGGAGGATAATGATGATACATTGTAAAGCGCAACAACCGAAAGGGTTAAACCTAGAACGACATTAATAATTTTTTTCATAAAATATTTGGTTAAGTTTATTCAAGATTGACGCTAATATTTTAGTAACACTACCCGTTTAATTGGGTACCCTCTTTTATAATAATTTCGTTACAAACAGAGAGTAACCGCAGTAGGCAGGATGATTTAGAAATCTTCTGTCCTACTTTAGAATTGGAGCTTCCGCGAGTAGCATTCTCGCACCTGCGAGTAGTATTCTTGCTTCCGCGACTTAGATTCTCCCGACCAATCCCAGAATTTGACCAGATTTAGGCATATCTAACCCGACAGTGTGGCCGACCCAAGCGGCACACATGGCAAAGCCGGCACAATCCCACCCGCAAAACCAAAGCTTTGCCAAGAGTGCCGCACCCCCGCACCAAAACTGGACAGATTAGTAAGACCAAACCGAAAGATTCTCCAAGGTTGCCCCCGCGCAAGTACACTATATATAGAGTGCCCCGTGGACAAAGAACAAACGAATAAGAAACGGACGACCATGTTCCGTGACAATCCATTCTATAACGTGACCGCCTGACGACAACTGAAAGACTAACTTACAACGTGGGTGAAAAGGGCACATGTTGCTAACAAAATGTTTCTGCAATGGTGCCGTGACGAGTTGGTTTAAAGTTTTATCTTCGTTCAACGCTATCGTTTCGTGGGACAGGACGCGGCTTCGATAAGGCACCACTGCAGAAACACAAACGTTGCCAGCCATAGGGTCGGACAAAATAGTTTGCCAATTAACGAGTGACAATCTGCTAAGACAAATTCTCCACGTGGAGAAGTGATCGGCTTCGTGACAACGTGGACTTTGAAATCAAATAACATTGAACTCATGAGAAAATTAATGGCCGACCCTTCGCATTTTTAAAAAGATTGTGCTCCGAATTGCCCTGCGCTTTTGGCACATGCCATAGCCACACATCCCGCCCTCAAACCCAAGCTATGGCAAGAGCCAAACCCCACCCGCCCCAACCATTATCATTCAGGTGTTAACGGTTAAATTTCCGTATTTTGTCAACTTAAATGTTCTCTTGAATCAACAATGACCGACAATACCCAACTCGAAAAGAAACTCTGGACAGCAGCCGATAAACTCCGGAACAACATGGATGCTGCGGAGTATAAGCACGTTGCCTTGGGACTGATCTTCCTGAAATATATCTCTGATGCCTTTGACGAGCTCTACCAAAAGTTACAATCCGAGAAAAAGAAAAGCGGGGCAGACCCCGAGGACAAAGACGAGTACACGGCTGAAAGAGTGTTTTACGTTCCTCCATCTGCTCGTTGGACATGGTTGCAAGGCAGAGCAAAATTACCAACCATCGGCAAGGACATTGACGATGCAATGGACTCTATTGAAAAAGATAATCCTACGCTGAAAGGTGTTTTACCAAAAGACTACGGACGCCCAGCACTTGACAAGCAACGATTAGGGGAACTCATTGACTTAATCGGCTCAATTACTTTAAGTAAGAATGGAAACGGGAAAGGCAAAGACGTTTTAGGTTTTGTGTTTGAATATTTTCTCGGACAATTTGCTGATGCCGAAGGTAAAAAGGGCGGACAGTTCTATACGCCACAAAGTATTGTAAAACTTTTAGTTGAAATGCTCGCACCAGAACCCGAGAAGCGAGTCTATGACGGGTGTTGCGGAAGTGGTGGAATGTTTGTACAAAGCGAAAGGTTTATTGAATTGCACGAACATCGTAAAGGAAAGATTTCAGTTTACGGGCAAGAGAGTAACCCGACAACTTTTCGATTAGCTAAAATGAACTTAGCCATTCGCGGCATTGATGCAAAGATTGAGTTGGGCGACACATTGATGAACGACAAGTTCCCTGAATTGAAAGTGGATTACATCATTGCCAACCCTCCTTTCAATGTTAGCGATTACAACATTAACAAAGCTGAAACGCATAAATGGAAATATGGAATTCCGCCAACCGGAAACGCCAACTATGCGTGGCTTCAACATTTCATCAGTAAACTGGCTCCCAACGGAACAGCAGGTATTGTTTTGGCGAACGGAAGTATGAGCAGCGACACTTCTACTGAAGGACAAATCAGAAAAGAACTCATTGAGAATGATTTGGTGGATTGCATGGTAGCACTGCCACCTCAATTATTTTACAATACTCAGATACCAGCGTGTTTGTGGTTCTTATCGCGAAACAAAACCAACAGCAAATTCCGAAACCGCAGCAATGAAATCCTGTTTATTGACGCACGTGAAATTGGATCAATGATTAGCCGGAAACAAAAGGAGTTGAATGATGCTGACATTCTGAAAATCACTGACACCTACCACAACTGGAGAAGTAAAGAATGGAAAAAGAAATACAAAGATGTGCCCGGCTTATGCAAATCGGCCAATGTGGAAGAAATACGCAAGAACAATTATGTACTTACCCCCGGACGTTACATTGATTTCAAAGAAGTTAAAGAAGATAAAAAGGGCTTTGATAAAAAGATGAAAAGTTTAACCGCCACATTAGCCGAACAAATGGAAAAGGCTGGTAAGTTGGACAAAGAAATAAAGAAGAACTTAAAGAAGATTGGTTATGAGTTCTGAATTGGATAAAGACTACGGCCTCATTCTGCAAGACCTGAAAGAGAAAATAAGGCAGGCAAGGCTACGTGCTTCGGTTGTGGTTAATGCGCAACTCCTTCAAGTATATTGGGAAATCGGGCGAGCCATTTTGGAACAGCAAGAGAAAATGGGTTGGGGTGCTAAGATTATAGACAGGCTTGCATCCGACCTGAGAATGGAATTTGACGATATGAAGGGGCTTTCCATTCGCAATCTCAAGTATATGCGAGCCTTTGCCGAGGCTTATCCCCAATTTGTGCAACCGTCACCTGCACAATTACAAAATGTTGAAAGTCAGGAAAATGCAATTGTGCAACCAGCGGCTGCACAATTAGAAAAACTGGTTGGCCAGCTTCCCTGGACGCATAATACAGTATTGCTCGACAAGCTTCCTTCTCTGGATGAAAGGCTGTTCTATGTACAGAAATGCATTCAAAACGGGTGGAGCAAGGCGGTACTTATCCATCAAATTGAAAGTAATTTATATAGCCGACAAGGGAAAGCCATTACTAACTTTGAACTTACACTGCCGAAATATCAGTCTGATCTAGCGAGGGAAACATTTAAGAATCCTTACCTCTTCGATTTTCTGGGTATCGAAGAAGAGATACACGAACGCGAATTAGAAAAAGCACTCATCCAACACATTAAAAAGTTTTTGCTCGAACTCGGCAGAGGCTTTGCGTTTGTAGGCAACCAGTACAACTTAGTGGTGAACAGTGACGATTTCTTTCTAGACTTACTCTTTTATAATTATCACCTGCATTGCTTTGTGGTTTTTGAATTGAAGGTGGGCGATTTTATGCCAGAGTATGCAGGGAAACTTAATTTCTACATCAATACAATCGACCAACAGATTAAAGGAGCAGACGACAAACCAACCATTGGTGTGTTGTTGTGCAAAACCCCGAATGAAACAGTAGTGAAGTATGCCTTAACCGGAATACAATCACCTATGGGTGTGGCCGAATACGAATTGATCAATGCGCTGCCGAAGCAACTGAAAGCCCAAATGCCAACAGTAGAAGAATTAGAAAAGGAATTAGAAACACCTCAGAAACCACTCGATGCCAAGCTTGCCCGAATAAAAGAACTCACTAAGCAAATGAAAGGTGAATCATTGAGGGAGAGAGACAATAAAAGCATCATTGAATTATTTACCCAAACTTTACCTAAACTGAGAGAACGGCTCGAAACGCGATTGGAAATCATCATGAAAGAGTTTCATAGCCCCAAAGTTTCACGTATCCTTAATGAGCAGTATGATTATACTACGGATGTTGACTTGGAAGCCAAGCTTCTAAAGGAAGGTGTCCGCAAAGTAGGTATAAACGTAAATCTGCAAGGCTTTATCAAAGCAGGTACAAAGACTTTCAATGTGTGGAAGGAACTGAAATTTGAACTTCACCAGTATTTCTACCATATCAAAACATTCACCAACCAAGATATTACTCTGCAAGAACGACTATACGGACAGCTTTGGACAGAAAATGAACTTGACCAGCTTACTGAAGAGTTTGCTGAAATTATTGCCGATGATGTAGCTCAGAATATTGAACGCATTCAAAATCAGAAATAGTGAAAGGCTGGAAAACATATAAGCTTAGCGAAGTAGCTGAAATTAAATATGGGAAGGATCATAAGCTACTTTCTGATGGCGACATCCCTGTTTTCGGTTCAGGTGGAATCATGCGATATGCTGACAAAGCCATCTATGATAAGGAGTCGATACTAATTCCACGGAAGGGTACATTGAGCAATCTATTTTATCTTGACAAACCCTTTTGGTCTGTAGACACAATGTTCTACACGAAAATAAGTGAAGGTACTTCGGGCAAATTTCTTTACTACTTACTAAAGAACTTGAATTTAGCCTCAATGAATGTTGGCTCAGCAGTTCCAAGTTTAACAACAGAGGTTCTAAATAAGGTGGAAATAAATTTGCCAGATTTGAAATCGCAAAAACAAATCGCCTCCATCCTCTCCAGCTTAGACAACAAAATAGAACTCAACCTACAAATGAACAATACCCTTGAAGCAATGGCGCAAGCTATTTTTAAGGAGTGGTTTGTAAACTTCAATTTCCCCGGTTCGAAAGGGAAGTTGATTGATAGTTTACCAAAGGGATGGAGAATGGGGAAACTAAGTGAAGTATTGGAAATCAAATACGGAAAAGATTACAAACATCTTACCAATGGAAATATTCCACTTTATGGTTCAGGTGGAATAATGAAATATGTTGATGCGGCAATCTATGATAGAGAGTCGATATTAATTCCAAGAAAGGGAACTTTGAGTAATCTATTTTATACTAACAAGCCTTTTTGGTCTGTTGATACAATGTTTTACACTAAAATAAAAGCGGAAGCGGCAGGTAAATATCTTTTCTACCTTTTAAAAACATTGGACTTGGAATCAATGAATGTTGGTTCTGCCGTTCCAAGCTTGACGACTGAGGTGTTGAATAATTTATTAATCCAGATCCCTTCGATTGAAATTTTAAAGCAATTTGAAGTGCTGGTTACAAGCATGCATGAAAAACTGGAATCGAACATAATCGAAAATCAAGTCCTGTCTGATATTCGTGATAGCATATTACCTAAATTGATGACAGGAAAAATTGAAGTGAAAGAATGAACTCCATAAGTGAAAACGATATAGAGCAAATTGCCCTTGGTTATTTAAAGACCTTAGGCTATAACCATGTTTGGGGACCAACCATTTCCCCGGAAGGAGAACAGCAGGAACGCCAATACAATGAAGTAGTCTTAGCCAATCGTTTACGTTCGGCTATTGACACGCTAAATCCTAACCTACCAGCAGAAGCAAAAGAAGATGCGCTTAAAAAAGTATTGCGGGCTGAAAGTCCCAATCAGTTAATCAACAACGAAACGTTTCATAAATACTTAACCGAGGGTGTTGATGTAGAGGTAAGAACGAAAGATGGCATACGCGGAGAGAAAGTTTACATTGTTGATTTCAACGAGATTGAGCGCAATGAATTTTTAGCCATCAATCAGTTCACCATCATTGAACACAACCAAAACAAAAGACCGGACATTATCATATTCATCAATGGCTTGCCCTTGGTAGTCATTGAATTGAAAAATGCAGTGGATGAAAACGCTACCATCAAAACAGCCTTCAACCAACTACAGACTTATAAGCAAGCGATACCTTCCCTGTTCACCTACAATGAATTGCTAATCGTAAGTGATGGGTGGGATGCACTCTGCGGAACACTTACCAGCGATTGGGGTCGCTTTATGAGTTGGAAAACCAAAGACGGCAAAACCACAGCTGATACACTAACTCCACAAATGGAAGTAATGTTCAACGGTATGTTGAACAAACAAACACTACTCGATTTAATCCGGCATTTCATTGTATTTGAAAAGAGTAAAGACAAAACGCTAAAGAAAGTTGCAGCCTATCATCAATACTATGCTGTGAACAAAGCCGTAACCACAACTCAAACCGCAGCAGCGGAAACTGGTGACAGAAGAGCAGGAGTAGTTTGGCACACGCAAGGAAGTGGCAAGAGTTTGAGCATGGTGTTTTACACAGGCAAGTTGGTATTGGCTTTAGACAATCCAACGATAGTCGTGCTTACAGATCGTAATGATTTGGATGACCAGCTTTACGAAACATTTACAAACTGTCAGCAACTTCTAAGACAAGAGCCACAACAAGCTGAAGACAGAAAACATTTACGCACATTATTGAGTGTTGCCTCAGGTGGAATTGTGTTTACCACCATTCAGAAATTCATGCCAGCAGAAGTTGACATTGTGGAAACTGGAAACATTAAAGAACCTGACCCAAAATACATTGGCGCGGAGATCAAATCTTTAAGCAACCGAAAAAACATTGTAGTAATAGCCGATGAAGCACACCGAAGTCAATACGATTTTATTGATGGCTTCGCCAAACATTTGCGCGATGCTTTGCCTCATGCCTCGTTCATTGGCTTTACCGGAACACCGATTGAAAGCAGCGATAGAAATACTCAAGCCGTTTTTGGAAACTATGTAGATGTCTATGACATTCAGCAAGCAGTAATTGACAAGGCAACTGTTCCTATCTATTATGAAAGCCGATTGGCCAAAGTTCACTTCGCAGAAGATGAGAAAGTTCAGTTAGATGATCGGTTTGAAGAACTAACAGAAGGAGAAGAATTAACCCAACGCCAACAACTTCGCTCCAAGTGGACAAGATTGGAAGCCATTGTAGGAAATCCCAATCGGGTAAAAAAAGTTGCGGAAGATTTGGTAAACCATTTTGAGCAACGCAATTCCGTTTTAGAAGGAAAGGCCATGATTGTGTGCATGAGTCGGAGAATTTGTGTGGAAGTGTACGAAGCTATTATCAAGTTAAGACCAAACTGGCATTCGGACGAGGACGATAAAGGAACAATAAAAGTAGTGATGACAGGTTCATCCAGCGATGAGTTGAAGATGCAACCTCACATTCGTAACAAACCAAGGCGTAAAGCCATTGGCGAAAGATTAAAGAATCCTGCGGACAGTTTAAAATTGGTAATTGTTCGTGACATGTGGCTCACAGGTTTTGATGCGCCTTGCTTACATACGCTGTATGTTGACAAACCTATGAGAGGTCACAGTTTGATGCAAGCCATCGCCCGAGTAAACAGAGTTTTCACCGAAGGCAAAGAAGGCGGATTAGTTGTAGATTATTTGGGAATAGCCCAAGAACTAAAACATGCTTTAGCAGAATACACAGCAAGCGGTGGTGAAGGCAAACCAACACTTGATCAGGAATTGGCTGTTGCTAAAATGTTGGAATTCTATGAAGCCATAGACTATCAACTACGACATTTTGATTGGAGAAAGTTCTTCACCCTTTCACCAGCGGATAAGCTTAGATACATTCCGCTAATTGTAGATTACATTTTCAGTCAGGAGAACGGAGAACAATCTTTTGTAGAGAACACAAAGAATTTGTTAAAAGCCTTCGCTATCTCCGTTCCCCACGACAAAGCACTTGCCATCCGCGACAATGTGGCTTTGTTCCAAGCAATTAAAGCAAGGTTGGTTAAAATCTCTGACCGCAACGAAGGCGGAAAAAGTGATGACGAAATTGAAACAGCCATCAAGCAAATTATTTCAGAAGCAATCACAGCCGATAAAGTAATAGACGTATTTGATGCAGCTGGAATCAAAAAGCCAAATATTGAAATACTGGATGAAAGATTCTTACAAGAACTAAAAGACTTGCCACAAAAAAATCTTGCCGTTGAATTGTTAAAGAAACTCCTGAAAGACGAAATCAAAAAGCGCACAAAGATAAACCTTGTTGAGAGTAAGAAGTTTTCGGAAATGCTCGAAGATGCAATCAAACGTTATCATAATGGAATGATTGATACGGTTGAATTCCTAGAAAAAGTGTTGATTCCATTTGCCGCTCACATTAAAGAATCAGATAAGAAAGGGGAAAAACTCGGACTTGATTTCAGAGAATACGCTTTCTATACAGCATTAGAAGTAAACAACAGTGCCGTTGCCGTTCTTGGTGATGAAACACTAAAACATATTGCACAGGAATTACTTCAGACCGTTCGCAACAGCACAACCATCGACTGGACAATAAAGGAAAGTGTTCAATCCGCTTTGAGAAGGAACGTGAGACGCATCCTCCGGCTACACGGGTATCCACCGGACTTACAAGAAAAGGCTGTGGAGACAGTTATTACCCAAGCTAAAATGTTAGCGGAGAATTTATTGAGTGATAAAGGTGAGTAATATCCATGCATTCGAGCCGTAGCCAATTTGTCGACAGTTCAAGCTGAGGAATTGAAGTGTCCGATAAAATCGTACGGTTGAAAATATAGCAGAATGACCAATCAGCTATCCGAAAAAATCGGACAACTGAAACCAACAGGGGTACAACTTGTCCCCTAGTTGAACTAAGAACCAGCCCTAATTTGAAGGGCTTTTTTATTTCTAATCTACGAATGACGAAACGGAAAACGTACGACACACGAGTTAAATACTTGGTGCGCAAAGGGCTATTGCCAGACCTCTATCGAAAACAGATTCACCGGAGTCTAGTAAGTAAATGGAAAAATGAATCGCCTGAGAAATACACAGGTTACGAACTCAATGACAACATCGAAGAGTTGTATGAGTTAATGAAGAAAGTTTCTGATGACAAACGATTACAAAGAACACTTCGAGCCTTTTACCGAATTAACAAGACCCTGAAAAACATCATTGGAAATGGGAAAGACTACCTCAAAAGGATTAGAGAATACAAACACGAAATAGTAGAAGCCATCCAGCGAGGTAAACAGACTATTGGAATCAAAAGAGGAATTAAACTCTTTGGAATCGGACAAAGCACCTATCGGATTTGGGCAATGGAATCTTTCTTCCGTTGTGGACAATCTTTGAGCAAGATTTGCAATACGGCTTACCCGCAGCAATTGACTGTCAAGGAAGTCCATAAAATGCACAAGATCTTGTCAGACGGAGAGTTTCTTCATTGGCCGATAATCTCAGTTGCATATTACAGCATGAAGAATTCCATTTTAAAAGCACACCCGAATACTTGGTACAAGTATGCCCGATTAATGAAGATCAAAAGAAAAAGGTATCGAAAGCCGGAGATAAAATACGATGAAGGACTAAGAGCAAACGCACCCAATGAAAAATGGCACGCGGACATTACAGAACTTCAAACGGCAGACGGAAGGACTTCATACATCTATCTGGTCATGGACAATTTTTCGCGTTACATAACTTCATGGCGCGTGGCGGACAAAGTTTGCGCGAAAGTGAGAATAGAGACCTTTGAAGAATCTATTATCAACGCAGGAATAAAACCAAAACAAAAAACGAAAACGGAATTAATTGTTGACGGAGGAACAGAAAACAATAACAAGAGTGTGGAGACACTACTCGAAAAATATCCCGTGGACAAATTGGTAGCCATGAAAGATATTTTGAAATCAAACTCAATGATAGAATCTTTAAACAAGCTTCTCAAATACGGTTACCTCTACCCGAGAAAGATTCAGAACCAAGAGGAACTTGTAAAAATCATGAGAAAAATTGTCGTTCCCGACTACAACGACAAAAGACCACACGGATCACTATTCGGACTGACTCCTGGAGAGTCTTACGGGAGAAAGACTGTGAACTTTAAAAAGATTCGGCAGAAAATGATTGAGGCACACCACAAGAGAGTAGCATTCAACCAGACTCATGCGTGTTACGGATGTCCGTTCGGTTGCAAGCAGGACTAAAGACCAGCACCGAGACCAAGGACTTCAAAAATATTGTCAGCCGACTTTCAAAAAATGGACAAAATACCTATCATTGACAATTGACTTGGATGTTTCTTATAAGAAACAATTAGTGTTGTAAGACCTTGTGAAATGACACAACCAAATCGCACACACTTTGGCAGGCCACACGTCCGACCCGCATCCAAAGCCAACCAAAGAGTGTGCTCAGTGTAGTGTAAGTGGAGAAAGTTGTCAGTGAAAAATGCCCCACCGCACGACTGACTAATGAAGAGTGGTGTAACATTAACGAGTGACGAAAGACACGGCTTCGAATGAAGTGAGGAGAAGACCCTACGGCTGGCAACAATGTGTATAAAACATAGCGGGGGCTCGGTGTTGCATTGTAGTTTTGGTTTCTTAATTTCGTTCAGTGTCGTGGGACAAAACGGAGCAGGTCGCTAAAGCCATTCCTTCGTCATTTGGCTTTAGCTCCTAAACCCCGCTACGTTTCATACACGCACGTTGTGCACCATTTACCCTTGGACAGATTCCACCTTGATTAAACGACTAACAATAATAATTCTAATACTAACGACAACGACTAGTTGGAGTCAAGTGCAAATTACGGGAACAGTAATTTTCAAAGAGGACAAGTCGACATCTCCAGGAATTAACGTTGTTGAGAAAGGAACTAAAAATGGAACGGTAACCGACAAAGACGGGGCTTTTAAACTGACCGTTGACGACCCGAATACTATTTTAGTTTTTTCATTTATCGGAGTAAGGACTCAAGAGTTTGAGTTGAAAGGAAAAAGAGAAATACTCGTCAAACTAAGACTTGATTGCAACAAGGACTTTTTCGACTCAAATGAAGTTCACATATATGCAAATAGTGGTGTAATCAACAATCCAATAGGTGGACAAATTGACGTTGCTTCACCATGGACTTTTCTTGGAGTCATCAAAGGTTCGTATGCTTACCAGACCAACCTAAAAGACAACAAAATGCAAACCGGACAATTGGAATTAGCTCATTCCATTAGCAACTGTGACTTCGATATTGATTTCAGGTGGAATTATCGACAAGTAAAATTTGACAACAACTTAGACTTCAGAGTGAACTCATTTGAAACCGATTTGAACCTAAGAAACTTAAAACTAATTGTTGGTTATTCGCGACTTGATTTTACCAAAGTCAAGACGACTGACAACACTAAACTTTCGGGACTTTCAATTGGTCTTGGTCGATACTTTAATATTCCGCTTCATCCCATAGCAATTTTAAAAGTAGGCTTGTACAAGGACAAAGTAGAATATCAAGCTTCTATTCAAGGTGGACATAAGCGATTTCTATGTTTCTTGAAGTTCTACAAATTGGACTCATTTAACGAACTAAGTGTAGGCATTGGGACAGGGTTGGGCTATCGGACTAAGAAACGAAAAGGGTAAACGGTGCACAACAAAATGTTTCTTCAATGGTGCGGTGAGGTGTAATCCAAAGTTTATATCTTCGTTCAACGCTTTGTGTCGGGGACAGGACGCGGCTTCGGAAGCGCACCACTGAAGAAACACAAACGTTGTGCGCAAGCTTATTTAAAAAAGATTCTACTATGAATTGCGAATTATTTCAGGACAAAAACAATTGGGACTATTTGACCGACACAGTCACGATGGTGACAAGTGTCTTGACTTTGGTTGTAGCTCTCAGACTGTTTGAAAGATTCTCTTTTAAAAGGCAAGTATTACAAAAGCAATTGGAGACTTTGTACCAGTTGATAAACGTGTTGCAAAATTGGACAATTAGTATTGGAGCAAAAGGACTAAAAGAAGGAGACGACACGTCATTTTTTCAATATGGTTTTCGAGTTAAATTTTTTGACATGAAGTTTAAAAAGAATGATTTGAACTACCGAGAATTATTCTTTAAAGAAAAATTGTTATTCACCTACGACTGGTACGAGCAAAATCCGCTAATCGGGTGGGACAATAATCCATTTCTACCAAAAAGCATCGCTGAGAAGATTGAGAATTTTAAGATTACATTTCCTTATCCTGCTTACGAGACAGATTTTTCAAAGGTGACGTTTATTGACTTGGACTCATTCGACCAAACTGTAAAAAGAGAAGAAAGACCAAGGACAAATTATATTCATAACCCCAAGGACAAAATCTGCACCGACTTTGAGACATTTCATACGACATGTAACGAACTGATAACTGAGATTGAAAAATGGTTGAAGAAGTATAAGGTAGAAAATTTGAACCTAAAATAAGCCAGCGCACAACAAAATGTTTGCACAATGGTGCGGTGACGTGTAGCCCGAAGTGTTATCTTCGTTCCACGTTTGGTGTCGGGGACAGGACGCAGCTTCGAACTCGCACCACTGCGCAAACACAAACGTTGTGCACAATTATTTTCGGACAAGACATAACCAAATGAAACAGATTTTTGCAATCGGACTACTAATCACCATCTTGAGCTGTACTAGTAAGAAAAATGAGTCGAAATTTGAAACCCATA
>Ga0123338_10003493_pt1 | contig 14089 bp, 13 predicted proteins | sample grotaG_FD_89793 | JGI IMG/M metagenome (GOLD analysis project Ga0123338, IMG submission 89793) | Glacier valley bacterial and archeal communities from Borup Fiord, Nunavut, Canada, to study Microbial Dark Matter (Phase II) -... | ecosystem: Environmental > Aquatic > Freshwater > Ice > Glacier ... | reverse complement strand
GAGGGCGTCATGAAGACGCGGATGCAGCCGATCGACCACATCTGGGCCAAGCTCCCGCGCATCGTGCGTGACCTCGGAGCCCTGTGCCACAAGAAGGTGCGGCTGGAGATGGTGGGGAAGGAGACCGAGCTCGACCGCACCCTGCTCGAAGCCGTCAAGGACCCCCTGACCCACCTCGTGCGCAACGCGGTCGACCACGGGCTCGAGAGCCCGGAGGACCGGGTCGCACGGGGCAAGCCGGCCGAGGGTGTCCTGACCCTCAAGGCCTTCCACGAGGGCGGCCAGGTCGTCGTCGAGGTCTCCGACGACGGTGCCGGGATCGACACCGAGCGGATCCGCGTGAAGGCCGGCGAGAAGGGGCTGCTCCGCCCCGACCAGCTGGCTCAGATGAACCCGGCCGACCTGCTGCAGCTGGTCTTCGCCCCGGGCTTCTCCACGGCCGCCGCCGTCACGAACGTCTCGGGACGCGGCGTCGGTATGGACGTCGTCAAGACCAACATCGAGGCCATCGGCGGTGCGATCGAGATCGAGTCGGCCGTCGGCGTCGGCACCACCTGCCGGCTGCGGATCCCGTTGACCCTGGCCATCGTGGCCTCGCTGACCATCGAGTGTGCCGGTGACCGGTATGCCATCCCGCAGGTCAGCCTGCAGGAGCTCGTCACCCTGGACGCCGACCGGGCCGTCTCCCAGGTCGAGGACGTCGGCGGCGCCGAGGTCTACCGCCTGCGAGGACAGCTGCTGCCGCTGGTGCGGCTGGCAGACGTGCTGAAGGTGCCGACCGAACGCACCGACGGGCACGTCGTCATCGCCGTGCTCCAGGCGGACGGACGACGGTTCGGTCTCGTGGTCGACCGGGTCCTCAACACCGAGGAGATCGTCGTCAAGCCACTGTCGTCCCGACTGAAGTCGATCGGGGTCTACTCCGGAGCCACGATCCTCGGTGACGGGCGAGTGGCCCTCATCCTCGACGTGCAGGCTCTGGCCAAGGGCGCCCTTCGCCCCGGTGGGGTGGAGCGGGAGCAGGTCGTCACCGACCACAGCGACCGGCCCGACGAGTCCGAGCGGGTGCTGCTCGTCGGTGCCGGGGGCGGCCGCGAGGTCGCGATCCCCCTGTCGATGGTCACCCGGCTCGAGCAGGTCTCCATCGACCGGGTCGAGCGGGTGGGCTCACGGGAGGTCGTGCAGTACCGCGGCGCGATCCTGCCGTTGCTCCGTCTGCAGCAGCACCTCGGCTCGTACGGCGAGGAGTCGCCGACCCACCTGCTGCTGGTCGTCTACACCTCCGCCGGGCGCAGCATCGCCCTGGTGGTCGACGAGGTGCGCGACATCGTCGACGGTGCCAGCATCCGCAGCGACATCGACGATGCGGGTCTGACCGGATCCGCCGTCATCCGGGACAAGGTCGTCGAGCTCCTCGACGTCCGCTCAGCGATCCTCGCCGCCGACCCGTACTTCTTCATCGACGGCATGTCCTCCGATTCCCTGCTCGAAGGAGCCCTCTCATGAAGGTCCAGCTCGCGACGTTCCAGCTCGCCGGATACACCTACGGCATCGAGGTGGGCATGGTGCAGGAGGTGTTGCGCCAGCAGTCGCGCACCCGCGTCCCGCTGGCTCCGCCCGCCGTCGCCGGACTGGTCAACCTGCGTGGGCAGGTGCTCACCGCCATCGACCTCCGCTCGCGGCTGGACCTGCCCGAGCGCCCCGAGGGAGTCGAACCGATGGTGGTCGTCGTCCGGGTCGCGGGTGAGCCGGTCAGCCTCCTCGTCGACTCCATCGGCGACGTCGTGGACGTCGACTCCGACACCTTCGAGCAGCCACCGGACACCCTCTCTGACGCGGGTCGTGAGCTGATCACCGGCGCCTACATGCTGAGCGACCGGCTGCTCCTGGCTCTCGACACGGACCGCGCGGTCGCCGGCTGAGGTCGCCCAGTACGGTTCACACCAAACGCACAAATCCGGACGCACCACCCCACTTTTTCCCTTCCCCTGTCGCAAGCGCCCGCTATGCCGCAGGCTGATCAGGTGATCACCTGACCACCACATCAGCTGATCACCTGATGACTCAAGGGGGAACAATGCGCTATTCGTTGGTCAATCCCACTGCGCTGGGTTTCGACCTCGTGCGGCTGCCGGGGGGCGCCCAGACCGTCGAGGTCCTGCTGGCTGCCTGCGAGGCGTCGTCAGCCGACCTCAACCGCCTGGCCGGGGTTCACCCGGGGCTGGAACGAGAGGCACGCTGGGAGCGGGCGCGCGAGCGCAGCCGGCTCCTGCGACCGGTGCTGTCGGCGGTCGAGCTCGCCGAGCCGGTCCTCTCGGGCCAGGTGCTCGACGCGACCGACGGTGGGTCCGAGCTGCTCACGAGGATCGCTGAGGCTCCCCTGGGTGACCTCGACGACCTGGCCGCGTTCGTGCGCCACGAGGCCCTCGAGGCCACGTGGACGCGCGTCGGGGGCGTCGCCCTGCAGGACTTCCGCGCGCAGCTGGCCAGCGACGTGCTGGTCGACGCCGCCACCTCGGCCTACTGCTCCGACCTCCTGGAAGCCGACGAGCGGAGACGCCTCGTCGGGCCGTTCCTGCAGGACCGCAGGTTGGCTGGCTCCCATCGCCCCGACCCGGCCCCGGACGCCGTACGCGTCCTGCTGGCGGAGGTCACCGCCTGGGGAGCGGCCGACCGGCAGACGTTCGTCGCCGCTGTCGACGCCAACCGCTCCTCGACGACGCGGTGGGCCGGCGCCATGCACGAGGCGGGCTGGGCCGCTCACCTCTCGGGGCGCACCCGGACCGCGGCCATCGCCCAGCTGCACGCCGTCGTGGCGTTCAAGGCCGCAGGACTCACGACGACGGAAGCGGCGCTCGGGTCGTGGAACGCGCTGAGCGGCGTGGTGCAGGCCCTGGTCGTCGCTGACCTGCTGGGAGCCGACGAGCTCGAGGTGCTGTTGCAGCCCTGGAGGATCGCCCGGGGACGCGATCCGCGGTAGCCCCGGGGGCGAGCGCACAGCAGTGAGTGACGGGATCGACTCAGGACCGGGAGCCGGGGGCCGATAGGTACCGTGCGCTGCACACGGTGGTGCGTGATCTCGAGGAGACCCTGGTGGCCCCGATCCGCGTACTGGTGGTGGACGACTCCGTCGTCATCCGCCGGCTCATCACCGACGTCCTGTCCGGCGATCCTGATATCGAGGTCGTGGGGACCGCCTCCAACGGACAGCTGGCGCTGGGCAAGGTCGAGGCCCTCATGCCGGACGCCATCACCCTCGACATCGAGATGCCCGTCATGGACGGCATCGAGACCGTCCGGGCCCTGCGCCGGGCCGGTCGCAGGATGCCCGTCATCATGTTCAGCACCCTCACCGAGCGTAGCGCAACCTCGACCCTCGACGCCCTGGAAGCAGGGGCCAGCGACTACGTGACCAAGCCGGCCAACGTCGGCAGCGTCAAGGAGTCCCTCGAGCAGGTCCGCAGCTCGCTCATCCCCAAGATCAAGGCCCTGTGCGGTGCGCGTCGACCCCTCGGGATCGCCCGGCGACCGGTCACGCCCGGATCCGGCACGGCACCGTCGCCGTCACCCACCGGTCACGCGCCACCAGCGTCCTCGGCGCCCCGCGCGCCCGTCCTCACCGCCCGTCGCGGAGGCGCCACTCCGTACCGTGTGCTGGCCGTGGGCTGCTCCACGGGCGGACCCGACGCGCTCGGCAAGCTCCTGGCCGCTCTGCCGGCCGACCTCAGCGTGCCCGTCGTCGTCGTCCAGCACATGCCGCCCGTCTTCACCAAGCAGTTCGCGGCACGTCTCGACAAGGCCGTCGCCCTCACGGTCGTCGAAGCGACGGCCGGGCAGGTGCTGCGCCCGGGGCACGTCTACATCGCGCCGGGAGACTTCCACCTACGGATCAAGCCCGCCGCCGCGGAGGGGCGCACCGAGCTCGACCAGGGGGCCCAGGAGAACTTCTGCCGCCCGGCGGTCGACGTGTTGTTCCGGTCGGTCGTCGAGACGTACGGGCGCGACGTCCTGGCGGCTGTTCTCACGGGAATGGGCCAGGACGGACGACTCGGCGCCCTCGACATCGTGGCGGCCGGGGGAAGCGTGATCGTGCAGGACGAGGCGACGTCGGTCGTGTGGGGGATGCCCGGAGCCGTGGCCAACGCGGGGGCGGCCGAGGAGGTACTGCCCATCGGGACCCTCGGCCAGGCCCTGGCCCGCCGTCTGACCCGCCCCGCGCTCTCAGGGCAGCGCGTCACGGCTGGAGCCCGCGAGCAGGCTGCCTTCAGCCCACCGACCACCGTCATGCCGGCAAGACGGTGACGGCCCACCCCGTCGCCTCCCCCGAGACGGGAAGAGGGTGGTCGTTGTCCTCACGTGGTGGGAGCCGCGGCCGAAACTCAGGTAGAGAAGCGGCTCCAGAGGCTGAGCCGCTCCATCCGACACTCGACGACCATGCACCACGGGCTACGAAGCCCGAGTCGACATCCCCACTGACCGGAGGCGTTTCCTGATGGCCCTGTCGCCTGACTTGTTCCACTTCGTGTGCGAACTCGTGCGTCGTGAGGCGGGCATCGTGCTCGAGGACGGCAAGGAGTACCTCGTCGAGTCGCGCCTGCTTCCCCTGGCCCGCAAGTCCGGTGCCGGGACGACGTCGGACTACGTTGCCGCGCTACGCGCCCGCCCGACCCTCGAGGGGCGGCACGCCGTCGTCGATGCACTCACCACCAACGAGACCTTCTGGTTTCGCGACCAGGACCCTTTCGAGGCACTCACCCGCGTGGCCATCCCCGAGCTGGTCGCCCGACCCAACCCGCGCCGCAAGCTGAGGATCTGGTCGGCCGCCTGCTCGAGCGGACAGGAGGCGTACTCCATCGCGATGCTGATGACCGAGCACCTCCTGCCCCTCGGATGGAGCGTCGACATCGTCGCCACCGACATCTCGCCCACCATGGTCGAGCGCACCCGAGCCGGGACCTACTCCCAGCTGGAGGTCGGCCGAGGGCTCCCCGCCTCGATGCTGATCAAGTACTTCCGCCGAACCGGCACCCAGTGGCAGGTGAACGAGAACATCCGCTCGATGGTGACCGTCGCCCCCCTCAACCTGACCCAGCCGTTCCCGGCCGGTCCCGCCTTCGACATCGTCTTCATGCGCAACGTCCTCATCTACTTCGACACCCAGACCAAGCGACAGATCATGCGCCAGGTGCGCCAGGTCACCACACCCGGGGGATTCATGTTCCTCGGGGCCGCTGAGACCACCCTCGGTATCGACGACACGTGGGAGCGGATGCCACTCGGCCGCTTCACGCTCAACCGCGCCCCCGGTGCTCCAGGCGGTCCCCGTCCACTCGCCACCTCGGTCCCCACGGCGTCCGCCGTACCCTCGATGACCTTTGCCAAGAACAGGTGACGAACGCCATGCGTGCTCTAGTGATCGACGACTCGCGGGTCATGCGCACCCTCCTGACCCGAGACCTCAAGAAGGTCGGGTACGAGGTGCTCCAGGCCGAGGACGGCCAGAAGGCCCTGGACCTGCTCGAGACGGTGGGCGATGACCTGCCTGACCTGTGCACCATCGACTGGAACATGCCCGTCATGGACGGGCTCACGTTCGTGCAGAAGGTCCGCCAGCGCCCGGAGTGGCGGGGCATCACGCTGATGATGGTCACGACGGAGAGCGAGCACAACCAGCTGGTCCGGGCGCTCGCCGCCGGTGCCCACGAGTACCTCATGAAGCCCTTCCCGCCGGAAGCCTTCCTCGAGAAGCTCGACATCCTTGGTCTCAACCCTTCCCGGAGCCTGGCATGAGCGCCCAGACCGATACTCAGGCCGAGGCGGCCCTGGCCTGCGTCGAGCTGCAGTCCGACGACCTCGTGGCCATCACGACCGACGTCTGGAGCTGCTTCCTCGACGAAGAGGTCTACCCGATGCCCGAGGACGCCGCGGGCCTTGACGCGGAGTCGGTCCTCGCGTCGGTCGGCATCGTCGGGGCCTGGGGTGGGCACGTGCTCCTCGAGCTCCCCGTGGCCGGCGCCGAGGCGGCAGCGAAGCGGATGCTGGACCTCGAGGAGGTCACCGCGCTCGAGATCGTCGACGCCCTCGGAGAGCTGACCAACATGGTGGGGGGCAACGTCAAGAGCCTGCTGCCGCCGACCTGCCACCTCGGGCTGCCGATGGTGGTCCAGGGCACCGTCGCTCCCGCCGCCGGCACCGACACCATCGAGATCTGCCGTGCCTTCCTCGGCTGGGCAGACACCACCGTGCGCGTCAGCGTATGGGCCAAGACCAACCGCGACCGGAACGGGCTAGCAACATGAAGATCCTCATTGTGGACGACAGCCGGGTGATGCGGCAGATCGTCACCCGCACACTGCGTCAGGCGGGATTCACCGGCCACGAGCTGGTGGAAGCCGACAACGGCCGCGCCGGGCTCGAGGCGGTCATCGAGCACTCGCCCAACCTGGTGCTCTCGGACTGGAACATGCCCGAGATGAACGGCATCGACATGCTGGAGGCGCTGCGCTCACGCGGCCAGTCCGTGCCGTTCTGCTTCGTCACCTCCGAGGGCTCGCCCGAGATGGTCACGAAGGCCGAGGCCGCCGGGGCCATGTTCGTCATCACCAAGCCGTTCACCCCGGAGAGCTTCCGCGAGAAGCTGGAAGCGGTGCTCGGATCATGAGCCAGCTGGCAACGGCCACCAAGCTGCCCGTACAGAAGGAGGTGCGGGACCTGCTGTTCGGCCTCCTCGACCGCCCCATCGACCTCGAGATGGTCGACCGCTTCACCCTCGAGGCGGGTGAGCGGGCAACCTACGGCGTCTACGTCGACGACCGTCTCGGCATCCGCGCCATCGCCATCGCCGACCTGCACTTCTCCGCGTATGCGGGGGGCGCCCTCGGTCTGCTGCCACCGGGCGGCGTCCAGGACAACGTCAAGAAGGCCCAGCTCACGGAGTCGCTCGAGGAGAACTTCTACGAGGTCCTCAACATCGGCGCCGCCCTGATGAACGCCGAGAACAGCCCGCACGTCAAGCTCCACACGGTCCACACGACGGCCGAGGTAGCCCCGCCCCACGTGGTGGCGATGAGCCAGATCCTCGGTCGCCGCCTCGACCTCGGCGTGACCGTCGGTGGCTACGGCCGCGGACGGTTCTCGCTCGTGGTCATCGCCTGACCTGAAGGTCAATGCGTCCGCGTCGCGGTGGGTCCTCACCCACCGCGACGCGGACCGTCCTGCATTGCATCGAGGAGGCGGCTCAGCGCCCGCGACGCGGCCTGGAGGAGAAGGCTGCGGCGCCACCGGTGGAGCCGGAGGCGGCTGCACCACCGGTGCGTCCGCCACCACCACCGGCAGGGCGGGGGGACTGGGTGCCACCGCTGCCCGGAGTCGCCGTGCTGTACGTCGACGGGCCGGCCGAGCCGCGCGACGAACCGCCACGACCCGATCCGCTGCTCCGGCCCGCAGAGCCCCCGGCGCTGCGACCGGAGGGGCCACCCGCGCTGGGACGACGCCCGCTCTGGGCGCCGCCACCCGGGGCGACCCGGCCGCGACCGCCACCGCTACGACCGCCACCACCGGCGCTGCGCTGGGGCTGCGCCGAGACGGGCGGGGGCGTGACGAGCTCGGCCGACGGGCCGGAGAGCTCACCGATCGCGGGGTGACCGGCGCTGACGTCCGACGACTTCGGGTTGATGCCGGCCTTGCGCATCATCTGGCGCACGTCGGCGCGCTCGTCGGGTGTGCTCACGGTGACGACGACGCCTTCGGCGCCGGCTCGCGCCGTACGACCGGAGCGGTGGAGGTAGGCCTTGTGCTCGGTGGGCGGGTCGACGTGGACGACGAGCGTGACGTCGTCGACGTGGATGCCGCGGGCGGCGATGTCGGTGGCGACGAGCACCCGGGTGGTGCCTTCACCGAAGGCCGCGAGGTTGCGCTGGCGCGCGGCCTGCGACAGGTTGCCGTGCAGGTCGACCGCCGGGATGCCAGAGGCGGTGAGCTCCTTGGCGAGCCGCTTGGCGGCGTGCTTGGTGCGGGTGAAGGCCAGCGTGCGGCCCTGACCGGCGAGCAGGCCCCGGACGACAGCAGGCTTGGCATCACGGGTGACGTGGAAGAGGTGGTGCGTCATCGCCGGCACCGGCGACGCGGCGCTGTCGACGGAGTGGGTGACCGGGTTGTGCAGGTAGCGCTTGACCAGCTGGTCGATGGCGCCGTCGAGGGTGGCTGAGAAGAGCAGTCGCTGCGCGTCGGACGGGGTCGCGTCGAGCAGACGCTTGACCGCGGGCAGGAAGCCGAGGTCGGCCATGTGGTCGGCCTCGTCGAGCACGGTGACCTCCACCTGCGAGAGCCGGCAGTGGCCCTGCTGGATGAGATCCTCGAGACGACCGGGGGTGGCGATGACGACGTCGACACCGCGGCGGAGCGCGCTCACCTGGGGGTTCTGGCCGACGCCACCGAAGATGGTCATCGTGCGCAGACCCATGGCCGCCGCGAGCGGGGCCATGGTCTCGGCGATCTGGTTGACGAGCTCGCGGGTCGGCGCGAGCACCAGGGCCCGCGGCTTGCCCGCCTCACGCGGGCGGGCTGACTTCGCCAGCATCGCCACGGTGGGCAGGGCGAACGCGACGGTCTTGCCACTGCCGGTGCGACCCCGCCCGAGCACGTCGCGGCCGGCGAGGGAGTCAGGCAGCGTGGCTGCCTGGATGGGGAACGCCTCGGTGATGCCGCCCTGGGCGAGGGCGGTGACGAGGGGGGAGGGCACGCCAAGATCGGCGAACGACAAGCTGGGCACAGGGATAACCTTCACGACTCGAGGGATGGCCGCGGATGCCGGACCACTCGTGTCAGTGAGAGGCGCGCCGCCTCAAGGAAAGGGCGGCGAAGCAGACGACCTGGGACGCGCAGTCTGCACGTCTGTCCTTGCAAGCGTAACCCGGCGCCGGATCATTCCCCACCACTTCGGCCGACCCCGACGGCGAACCACGTGCGCCCTTCATCGCGGCCACCCCACCCCGGGAACCCGAAGAGCCACCTAGACCGGGGTGGTCGAGGTGGCTCTGCCCAGCTACGGGAGACGGGTCAGGACTGGAAGGAGTCCACGGCCTTGACGGTGACGGGGACGTTGCCGCGGGTGGCCTTGCTGTAGGGGCACAGCTGGTGGGTGCGCTCGAGCAGCTCCTGTCCCTTGGCGAGGTCAACGCCCGGGATGACGGCCTCGATGTCGACGATGATCGAGTAGCTCTCGCCCTCGGGGCCGAAGCCGACGTGGGTGCGGACCTGGGCGGTCTTGGTGTCGATGCCGAGCTCCTTGCCGGCCAGCGCCATGGCGCCGGTGAAGCAGGCGCCGTAGCCGGCGGCGAAGAGGGCCTCGGGGTTGGTGCCGGTGCCCGGACCACCCAGCTCCTTCGGCGCGGTCAGGGTGAGGTCCAGCAGGCCGTCGTCGGTCTTGGCGGTGCCTTGACGGCCACCGACGGTGGTGGCGTGGGCGGTGTAGACGATCTTCTCCGGGGTGTTGGTCATGAGAGGGGCAACACGCGGTCCGCCGGGACGATTCCCAGGGTCGGGGGGTGACCTTCCCCGGGTCGCCGCGGGCTCACCGGACCGACGCCGGCACGCGGGCCACCACGTGGGTGACCGGGAGGTCGTGACTGTCCCGTGCCCGCTCGACGATGTCGAAGCGCAACCACGCGGACCGGTCGACGGGCAGCGTGCAGATGACGATCCGGTCGGGGTGGAACGTCTCGACGGCGTCGCTGAGGGCGCGCAGCGGGCGGTAGTCACCCAGCGCCCCGTCGACGGTGAGGCCACCTTCACGAAGCGACGTCGTCGTCTCGTCGAGCCGTCGCTGGGCGGCCTTGATGGTGGCCTCCCACAGGTAGACCGCGCCCTTGTGCTCAGCCTGCCCTGTGTCGACGGGGTTGACGGGCACGCAGATCCAGTACTGCGCCCCACCCGCGGCGTCGATGTGGTGCAGCTCCTCGCGCAGCTCCTCGGCGGCCACCGTCTGGTTGGCCAGCACGAGGACCCGCCGTGCGGCGCCGTCGGGCTCCGTCTGCTCGGTCGTGACCGCGTCGACCGACCCGCCCCGCCACCGCGTGACCAGGTAGAAGGCGAGGACCGCCGCCCAGGCGAGGAGGCTGAGCACGAGCTGCGACCGGGTGGCCTCGGTGACCCCCATCTGCACGAGCACGGCGACGATGCCGAGGATGGTCAGGATCGACAACCCCGGAAAGAGCCACATCCTCACCTTCAGCTGCTCGGGAGCGGTGCGCCGCCGCAGGATCACCTGCGAGATGCAGATGAGCAGGTAGACGAAGAGGATGATCGCGCCCGACGAGTTGAGCAGGAAGAGGAAGACCGTGTCGGGAGAGACGGCGGCGGCCACGACGCAGAGGAACCCGACGAGGGTCGAGGTGAGGATCGCGGCCATGGGGACGCCGCGGTGGTTGACCCGGATGAGCTGCATCGGGGCCTCGCGCCGGGCCGCGAGGACGAAGAGCATCCGCGAGGCCGTGTAGAGGCCGGAGTTGAGGCAGGACAGCACCGCGGTGAGGACGACGGCGTTCATGATGTGGTCGGCCGCCGGGATGCCCATGGCCTTGAACGCGGCGACGTAGGGAGACGCCCCCACCTCACCCGAGTTCCACGGGTTGATGACGGCGAGGAGGAAGAGCGAGCCGACGAAGAAGATGGCGATGCGGGTGATGACCGAGTTCGTCGCCTTGGCGATGGCCCGCTCCGGGTCGGGCGACTCGGCCGCCGCGATGGTGGCGATCTCGGCCCCCACCATGGAGAAGATGACGACGACGATGGCCGAGAAGATCGCGCCGGGCCCATGGGGGAAGAAGCCACCCTGCTTGGTGAGGTTGCTGAAGTCGAGGTCGCGCCCGGGCCATAGCCCCAGGGCGAAGGCGCTGCCGAGCACGAGGAAGACGACGATCGCGCCGACCTTAATCCCCGCGAACCAGAACTCGAACTCGCCGAACGACGAGACCGAGAAGAGGTTGGTCGCGGTCATGAGCAGCATGAGGACGAGCGAGAGCAGCCACAGGGGCGCGTCGAACCAGTAGGTGAGGACCTTGGCCCCGGCCACCGCCTCGAACCCCACGACGATGACCCAGAAATACCAGTACAGCCAGCCGGCGGAGAAGCCCGCCCACCCGCCCAGCGCCTTGCGGGCGTAGTCGGTGAACGAGCCGGTCGACGGGTTCGCCGTCGCCATCTCGCCGAGCATCCGCATCACCATGATGATCAGGACACCGGTGATGGCGTAGCTGAGGAAGGCTCCTGGCCCGGCGTCGTGGATGACCACCCCCGAGCCGACGAACAGTCCGGCTCCGATGACGCCACCGATGGCGATCATCGTAAGATGACGCTGCTTGAGGCCCTTGTGGAGCTCGGTCGGTGCTGTACCCATGGACGTTTCCTCACGGTCGGCTCACTCAGGGAGGGCAACCCCCCGAGGCGGGCGGGCGACCGGCCTCGGCCGCGCACCGGCCCCACCCTGCCACCGGTGCTCGCGGTACGCCAGCCGACCGCCGCTCTAGCATCGGCGGGTGCCTCCGCGCTCCCCGCTGCCGACCCGTCACGGGCTCGCTGCTGCCTGGCTGCGGACGCCGGATCGGGTGCTCGCAGGGACGGCAGGGCCGACCCCCGGCCCGGTCTGGCCGTCGATAGGCGCCTGGCTGCACCACCGCCTCGACGACACCACCGACGTGACGAGCCTGCTGACGCACCGACGCTTTGTGTACGACGACCTGCGACCGGTGGTGGCCCACGACCCCTACCGCCCGCACACCTTCGTGTGGTTCCACCGGGACCTGCGCGACGAGCCTCTCGTGCCCGGGCCGATGACGGTGCTCCACCACGACGAGCGGCTGGTCGTCGTCGACAAGCCGGCGTTCCTGTCGACCATCCCGCGGGGGCGGCACGTGCGGCAGAGCGTCGTCGTGCGGCTGCGCGAGGAGCTCGGGCTTCCCGAGCTGTCACCGCTGCACCGGCTCGACCGGGTCACCTCGGGGCTCCTGGTCCTGGCCACCGAGCGACGCTGGCGTGCGCCGTACCAGCGGCTGTTCGAGGGGGGTGAGGTGCGCAAGACGTACGGCGCGCTCGCGGGGTACCGGCCCGCCCTGGCCCTGCCGGTCGTCGTGCGCGACCACCTCCGGGCGGTGAAGGGTGATGGGCGTGCGGAGGTCGTGGCCGGCGCCCCGGTCAACGCCGAGACCCTCGTCGAGCTCGAGTCGCGAGAAGGGGATGTCGCTCGCTACCGGCTGACCCCGCGCACCGGGCGCACCCACCAGCTGCGAACTCACCTGTGCACGCTGGGAATCCCCATCATCGACGACCCGCTCTACCCCCTCGACCGGGACGTGGCGCCCGACGACTTCAGCCGGCCGCTGCAGCTGCTCGCGGCCGAGCTGGCGTTCACCGACCCGGTGGACGGGAGCGAGCGCCGGTTCGTCAGCGGGCGGACGCTGCCCCTGCTGCCGGCCTGAGGGACGAGGCGCGCGGGGCTATGGCCCGAGCAGGGCCAGGGGCACGACGGCGACACCGTCCTGTCGGCGGTAGGCGCGGGTGCCGGTGGTGAGGACCACGAGGTCGACCACCGCGTGCGGCAGCTGCTCGCGCATCCATAGGAGGTGGCGGACGTCGCGGTCACCCACGGTCGCCGACAGCTTGACCTCGATTCCCAGGACGGCACCGTCGACCCCCTCGACGACCAGGTCGACCTCGTGGTCGCCATTGCGGGTGCGCAGGTGCCCGACGCGACCCTCGGCCGCCTGCGCGGCGACCCGCACCGTGAGCGTGGCCAGCGACTCGAAGAGGGGACCCGCCATCGCCGCCCCCCCGGCCGAGGCGAGGCTCGCCGCAGAGTGGCCGAGCAACCGGGCGGCGAGCGCGGGGTCAGCGAGCTGGTGCTTGGGTGCCTGTTGGAGCCGCGAGAGCGGGTTGCGGCTCGGGCTCCAGCCGGGCACAGGGTCCAGCAGCCAGAGAGCAGAAAGGTGGTCGCGGTAGGCGATCGTCGTGGTCTTCGCCGGCTGCGAACCGTCACCGCCGGTCGTCGCGTCGAGGATGCGAGAGTAGGCCGTCGTCGTCGACGATGCCGCAGCGAACGCCTGCAGCCAGCGGCGCAGCGTCTCGGGGCGCCGCACCGAGAGGCCGTGCTCGGGCAGGTCCCGGTCGATGACGCGCCCAAGATAGGCGTCGAGCAGCCCCCGTCGCAGCCGTGCGGGCTGCCGACCGATGCCGGGAAACCCGCTGGCCTCGATCGCGGCGAAGTAGTCGGCCGCTCCGAACGCGGTGCTCCCCTGCAGGGCGCCCTGGGTCCCTGTGAGCAGGGAGGCGAGCGAGACCACCGGGACGACGGCCCCGCGTTCGTGCAGGGCCATCGGGCGCATCCGCAGGGACAGGATGCGTCCGGCGCCGCTGTGCGTGTCGACGCCGCGCGCGGGCGTCGCACTGCCGGTCAGGAGGAACCGGCCAGGTGGCGCCCCCTCGTCGACCCGCCGTCGGACCGAGTCCCAGACCTCGGGTAGCCGCTGCCACTCGTCGACCAGCAGCGTCCCCGGGGGCGCGCCGGCGAAGGCGGGGTCGGCCTCGACGAGAGCGCGCTGGGCCGGGTCGTCGAGCAGCCAGCTGACTGTGGCCCGCCGCAGTGCCGTCCCGGTCTTGCCCACGCCCTTCGGGCCGTCGAGCGCGACGGCCGGGGCGATCCGCAGCAGCTCGTCCAGCTCGATGTCGACGGTGCGCTCGAGGTACCCCATAGTGCTACGCTACCCTGAGCAGACTCTCTACGCTACCTCTAGCATCTTTCCTACGCTCCTGCGAGCAGCAGTCCTACGCTACCTCGAGCAGCCCCGCCGGTCCTGCCTCGACCGGTGCCACCGGGCCGACAGCCCGCCGACCGACCGCATGCGGACGGCTCGCCGTCAGACGGGCGGGGTCAATGACTCCACGAGGTCGCGCAGGCGCTCGAGGTCGGCCGCCACCGTGGCGGCGTCGCGCGCGAGCTCGTCGTCGCTGAGGTCGAGCTGGCGCACGGTGAAGAGCACCTCGGCCCCCTGCGGGTGGGCCAGCACGCGGACGGGGTTGGCGACCGTCTCACCCGTGG
>Ga0123338_10003492_pt1 | contig 14091 bp, 11 predicted proteins | sample grotaG_FD_89793 | JGI IMG/M metagenome (GOLD analysis project Ga0123338, IMG submission 89793) | Glacier valley bacterial and archeal communities from Borup Fiord, Nunavut, Canada, to study Microbial Dark Matter (Phase II) -... | ecosystem: Environmental > Aquatic > Freshwater > Ice > Glacier ... | reverse complement strand
CCCGCTGCAACTGATTACGTGTTGCTTGAGACTCCCGCTTGTACTGTACAGAACACCAATCCCTAAACATCAAGGATAGCTGGAAGGCACTGGTGTTTAGCCATTCAAGCCGTACCTGAACGTAGCATCCAGGTAGATCATAGCCAGGGCCGTCACGTAGCTCTGCCGGTACGTATGGGTCGTCATCGGATGCGTATCTCCGACACTCCCCGGCTTTCCACACAGGCAGACGCAATCCATCAACAACGTCTTGCCCATCTTCCCACGCCTCGCTTATACCGGTACCGCTAGTATACTCAAGCAGCTTGTCTCGAATCACTTGATCAACACGGTCGTACTCGGCTTTGATCTCACGTGGTGCGTCCTGCTTGGCAAGTTCACGTGCTTCACGTGCTTGCCGCTCTAGCTCCTCACGCTTGCGGCGTTCTTCGTCAGGGTTGGTGAATGGCATGGTACTTACCTACTTTCTATTTACCTACTTCGTCGTAAAGCCGACCGCTGCCTGCGTCACCTTACTGCTGACCGAGAAGTAGGCTGTGACAGTTGTTGACTTGCCCTTCGTCGCGTTGGTGAGCGTGCAGTGAGCGTAGCCCTTGCTGCGGCGATGCTGATGGTCGTCGTCATGAGGCTGGCAATCAGCAGCATGGCGAGGATGGACAGGGATACAAATCGCTTCATGGGGATGCTCCTGTTCGTTTTGTGCTAGGTGTGTGATTTGGAGATTAAGTTGGTTGCTGCTTAGAATCTAGCACAACTTAGCGAGAGAGTCAATAGATTTGCACCTTACCAAAACCTTATCGTTTGTGGACATCCTCAACTTACCTTCTGAACTAGGCTGAAAATAGTGGTCGAAGGGTATTGACTCCTTAAGTGCTTTGGGTCTATGATAAGCGTGCTAGTTAATGTTGGATAGCTAGGTGTTGGCAACCACGAAGAGTAGGCTAGCACATCCGCAACCACCACACTATCCTGGCAAAGCAGTTAGTACAAGGAGAACGATATGGCAACGCAGATCAGCAAAGAAGAGCAGCTTGCACTCAGACTAGGAGCAACCAAGCAGTTGGCTAACTTCGGCATTGAACCTCTCTCAAACAAATGGCTGCATAAGCTAGGGGAAGTGAATGTTGCAAGCACTAATCTGGCTGACCGTAACATTTCCGAGGCTGCTTTTATAATGAATGCCAGTTCTATAGATCAAATTACAGCAGCAACTCTTTTGCTGGCTGCAGGGCCTGCCATCTCTCCTCTAGGGTTGATTGGTCCTGTCAACACTATCCTCCGTACTCAGCTAGAAACCTACTGGATTCTACACCACTTGCTCAAAGACCCCTCTACACGGCACAAGTATTGTACGATGTACATGCTAGCAAACGCGCATTTGCGTTACGAACATAGCCTTGTGGAGATAGAGAGTGATAGAACATGGGATGAACCGACGAAAGCACAGAAGCGGAAAGAGGCCGATGAGCAGCTTGATAGCATACTGTCTTCGCCGCATTATGACCAAGCCAAATCAGATTACAATGATGCATTGGGCCGTAAGCTTTACATTGATTGGTACAAGGTATACAGAGTAAGTGTTGGTGGCAGCAACCCCAAAAAGCCTACACTAGAGGATCTGGCTAAACTAGCTGGTGATGAGAAGGCTTACAAGGAAGAGTATCATCACTGGAGTGGTGTCGCCCACGGTCTAGCTCCTGACATCGGACATGAGGCACCTAGCAGCAGTTCTACAAGTGGAACAAGGAAAATGAGTCCTCAGGAGGCAGTTCTTTGTGCTGGATACATAGCATCTCTAGGTATTAGAACTTACACCCTTCTGATCAGTACGCTGCTACCAGAGTACGCTACTGATTACAATAACTTCCTTGCAGGGGTGACTCTTGAAAAGGGCAAGAGCTTGGCAGAGTGGCTATACAGCTAGCATCTCCTAAAAAGTGGCTAGTTGCTATCCTCACGTGCTTCCTAGGCGCACAGATATAGCTTTTGTCCTAAGTTCCTTATCCCCACCTCGCCGCTTCTCCTACCTCTGATCACCCAACCGGCTCCCTACCCGCTCTGCCGAGGTAGCGGCCCTGGAGCGTTCGCTGCGTGAGGGTTCTTCACATGGGCTTGAGGGGCCTTGCTGGTCGGGTAGTCACGGATGTTGCGGCGAGTTGCTGCCGATGCTCCTTATCCCAGCCTACGTATCCTGCTGCGGCCAGCCACCCTCCGGCAGGTCGCTCTTGTCGCTGACCACCTTGTACTCTACACCTAGCGCAGTCGTGAAGTGGGCCAAGCCGCAGCGTACCTTCCAACGTTCCTCCTCACGCAGGTCGGCCAGCATTTCGCTGCCCTTGGTTTCGCGCATCAGGTAGAGCAGCGGCTTGCCACCGTCACCATGCTCGTCGCGGAGGTCGAACACCAAGGCCCAGTCCGGTTCGTATTGACCCAGTGGTGTTTCGACCTTGGAACCAGGAAGACAGACTGCATTACTTGACTGTCCGGCGATCAAGACCACGGTTGGTCTACTAAGATCTCTACCAGCTGCTAGCTACTGGTTGCCTTCAGCCTTTATCTGTTCGTACAGCTCTTGAGCAGCATCCGTTGTTCGATAACTTTGCCTCGGCCCGTTGCTGCTACGAAAGAGGCCGATGCTCAACAAATCCTGCATATCACCGTCCTCTGCTTTGTCCAACAGAAGAGGAGTCTGGTTGTTGTTGTCCATTGTTTAGGCTGCACCGGGTTTTAGATTGATGTAAATGAAACCCTTAGTACCACCCGCTTCCAGTTCGCGCATGATTTTGACGAACAACCTTCTGCGGTCGTCAGTTATCTTGATGGTACTTGACATGGCGACACTTTGTTGCGTTGCTGGTTGAATAAAGTTGAATGCTTCCATTTCTGCACCAGCCAAAACATGGGGGAACTCTAGGTTAAGGGTGGTGACGAGCGCATCAATTGTGTTGTGCGCGGTGCAGTACTGGATCAAGAAAAGCACTCGTGAGCGAAGCGTATCTCCGCTCAGATTTCGTATCGCAAGTTGCCTATATGCTGATCGTTATTGAGGTAGAAGCAGAGCAGTTTGAGGTCATCTAGTTCTAGCTTATCGCTCATTGCTTTGAGCAGTTTGCGTGTGTCTACCACTTTGAGCCTCCTTGCTTCTCGGCACCTGACGAACAACTTCACGTAACCTGGCTGCTCTGGTTCCAGCGTCCTGCCTTGGGCTGCTCTTGGTGATCGTTAGTCCCTAGCCCTACGACCCAGTCGCTTTCCTCTGCAGCCAACCGCTCTGCTGCTCCTCACTGGCTCCCCTTACCCCACCATGTCGCCTGGTGCAGCACTAGCAGGGCTGCTGCCTTCCCAGCACAGACTACGACATTGCTAACCCCCTAACCCTTTGAGATGGTCATGAAATAAGATCGGCGAAGGTAGCAGCACGGTGGGTGAGCTTTTGCTTGAAGTCGCGGTCGCGAGCTAGCAGGTAGTGCCAGACCCCGTACTGGCCGCTGCTGTTCATCCGTTCACACCACAACTCAGCGGCTTGCTGCTTCAGCTTGGCGTTTTCGTTGTATTCGCCCTTCAGTTCAAGCAGCCAGTTCTCCTCGCCCGCTGCGCCCTCGACCACCACGACGTAGTCGGGGAAGTACAGTCGCACGCGCCCACCTTGATAATAACTGACCGCGAAGCCGAATCGCTCGTTCTTCAGGTAGCACTTCACGTCGGAGGCGCGATCCAGAAACTCGGCTAGCAGTCGCTCGTCAGCGGTATGGCATGGAACTAGGCTGGTGTGTGTCTTTAGACCCTCGGTTGTTGTTGCTGTCCAGGGGAACGGCTTGATGTTTGCGCTATCCAGCCACGCTCGTTCGATGTTGAGTGGCTGGTAATTGATGCCGACCGCTGCCCCTTGCAAGCCTATCAGCAGCCGATCTCTCGCTTGCTTCAGCCAGTATTCGATGCCGATGTCAGCTAGGGCCGCGTCACCGACGACTGTCACGCGCTCGGTGACGTAACCCTGCACAAAGGTCAGCATCTCCTCAAAGGTCGGGCCACTTGGCAGTTCATCAGCCCCGCTGAGTTGGTTGTGCAGCCAGCGACTAAGGTCCAGCAGCGTGCGCGACAGCGGATATTGCTGGCGGTAGGTGTCGAGGTTGAAGTCGCTGGTCTGGCTGCTGCCGACTACCGGCGTGATTTCGACCTGCGGCGGCGCAACTGCCGGATCAATCACCAGCGGCGGCAGGCTGGCGATACTGACGCTGCCGATGTCGCCCTCGCCGCCAGTAACCACCCAGCTATGCACATTTGGCACGCGGATGCGGTACTGCTCCTTCTCGGCGACAACCTCGATCAGCAGCGGCTTCTGCTTGCGGTCACCCGCCTGCGGTCGCTTGCGCCGCTCAACCGGGAAGCCTGCGAACGGCACACCTAGCACGTCCACCGTCTCGTCCTCATATCCTTCACGTTCATTGAGGGGCAGATTCAGCACGTCGTAGCTCATCCGGCGTAGGCCGCGCCCGATTACCTGCTCCGGTAGGTGTGGCGAGTCGAAGGCCCGCAGCCCTAGGATGTGGGTCACGTTCTTCACGTCCCAGCCTTCGGACAGCATAGACACGCCGATGATGCAACGCACGTTTGCCCCCGCTGCGCCCACCTTGCCGACCGTGTTCATCATTGCACGCAGTATCTTCTCGCGTTCACCGCCCCCTTCGTTGCTGAAGATGTCAGTGCCAACGCGGATCGTCAGCCAATCCTTCTCCTCGCTGTGGGCTGGGTTTTGCAGATAGTCCTTGCTGCTAAGGTAGTCGAACACCGCTGCGGCACGAGTGGCATCGTTGGCAACGACCAGCAGCACCGGCGGCTTCTCGCCCGCGGCCCTCGGCTCCGGTAGCCGCTCCCACGCCTTGTAATCTTGCAGCCAGGCATTGTAGATGTGTTCGATTGCCCCTTCGCAAGCGGCAACGAACGACTCGGCCTTCGCACCTTTGACATCATCCCAGAAGTTGATGTATTTGTAACCAGCACTGAGCGGGTCGGGCATCCGCACCACCTTGACCAATCCCGACTCGAAGGCATCGTATACCGAAAAGTCGGAGACCAGCCACTCGAACAACTGATCCTTCTTCTCCGAGCCGCTGCCATACCAGGGTGTGGCTGAGAGGTCAATTGCCAGCCGCACGCGGGTCATACCCGACAGCCGCTTCATGATCTCGCTCCAGCGGGTGTAGAGCTTCGCGCCTTCCTTGCCACCACGCTTCTCGTCGTAGGCGTGGTGTGCCTCGTCGTTGATGATAATCAGGTCACGTCTGCCCCGCAGCAGCTTCTTCAGTGGTGCATCCTTGTGGCGGTTGGGGTCATCCATCTGCATTGCGTGCAAAGCCGAGTAGGGAATAAAGCGGTCGTCGGCATCCAACCCTGCCGTAACCGGATTGCGCTCATTGCCGAGGGGGATAGCCTGCCAGTTGATCACCTGTACGTCCGGGCGGAAGTCGTCGGCGTACTCCGGTGGCAGCACGGCGAACTCGTCGTAGAGGTTGTGGGAACCCTTCGGGTCAAGGCCGTCGCCATGTGGTTCTTCGCCACGCACGCGATCCTTGACCGTAATGTTCGGCACCAGCACCAGGAAATTAGTCGCCAGCTTGCTGCCGGGGTTGCGCTGCTTGTTGAGCGTCGCCCAGACAATTAGCAGGGCCATGACCACCGTCTTGCCGGTGCCGGTCGCCAGCTTGAGGGCGTAGCGTACGAAGCTCTCCGGGTTGGGCAGCTTGGGTGCGCCCTTGACTTCGTAGAGGTAGATAGCGGTTTCGACCGCCTCGCGCTGGGCGAAGAAGAAGCGGTGCTGGGCGAGGCCAATCCGCTCCTCGTCGCGCTCGAACCACCACTCAAGCAGCCGCCGCGTTGTCAGCGTCACCCCGCTATAGGGGTTGCTCGTGTGTGTACCGTTCCCCTCACGCCACGCCTTCACTTCTCCGCGTAGCTCGTTGATGTAGTCGTTGTAGTGGCTCTCACGTTGCTGCCCGGCCTCACCGGGGAAGCTGTACTGTACCGCTATCGCGCCCTTCGCCTTGCGCCGTACCAGCTTGCCGCTGCTGACGACGTAGCGGCTCGACTTGCGCCGCCCGTCAGCGGGGGCTTCGGAGGATATACCCCCGGCAATGATCTCGTAGTGGCGGTCGGGTTCGGTGTAGGCATCGCAGATTACCACCTTCTCTACGATCATAGCCTTGTCTTGGTCGTCCACAGTTACACCCCTCTCAGCACATTGGCCCACTGAATAAGTTGCGAACACGGAAGTTTATCATGCTATTTTAGCATAGAACCTGTGTTCTTTGCAGCCTCTAGCTTAGACCGTCTGCACGTGGGTGGATTCGTTGCCGTAGACATCCACGACCTTGACCGCGATGCGCTGGCCCGTCTCGACCGTGAAGGCGTGCGAGGTGAATTGCAGCTTGAACTCCTCGTCCGGCACGTCAATGCCGCGCAGGTTCGGCATCTTGCTGAAGTCGAAGAACATCTGGCAGTCTACGAAGCAGTCGCCGTCATAGTTTTCATCCAGATACCACGCCGCGATGCGGTTGGGCGCATCGCTGCTGAGTTGGTAGCTTTCGACATTGCCGCTTGTGCGGTTGTAGACTGAGACGCTGTGCAGGGTGACGGTCGCTTCGCGCTCGCCGCTCTTGTTGGTCGAGTAGCTGACCGACACTTCGGGCAGGGTCAGGTCGGCGAACAAGCCTGCGCCTTCACCTTTCGCTACCGCCAGCCCACCTACCAGCGTATCGGGACGGATGGCGACGGCTACGACCAGCGCACCGTGTTTGTCGGCGACGGCGCGTACCTGCTCCCCGACTGAGGCATCGAACGACCAGCCAAGGACGTGCAGTTCACGTATCCCCTGCGCGGCGGCATCCTGTGCGGCGGTGTCAATCTGCTGCGGCGTGACCCGCCCAGTCAGCGGCCCGACGGAGAGGGCGACCGCCCCGGCTTCGCGGCTGACGATGGCGTGCAGCATCCCGCTGGCAGCCTCCAACGCGGCGGAACTGCCCAGCCGGTAGCGGGCGTAGAGGCGGGTGATCACCGCAATGTAGTCCTCGGCTGCGCCGTCCTTCGTCGCCCGATATTGGCCGCGCCAATCCTCGATGGAGTAACGGCCCACCGTCAGCACCTCGAACGGCCCGCAGACGCGCAGCACGTCCTTATCCGGCAACGGCTCGTTGACCAGTTCGACTCGCTCCGGCGGCAGATCGTTTGCCAGGCTCTTGAGCGTGACGCGCTGTACCGTCTTGTACTGGAAGCCATCGGCGACGATCTCCCCTTTCAGCAGGTAGCCCGGGAAGATGGCGGAGAGCAGCCGCCGCCGGGCTACGTTGAGGGCGACCCGCGACGTATCGCAGGTGATCCAGCGGCGACCCCACTTCTCGGCGCAGAACGCGGTCGTGCCGCTGCCGCAGGTCGGGTCTAGCACGAGGTCGCCGGTGTCGGTTGTCATCTGGATGCAGCGTTCGACCACTTTGGTGTTGGTCTGCACCACATACACCTTCTGATCAGTGAATGAACCTGTGCCGGTATCGAGCCAAATGTTTGACATTGGCGATACTGGAAAATCATCATAGTATCGTACATACCTCAAGCTAGTGCCAGAAACAACAATCCTTCCCTTCTCGGCTAGCTTGCTCATATTCCCAACGTTGACGCTCCAGTGTCTACCTTTGGGCGGGTCATAGATTTTGCCTTCGAACTCAAAGGGCTGTAGTTCTTTACTCTCATCTTGTGAGGTTACATTGTCCACAGCGTACACTCTCCAACGATTCGGTAGAGCATCTATCTTATCAAGCTCCTCTGTTGTCAACCTTCGGCGTGTTCCGTCGGGCAACTCAACTTTGTTGTACACACCAGCGCCCTCTGTACCAATTGACTTTGGCTGGTAGATGGTGTTGAACTTCACCTGCTCCTTGTCCCTAGCATACCATACCAGACAGTCGTAGACGCTGGATAGCAGATTGCTGGTGAAGCTGGCTGTTTTGCTGAAAGTGATCGTTGTCACGTAGTTCTCGCGGCCAAACACCTCGTCCATCATGCCGCGCACAAGGTGGACATTATCCTCATTGATCTGCACAAAGACGCTGCCACTCTCGGTCAGCAGTTGGCGGCAGAGGTAGAGCCGCTCCTGCAAGTAGGAGAGGTAGGAGTGGATGCCCAATTGCCAGGTGTCGCGATAGGCTTTAATCGTCAGCACATCGTCGGGGTGATCCTTCTCGTCGTTGCTGGTGGTGGTGATGCGCTGCTGGAAGTTGGAGTTGTAGCCGATGCCGTAGGGCGGGTCAATGTAGATCATCTGCACCTTGCCCGCCAGCTTGTTGTACTCAATCAGCGATTGCATGACCGCTAGCGAGTCGCCCGCAATCAGCTTGTTGTGCCAATCCTCCGTGTGGGTGTAGAAGTTCATGCGTTGTTCGCGGCTGATGATGCGCTCCTGACGCTCAACGTCGGCGAAGAAGTCAACCTGACCGGGCCGAAAGCTGCCGGTGCGCTGCGCCCGCTTGATCATCTGGTCGAGGCGCGACTCGGAGACGACTTCGTTGCGTTGCAGCGGCAGTATCGCCACTGGCTTGCGTTCACGCTTGCCCGCCCAGAGCAGCACCGGGTCGAGCCGTGGGTCCATATCGAGGATGCGGTCACCGGGGCGGTCGGGGGCGGGCATGACCACAAGGTTGTCTAGCCAATGGCTACCCATCTCAAGCTCGACCACCTCCTCGACTGGCAACCGCGAGGTATGGCCGGTCTCTGGCGGACTCGGTTCCTGCTGTCCGGGATACTCGTTGCGGGTCAACCGCCTGCCAGTGGGGGTGCTGGAATGTTGTCCGCCCGCCACCTTCTTGCCACCACGCTTGCTGCCCATCGCCACTTCCTCCTCGAAGCCTGGTTCGGTATACATATCTGCACTGGCGTAGAGACGTGTGTCTACACGCCCTGAGTTCCAGTTGAGATGCGTTCCGGTTGAGAGCGGGACGTATGTCTATACATCCCTACGGTTGTCAACAAAAATACGATCCCTACATCTCCCTTCTCCCAGCAGCGGGAGATGGGTCGGGGGTGAGGGTAACAGGCCGCATCCGGCAGATGTCGGCAAGGGTGCAGGCGGCGCAGGTTGCGCCCCAATCCGGCAAGCGCGGCAGGTCGCCCACCCGGATATACTCACCCGCCGCTTTGACTTCGGCTAGCACCGCTTGCAGCTCGGTCTCGGCGACCGGCAAGGCCAGCACGCCGCCATCATCAAGGTTGTGGATTTCGGTCTGCTGCGCCCGCTCTCCACTCAGTCGCTCAAACCCAGCCACATAGATGAGCAACTGCTTGCCGGTCAATTCCTCGCTCTGCGCCCGCTTCTTCGACTTAAAATCCACAATGACCGGCTGCCCATCAGCCCCCCGCCGGATCAGGTCAACCCGCCCGCTGACGGTGATGCCGCCCGCCAGCAACAGTTCAACAGGCAGTTCGGTATGTAGCACATGGGGCAGTTCGTGCCAATGCTCGTCCAGATAGCGGTTGATCGCCGCTATCGCCGCGACCTTCATGTTCTGGCGTGAGCGTTCGCCCGCCTCGCCCAGTGCGTAGGGGAGGTGCAGGTGGCGATCCACCAGCCGCTTGACATCAACATCCCTGCGTTCGCCCAGTTTACCTGTAATCGCCAGACTATGCAACTCAGCCAGCATATCGTGCAGCGACTTGCCATAGCCAAGCTCAGGCACAAGCGGTGCATCGAAGCCATAGACGCTGTGCAGCTTGTACTGGTAGGCGCAATCGAAGTAGTATTTCAACTGGCTAAAGGTCAGCTTGAGGCTGGCGGCCTGCGTCCGTGGTCGGATTGCTGCCTTGTTCAGTTTGATTGGCACCCCACCAGTAACCGGCTGGCCGCTGGCAACAAAGTCGCTGAAGTAAGCAGATGAGCGGCTGTAGTTGTTGCGCCGCGCCCAGCTAACGAACAGATACCGCTCGGCCCGCGTGGTCGCCACGTAGAAGACGCGCCGCTCGTCGTCGGGGTCGCTGTTCATGTATCGCTCCGCCCCCTCGACTGCCTCCGCAGGCAACACATCCCAGATCGTCGGCTCGTCGGGCCTGCGCCAGCTATAATCGCGGTGGTGCTGACCGGGAACGAACACCGCAGGCCACTGCAAGCCCTTCGCCTGATGGATGGTCATGATCTGCACAGCATCGCTGGTCGCGCCGTTCTCCTCCACCGTATCGGGGTAGTAGCGGGCGGCCTTGTTGGTCAGGAAGTCGGCAAAAGCGGCATACTGCTGCGGCAAAGGGCTGGTAAAATTGACCCCCTCAAAGTCGGAGATGACCCCGCTAAAGCGACCGAGGCTGGCGAATGCGGCCACCGCCACCTCATCACCTAGCCGCGGAGCCAGCAAATCCTCACGCACGCCCAGCACCCGCAGCAAGTCGAGGTAGATTTGTTGCAGATGTAGTTCAGGCCGCCGCTCCCCGACCAGCCAGCCGCGCCGCTCGGCCAGCATTGCCACGCCCGCCGCAATGTCCGCCGCATCGAACCCAACCTCAGCCGCCCGCAACGCCACCCGCAACTTGCGCTCCGCATCGAAGGCAGGCTGCCTATCCGCCGCCGCCACGTAGCTGAAGACCGCCACCATCGCCTTAACCAGCGGTTGCTCGAACAGCCCGCTAATGCCCCCGACCTGCACCGAAATGCCCCGCTCCTGCAAGGCGGCCACGATAGGTTTGGCATCGTCCCGCGCCCGCACCAGCACCGCGAAGTCGCCGTAAGCCAGCCCGCGCTCGGCGGCATCGGGTCGATCGCGGTAAGCCGTGCCGTGCAGATAGGCGATTGCAGTGGCGATGTATTCAGCCTCCGCCTGTTGACTGTCAAAGCGGCGGGCCTGCACATAACCGGGGACATGGGGTTGGTTGCCCGCGCTCTGCATCTGCTTGGGCAAGCGGCGGCTGGCGCGTTCAGCGACGTAGCGGGCGGCAGCGACGATAGCGGGGCTGCTGCGGTAGTTGACTGCCAGTTCGACCGGCGGCGCAACCCTGGCATAGTTGCGGCGGAAGTCTATGATGTTGCCGACATCGCTGCCCCGCCACTGGTAGATGTTCTGGTCGTCATCGCCAACCACGCAGAGGTTCACGCCGAGGTCGTAGAGGCTGCGGATCAGCATCTCCTGCAAGGGGTTGACATCCTGATACTCGTCCACAATCAGATAGCTGAGATTAGCGCGCACGTGTGCCCGCAGCATCGCGCTCTGACCTAGCAAGCCGATAGCCTGTGCCGTCACCGTCGTATAGTCGAGGTAGCGATTGGCAGCGCAACGCCGATAGTAAGCGTCAACATAATCGAGGATGTCGGCATGAGCGTCGGTCTTGCTTTCACCAGCGATGTTGAGCAAGTCGAGGTAGAGGCGCGAGTTGTTTGCGCCCTCGGCAAAGCCGCCCGCCTGCAAGGGGAGCGGCAGTAGATGCCCTTCGGCGATCTGGCGATCAATAAAGACGCGCTGGGCAACCTCATCGAGCAGCCGGTAGTTGAGGAAATCGGTCAGCGGTGGAGTTTGCAAGAGATTGAGGCAGTAAGCGTGGATGGTGCCGACGTACATGGCTGCCAGCCCCAAATCAGAGCCGAGCGCAGCATCCTCGCGGCAGAGCCGGTAGATACGCTGCTTAAGTTCAGCCGCCGCCCGTCGGGTGAAGGTAAAGGCGACAATGCCCGCCGGAGCCACCCCACTCTTGAGCAACTCAACCACGCGGGCAGCGACCACCTGCGTCTTGCCCGACCCAGCACAAGCCACAATCTGAAGATGCTTGCGCCGCTCGACGCTAGAGATTGCGGCCCGCTGTGCCACCGTGTAGCTAGTCACCATGTTTCACCATCCACTACTATATTGGATAGATTATAACACAACGCCTGATAGCACAGTCAAGTAGAACATACATCCTAAATCATTCGCACATAAACTTTTGATCCTACGGTGCTGTGACTTGCTCTGCTGTCGTGTTGGTGGTGTGGTCGATGTCATTTGCTGGTCCTCTTCAACGATCTGCTCGATCAAGCGGCGCACCAATCGAGCAGCACGCTCTGCATCAACAGCACCAAGAGCGCGAAGAATAGTAGGTAGATCATCAAGGGTCAAGTCATTGATCTCCCTACTGGCAACTGGTGAGTCAAACTCCACTTGATAGCCGAGGGCTTGCAGTTGCTCGCCCTCGCTGACACCCAAAATCTCTGCCAGCATTGATGTGATAACTGGCGCAGGTGTGTACTTAAACTTGCCTAGTTCCAAGTCACCATAAACGGGCTGCGACACACCAAGCTCGCTTGCCACCTGCCCTTGAAGCAAGCCCAGCTTCTCTCTTCTTCCCCGTAGCAGCGTACCGTACTCCTTGTTGCCCACTTAACCTCACCTCAGAGCGCATTGTATCACGGACTGGACTTTGTAGACCAACCTTGGTACTACTTACCACATTGCACAGCAGCCGCGTTTTAGCCAAAAACCTTAATAGCTCTTGCATATTTAAGCGAGATGCTTTATAATGATGATATGATTAAGCCAAAACCTTAACGAAGGGGATACAAGAACATGATAACTGAGACGTTGCAAGCCAGCATCGACTTCAGCCCCGAAGACTACCTCGAGCTGATTATCCTCACTACCTATCAGAGTCGCAGCCCAGAGACCAATCTGCAGCTAGCTTCCAACCTTACCCAGCAGGACGGCTTCATCCTGATGCAACTGCATGGAATGTTGGCTACCCTGCTACCCTCAGCCGGTACAGTGCGTTCACTGCTCACTGTTTGGGCTGATTACGTGGCGAACCTCCATGCAGAGAAGACCACCTCGGTTCAAGCTTACGCCCACTGTGAAAGCGAAGTTGCCACTAGTGAGCATTTTACCATCTTCGACCAAGCGATGCCAACATGAGCAGCATGACGCATAAGCGGGTACCAGACCAGCAGTGGGTCGCTGGGGTACAGACCAACATCTGGGCAAGCACTGCGCCACTACCAACCAAAAGAGGAATACAGCATGAGAAGACAGAAGTCTTTTATTCAAGCCCACCACCCTGCTCACTGTGCCTGCGCCTGACCGCACCGTTGCCGAGCCGCCAACCCTACCGGCTGACGCTGGCACTGACGACCCAGCCCCTGAGCCAGTCCAGCCGCCAGTCTCACCGCCAACCGTGCCTGTCCCGCCCGCCGCCAGCTATGCCAACCCCGTGCTGCCCGCCGCCCCCATGCCCGCCAGCGACCAGCACCCTCGCGCCAGCCCCGTCCCCTACCCACGCACCGTCCCCGAACGCAGCCTAACCCCCACCAGAGGAGTACCGCCATGACCGAGCCAGCACCCAGCCGCACCAACCAACCCCCGGCAAGTATGCCGCCGCCTACGCCACCGCCGCCAGCTTCATCCCATCCGGCTGACCCCCTCTGCCCCACCTGCGGCGACCAGGAGCTGCCCATCGGCACCTACTGCCCCGGTGGTGCCGCCGTCCAGCAAGCCCTGGCGAGTTGGGCCAGCTACGGTGAGCGCGTGCGAACCTACCAGCGGCTCTGGCCCAAAGTCGGTGTACCGGCAGCCTGGGCGGGCTGGGAGCTAGCCACCTGGCCGTTCGAGCGCGGCATCCTCAGCGGCTACGCTAGCGGTATCTTCCGGCCAGCTGCTTACACCACGCGGGGCGAGTTTGCCAAGATTGCGGTCAACGCCTTCGGTGTGCCAGCCTACACCCCAACTAGCGGGCAGAGCTTCAGCGACATACCGCGCAGCCATCCATTCTTCCGCTACGTCGAGGCGGCGGCACATGCCAATGTCATACAAGGGCTAGGCAATAGCAGCTTCAGCATAAACCGCAACATCACGCGGGCGGATGCTACACTGATTGTTGTCCATACACGAGGCTACGCCTTGCTCAACCCGACCATACCAACCCTCAGCGATGTACCCCGCGACTTCTACGCTTACCAGGCGATAGAGACGCTGGCAGCAAGGGGTATCATCAACGGCAGTTCGGGTGGCGGCTTCATCTTCCGCCCGGCTGACCCTATCACGCGGGGTGAACTGGCGAAGGTGACGCGCCGGGCGATAGAGAGCCCGCCCTGAGCGGGAAATGAGT
>Ga0123338_10003490_pt1 | contig 14093 bp, 17 predicted proteins | sample grotaG_FD_89793 | JGI IMG/M metagenome (GOLD analysis project Ga0123338, IMG submission 89793) | Glacier valley bacterial and archeal communities from Borup Fiord, Nunavut, Canada, to study Microbial Dark Matter (Phase II) -... | ecosystem: Environmental > Aquatic > Freshwater > Ice > Glacier ... | reverse complement strand
GTCGCTGTCCGGCGGCAACTGGGCGAGGACCGCCTTCATCGGCTCGACAGGAAAGCTCAGCCCCGGCATGGCTGTTCAGCCGGGGGCGAGATGGCGCAGTGCGACACCGGCGTGCACCGCGATACCGGACCGCATGCAGTCCTCGTCGAAGTACACGCGGTTCGAATGATTCGGCGCCGCCTTGTCCAACGCCACGTCGAGTGGTGTCGCTCCGAGGAACATCATCGCTCCGGGAAGGCGTTGCAGGACGTAGCTGAAATCCTCGGCACCCATGACCGGATTCGGCAACCGGAATGCATGGTCTGCGCCGAGGAGTACACCCGCAGTGTCGAGCGCGAAGTCGGCAAAGTTCGTGTCGTTCTTGGTGACCGGATAGTTGATCCGCAGTTCGACCTCGACCTGCGCATCGTGCGCCGACGCGATCCCCTCAGCGACCCGTCTGACACCGTCGTGGACCTTCTTGCGCGTGGCCTCGCTGACGGCCCGCATCGTGCCTTCGATCGTCGCCGTTTCCGGAATGACGTTCGTCGTCGTGCCGGCGATGATGCGGGCGACCGTCACGACGGCCGGATCGAAGACGTCGATTCGGCGCGTCACCATCAACTGCAGCGCTTGGACGATCTCACAGGCGATCGGGATCGGATCGATCGTCTTCGAAGGATCGGACGCATGACCGCCCTTGCCGGTCACGGTGATCTTCAGTTCGTCGGACGACGCCATGATCGATCCGCCGCGTGTGCTGACGAATCCGGTCGGCAGTGCACTGGTGGTGTGCAGCGCGAACGCAGCGGTGACCGGTGACGGTGCGCCGTCGGCGAGCGCCGGAACGTCGAGCAGGCCTTCGTTGAGCATGTATTCGGCACCGCCGTAGCCCTCCTCCCCGGGTTGGAACATGAACAGCACCCGTCCGGCGATCTCGTCGCGGTGGTTGGCGAGCAGCTTGGCGGCACCAACGAGCATGGCGACGTGGGTGTCGTGACCGCAGGCGTGCATCGTGTTGGTGACTGTGCTCGCAAAATCGAGTCCGGTGTCCTCCGGCATCGGCAGTGCATCGGTGTCTGCGCGCAGCAGGATCGTCGGGCCCGGCTTCGAGCCGGTGAACAGCGCACTGACGCCGCTGGTCTGCTGATGGCGGGTGATCGCCAGGTCGACCCCTTCGAGCGATTCCAGCAGTGCGTCGGTCGTGATCGGATTGTGGATACCGATCTCAGGTCGCTGATGCAACCGGCGGCGCAACGCGACGGCCCCGCTCAACTGATCCTGAGCTTCGGAGACGAGAGTGTCCAACGATTGATTCGAGGTCATAGCTCATGGTAGGCACGTTGCTCATGGGATCTGTTGACGAGCTGGTCGATCACGTCGATGAAGACAACAACGTGATCGAGGTCGTGCCGCGTTCGCGGGTGCGACGGGAGAATCTGCTGCACCGCAGTGTCGGAATCGTGGTGCTCAACAGTGCAGGGGAAATCCTCATCCATCGACGGGCGGAGGACAAGGATGTCTGGCCGGGGCAGTGGGACATGGCGGCCGGCGGGGTCGTGGCGTCTGGCGAGAGCTACGAGGATGCTGCGAGCCGTGAGTTGTCGGAGGAGGTCGGCATCTCCGGAGTACCGCTCGTGTACGTGCGTGACGGCCGCTTCGCCGACGACCGGGTCAACGCGATCGTCCGCTTCTTCCTGGCGAGGTGGGACGGGCCGGTACATTTCGACGACGGCGAGGTCGTCGAGGCGATGTGGGTCACCGTCGAAGAGCTCCGTGCCAGACTCGGCCGCGACACCTTCGTTCCGGACAGCCGGACCGTCGCCAGCCAGTTTCTCGACGGCCTATAGCGGCGAGTTGTAGCGGACGAGTTGTAGCGGACGAGTTCTTTGGCGATTTCCGATTCGCTCCCGGCCATGCACACATCTGTGGTGCCCTCGGGCGACACGAAAGGAATCCACCATGAGCGGAATGTATGGAGCAGACCCAGAACACCTCAGCCAACTCGGCTCGACGCTGCAGCGACAGATCGAAACGATCGGCCAGGTCACCACGACGGTGTCAGCGGCACTGTCCGGCACGACCTGGGTCGGCCCGGCACGGGAGAGGTTCGAGAGGGACTGGAACGGCACGTTCAAATCTGCGCTCAGCAGGCTCAACGAGGCTTTCGAGGCAGCAGGAACCGATTGTGCCAACCGTTCCCAGGAGTTGGCGCGGGTCATGGGCAGCTGATCGTCACCTCAGCGCGACTTTTATCCGATGTCCCCACCCAAGCAGCAGCGGCCGGACAGGTGACTGCCCGGCCGTTGCGCGGCCTACCATCTCGTTGATGCAGCACGTACGGATCGAGTTCACGATCGAGCCCTTCGTCGACGCCCATCCCGGCGCGCACGTCCTCGCTGCGTGGAACGTGGTCGAGTCGGCGGGTTTCGAGTTGGTCAACGGCCCGTTCAGCTCTGTCGTCGTCGTTGAAAGCGAGGGCGCAGAGGACCTCGTCGCCGAGCTACTCAGGCAATCGTTGGCCGCAGGTGCCAGCCGGGTCGCAGTACAGGTCGAACGGATCGAGCCGTGAGCGCGCAGACGCATCCACTGATCGTCGCCGTCAAGCCGATGGTCGAAGCGCTCGGCGCCTCGCTGGTCGAACCTGCCGATGTCGAGCCGTCGGATGTGCTACTCGAATGGGATGGTGTGGTGGTTGCCGCTGTACGGCTGCCGGTGCTGCACGGCGCACTCGACCGTCTCATCGAGAGCGTCGAGCGAGATCTCGGTGGCCGCCTCGCAGACCTCACCCGCGAGGATCAGCAATTGGCGATCCGCCGTCTCGACGAGCGCGGCGCGTTCATTCTGCGCCGGGCAGTCGAAGACGTGGCCGACGTGATGGGCGTCTCGCGAACGACGCTCTACAACCACCTCAATGCGCTGCATCGATGAGTCGTACCGACGGTCCGGGCCAGATGATCGAAGTCATCGGGCTCGACGCCGACGACACGTTGTGGCATTGTGAGGACGGATTCGAACGGGCGATCGACGAGTTCGTCGACCTGCTGCTGCCGAACGCAGAAGGTTTCGACCGCGAAGCCGTGCGAGCTGCACTGGAGCGCACGGAGCGGGCGAACCTCCCGCTGCTCGGCTATGGAGTCAAGGCGTTCACGATCGCCATGGTCGAAGCGGCTGTGATGCTCGCAGGGGAGCGGCTGTCGCCGCTGGCCGTCGAACAGGTCGTGCAGATCGGCAAGCGGCTTTTCGCCGAGCCGGTGATCCTGATCGAAGGTGTCAGTGACGTCGTGCCGCTGCTCGCTCAGGACTATCGGCTGGTGATGGTCACCAAAGGCGACCTGCTGCACCAGGAACGCAAGATCGTCGACTCGGGTCTGGCGGCACACTTCGACGCCATCGAGGTGATCAGCGAAAAGGACGTGCCGACCTATCGGCGGGTGCTGCGCGAGTTGCGAATCGACCCAGCGAGTTTCGTGATGGTCGGAAATTCGGTGCGCTCCGACGTGCTTCCGGTGCTCGCTCTCGGCGCCAGCGCCGTCCACATTCCCTATGAGATCGTGTGGTCCCACGAGATCGCGATGCACGACGGCTCGGTTCCGGAACTCGCCTCGATCCGTGAACTCCCCGGTTGGCTCGCAACCCGTCGTGGCGTCGGTCGCTCGGCGCACTGTTAGAGCTTTCGTAACCACACATCCGTGATGCGGTGGTCTGCACCCTTTTTGAGGATCAGCGAGGCTCTGCCACGTGTCGGTTCGATGTTCTCCCGAAGATTCTTGCCGTTGATCTCGACCCAGAACCGGTGAGCGGTGGCGATGGCCGCTTCCTGTGTCAGCGCGGCGAAGTGTTGGAAGAACGAGTTCGGATCCTTGAAGACCGACTCGCGCAACGCCAGGAAGCGATCGGTGAAAAACCGTTCGATGTCCGCCTCGTCGGCGTCGACGTAGATCGAGAAGTCGAAGTAGTCACTGACGAATTCGGTGGCGTCGGCACCGGTCTGCAGGACGTTCAGCCCCTCGACGATCAGGATGTCCGGGCGGCGGATGACGACCTCCTCGCCGGGAACGATGTCATACACGACGTGGCTGTAGACCGGAGCGGTGGTCTCTGGCTGGCCACTCTTCAGCTCGCGCAGGAACGTCAACAACCGGCGCGTGTCGTAGCTCTCCGGGAACCCTTTGCGGTCCATCAAGCCGCGACGTTCCAGTTCTGCATTGGGATAGAGAAAGCCGTCCGTCGTCACGAGCTGCACTTGCGGATGATCAGGCCAACGACTGAGCAATGCCTGCAGGATGCGGGCGAACGTGCTTTTCCCGACGGCGACACTGCCGGCGATACCGATGACGTACGGCACCTTCGGCGCGAGTTTGCCGAGGAACGTCGCCGACACCTTGTGGAGATTCTGGGTCGCACTGACGTACAAATTGAGGAGGCGGGTGAGTGGCAGGTAGATCGCAGCGACCTCGTCGAGATCGATGTGGTCATTGATGCCGCGCAGGTCGATCAGGTCGTGCTCGCGCAGCGTCATCGGTGTCGCAGCACGGAGCACGGACCAGTGAGATCGATCGAACGTGAGAAACCGACTCGGGGTCTGCAGGGCGGGAGCCATCACGACTCACGCTACGCACACGACACCTCCGACGACGATCCTGAACGCCGCCGCATCAGAGTGATCGCGCAAGTCGTGTCCATTTCGGGTAACGATGTGCCGTGCATGCGCTGCCAGCCTCCGCTTTTCCAGAGGTGGACAGCGCACGACGCAAGCAGATTGGTGCCTGGTACACGCCTGCTTGGCTCGTCGAGTACGTCGTCGATCAGGTACTGGGCAGGGTGTCGTCCGAGGCGGCGACCGCTCGTGAGGCGCCGATCACCGTCGTCGACCCGGCGTGTGGCGACGGGCGATTCCTTGCCAGCGTCCGGCGGCGTCTCGGCGACCGGGTCGTCGTCACGGGCGTCGATATCGATCCCGCTGCGCTCGTTGCCGCTCGGACACATCTCGGTGACGGAGCTGAACTGATCCTTGCAGACGCGCTCGTCTACGACTGGGCCGATCGGCGGTTCGATGTCGTGATCGGCAATCCGCCGTACCTCAGCCAGATGGCAGCGAAGACGACGCGTAACCGTCGCAGCGATCATGGGGGCGGACTGTACGCCGACGCTGCAGTCGAATTCTTGGCGCTGTCCCTGCGCCTCGCAGCATCCACCGGTTCGCAGTCGGCACTCGTCCTGCCGGCGTCGATGCTGTCGACGCGCGATGCCGCCCCGATCCGACGCCGCGCTGCGGAAACCGGTTCGCTGGAATGGTTCTGGTGGTCCCCGTCACTGGAATTTGAAGATGCAAATATCCGGACATGCGTGTTCGGGTGGGTGTCTGGCTCCCGATCGAGACACATTGCGCGTGCGATCGGTTCGACATCGCGCAGGGCCGTCGACGTGCCGGCCACCGCATTGCAGTCGGCGACGGGGGCGGCGCTGCGCGCCGACCAACTCGGCATACCGGCGCTGCCGGAGGCCTGGCGACCGACACGGCTCGTCGCCGACATCGGCGTCGCCAACGCCAATTTTCGTGACGAGTACTACGGTCTGGTCGGGGCCGTCGCCGAGGCACCGTCGGGTTCGACGCTCGACGGACCTCCGACTGCGCTCGACGGACCTCCCAGTCCGTCGGATGGTTTCGGTCAACTCGATCTCGGGCTGGGGACGGCGGTCGCCGCTGGCCCGTTCGCACCGCTGGTCACGTCGGGTCTGATCGATCCTGGTCGGTGCGCGTGGGGTCTGCAGCCGGTGCGCTTCAACAAGGTGCCGTACCGCGCCCCGGTCGTCGACCTGACCAGACTGACGCCGAAGATGCGCCGTTGGGCCGATCGCAAACGCGTTCCCAAGGTGCTTCTCGCCAACCAGACACGGGTGATCGAGGCCGTTGTCGATGCCTCGGGCGAGTGGTTGCCGTCGGTCCCGGTGATCAATGTCCGCCCCGTCGATCCGCGCCATCTGTGGCATCTCGCCGCCGCTCTGTCGAACCCGGTGTCGTCGGCGATCGCCGCGCTCCAGGGTCTCGGTGCCGGTCTGTCGGCGTCTGCGATCCGCCTCAGCGCCCCGAAGGTCGCCCGCTTACCGATTCCCGACGGCGATCCGCAAACGCCGTCGTCGTCGTGGTCAAATGCCGCCACTCAGTTCGCTGACGGCGACGTCGTCGCTGCCGGGCTGACGATGCTCGACGCCTACGAGATCGACGCACCAGAGGTTGCCGCCTGGTGGATCACCGAGATCACCCGCAGAATCTCGCCGGCAACCGATTGATCGATCCGGTCAGCGAGTCCACGGTGCTGAGTGGCTGACGGCACCTGGCGCTGTCAGCACGTCGTGGCCGTCATCGGTCACGAGGATCGTGTGCTCGTACTGCGCGGTGCGCTTGCCGTCGGCAGTGACAGCGGTCCAATGGTCCGGCCATGTCTTGTGCTGCCAGCCGCCGAGGCTGATCATCGGCTCGATCGTGAACGTCATCCCTGGCCGCATCACCGTCGTTGCCCGAGGATCGAAATAATGGGCGATCTGCAGATCGGTGTGGAACTGCTCGCCGATGCCGTGGCCGACGAACGAGCGGATGACCCCGTAGCGGAACTTCTTGGCGTGCGTCTCGATCGCCTTGCCGATGTCGCTGAACGGCCTGCCGGGCTTGACGGCTTCGATGCCGAGCCACATGCATTCCTCGGTCACCTTGACGAGTTGGCGGCTGGCGGGATCGACGTCGCCGACGAGGAATGTGGCGTTGGTGTCACCGTGCACACCGTTGATGAAGCAGGTGACGTCGAGGTTGATGATGTCGCCGGCGAGCAGCGCCCTGGAATCGGGGATGCCGTGGCAGATGACCTCGTTGACACTGGTGCACACACTTTTCGGGAAATGGCCGTAGTTGAGCGGGCTTGGGTATGCATCGGCGTCGATCGTCAGCTGGTGGACGTACTCGTCGATCTCCTCCGTCGTGACCCCTGGGGCGACCATCTCGCCGGCTTTGCGGAGAATCTCGGCAGCGAGGATGCCGGCAAAGCGCATCTTCTCGATGATCTCCGGCGACTTGATACGCGGTTCATCCCAGCGGATGGGGATACCGGTCTCGGCATAGGGAGGACGCGGGATGTGGGCAGGCACCGGACGGTATGGGCTGACTTCGCCGGCGACGATGCGTCCTTCGAGTTGCTTGTGGCAGCGCTTGTACTTTCGGCCGCTACCGCACCAGCACGGGTCGTTGGCACTGAGTGACGCGGGGGGAGCGATCGTCGAACTCGTCATAGGTGAAGGGTACCGTTCACCGGCAATGACAGGACGTCGAGTGACCGTTGCGGCTTCGTTCGCCGGCGCGTGCCTGTCGGCAGCGGTGACGTGGTCGTTGCCGTGGTGGATCGTGACGGGATGGATCGGCGTCGGCGCGGCGGCCGGAGCCGGAGCGGCGATCGACGCGATGACGGGCCACATTCCGAACCGCTGCTCGTTCGCCGGGCTCGTCGCTGTCGTCGGAGCCGGAGTCTGCGGAGCGATCGACGACAGGTTCGCTGTCGTGTGGCATGTGCTCATCGGCATGGCGATCGCGTCAGCGCTGTTCCTGATGTTGTTCCTGTTGGAGCAGATGGGTGGAGGCGACGTCAAGCTCGCTGCCGTGTTCGGCGGCGCTGCGGGTTTGATCTCGACATCGGCATCGCTGGTCGTCACTCTCGGCATCTGCGTCGCCGTGTCGTTCGCCGGCCTGGCTGTCGCCGTGCGTCACGGCCGAAAGGCATCGATACGGCTCGGACCCTCCCTCGTCGTCGGCGCCATCGCCGGAGTCGTTGCCTACCGTCACGGCCTTTTCGCGATCTGACCGCTCCGAGCGCCCCGGCGAGCAATGCCGCATCAGACATTCTGGCTGTGTTTCCGATTCGCCATCCGCCAGGCACACATCAGAGCTGTCGCAGGCAACTGCCCGCGACGGCAATCTCGCTGAAAGGGAAACAACGGTGACGCAATGTGGCGGGTCGACGCGTCGACGGTAGTTCAGCAGACGCAGCCCACCCCCAATGTTGATGCAGCGCCGGACGTTGTTGCGCTTCCGCCGACGTGGGTTATGGTTTGCTTGATACAAGGAGGAGGATATATGCAGCTGACTACAGGTAGTCGTTTGAGCTTTTCAAAAGTAATCGATCAGCTCGTGGAATCAAGGCGCCCCGTCGCGTTGCGCTATCGATCGCCGTCATGCGACCGTCTCCGGGCGTCTCGACTGACGGCTAGCCTGCCGAGCGGTATCTGATGGCAACCGTGCTGCGCCGCCGGCCCACAGGTCTTAGCGAGCCGCCGTCCGTATCCGGCACTACTCAGCGACAGGCGACTGCAGCACCGCGCCGATCGTTGTTCCGTCCGCGCTCGCGTTCGCGGGTCCGTCTGCTTGCCGGCGTCACGCTCCTCGCCGCTGCTGTCGTCGTGAACCTGGCGGTCTACCGACGACTCGACGAGCGCGTCCCGGTGTTGCAGGTGACGCGAGATGTTCCTGCAGGTGAGCAGATCGTCGAGTCCGATATCCGCGAAGTCGAGGCATCGACCTCCAGCGACATCAACGTCGTGTCCGCCGCGGAATTGACCAGCATCGTCGGTCAGACGGCCATCGTCCGTCTCGTCGCCGGATCGCTGCTGGTGCATCAGGCGCTGAGCACGAGGCCACTCGTCGCCGCCGGCTCGTCGATCGTGGCGCTGACCTTCCCGACGGGCGGATTGCCTGCCGGTCTGAGGGAACGATCGCAGGTCCTGCTCGTGATGATCGCTGCGCAGGGTGTCGCGACTCCGGCGTCGTCCGTGTCCGCTCGGGTCGTGACCCTGCCGGCTCCTGTCAGCGGTCAGACAGATCGCCTCGGCCTGTCCTTCGAGGTGTCGGCGACTGATGCCCCCCACGTCGTAGCCGCCGAGACCGTTCGCGTGATTCTCGTCGATCCAGGTAGCGATCCGGCCTACTCCACAACGCAACGACCGCCTTCTCCGATTTCGACTGGTCGACCGACAGCATCGTCAGCTTCCGTGCCACCGTCGACGTCCGCCTCGGGTGCGTTGGCGGACGGCGAAACGGGATGAGCATCATCGCCGTCGTCGGAGACGGTGCCACCACCACAGCGGTCGCACTGACGGCTGCCTGGCCTGCGGATCAGTTGGCGGTCTGCCTCGAGGCCGACCCACGTGGTGGGGTCGTCGGTGCCTGGCTCGATCTGACGCGGTCAGGCGGCGGGCTGTCTCAAGCAGCAGCACTCCCGTCGCCGACGTGGCCGCAGATCGAGCCCCTGATCCAGACGTCGCCGACTGGCATTCGCGTGCTGACAGCACCCGTTCGGGCGATCGAAGCTGCGGCCTCGATCGGTGAGGTCACCCATCGCGTCGTGCCGATTCTCTCGATGCTCCATTCCCCGGTCTTCGTTGCCGACTGCGGGCGGGCAAACCTCGGAGCAGGCCTGCCGGCGGTCGTGGCCCAAGCGTCCATCGCCGTCGTGCCGGTGCTGCAACATCAGCGTTCGGCTCGGGCCGCAGCCGTACATGTCGAACGCCTCGCCGAACTGTGCGATGCACTGGCCTCGAGAGCGATTCCGATCGTGCTGGCGGTGATCGGAGCGCGGCCGTATTCAGCAGATGAAATCGCCTCCTTCGTTGCCGGACGTGGTGAGCATGTGGCGACGGTGGACCTCGCCGTCGACGACTGGTCGGCGGCGGTACTCGCCGGGCGCACCGGTTCTTCGCGGCGATTGAAGCGCGCCGCATTGATGCGGTCGGCCGCCGGTGCCACGGCGCTGCTATCGGCCATGCTCGTCTCGATCCAGCAGCCAGCACCCGTCTGGGGTGCGCCAAGATGAACGGTCACCACCCTCCGGCGATCGATCGGCATACCCGCCGCCGCCCGGACACTCATCATCTTCGTCTCCTCGGTCCATTGCGTGAGGAGATCGTGACCCACCTGTCGCTCCGCCTCTCCGATGTGCTGGCGACCGAAGCCGCACGCCGTGAGGAGCAGGTGAGTTCGCACACCCGCCGAGCATTGATCCTCGACCGAGATCTGCAACGCAGCATGGCCGGCGGCTGGATCCAGGAGGAGATCGCCACGATCGGCCAGCGGCGACTGGCCAAGGGCGAGCGCCCACTCGACGTCGACGAAGTCAACGAACTACGCCACCAGGTGCTTGCGCAGATGTTCGGCCACGGCCCGCTCGAGCAGTGGATGCAGGACGACACGGTCGAGGAGATCGATGTCAACTCGCACGCGTCGACCTGGGTGACATTCACAGACGGCCGCAAGGAGAACGTCGGGCAACTGTGGGACTCGCCGGAGACACTCACCGCCTATCAAAAAGGTCTCGTGCTGCGCATGGGAACAGCCGGCGAAAGCCGCCTGGACACGAGTTCGCCAATGGTGACGTTGCAGGCTGACGACGGATCCCGTGTCGTGATGGTCCTGGGCGGCGCGTCTGAGCACGGCGTGTCGACACACCCTCGCATCGCAATCCGGCGTTTCACCGTCCGCCAGGTCGGCCTCGGCGGACTTGCCGATCGCGGCCTGTTTCCGCATTGGATCATCCCGCAATTGACGGCGTTGGTACGGACCGGTTTCACGATGCTCGTCTCCGGCGGTCCCGGTGCTGGCAAGACGACGTTGTTGACCGAACTGCTCGGCGTCGTGTCGCCATTGGAACGCATCGTGACCGTCGAGAAGTCGCTGCTCGAACTGCGTCTCGAAGACGACCCGCGCCATCCTGACGCGCCGGCGCTGTTTACGCGGCAGGCCAATGCCGAACAACGCGGCGAAGTCACCACCAGATCGCTCGTCGAATTGACGCGCAGGCTCAACCCGGATCGCGTTGTTGTCGGCGAGCTCGTCGAGGACGAGGCGCTGGACATGTTGGACGTCGCAAGTATGTGCAAGCGGGGGTCGATGGCGACGATCCATGCGCATACATCGGACGTGGTCCTCCATCGGCTGGCCTACTACGTCGCCAAGTCGAAAACGGTGTTGCCGGAGTTTGCCGTCTGGTCGTTGATTTCCCAGACCGTGGATTTTGTCATCCACATCGACCTCGTTCGCAATGCATCCAACGACGATGCGCCGGCCAGACGACGGGTGACATCGATCATCGAGGTCGGTGGGCCGGGAGAGCGTGGCGGAGTCGCTTCGTCTGAAGTGTGGGGGATCGATGATCTCGGCGAGTTCCAGCAACTGATCCCACTCGCACCGCGGCACCTGAAGCAGTTGGCGATGGCCGGCTATCGCCCAGAGCTCTTCGCTCCGCGAGCGGAGGTCTGGGTCCGATGAGCGACGCGGCAGTCCTGCTCGTGGCGTCGACCATGCTGGCCGCCGTCGGAGCGCTGATGGTCGTGTCGGCGTTCCGCTTGCGAGTTGTACTCGTCACCCCCACGAATCTCATCGAGCGCGCAGGTGGGGGCCGACGCCTCGGCGGCGCTGCTGGCGCTGGAGTACTCGTCTTGGTCGTCACCGGCTGGTTTGCACCATCGTTCGTCATTGCGGCGCTCGCCTGGTGGGCGCTCGGACTGCTCACCGGCCGCGCCGAAGGCGGTGTCGACGATGCTGCACGGGTCGACGCGCTTGCAGCATGGGCGGAGAACGTTCGCGATGTGTTGACCGTCGGGCGCCTGACGTCCGGCGTCATTACGACCACGGTGCAGACAGCCGACGAAACCATCCGCCCTGCAGTCAGACGGCTCGCTGCGCGATTGTCGACGCAGCCGGCGAACGTTGCCTTCCGCGCGTTTGCCGATGATCTCGACGATCCGATCGGCGATCTCATCGCCTCGGGCCTGCTCGTCGCCTTCGAATCAGGCGGCCGCGCGGCCGACGTCCTTTCGGCGTTGGCCGGCCAGGCGCGCCACCAAGCCGAACGGCGGCGGCTGATCGAGGCAGAGCGCGCCCCGGCACGGCGCGAGGTCACAGTTGTCTCGCTCGTCATGGGTGTGCTGTTGATACTCGTCCTGCTGCTCGGCCGCAGCGAGTACCTCAAGGCCTACCGATCGGCGGAGGGGCAGATCGTCCTCACTGCACTACTGCTTGCGTACGGCGCGATGCTGCGATGGGTACAACGGCTGACGCAATCACCTCGAGCCTCGCGATTTCTGACGATGGGCCGTCCATCGTGATCGCCACGGTACACAGTGCCGTGCTCGGCATCTCGGTGACCGGCAACTCACTACTCCTCGGCGTCCTCGGTGGTTCATTCGCGACGGCAGGAGCAGTGTGGATGATCGCCGGTTGGTGGGCGCAACCGCATGCCCCACTTGCCCGCACCGTGTCGTACCTTCGGCGCGAGCCAGAGGCCATCGTCGTACCCGCTGAGCAATCGACGTGGCGTCAACTCGGCACACGTGTCCTCAAACTATGGGGCCGCCAACCGGCCAACCGGACAGCCATCGATCTCCGTCTGATCGAGCGTCCCGTCGAGCTGCATGCCGGATATCTCGCCGGTTCTGCGCTCTGCGGCTTCGTCGTTCCATTTCTCGTCGCCTCGATCGCCGACGTCCTCGGGATTGTCTCGCTGCCGTCACTTGCGCCGTTATGGGTGTCCCTGCTCGTGAGCGTGATGGTGCCATTCGTCGTGCAATCGGATCTTGCCAAGCGGGCAGCGAAGGTCCGCCAAGACCTGCGGCATCAGCTCTCGGCCTATCTCGACGTGGTCACCATGCGACTCGCAGGTAACGAGGGCAACGAGGGTGCGTTGAAGAAGGGGGCGACCGATGGTGAGGGTCGGCTCTTCGTCGAATTGCGACGTCGGATCATCGATGCCGAAACCTCTGGGAAACCGTTGATGACGGCGCTCGCAGTGATCGGGCGCGATTTCGACGTCACCGAACTGCAGCAGATCGCTGCCGCCGCCTCGCTGGCCTCGGCCGATGGCGCTGCGGTCTCACGTTCGCTTGCCGCACAGTGTGCGACGTTGCGTTCGACCATCGCCTCGGAGCAGGAGGCAGACGCTCGTATCCGCACCGGAAAGATCACCGTCCCGCTCGTCGGCATGGCCCTCGTCATCATGACCCTGATCATCTATCCAGCCCTCAATTTCTCCCGATAACGGCGACAGAAAGACCACGACATGCCCAACGTTTCCATCATTACTTCAGCACTGATCCACACGATCTACGGACACTTGCGGCGATTGCGTCGAGACGACGACGGTGCCTCGGGATCGCTCGATCAGGTGCTGTGGTTCATTGCTGTCGCCGTCGGTGCTGCCGTCATTGCAGCGATCGTCTGGGCGAAGATCAAGACCGAGGCGAACAAGCCCGTCAACTCCCCATCGGCTCCCTGAGGGGAAAAGGACGGCCGACTGATGCACTCGACGACCGAACGCCCAACCAGCCTGGCGCGCAGCGTCGCGCCGGACCGATTGGCGGACGACCGCGGGTCGAGTTCGTCCATCGCGATGGTGCTGCTGGCACCCGTGATGGTCGTACTGATGTTTCTCGCGTGGCAGGCGGCATTGTGGAACCACGCCAGGAGCCAGGCCCGAGTGGTCGCCCAGGACACTGCGGTTCTCGTCGCCCGATCCGGTCTCGATGCCGGCGCGGCAGAACGATCGGCGCGGTCGGCGTTGGAATCCGACGATGACCTCGATGGCGTTTCCGTCTCTGTCTCCACCGCAAACGGTCTGGTGACGGTGACCGTTCGCGCCGAAGCGCCAGGGGTCGTGCGCGGCACGTCGTCGATCATCGACGTGCAGGCCATCGCCTCGATCGAGCAATGGGCCCAGCTATGAGTCTCGCCCGTCGTCTGCCCCGAGGGATCTCCGACGACCGTGGTTCCGGTGACGTACTCGGCTTGGTGTTGATGGCTCCGATCATGTTGGTCTTCGCGCTGCTGATCTTCTCGCTCGGACGACAGGTCGACGCCCACGCCCAGGTCCGTTCAGCGGCAGCAGCAGCGGCAGAAGCCGCCGCTTTGCAGCGCACTCCGAGCCTCGCTGAATCGGCTGCACTGGCCGCCGCGAACCGGGCACTCGTCGATCCGCTGGCATGCCCGGGAGGCCCGTCCATCGCTCTCGATCTGGAGCACTTCATTCCGGGCGGCTTCGTCACGGTGACGCTCAGTTGCACACCCTCGACGGCGGGCCTCG
>Ga0123338_10003489_pt1 | contig 14099 bp, 14 predicted proteins | sample grotaG_FD_89793 | JGI IMG/M metagenome (GOLD analysis project Ga0123338, IMG submission 89793) | Glacier valley bacterial and archeal communities from Borup Fiord, Nunavut, Canada, to study Microbial Dark Matter (Phase II) -... | ecosystem: Environmental > Aquatic > Freshwater > Ice > Glacier ... | reverse complement strand
CGTCGCCTTGGTCGTCGAACGCACCGCCACGCCGTCGTACTCGCCGACGATCTTGATCAGCTCGTCCTTCGACAGGCCGGTGATCTCGTCGACCTCGACCCCGCGGGCGCGGAAGATCTCGGCGGCTTTCGGGGACATTTCGTCGGCGATGAGGACTTTGGGCATCGTTTCATCCTTGCGTCGTCATGCTGGCGCACGCCAGCATCCATGTTCGGGCGAGACGCGGTGGTTGGACTTTGGCCCGACCGTGGATGCTGGCGTGCGCCAGCATGACCCGCGCTGATGGAAACCGAGCGACTAAGCGGCGGTGACCTGTGTCACCTGTTCGTACGCCCACTCCAGCCACGGCCCGAGCGCGACCACGTCGGCGGTATCGACCGTCGCGCCGCACCACACCCGCAACCCTGGCGGGGCGTCGCGGTAGCCGCCGATGTCGAAGGCGACGCCTTCCTTCTCGAGCAGCGCCGCCATCGCCTTGGGAACGTCGGGGGCCGCGCCGGGCAGGGTCAGGCAGACGCTCGTGTTCGACCGCGTCCCCGGCTCCTTCGCCAGATGCTCAACCCACGGTGTCGCTTCGACCCAGCGGTCAAGTGCGGCGGCGTTGCCGTCGGCACGGGCGTAGAGCTCCTGCAGCCCGCCGATGCCCTGCGCCCATGTCAGCGCGTCGATGTAGTCCTCCACCGCGAGCATCGACGGCGTGTTGATCGTCTCGCCCTCGAAAATGCCGGCGATCAGCTTGCCCTTCGCGGTCAGGCGGAAGATCTTCGGCAGCGGCCACGGCGGCGTGTAGCTCTCGAGCCGTTCGACCGCGCGTGGGCCGAGGATCAGCATCCCGTGCCCGCCCTCGCCGCCGAGTACCTTTTGCCAGCTGTACGTCACGACATCGAGCTTGGCCCACGGCAGCTCCTGCGCGAACACCGCACTCGTCGCGTCGCACAGCATCAGCCCTTCGCGGTCGTCGCGGATCCAGTCGCCGTTCGGCACCCGCACGCCGCTCGTCGTCCCGTTCCACGTGAAGCCGATATCGTGCGACTGCGGGATGCGCGTCAGGTCGGGCAGTTCGCCGTACTGTGCGTTGACGACGGTACAGTCGGTCAGCTTCAGCTGCTTGACCGCGTCGGTCACCCAGCCTTCGCCGAAGCTTTCCCACGCCGTCATCGTCACCGGGCGCGCGCCCAGCATTGTCCACATCGCCATCTCGTAGGCGCCCGTGTCGGACGCCGGGACGATGCCGATCAAGTGCGTGTCGGGGACCTGCAGCACCTCGCGGGTCAGTTGGATCGCGAGTTTGAGGCGCGCCTTGCCGATCTTCGACCGGTGCGAACGACCGAGCGATTCGGTGGCGAGTTGGTCGGGGGTCCAGCCGGGACGTTTCGCACACGGGCCGGACGAGAAGTGCGCCCGCGCGGGGCGGGAAGCGGGACGATCGATCATGGTCTCTCCTCACAGAGAGCGCGCGCCGCGTTGGGACGGCGTGGCCCGCCGCCACGCCTAGAGGCACAGACGTGGCGGTCAAGCAAAATGCGCCGGAGCCGAATCGAACCCCGGCCAGTAAACCATCAACAGCCTGATCCCCGGCCGCTGCATCATCCGCCGCCTGTCGGGCGCGCACGTTGTCGCCGCCGACCGCGATGGCGGCGCGGCCGACGCGACGGCGACGACGAGCGGATCGGCGCTGACGCTCGATCTCGCCGTCCTGCTGCCGGGCGGCGTGTTCACCGGATGACCGGGGGGCCGCTTACCGCCGATTTCGCGATATGGCCGCCCGAGTTTGCAATGATAAGCGCCGAACGTTGTGCCGAGATTGCGCTGGCCGGGCTCGATGCCGGACTGTTCTACATCCCGACGCACGCGCATATCTCGGCCGACATGCGGCCGCGCAGCGAAGCGGTTGCCGCCGGTCTCGTCCGGCTCGGGCTGGCCTAGAGCGGCTTGCCGGGCTATCGCCGCCAGCCCTATCGACGAGGCCAGTATGCTCCCGCCCGCGCGCCAGCGCCTGTTCCCGACCGCGCGCCAGCGCCCGTTCCCGCCCGCGCGCCAGCGCCTGTTCCCAACCGCCCGCGACGAGGCCGAGGTCGCGAACGCCCCGACCGCGACGTCGCAGACCGAGCATCCCGCTTACGCGCTGGCGTTCCAGGACACCGAATTCCTGCTCAAGGACGAGCTGCGCCCGGTCCGGTTGCAGCTCGAGCTGATGAAGGCCGAGCTGGCACTGAGCGAGGCCGGCATCGCCTCGACGTTCGTCATCTACGGCTCGGCGCGCATCCCCGCGCCCGAGGATGCCGAGGCACTTGTCGCCGCCGCCGCCCCGGGCGAGGCGCGCGCCGTCGCCGAACGTCTCGCGGCCAAGTCACGTTACTATACGGTTGCCCGCGACCTCGCCCGGCTGGCGTCGAGCGTCCCGGCCGACGCGGCGGGCAAGCAGTTCGTCGTATGCTCGGGCGGGGGGCCGTCGATCATGGAGGCGGCGAATCGCGGCGCGGCGGATGTCGGCGCGGTGTCGATCGGGCTCAATATCGTCCTGCCGTTCGAGCAGGTGCCGAACCCCTACGTCACGCCGGGCCTGAGCTTTCAGTTCCACTATTTCGCGCTGCGCAAGATGCACTTCCTGATGCGCGCGAAGGCGGTGGCGGCCTTCCCCGGCGGCTTCGGGACGTTCGACGAGCTGTTCGAGCTGCTGACGCTGGTTCAGACCGGCAAGGTCGCACCCCTGCCGATCCTGCTGTTCGGCCGCGAGTACTGGAGCCGCGTCATCGACTTCGAGGCGCTGGCGGACGAGGGGACGATCGCCCGCGGCGACCTAGACCTGTTCCACATCGTCGAGACGGCGTACGAGGCGTGGGCGATGGTCCGCGCGCACTACGGAATGTAGGCGGCGCTGCGCGCGTCCGGGTCAGGCCTTGACCGACCCGGGCGTCGGAACGGTGCGCGACGTGCCCTGCTGCTTGGAAGGCCCGGTGCTGCCCGGCGCGATGTCGGGAGCCTTGCCCGCCTGCGGTGCGGGCTTGTCGGCAGTCGGCGTGACGGCCGGCGACTTCGACGCGTCGGGGGCCGGGCCGGCTTTCGCATCTGCAGCAGCCGCTGCCGTCGCGGTCGCGACTGCCGGTGCTGCGGCGGGTGCGGCCTCGGCAGGTACCGGCGGCAGCGGCAGCGGCTTGTCGCTCTTGCTGTTGAGATAGGCGATGACGGCGGCGCGCTCCTCGACCTTGTTCAGTCCGGCGAACGCCATCTTGGTACCCGGCACGTAGCCCTTGGGGTTGGCGAGCCACTTGTTGAGCGCGTCCCAATCCCACTTCTGGCCGCTCGTCTTCATCATTCCGTCGGAATAGCTGAAGCCGGGGATGTGATCGTGCGGCCCTCCGACCACACCGTAGAGGTTCGGCCCGATGCCGTTGCCGCCGCCCTTCTCGGCGTTGTGGCACGCGCCGCACTTCTTGAAGACCTCGGCACCCTTGTCGACGCTCGCCGACGCGAGGAAGAACTCGACCGGCTTGTCGGCGACCGGAGCGGGGCCGGCGGTCGCGACCTCCTCCACGCCCTCGACGACGTAACCGGGTTTGGCCAGTTTGACCGGCTTATAAATCTCACCGGTGAACAGGATCAGCCCGAGCACGGCAATCGCCGCGGTGAGCGTCCAGCCCGCGATCTTGTTCCACTCGAAACTGTCCAACGCTCGTCTCCACCGCGGGGGGCACCCCTGCAAAAGCGCGCGGACCATAGTTGCGGCCCTTTGTGCTCGCAACCCATGTAACGCCGCGGTGCAGCATCCGCACCGGGCGCGCGGCTGCAAGCGACATTGTGTCCACCAGCTTACCGCCGTAGCGGTCGCGGAATGACCGACTATCCTGCTCCCGCCGCCGCGCTCGTCACCACGCTCACGGCCGCAGCCGCTGCCGAGCCCGGCCGCGCCGTCGCCTTTCAAGGCGCGCCGGGGGCGTATTCGCATCAGGCGATGCGCGAGGCGTTCCCCGACGCACTGCCGCTGCCGTGCTTCGCATTCGACGACGCGATCGCCGCCGTCCAGTCGGGAGCGGCGGACTGCGCGGTCATTCCGATCGAGAACTCGCTGCACGGCCGGGTCGCCGATATCCACTTCCTGCTGCCCGAATCAGGTCTGTCGATCACCGGCGAGCATTTCGTCCGCGTCCGCCACTGCCTGCTCGGCGTACCGGGGACACGGCGCGACACCGTAACGACAGCCGTCAGCCATCCGCAGGCGCTCGGCCAGTGCCGCCGCCGACTACGCGAATGGGGCATCGTCCCCGAAGCCTATGCCGACACCGCCGCCGCCGCGGCACTGATCGCGGCCGAGCGCGATCCTGCCCGCGCCGCTGTCGCCTCACGGCTGGCGGCCGAGCTGTACGGCCTCGACGTCCTCGCCGAGGGCATCGAGGACGAGGCGCACAACACGACGCGCTTCGTCGTCCTCGCCCGCCAGCCGCGCGCTGTCGAAAAGGGAAGCCCGGTGATGACATCGCTGCTGTTCGAGGTCCGTTCGGTCCCCGCCGCGCTGTTCAAGGCGCTCGGCGGCTTCGCGACCAACGGGGTCAACCTGACCAAGCTCGAATCGTACCTGAAGGGCGGCGCATTCGCCGCAGCGGAGTTCTACGCCGACATTGAAGGCTCGCCCGCCGATCCCGCGGTCGCACGCGCGCTCGATGAACTGCGCTACCACAGCGAGTGGGTGCGGGTGCTGGGGACGTACCCGCAAGCGCGAAGCCGGAGAGGGGGCGGCTGACCGCCTGTCCTACACGCCCGACTTGTGCTGACGTCCGTCGTGAGGAGACGACGACGTCGTGCCATTGCACCAAGCCCAGAACCATGTCGGCGGCGAACCGGCAAACCTTCACAAAACACGGTCGAAGTGTGACCTTCGTGTCACCTTTGGCCGGTTACCCCTCGACCCACGCCCGCAGCAGCGTATGCGCGATCGCCAGCGGCGGCGGCGCGAGCCAGTCGCCCGTGCCGGCGAGCGCGGCGCGGACTTCGGCCTTGGTCACCCAGCGCGCCTCCTCGATCTCGTCGTCGTCGAGGGTGAGCTCGCCCGTGCCGGTCGTCTCAGCGAAGGCGCCGATCATCAGGCTCGACGGAAACGGCCACGGCTGGCTGGCGATGTAGCGGACGCGGGTTGTCGCAATGCCGGCTTCCTCGAACAGCTCGCGGCGGACCGCCTCCTCGAGGCTCTCGCCGGGTTCGACGAATCCGGCGAGCGCCGAGAAGAAGCGCTTGGGGAAGCGCGGCTGGCGGCCGACCAGCGCATGCGGCTCGCCGTCGACGTCGAGCAGCGCGAGCATGATGACGACCGGGTCGGTGCGCGGAAAGTGGTGTGCGTCGCAGGCGGGGCAGACGCGCTCGTGACCTGCCTTGGCGACCGTCGTCGGCGTGCCGCAGTTGGCGCAGAAGCGGTGGCGCGCGTGCCAGTCGATCAGCGACCGCGCGTGGGCGAAGATCGCCGCATCGCCGGGGGTCGCGCTCGCCGCCAGCGCCGCGCCGACGCCGCGCGGGTCGCCGGTGCGGCCAAGGCCGGCCGCGGCAACGGCAAAGCGCGGCGCGCCGCTGTCGAGGCCGAGGAAGACGCTCGTGGCATCGGCGGGCACTTCGTCGCGTGTGAACCAGTGCAGGCCATCGCGCTCGCCGACCACCGGGCGCAGATCGTCGAGCACCAGCCAGCGCGCGGCGGGGTCGGCGCGCGCCACCACCATCGCCGCGGCGTCCTTGCGCATCGCATCGGCACGGTCGAGCGGCGAGCCGACGAAGCCGACGGGTGGAACGGAATCGGCGAACCAATCGGTCATGCGGCGGTCTCCAGGGCGAGCGGCGGCGACTCAGCAGCATCCGCCCGCGCTTGCAATACGGCTGCGGCGGCGCGGGCGAACAGCGTCGGCAGGCCGGCGGCGGCGGGGGTGGCGACGGGGTGCCATTCCCCCGGCAGGCCGGGTCGCATCGCCGGCCGGGCGACCGCGACCGTCAGGTGGAGCTCGAAGTGAGTGAAAACGTGGCGGATGGCAGGAAGAAGGCTCGCACCCATTGCACTGCCTGGAGTTTGGGGTCGCGGCGTCCACGCGCTCCCTGGCAGCCCGAGCATTCCGCCGAGCAGCCCCCGCGGCGGCCGTCGTTCAAGGAGGACATGGCCGTCGACCTCGATCCAATGGGCGACGCCGACGCGGACGGGCTTGGCGACCTTCGCCGCCTTGACCGGGAAGCGCGTCGGCTCGCCCCCCGCCCGCCCTGCGCAGCCGGCCGCGAGCGGGCAGACGTCGCATCGCGGCGCGCGGGGCGTGCAGACCGTAGCGCCGAGGTCCATCATCGCCTGGGCGTGGTCGCCGGCGCGCGCGTCGGGCGTCAGCGTCGCGGCGAGATCGTAGAGCGTGCGCTTCGCCGCCGGGAGCGGAGCTTCGACCGCGAACAGCCGCGCCACCACCCGTTCGACGTTGCCGTCGACGACCACTGCCCGCCGGGCGAAGGCGATCGCGGCGACCGCGGCAGCGGTGTACGCGCCGACGCCCGGCAGGGCGCGCAGGCCTGCTTCGTCGCGCGGCCAGTCCGTCGCTGCGACGACACGCGCGCAGGCGAGCAGATTGCGTGCCCGGGCGTAATAGCCGAGCCCGGCCCACTCGCGCATGACGTCGGCGTCGTCGGCTGCCGCGAGGCTGGTCACCGTCGGCCAGCGCGCGAGAAAGCGCGCGAAATACGGCGCAACCGTTGCGGTACCGGTCTGCTGGAGCATAATCTCGCTCAACCACACGCGATACGGGTCGGGCGGCGGCGCTCCAGGTCGTTGGCCGGGCGGGGTGCGCCACGGCAGGACGCGGGCATGGGCGTCGTACCATGCGAGCAGGGCGGCGGAACGATCGGCCATCGCCACCGCTATGGCCGATCGCCCGGCTGTGGCATAGCCGCACCATGCCCGACGACCCGCTCTCCCCCGTGCCGCGCCGCTCCGGCCGCAGCGCACGCGCCGTCGCCGAACTGCTGCCGGCGGCCGGCGACAAGGCGTTCCGCCGCTTCGGCTTCGTTTCGAACGCCGTGGTCGCCCGCTGGGCCGAGATCGTGGGTGAGCAATACGCGCGCTACTCGACGCCCGAAGCGTTGACCTTCCCAGCGGGCAGGAAGGCGGGGGGCACCCTCAAGATCGTCGTCACGGGCAGCTTCGCGCCGATGCTCAAGCACGTCGAGCCGCAGGTCGTCGAGCGGGTCAACCGGTTCTTCGGATACGACGCGGTCGCCCGCCTCGCGCTGCGGCACGGGGATCTGCCCGCGGTGCAACGCGCCGCGCGGCTGGTCGAGCAGCCGCTGTCGGCCGAAACCGAATCGACCCTGCGCGACGTCGCGGACCCCGACCTCCGCGCCAGCCTCGAATCGCTTGCGCGCGCGCTGTCGGCGACCCGCGGCCCGCCGCGGATCGGCTGAGCCCGCAGCCGCCGCCGCCGCTTTGACGCGCGGCGGGACGGCGCTAAGATCACCCCCGCAACCGTCAGGAAGTCGTCCGCATGTTCGCTCGTCTTGCCGCCACCGCCCTTGCCTTCGCCGCTGCCGCGGCCACCTTTGCCCTTGCCGCTGCCGCAGCCACGGGAGCGACCGTCGCCGCGCCAGCGAGGCCCGCCCCAGCTGCCGCCAAGGCGACGAGCTGGCTCGACGTCGTCGTCGCGACGCCGCAGGGCGGGTTCCGGCAGGGCAATCCCAACGCCAAGGTGAAGCTGCTCGAGTTCGGCTCGCTGACCTGCTCGCACTGCGGTGAGTTCGCGCGGCAGGGGGTGCCGGTGCTGCGGGCGAAGTATATTGCGAGCGGGCGCGTCAGCTACGAGTACCGCCCCTATCTACTCAACGGGGTCGACTTTGCGCCGTCGCTGCTGGTGCGCTGCTCACCGCCGGCGGCCGCGTTCAAGCTGATCGACGCGTTCTACGAGGCGCAGCCGCAGTGGACGCTGCCGTTCACCAAACCGGTCCCCGATGACGTGCAGAAGCGGATCGGGGCGCTGCCCGAGAACCAGCAGATCACCGCCTTCGCGGCCTCGGGCGGGCTCGATGGGTTCATGCGGACCCGCGGTATGCCGCGCGCGCGTTTTGACGCGTGCACCAGCGACAAGGCAGGCATCAACGTCCTCAACGCGATCCGCGACGACGCGAACAAGAATTACGCGCTGACGGGCACGCCGACCTTCGCGATCAACGGCAGAACGCTCCCGGAGACCGCGAACTGGGCCAAGCTCAAGCCGCAGCTCGACGCGGCGCTTTGATCGCGGGGTTTCTCCCACGGGCATGATCTTCCAGCGGCTACGGCTCAGCGGGTTCAAGTCGTTCGTCGAAGCAGCCGAGCTGCGGATCGGGCCGGGACTGACCGGCGTGGTCGGGCCGAACGGCTGCGGCAAGTCGAACCTGCTCGAGGCGTTTCGCTGGGTTATGGGCGAGGGCTCGGCGAAGTCGCTGCGCTCGGGCGCGATGGACGACGTGATCTTCGCCGGGACCGCGGCGCGACCCGGACGCAACTTTGCCGAGGTGGCGCTCACGCTCGACGCCGCCACTGGCGCGGCGATGCAGGTCGTCCGCCGGATCGAACGCGGGCTCGGCTCGGCGTACCGGATCGATGGGCGTGACGTCCGGGCGCGCGACGTCGCGCTGTTGTTTGCCGACTCCGCGACCGGCGCGCACTCGCCCGCGCTTGTCAGCCAAGGCCGGATTGGCGCGATCATCGCCGCGAGACCTGTCGAACGGCGCCAGCTGCTCGAAGAAGCGGCGGGCATCGCGGGGCTCCATGTGCGCCGCCACGAGGCCGAGCTGCGGCTGTCGGCGACCGAGGCGAACCTCGTCCGGATCGACGAGCTGGTTGCGACGCGTACCGGCGAGGCGACGGCCCTACGGCGCGCGGCGCGAACGGCCGAGCGCTACCGCACGTTGAGCGCGGCGCTCGACGACGCGCAACGAGGGGAGCTGTTCGCGCAGTGGACCGCCGCGCGGGCCGCGCTCGCGGCGGCGACGGCAGCCCTCGACGCGGCCGAAGCCGAAGTCGCCGGGGCAGGGGAGCGTGTCGCCGCCGCCGCGGCGGCGCACACGGCGGCTGGCGCTGGGCTGCGGGACCTGCGCGACGCCGCCAATCGCGCCGAGGCGGCGCTGGCGACGCTGCGCGATGCCGACGCCGCCCTCGCGGTCGAAGCGGCGGCGGTCGCGCGAAGGAGCGGAGAGCTCGACTCGATGCGGGCGATGATCGATCGCGACCGGGCGCGCGAGGCGGCGGTCGCCGCCGACGCGGCCGCCGCGTGCGAGCGGCTGGACTCCGAGGCGGCCGCGCTCGAAACTGCCATCGCCGCTGCCGCGGCGGCGCTCCCGGGCGCGCAGGCAACGGTGACGGCGGCCGCTGGCGTCGCCGCCGAGCGCGATGCGGCCTCCGCCACCACAGTCGCTGCGCACGCCGCCGCAGTCGCGAGTGTCGCGGCGGCGGAAGCTGTTGTGGCTGCGGCGACGGAGCGGCGACGACGCACGCTCGCCGAAGCCGATCGGCTAACCGCTGTTCCGCCGGTCGATCGTCTCACGCTCGATGCGCGGTGCTCGGCTGCGGCCGCCGCCGCGTCGCGGGCGGTCGAGCGTATCGCTGCCGCCACCGTCGCGATCGACGCCACCGATCGCCACCGCGCCGCGGCCGCTGCCGATCGCGACGCGGCCGCGCGCGCGCTCACCGTCGCGCGAACGGCGGCCGCGTCGCTCGCCGCCGAGGCCGCGGCGATCACGCGGCAGCTCGCACGCCAGGCCGGCGGCCCGTCGCTGCTCGACACGATCACCGTCGCCGCGGGCGACGAGATCGCGTTCGCGGCAGCGTTCGGCGACGATCTCAATGCGGCGCTCGACGACGCGGGCGGGACGCAGGCGTGGGCGGCCACCGCGGCGACCGGTCCGTCGCACCCCGCGGGCAGCGAGCCGTTGCGGGCGCGCGTCCCCCGGGAGCTCGCGCGCCGCCTCGCTGCGACGGGCGTCGCCGCCGCGACCGCCGCGCCGGGACTCGCGGCGGGCCTGCTTCCGGGGCAGCGGCTCGTCACCCGCGACGGTCGGATGTGGCGCTGGGACGGGTTCCGCACCGCTGCCGGAGCCGGAGCCGGCGCGGCGGCGGCGGCGCTGCTGACGCTGCGCAATCGCCAATCCGTGGTCGCTTGGGACCTTGCCGCTGCGACGGCGGCCGTGACCGCGGCGGCGCGCGAGGCCGATGCGGCGGCGGCACTGGTCATGGCGGCTGTCGCTGCGGAACGCCTGGCGCGCGACGATCGGGCGGCGGCCGAGCGCGATCACGATGCCGCACGGACGGCGAACGCGGTGGCAACGACCGACCGCGATCAGGCCATCGCCCGTAGCGACGCGGCCGCCGCTGCAATCGCCCGGCTGCGCGATGAAGCGGCCGAGTTCGCGCGCGACGCCGCCGCTGCGCTCGATCGCCGTGCCGCCGCCGGTGACGTTGCGCGCCTTGCCGCGGCGGTCGGCGAGGCCCGCGATGCGGCCACTACCGCGCGCACCGGCGCCGCCGGCGCGCACGCAGCCGCGGCGGCGCTCGTCCGCGATCACGATGTCGCGGTCGCCCGGCGGGCCGGCGTCACAGGCGAGCAGGCAGCGTGGACCGCGCGATTGGCGGCGAGCGCCGCGCAAACGGCCGATCTCGACGGCCGAGCTGGGGCGGTCGGAACGGAGGCGGCGGCGCTCGCCGCACGGCCGGCGATGCTGGCGGCAGCGCAGGCCGACCTCGCCGCCCGGCGTGCTGCCAGCGCCCGCGCCGTCAAAGATTCGGCAAGCGAACTGGCGGTCGCCGAGGACCGCATCACGGCGCTAGGCGCAACGGCAGCCGCAGCGACCGAAGCGCTGTCATTGGCGCGCGAGACCCGCGCCAGCACGGCAGCGGGGTTGGCACACGCGCAGGAGCGCTGCCGGGAGGTCGAGGCAGCAGCCGGCGCGCGGTTCGGAGCGTCGCCGCCCAGCCTTGGGATCGCGGTCGCCGGCGACCCTCGGCTGCTCGCCGTGGAGGTCGCGCGGTTGACTGCGGCACGCGAGGCCGTCGGCCCCGTCAACCTACGCGCCGACGATGATCTTGTTGCGGTAACGGCCGCGCTAGCGACGATGACGGCCGAGCGTGACGAGCTGGCGACGGCGGTCGCCCGGCTCCGCGGCAGCATCGGCGCACTCAACCGCGAGGGGCGGGTCCGGCTGCTCGCGGCATTCGCCGCGGTCGATGGTCACTTCCGCGATCTGTTCGCGTCGCTGTTCGCCGGCGGTATCGCGCGGCTCGAGTGGGTCGAGGGCGACGATCCGCTCGCCGCCGGGCTCGAGATCATGGCGCAGCCCCCGGGCAAGAAACTGCGTTCGCTCGGTCTTCTGTCGGGCGGCGAGCAGGCGCTGACCGCAACCGCGCTTATCTTCGCGCTGTTCCTCGCGACCCCGGCCCCTTTGTGCGTCCTCGACGAGGTCGACGGGCCGCTCGACGACGCCAACGTCGAGCGCTTCTGCGACCTGCTGGACCGGATGGCGGCAACGACCACGACGCGCTTCCTCGTCGTCACGCACAATGCAGTGACGATGAGCCGGATGCACCGCCTCTACGGCGTGACGATGGCCGAGCCGGGCGTGTCGCAACTCGTATCTGTCGACCTCGGCGGTGCGGCGGCGCTGCTGGCGGCAGAATAGCGGATGGTTGACACTCCGCAGCCCCATCCGTAGACGGACGGCGCTTCGCGGGGCGATCCGCGCGGCCATGTGCGGGGCTGTTCCCGCCGCCTGTCTGGGGAACCCGGTGAGCCGCCCGCGCCCGACCGACGAGCTCGAGTCTCTCGACGCCCGCCTGGCCGCTGCCCGGGCGCGCAACGCGCCGGTCGATCCGGTCCGGTTGGCGGGCGGAGCCATGGGGCAGGGTTTTCGCTTCGCGGTGGAGATCGTCGTCACGACCGTCGTGGGAACCGCCATCGGCTGGCAGCTCGACCGCTGGTTGGGCAGCAAGCCGTGGCTGCTTTTGTTGTTCATGCTGCTGGGGATGGCAGCGGGGTTCCTCAGCCTGTTCCGCGCCGTCGGGCGCGAGCAGGCGGCGGTCGATGCCCTGCCTACCCCTCCCGCCGCGCCTGCCGATCCCGAGGATTGACGTGTACAAGCCGCAGCTCGAGCAGTTTGAGATCCACCGGATGGTGCCGGCTACGACGCTCGGCTACGACGTGTCTTTCACGAACGCATCGCTGTTCATGTTGGTCGCGCTGCTCGGCGTGTGGGCATTCCTGACGCTCGGCATGCGACGTGCCGCGATCGTTCCCGGCCGCTGGCAGTCGGCGGTCGAGACGCTCCACGAGTTCGTCACTGGAATGGTCGACGAGAACATCGGGGCCACGGGGCGCGCCTACGTCCCGTTCATCTTCACGCTGTTCGTATTCATCCTAGTCGCGAACCTGCTCGGCCTGCTGCCGTTCGCATTCGCCGTGACCAGCCATATCTGGGTGACGTTCGCATTCGCGGCATTCATTTTTCTCCTGTGCATCGGCATTGGTTTCGCCAAGCACGGCCTGCACTTCTTCGAGCTGTTCGTGCCTCCGCAGACCCCGGTCATCCTTCTGCCGCTGATCGTCCTGATCGAGCTGATCTCGTTCCTGTCGCGGCCGCTGACGCTTAGCGTCCGCCTCTTCGCCAACATGACGGCGGGTCACATCCTGCTCCAGGTGTTCGCCGGCTTCATTGTCAGCCTCGGGCTCGCAGGCGGCCTGTTCACCCTTCTCGGCGTGCTGCCGCTCGCGATGAACGTCGCGCTCTATGCGCTCGAACTTCTCGTCGCGGTGGTGCAGGCCTATGTGTTTGCGCTGCTGACGTGTGTGTACCTCAACGATTCGATCAACCTTCCGCACTAAGGACTGACAAATGGACGCAACTGCAGCCAAGCTGATCGGCGCCGGTATCGCCACCTTCGGGATGGGGCTCGCCGCGCTTGGCGTCGGCATCATCTTCGGCCTGTTCCTTCAGGGCGCGCTGCGCAACCCCGCGGCGGCGAACTCTCAGCGTCCAAACCTGCTGTTCGGCTTCGCCGTCACCGAAGCGCTCGGCATCTTCAGCTTCCTCGTCGCGCTGATCCTGCTGTTCGTCGTCTAAGCTTCGAAATCGCCGACTCCGCACCGGTGGAAACGGCAGCGACTGCCTGAACAGCGAAGGCCCGACATGCCACAGTTCGATCCCCACGTCGCGTTTCCACAGATCGTCTGGCTGATCGCGGTGTTCGCGGTCCTCTATCTGATCGTGCGCTCGGCGTTGCCGAAGATCGAGGCGGTCGTCGGTTCGCGAGCGGCAGTGATCGGTTCCGACCTCACGGCCGCCGAAACTGCGCGGACGGGTGCGGCGGCGTCGATTGCTGACTACGAGGCCGGGCTGGCGCGGGCGCGCGGCGACGCGGCGCGGGTGACCGCAGAGGCGAAGGCGGCAGCGGCGGTGCAGACGACCGTAAAACTCAAGGAGATCGATGCGGAGCTGTCGGCAAGCACGGCTGCAGCGACCGTGCGCCTCGAGGCGGCGCGGACGGAAGCGTTGGCGGGCCTGACCTCGGTTGCCGAGGACGCGGCGGGCGAGATGGTCACGCGGCTGACCGGCCGCCGCCCGGACGCGGTGGAAGTCTCCGCGGCGGTGCGGAACCAAGGGCTATGATGACCGCAACTTCTCCTGAGATCGCCGGCGCACCGACTATCGGCGGAACCGAGGCATCGCACACGCTGACGTGGCTCGGGCTGAACGCCGAGGGCTATATCGCCATCGCATTCGTCATCTTCGTCGGGCTGTTGCTCTACCTCAGGGTGCCGGCGATGATCACCGCCGCGCTGGATGCTCGGGCAACGCGGGTACGCAGCGACCTCGACGACGCCAAGCGGCTCCGCACGGAGGCGGAAGCGCTGCTCGCGACCGCGCGCGGTAAGGCGGAGGCTGCTGGCCACGATCTCGAACACATCCTCGCCACCGCGCGCGCCGAGGCAGCGACGATCGTCGCCGGCGCCCATGCTGCGACCGACGCGGTCATCGCACGCCGAACCGCGATGGCCGAAACCAAGATCGCCGCCGCCGGGCGCAGTGCCGAAGCTGCGGTGCGAGCGCAGGCGGTCGATCTCGCAACT
>Ga0123338_10003488_pt1 | contig 14101 bp, 9 predicted proteins | sample grotaG_FD_89793 | JGI IMG/M metagenome (GOLD analysis project Ga0123338, IMG submission 89793) | Glacier valley bacterial and archeal communities from Borup Fiord, Nunavut, Canada, to study Microbial Dark Matter (Phase II) -... | ecosystem: Environmental > Aquatic > Freshwater > Ice > Glacier ... | reverse complement strand
TGCGCCAGCGTATCGTAGACTTCATCGATAGCAGGCTTGGTCTGATATTGAAACGGACGCAGGCAGTCACCCTTACGCACCCAGCTTGCGGCGGCTGTGTTCGGGAAGGCCAGCCAGTCTGCCGCGGCAGGGATTTGGGTGCTGATGTCGAAGTTATTCACTGCCGCTGGTGCTTGCACAGGGACAGCGAAGGTCACACCGGGCGCGCCAACCGCACCATCTGTGCTGACTGCGATGCCACGTATACCGAGGGCATTTGGTGCGCTCCCAAGTGAATTGACCGCAATCGTCACCGTCATCACTTTATCGAGCTGATCAGTCAAGAAGCCAACCGAGTGCGTCACAAGGTTCTTGCCGCCGGCAGTGAGATCAAGTGTATCTGTAGCGCTAATCGGTCCACCGCTGGTCGGAACGGTCGCCGTGATTTTGTAATTGACCTTCTGCGGCGTCAAGAACAATTTCAGCGTCCGCGTGCGCAAGCCTGCGGGAACAGTGAACGTGAACGATGAAGTTGTCGTGGTGAGCGAAAGCGCTTGCTGTTGCCCCGTAGCGCTGTTCAGGGTGTTTGTCGGGTTCGATCCGCCAGACCAGTTCATAGTCGAATTGACACCGAAGTTCGTCTGTGTTGCAGCACCAACGACTGCCATGTTGTCGATCCCGTTCCCAGCCACGCAGATGTTGGTTGCCGTGTTAGGATTCGTCCCGTACATATTCGTCGCGTTGAAGCCGTGGAAATAGTCGGCATTCCACTGAATGGTCGGCGTACCATTACCGGGGTCATAGCCACCCGGAAAAGGCGTCATGCCGTCCGGCAGGTCACTGTGCCAGCGTCCGAGCATATTCACCGCTTGCCAATCAGCTTCGAGCGTCCAGCCCGGCAGGTCCGTCACGCTACCGCCGCGCGTGAAGTCGGTGGTATACGCCTGCGGGGAAGTCGAGGTAAAGATCGTGTTGCGCGGACCGACGTACACATCGTCGATGCGCCACCCACCACCCGCCGCGCTGCTATTCGCTTTCAGGGCGAAGCGCACATGAATCACATCGGTCGCGTAGGCAGAGAGATCGACGATGTTGCGCGTCCAGGCCGCGTTCGTCGTGCCTGCCTCGTTCGGCTTCGGAACGCCTGTTGTGGTCGTCCAGTTCAGGTTGTTCCATGTCGTGGAGGCATCGCGCCGCACTTCTACGCGCAGCGTATCGCCGGATTGCATGGTGTGGTTGGTCCAGAAAGTCAGGATCGGCTTCGGCGCGGCGTTCATATCCAGCGTCGGGGCGAGTTCGAGGATCGAGTCGCCGGGTGCGGGGTATGCATTGCCGTTGGGCGAGCTGTACCACGTCTTCGTACCACTGCGCGCGGTCGTCGCGTCCAGCTTCCAATCGCCACCCGCGTACCAATTCGCGGTCGAGTTGGCAATCGTCTCCGTCTCGCCTTCCATGTTGTTGTAATACGGGTTCGCGGCGAGGAGTAACGGAGCATTGTCGTCCCAGATGCGCAGATCGTCGATGAACATCCCGTCGTCGGCGATTCCGGAGGCGACTTCGAGCGAGAAGCGCAGCAAAATCTGGTGCGTGAGGAAGCGCGTATTCGGGGCCTGGTACAGTGGGATGACGATGTGCAGCCACGCCTGATTGACGTTATCCGTACCATACATATGGCTCCACAACGTCGTCGGATAGCTGTTGAAGGCATCCGTCTCGATTGCGGCATCGAGGTACAGGTTCGCGCTTGCCGAGGTCTTCCAGCGCACCCAGAATTCGAGCGTCGGCTTGGTCGCGCCGTTCAGGTCGATTTGCGGGGTCAGTATCGCGGTGTTGCCAGAACGGGTTGCCGTCGTCGGGTAGTTCCCGGCAGGGCTATCCGCGAGCGAGAACGCCCCACTGCGCTTGTAGCTGCTTGCCAGCCCCCAGGTTCCGCCGAGCGTCCAATCGTTGATCGTATCGAACGGCTCATAGAAGGGCAGCGGTTTGGTCGTGGTGACGTGTTCGATGAAGTCGATGTCGTCAATCGCGATACCATCTGCCTTGTTCGCGAATAAGGCATCCGTTTTCAAGCGGAAGCGGATGAACCATTCGTCATCGGAGGTCCCATCTGGTCTCAGATCGATGGAGATCGGCGTCCAATCCGAGATCACCGTGCCGCTTGCCACCTCTGCAATGGCAGAGCCACGCGGTTTCAACGCTTCCCATGCACCGGGAATATTCCACGAACCACGTTGGCTCTTGCGCAGGCGCTCGACCACGAACTGCGTCCCCGTCCCCTTGAGGTCCCACTTCGCGAAGAAGTTGAGTTCCGGGTCTTTCGGGTTCGTCGCATTATAGGGGCGCAGATCGATCACGCCGTCCGTGATCAGTGAGCAGTTCGTCCCCGGCACATAGAGTCCGGTCGGCGAGTCCTGATAGGCATACGTGTAGCCGATGCCGGGCGTATGGTTCTGCCCCGTTGCACGCGCCCACGAGCATTCATTGATCCATTTCAGGTTCGGGCCGCCCGCGCCGGTGGGCGGGTCATCGGCATTGTCGTGCGCTTCGATGGCAATATCGTTGACGACATCCTGATCGATAGAAATGTCATCGATGTACCAGCCATCGGCGGGCAGTGCGCCTGATACCGTTGCATCGACCCGGAAAGCAAGTTCGACAGTTTTGCCGAGGAAGTTGGATAGGCCGAACGCCTTGAGGTCGAAGAATTCGCGCGTCCATGCCAGGTTGTACGTGTTGTTGTGAACCGAAACCCACGTCCAATCTGCACCTAAGCCATTCCAGGTGTATTCGCGAATACCGACCCATGCATCTACATTTGCGTTGACATTCCACCGATCCCAGAAGATCAGGCGCGGAGCAGTAAGGCCGCTAAGGTTAATCGAACCCCGCAGACGCAGGTTGCAATTCGTGCCAACGATATACGACCCTGGGCTATCGCTCCAACCATTGGAGGGCGAGCGGTAAGCAGCTCCCGGCTGCCAATTGCATTCCGTATTGACGCTAGTGCGCTGGTCTGCAAGCGTACTGAATACCATCAGCAATTGGTGTGGACCGCTCGCACCCGCCCAATATTCGATTTTGATGTCGTGATAGCTGCGCGCCGGGGTGAAGGTGGTATCGGTCGGGACCCACTGGTAATTCCCTTTTATCACACCTGGCGTTGTCCCGTTGCCGAACACACTGGTAATAAGCGCGCCATCGACAGTGAAACGCACGGCGTCGTTTGGTCCGACAACGAACGAGTAGCCGTAATAACGACCCTCGAACACGACCTTGCTGGCGACCTTATTTGTGTACGCGATGTAATAGTTGTCTGATCCGACGACGGCGGGCTTCTGAAGCGGTAGAGGCGACGCAAAATTGATGCGCAGGTCGCCCAGATAATCTTCGGTCGCGTTCGGACCGCCGCCGGGGGGCGTCAGCGATGTCGGGTTGCCGCCGCTCGACCATGCCCGTCTATCCCAGAGCAGCGCCGCCCATGCGTTGTCGAAGGGGGCGTGCCACAGGTCTTTGTTATCCGCCGAATCGACGAAAGGCGCAGCGAGCGGCTTGTCGGTTGGCGTCGGGCTGGCGCTGCCTGAATAGGTTGCGGTCGGGGTACTGGTCGGGGTCGTCGTGCTGGTCGGACCGGGGGTATACGTATTCGTCTTCGTTGCCGTCGGCGTATCCGTGTAAATTTTGGTATACGTCGCGAAGACGGGTTGCTGTGGGGTATAGGATGCCACCGCCGTAACATATGCCCAGAATGTCGCCGGGTTCAATGTGGAGTAAGGCGTCGTGGTTTGGCCGAGCAGGTTATAGACCTGATTGCTGAACACGTTGCCAAGCGCCGGACCAACCGCCGCCAGTGCTGCGCCAAGCCCGACTACGACCAGCACCACGATCAAGGCGTATTCGACAAGCGCCTGGCCGATTTTGCCGCGCGGTTTTGGCGGCGGCTTTACTTCGATAACGTCGATGAGTGTTTCGTTCAGCATATCCGCGGTCCTCTATCCAATCTCAGAGGGAGTCTCTATCGGTGAGCATAGCACAGAGTCTATCCCGCTGCGAATGGTACTAGAGTTTGAGGCGCGCCGATCAGCGAAGTTGTTATGAACTTGTTAGAAGATCAATGAACGTAGGGGTCGCGGCTTGACCAACCCCCACACCATAAAAATCATTTTCCAGCTATATACCCCGTATACATGAACATCGCGCTGACCGTCTTCGCGTCCTCGATCTCGCCCGTGCGAATCATTCGCGTAACGTCATCCAGCGGCAGCCGTAGCAAATCGAGGAATTCATCGTCGTCCTGCGCCAGTTTTGACGCGGTGAGGTCTGTCGCAAGATAGAGATGGATGTATTCCGTCGAATAGCCCGGCGCGAGAAACACCCCACCGAGTCGGATTAGCTTGCCGGGTTTGTATCCCGTCTCTTCCTGACACTCGCGCAATGCACAGGCTTCTGGCTCCTCACCCTTTTCGAGCGTCCCTGCCGGGAGTTCGACCAGTATGCGGCGCGCGGCTTGACGGTATTGCCGCACGAGCAGCACGTTACCCGCTGCATCGATGGGCAGGATCGCCACCGCGCCATTATGCCGCACAATGTCGCGCGTCGTGATGCGGCCATCGAGCAGGCGCACCGTCTCACGATATAGGCTCAGGATGTAGCCTTCGTGCAGCAATTCCGCGCTCAAAGTCGCCTCGTCGTTCGTGCCGGATGGCTGGTGCGCAGCGGTCAAGGTCTGTCTCCATTCACAAAAGAAAACCCGGCCAGCAACGGACCGGGTGGTGTCAGAGAGCCGCCCGACCATGAATGGGACGGGTTATCACGGGATGGACCTTGCAAGCGCATGATCGACGGAGGGTACTGGCGCGGCAGCTTCATCCCGATGCGGTCACTCAGGGCAGGATCAACACCTGACCAATATAGATAGTGCTGTAATCGCGAACACCGTTACGTTGCGCGAGCGCGGTCACGCTCACCCCGTAGCGACTCGCAACACCGAACAGCGTATCACCTTCGCGCACCACGTAGCGCGTTCCGCTCACGCTGCCGCCACTCGTGCCAGCCGCAGTGGTCGGGCGCACGGCGGGCTTGTTCGGGTCGATCACGATAATCACGGTCGGGATCGGACCTGTGAAGGTTCCGGTCCCGTTGACGACACTGCCACCTGAGTTACAGCCGGGGATCGTCAGATAGCTGCCGGGGGTGATAAAGTCCTCGTTGACGACGCGGTTAGCGCGCGAGAGCGCAGCCACATTCGTATTGAAGCGCAGTGCGATACGGATCAAACGGTCATCCGCCACCACGAAATAGCGGCAGTTCTCGGCATCGTAGAAACCCCCCGCACCCGACCCGGCAGTTCCCGGCGTGCCGCGTGGCGTGGCCGTGACGTAGACCGCGATATAGGGACCCGTCGGGGTTGAGTTCAGAGCGGGCGGCACGACAATTCCACTTCCAAGCGTAGGCGTCGGCTGTCCACCATTCGAGGGCGGTATGAATGTGCCTTGCAGCGTTGCGATAGTCGTCTGCTGAATAGCAGCCGCAGCGGTCACTGTAGCCAGAATATCGGTCGCCTGCGCGTAGAGTGCCTGCTGTGTCTGCGTCCCAGCGGACTGATTGGCGGGAGCGAGCGCAACGCTAATCGGTGTCGGCGTAATCAGCGGCGGCGGCAGGGTCGGGAGCGCAGTATAGGTCGGCAGCGGCGTATACGTCGGTGGCGCTGTATAGGTTGGCGGCAGCGTGTACGTCGCCTGCGGGACATACGTCGATTGAGGCGCGTAGGTCGGCAGAGGGGTTTTGCTGACAACGCTGAAACCGAGAGTTGGCGCAAAGGTCACAGCAGTTCCCGTGGGGAACGAGGGGGTTGCAGTTTCGTTCGGGAAGCTCAGTTGTGCAACGGTCGGCGTCGCGCTCAGGACAGGCGTGATCGCCGTCGGGAGCGGGAGAGTCGCGGTGAATGCTTCAGCGATGACAATGCCACCGGGCGGGGTCGCGGTCGCTTCCAGTGCTGCGCCTACGGTCTGGAAACAGCCGGAAACAACGGTGGCGAAGGCGAGCATCCCCAAGAGATGCAGCGGACGTATACGCATGGTCTTTCCGGCCTCGCAGTGGACAGGGTGATGATCCAAGGGACAGTGTATCAAAACGACTATGTTATAGCAACAATCCCGAAAAAGAGAACAGACGCTTGAAGCGTCCGTCTTCCATCACAAAAGCGTCTCGATTAGCGGACGAGCTGTTGCAAGGCCAGCGCGATCAGGACCGCAATGATAATCGGAGCCGTGAACGCGAGTGGATAGAAGCGCCGCTCCCAGCGCAGGTGCATGTAGAACGTAACGACGAGGATCGCTTTGGTCGTAGAGAGGACGACCAGCAGCGGGATTTTGATGTAGGGGATGTACGTCGTGATCAGTTCGGTCAGTGTCAGCGCCGCGAGGCAGATGAAGACGATAAAATACGTCCCCTCGTGTGATGCGTGTACTTCGTCGTGGCCGTGCGTATCCGGTATATTCATGGTCAATCCTCAGATCAGGTAGATGAGCGTGAACAGTACGATCCAGACGACATCGACGAAGTGCCAGTAGAGACCCGCCATCTCGATCCCCCAGGTATCATTGGGACCGTAGCGCCCGTTGAAGCCGCGCACGAAGATGTAGATCAGCCAGGCCACGCCGATGATGACATGCACGCCGTGAAATCCGGTCAGCACGAAGAAGGCAGAGCCGAACAGATTGGCATTCAGCCGCAGCCCCTCCGCGTAGAGCGTGTTGTATTCCGTGAACTGGATCAGGACGAAAAGCGCACCGAAAAGGATGCTGACCGCGGTGAAACGCAGAAAGCGCGTGCGGCGTCCCTGCTGAATGCTCGACAGCGCGAGGACAACCGTGAAGCTGCTGCACAGCAGAATGAATGTGTTGAGCGAAGTCAGCGGCACGTTCAAAATCTCGTGCGCTTCCGCGTTCTTCCAGCGCGCCATCATATAGCCGCCGATCAGGACCGTGAAGAACATCACCTCTGAGCAGAGGAACAGCCACAGCCCACTTTTGCGCATATCCTGATGATCATGCACCGTCCCCAGTGCGTGATCGACCGCGACCTGCTCTTGGACCGCCCGCGCAACGGCAGGCGGGTTGACGTTGATCGACTCTTGAGCCATGTCGTTTCCCCTACCGCGCCGACCGACTGCCGAACGCGCCCGCGATGCCGTTCACAATATCGGCAATAAAATCGATGTTGAACTTGACGAAGCGCATGGTCCAGCGGAACAGCTTCGCGAAAATACCATTTCGCCCACTCTTTTCGGTCAGGTCCAGCGGTTTAGCCGCCGCAGCCTTTGCGGAGCGCACCCCGTTACCGAGCGAATTGAAGAGCAGCGCGAAGAGCAAGCCCGTCGTCGCCACCGCACCGAGGATGATCGCCGCGACTATCAGAAAGACCAGAAACTTCGGTAGTTGCAAACCGAGAAAATCTACCGTCCCGGCTATCGTCGTCGCGGCAGCCTCGTTCACATCAGTCTGAATGCGCCGCGCCGGAAAGATCGAGCCAATGACCAGCAGCACCGCGACCACCGAGCCGACCAGCACCGCGACGATCACCGCTGGACCGATCAGCGGCTTGATCACAGGCCAAATCCTGTCGCCGATGAAGCGCACCACACGATAATTGAACTTCACACCGTCAAACGCGCCGATATTCGCCAGTTGCGTGGGGGGATGTTCGCGCGCTTCAAGGTTGGCTTCTATCGTCATGTTCTGCTTTGCGAAGCCACCCATCCCCCAAATCGCGCCGAACGCCGTTGGGAACCCGGCAAACATGAAGACGGTCCCCGTCGCCCAGGGTTCATAGCCGAAGAAGTAACGAACGACCATCACCACGCAGGTTGTGAATGCGAAGGCAGTCACCCCCGCAAGGATGCCGCGCAGCAACGTCGGGCGCATCTTGAACAGCCCGAACCCGACGATAAAGCCGACCAGTGCCGCGAGGACGATCATCGCCAACACTTCATCGACGGTCCAGACCTTGCCGCCGAGCATTTTCAAGCCTTGTAACAGGCCGATATTGCCGACGATAGTCACCGCAATGAAAACGCCGAATGAGGCGAGGATGCCGCCCGCCAACCCGCGTGAGGCGCGTTGGTAGGCGACTGGGTGCGCGTTCAAGGCGAGGTAAATCCGGTTCAGGACGGTCACGAGCAGCCCGAACGGGATCGCGATGATGCGACCCAGTGGGGCGGTAATCCGTTCCAGAAGATCGAGCGGGTTGCGGGTGGGCGTACTGACGGTCATCGACTCACTTCCAAATTGCCTAGACGATATATAGCACGACGAACAACACAATCCACACGATTGTCACGAAATGCCATAGATTGGTGCTGCCTTCCAGTGGGAACCAGCCCTCCGCGACGGAGTAGCGCCCGCGGCGTACCTGCGCGGTAACATACCCCAGATAGAGCAGGACTGCAACCGCGTGGACAACGTGGACGAACCACAGCGCAAGGAACAGCGCGCTATACACGCCGTTGAAGGTCGTCAGCAGCCGCGCGAGGAAGGCGAGCATCCAGACTGAATAGATCAGCCCGCCGCCAATCGTCACATACAGGTAGGTCAGGAGCGGTCCGCGCTGCCCGGCTTTGAGCGAGCGAACGGCCATAATCGCCGCACCGCTGCTCAGGATGAGGATCGCAGTCATCAGGAGCGGCGTCAGGCTATCCATGCGGTCCACGCCTGCGGGCGGCCAGCTTCCCTGCGCATTACGGACGATGAAGTTGGAATAGATCAGGCACGCGAAGACGAGCGAGAGCGCGATGATCGTCAGCGTGATCAGCAGCCGATTGTTGGAAAGCTGCTGTCCCGGTGTAGTCTCTTGTGGGGCTGGATATTTGGTAGTCATTTCAACAGAGTCCTGCTACACGCGCCGGAAAGGGCGGGGCAAGCCGCCGCCCCCAGGGTCGCCTATCTATCTCCGCTGACGGGTTTATCTTCACTGGTGGTCGGCATATCCGGCATATCCGGGACGGGCATCAGGGGATTGGTCCCCAGCCCGGCTTCGGCGGCCAGCTTGCGCGGGCGGTGATCGCCTGCAAGGTAGGAAGCCGCTTCCGGCGTGCCGTAGCCATATGGATCGGGCGCGGGGACTGGCTCATCGAAGAAGTTTTCTTCGGGAGGCGGGCTGCTCGTCTGCCATTCGAGGGTGAGCGCACGCCAGGGGTTGTTGCCCGCGCGAATGCCACCGACAAACGACGTAGCCGCATTGACGAAGAAGGGAAGCTGGCCGACGCCGAGCAGGAACGCGCCGAAGCTGGTCAGGATGTTGATCGCCTGAAACTTTGGATCGTAAGCGGCCACACGGCGCGGCATCCCATACAAGCCGGAAATGTGCATCGGCAGGAATGAGAGCAGGAAGCCGATATAGGTCAGCCAGAAGTGGAATTTGCCGAGCCGCTCATCCATCATGCGCCCGGTGATCTTCGGGTACCAGTAGTAGGCCGCCGCGTAGACGGCGAAGACCGACCCGCCAAAGAAGACGAAGTGCAGGTGTGCGACGACGAAATAGGAGCCGTGCGCCTGATAATCAACCGGGATCGCCGCGAGCAATACGCCCGTGATCCCGCCGATCACGAACAGCGATAGGAAGCCGAGCGCGAAGTGCATGGACGTTGTGAAACGAATCTTGCCGCGCCAGATCGTGCCGAGCCAGCTAAAGACCTTGATCCCGGTCGGGACCGCAATCGCCATCGACGTAATCATGAAGGGAACGCGCGTCCAGGGCGCGAGCGTGGTGAAGAGGTGATGCGCCCAGACGGTGAAGCCCAGCCCGGCAATCGCCATCGAGGACAGCGCAATCGCTTTGTACCCGAAAATTGGCTTGCGGCTGAACACCGACAGCACTTCGGAGAGGATGCCGAAGCCCGGCACGATCATGATGTAGACCGCAGGATGACTGTAGAACCAGAAAACGTTGGTCCACAGCAGCGGGTCGCCGCCTGTGGCGGGGTTGAAAATATTGGTCCCGGCCAGACGGTCGAAGAGCATCAGCGTCAGCGCGCCGCCGAGAAACGGGGTCGCGAGCAGGACAATGATCGAGGTTGCGAGGATGCTCCAGCAGAACAGCGGCATCTGGAACCAGCCCATACCCTTCACGCGCATGTTCTTCAACGTGACGATGAAGTTGATCGCGCCGAGGATCGAGGAGATACCGATCAGGTGCAGGCTAATCGCCCACAGCGTTTGACCATCCGCACGGCTGTAAATCGGGCCGGAGAGTGGGAAGTAAGCCGTCCAGCCTGCCTGTGGCGGTCCGACGATCCAGCCGAGGATGAGCAGCAAGCCCGCGGGTGGGAGCAGCCAGAACGCGAACGCATTCAGCCATGGGAAGGCCATATCCTTCGCGCCGATCATGAGCGGGATAAAGTAGTTCCCGAAGCCTGCCCAGACCGGGACGAGGAACAGAAAGATCATGATCGTGCCGTGCATACTGAACACGGCATTGTAGGTGCTTTTGTCGATGAACAGCATCGAATCGGGCGTGAGCAGGTTCACGCGGATCAGCATCGCGAGTGCGCCGCCAATCAAGTAGAAGGTGAACACCGTTACGAGGTATTGCACACCGATTACCTTGTGGTCGAGGCTCCACGAGAGGTACTTTGAAAGCCGGAAGGGGCGCGCTTCCTGGGTTGCCCCTGCTGCGGGTAGGGTTGCTGCCATAGGAGGTTGAATCCTGATGTTTTATGACCGGATGTTATTTGGCTTGCGCAGCCTGACCTGCCTTTTGCTGGAGCAGGTAATCGACAATGCTGTTCAGGTCCGTATCGCTCATGACTTCGGCGTAATTCTGCGGCATGACGTTCGCCGGGTAGCCGGGGACAATGTACTCGTTCGGATAGAGGATCGCGTGTTGCAGATAGGTACGCGCATCCTGTCCCGGTACGCGGGTCGCGGCGCGGTCGCCGATGCCGACCCATGTGGGTCCGGTCACGCCCGCGATGTTGGCATCCGGCAGATAGTGGCAGCCGCCACACGCATAGGTCGCGCTGATGATCAGATACTTGCCCCATTCGGGCGTGTGTTCGCCGGGCGCGGGTTTGGCGGGCGGGCGCACAATCAGCGTATCCAGATATTTTTCGTATTCTGAACGCTCCACGACCTTGACCGCGTTGCGCATCACGCCGTGACCGGAGCCGCACAGCTCATAGCAGACCACTGAATATTCGCCCTTGAGTGTCGGCAGCGTGCGAACTTCGGTGATACGCCCCGGAACTGCGTCCTGCTTGATGCGGAATTCCGGTATCCAGAAGCCGTGCATCACATCCGCTGCTTCGATGTCGAAGCGAATAGGCTGATCAACGGGCAGTACCAGTACATCCGAGGCGCGCATATTCACCGAAGGATCATGCGGATAGCTGAACGACCAGACGAACTGCTGCCCCTTGACCCTCACCACCAATTCGTTGTCGCGCGGGACTTGCGTCGCGGCGAACACACTGAAGGCGGCAACCGAAAGAAAGGTCACGATGATCGCCGGGATTGCCGTCCAGACCAGCTCCAGCGCGGTGTTGCCGTGCATGGGCGGGCCATCGGTTTCGTCGTTCGGCTTCTTGCGAAATCTGAGGATCGAATAAACAAGCACGCCTTCGACAATCAGGAAGATGATCGTCCCGATCATGATCATGACGTTGAATAGCGAGTCGGTGGCGTTCGCCTCTGCGGAAGCGCGCGCGGGCATGAATGGGTTCAGCGCCCCCGCAATCGCCCCGATAACCAGAAGGACTACGCCTATAATCGCAAGTCTGAGGATGAGTTTGGAATTCACGGGTAGCAGGCTTCTCCGTAACTCATTGGACGGGCAGCGCAAAAAGGTTCCGGGTGCGCGTCGTGCATAAAGTGCTAATCTTCACAATCCGATTATAACATGCTTTCGCCGCAAAGGGGAAAACAAGTTCATACATTTTTCCGATACCATGCCTATAATATCGCGCTATTGAATGCAAGGGAACACGCTTGCCGGACCAGTTCACACATGATACATACCTTTCGCCGTTCACCTGGCGCTATGGCTCCGAGCCGATGCGCGCGATTTGGAGCGAGGCACACAAGCGTCGGACGTGGCGGCGCATCTGGGTCGCGCTTGCGGAAGCGCAGCACGAGGCCGGGTTGGTCACGGCGGAACAGGTCGCGGACCTGCGCGCCCATCAGGACGCGGTAGACATCCCTGCCGCACATGCCATCGAGCGCGAAATCCAGCATGACCTCATGGCCGAAGTGCGCGTTTACGCTTCGCAATGTCCTGTCGGTGGCGGGATTATCCATCTGGGCGCAACTAGCGCGGACATCGAAGACAACGCGGATGTGCTGCGCATTCGCGAGTCCCTCGAAATTTTGAAGGTCAAACTGCAACAGGTGCTAACAGCTTTAAGCAGCCAGATCGAGCGATGGGCAGATACCCCATGTATGGCGTATACGCATCTGCAACCCGCCGAACCTACAACGGTTGGCTACCGTCTGGCAGGGTATGCACAAGACCTGCTTAATGACTTCAATGCTGTATACACTTTGATTGAAACGCTTCACGGAAAAGGTTTTACGGGTGCAGTCGGTACAGCAGCGTCGTACACTGTGCTGCTTGGTGACACTGAACTTGCAAAACAACTGAATAGCGATGCAATGCAGCGCCTTAACTTATATCCACATTCTATTACAAGCCAGACGTATCCGCGTAAGCAAGACATCGACGTGATGAACGTCCTATCTGGTATCGCGATGAGCCTCTACAAATTCGGCTTTGATCTGCGCTTCATGCAATCGCCCGCGATTGGTGAATGGTCGGAGCCGTTCGGGAAGAGTCAGGTCGGGTCGTCCGCGATGCCGTTCAAGCGTAACCCGATCAATGCTGAAAAGTTGGACAGTCTCGGTCGGCTGGTTGCGTCATTGGTGCGGGTCGCGTGGGACAATGCCGCGCATTCATTGCTTGAGCGCACGCTCGATGACTCCGCGAACCGCCGCGAGATGTTCCCGACGGCGTTCCTCGCGGTCGATGAAATGCTGATGGTTGCGACGCGGCTGATCGAAGGATTGCAAATCAACGAGGTGGCTATCGCGCGCAACCTCGAAAAATACGGCACGTTCGCGGCAACGGAGCGCGTTCTGATGGAAGCCGTCAAGCGCGGCGCGGATCGGCAGGCAATCCATGAAGTTCTACGCGAGGCGAGTATGCAGGCGTGGAGCGCCGTGAATGCAGGTGAGCCAAACCCGTTGCCCGATCTGTTGAGCAATTCAGCCGCTTTGACGGCGCACCTGAGCAGCGACGAAATCCGTGCCCTGATGGATGCACGCAGCTACGTTGGTACAGCGCCGGAGCGGGCGCGTATATTGGTAGAATATATTCGCTCGTGGCTCGATGAGAGCTAGTTGGAGAAACACATGCCGCGCGCATTGTTGAGCGTCTACGATAAAACCGGGCTGGTCGAACTGGGGAGCGGACTAGCCGCGCTCGGCTGGGAACTGATCGCGAGCGGCGGCACGGCCAAAGCGCTGGTCGAAGCAGGTATTCCCGTAACCCCCGTTGAGCAGGTGACGGGCGCGCCGGAAATGCTCGGCGGGCGCGTGAAGACGTTACACCCTGCGATACACGGCGGCATTCTCGCGCGTGATACCGAACGCGACTTCGCGGAATTGAAGAGCGCAGGTTACGCACCAATCAGCCTCGTCGTGTGTAACCTGTACCCCTTTCAGGAGACGGTCGCGGACCCGACAGTAAAGCTTGAAGATGCGGTAGAGCAGATCGACATCGGCGGCGTGACGCTCCTGCGCGCGGCGGCCAAGAACTTCGCGCGGGTAGCGGTCCTCTGCGATCCTGCTGATTATGCGCAAGTCCTCTCCGAGATTCAGGCGAATGGGCAGGTTCCGACAGAACTGCGGCGACGCCTCGCGGTCCGTGCTTTCGCGAACACGAGCGAGTACGATACCGCAATCCATGCGTGGCTTACGCGCGACACCCCGGAACAAGCACCGCAAGCGCTCCCGGAGACGCTTTCAATCAGCCTGCGCCGCATCGGGACGCCGCTGCGTTATGGTGAGAACCCGCACCAGAAAGCCGCACTTTACGCGACAGGTGCAGCGCGCAATCCGTTTGGGGGGGTGGT
>Ga0123338_10003484_pt1 | contig 14108 bp, 7 predicted proteins | sample grotaG_FD_89793 | JGI IMG/M metagenome (GOLD analysis project Ga0123338, IMG submission 89793) | Glacier valley bacterial and archeal communities from Borup Fiord, Nunavut, Canada, to study Microbial Dark Matter (Phase II) -... | ecosystem: Environmental > Aquatic > Freshwater > Ice > Glacier ... | reverse complement strand
CGCAGAGCCATCGCCAAGAGCGGGATCATGATTTCGTGGTGGCCGGTGATGGCATAGCCTTTCCCGCCAGAACCGGCGTGGGGCCGTTCCAATACGTTAAAGCGCGGACGGTAATGCTGCAGAAAATCGAAGTTCGCGGTGGTGAAGTTCGCCAGAGGGTGGCCCAGATTTCGGACCGCAGAGACCGCTTTCAAGAAAACCTCCGGCATGATGACGGCGGAGCCGATGTTGAGATAGACGCCGCCCTCATTCATTTGCGACACCAGCGTGCAGAACAGGCGGAAATCGTGATGCGTCGCCGCGCCTAACGCCGCCGGGTTCACTGCTGGATGGGTGTGCGGCGTATCGGTGCCGATCGCAACATGCACCGTAACCGGAACCTGTGCGCGTCCGGCCTGGGCCAGCAAACTATGTTCGGCGAACGGAGCGCTTTGGATGCTAGCGCAGTACGCTTCACCTAGCCCCATACCAGGTTGAATGGCGCCATTCATCTCGCGCCCTGTTTCTTCGGCTGAACCGAACCGTCCGTCGGGCAGCACGGATTCCACATCTTCACTGGTACTGCCGCAGAGCGCGATTTCGTAATCGTGAATCGCCGCGGAACCGTTCATGGAAAAGGAAGTGGCAAACCCGCGCTGCATCAGATCCACCAGCACGGGCGCAAGGCCGCATTTGATCACGTGCCCGCCTATCCCCCAAAGCACCGGCTTCCGTTTGACTTTAGCGTTTGCAATTGCATCCACCACGGCGCGGAACGAATTGCCGGCCAACAGGGGAGGAAAAAGCGAGGTGAGCTTCGCGCCCGGTGTCCAGGTACGTGCGAAATCGGCGATGGCCACTTTGCCTGGGCGGTCATGCAGGGAAATAGTCCGCAGCCCGGATAGGTCCATCGGCGAGGGCTTGTGAACAAGCTTGCTCATGCGGCGGTGTGCAGCACTTTTCGGAGCGCATCAGCGGTGAAACTTTTCTTTGATTTAACCACTTGCTCCGGCGTGCCGCTCGCGACGATGCGTCCCCCGCCTTCGCCGCCATCAGGGCCCATATCGATAATCCAATCGGCGGATTTGATGACATCGAGATTATGCTCAATCACCACAATTGTGTTGCCTAGCGATACCAAGCTCTGCAATACATCAAGCAGCTTGCGTACGTCGTCAAAGTGCAGCCCCGTGGTGGGTTCGTCAAGCAGATAGAACGTTTTGCCGGTCTGGCGTTTGCTTAATTCTTTAGCCAGTTTGATGCGCTGCGCTTCCCCGCCTGAAAGCGTAGTTGCCGATTGGCCCAGATGAACATAACCCAGCCCGACATCGTTTAAAGTCTTCAGCTTCGGCGCGATGTGAGGCAAATTTTCCATGAGCGGGTATGCTTCTTCCACTGTCATTTCCAGCAGATCGGCAATCGATTTATCGCGAAATTTCACTTGCAAGGTTTCCTGGTTGTAGCGGCGGCCGCGGCACACATCGCATGTGACGTAAACATCGGGCAGGAAGTTCATTTCGATACGCTTCAGCCCATCGCCCTGGCAGGCTTCACAGCGGCCGCCCTTCACGTTGAAACTGAAGCGGCCCGGCTTGTAGCCGCGTTCCCGCGATTCCGGAAGCAGCGCGAACAGATCGCGAATGGGCGCAAAAAGGCCTGTGTACGTGGCCGGGTTCGAACGCGGCGTGCGGCCAATGGCGGATTGATCGATGCGGACGACCTTGTCGATATTTTCGATGCCTGTGAAGGTATCGTGCGCACCGGCGTCCTCTTTCGAGCCGTAAATTTCTTTCGCAAGCGACCGGTACACGATGTCGTTGATCAGCGTGGATTTGCCGCTGCCTGAAACGCCAGTGATCACGGTAAGCACGCCTAGCGGAATTTCCAGCGTTACGTCTTTCAGATTGTGCTCGCGCGCGCCAGTCACAATGATGCTTTTACCGTTGCTCTTGCGCCGCTTCTTCGGGATGGCGATGGAAACGGTGCCGGCGAGGTATTGCCCGGTTAGCGAATTCGGATTCGCGCGGATTTCCGCTGGAGTCCCGCAGGCTACCAGTTCACCGCCCAGACGGCCCGCACCGGGACCGAGATCGATCACGTAATCGGCGCGTTCGATGGTATCGGCATCGTGCTCCACCACAAGAACGGTGTTGCCCATGTCGCGCAGATGAGCGAGTGTTTCCAGCAGTTTGTCATTGTCGCGCGGATGGAGGCCGATAGAAGGCTCATCCAGCACATACAGAACGCCGCGCAGCTTGGAACCGATCTGCGTCGCCAGGCGGATGCGCTGGGATTCGCCGCCCGAAAGCGTGGAAGAGCCGCGCGCCAGGCTTAGGTAATGCAAACCGACGGCAAGCAGAAATTCCAGGCGGCGCTTCACTTCTTCCACCACGCGCCCGGCAATCTGGCTTTCGCGATCCGATAGAGACCATGCTTGAACAGTAAGCAGGGCTCGCGAAAGCGGCATATCCACCAACTCCGCAACGGTCAAACCTTTCACGCGCACAGCCAGTGAAGATGGTTTCAGGCGGCGGCCCTCGCAGGCGGCGCATTTTGTGGGCGACATGTATTCCGCCAGCCACTCACGGTAATTGTCAGTGGAATTATCGTAAGCCCGCTGCAGTTGCTTGACGATGGCTTCCATGATGGCGGGCTGCACCTTCTCTGAAATTTTTTCCCAGGGAGTAGCCAGCTTCCATTTCAATTGCCGCGCCGATTCGGTAAGCGCGAAGCTCATGTTAGCCGAACCGGCACCCGGCCCCAAACCGCCTTCAAGCAAGGGTTTGGCCGGGTCAACCAAGAACTTTGCGGGGTCAAAAGCCCAGCGGCTGCCCAGCCCGGCGCAAACCTCGCACGCGCCGTAAGGGCTGTTGAAAGAAAACGACCGCGGCTCCAATTGCGGGACGCTGGTACCGCATTCCATACACGCCAGCTTGCGCGAATAAAGCCGCTCATCCGCGCCCACCACCGCAACAATCACAAGCCCATTCGCTAGCTGTGTAGCGGTCTCAATCGACGCTTCCAGGCGTTTCTCAATCCCGGGTTTTACCTGCAAACGGTCGATGACTACTTCGATGGTGTGATTCTTCCGGCGGTCCAGCGTAATGTCTTCATCCAACTGGCGGATCACGCCATCGATGCGAGCCTTCGAGAAGCCCTGCCGCACCAGCTTCTCCATTTCCTTCTTAAATTCGCCCTTGCGTCCGCGAACCAGAGGGGCCAGAATCATGATCTTGGCCTTTTCGCCACTTTCGCCCGAATCCAGGCTCAGCACATGCTGCAGGATCTGTTCGGTGGTCTGCCGCGAAATTTCGTTCCCGCAAGTGGGGCAATGCGGGATACCGATGGATGAATACAGCAGGCGCAGATAATCGTAAATTTCAGTGATGGTGCCGACGGTTGAACGCGGGCTACGGCCGGTGGTCTTCTGTTCAATAGCAATCGCGGGGCTCAGGCCATCCACGGAATCCACGTCGGGGCGTTCCATTTGATCCAGGAACTGGCGGGCGTAGGTGGACAATGTTTCGACGTAACGGCGCTGCCCTTCCGCGTAAATGGTGTCGAAAGCCAGTGAAGATTTACCGCTTCCGCTTAAACCTGTAATTACCGTGAAAGAATTCCGTGGAATTCGCACTGTAATGTTTTTGAGGTTATGCTGGCGCGCGCCGTGGACAGAGATTTCTTTCAACATGCTGATTTGCGATAAGAACTTAAGAACTGCCTGTGAACAATGCGATACACCGATGACGCGTAGCCGCCGGAAGCTCTGGGAACGCTCGATTTACATCGCCTTTGTTAGATGCCCGGCCTGCGACCGAAGGATCGGGCAGAAACGTCTATTTTACAACTACTTCGATTGGAGCCCCCGCTGCCCGTGCTGCGGCACGGCTGATTTGGAACGGCGCACAAGAGCGGACCGTGTGGATCGCCTGTTGTGCAACCCGTTTCGGCTGCTGCAGCGTCTGGCCGGTGGCGCGATTTACCATTGTGAACTGTGCCGGGTGCAGTTTCATGATTTACGGCAGCCGTTGGCTACAGTTGCTTCACCAGTAGTTTCTGGCCCCGTACCAGCAAATAGGGCGAAAATTGGACGGTACGGCGTGAATGGACGGACAATTGATCGCCTTCAGCCACCGAAATCGCGATTGAAGCCGATTCGCCCGAAGCAAGCTGATTCGCGATGGACGCCGGCAGTTCGAAAGTGACCCAATCGTCTTTCAGCGCCCGGGTTGCCACCGAAGCGCCCTCCCCGAAATGAGGCGGCGTCACCGAACCCTGATTCCATGATTCCCGAACCGCAGCAACCATTACCCGTGTGGGCACGACCGCCCCTTTCGGGGTATGGAACGCCACCACCGCCTTTTGTACCGTCCATTTCTCAATCAGTGCCGTACGGAAGCGCAGCAGAACAGAATCGTGCGCCCCGGACGCTTGCAGAATTTCGGCGGTTCCGTCGAATTTGCCGCCGTGAACTGACGCATCTGCCGTGGTTTCCACGGTCGCAATATTCGGGTCTGTAGACAGGCTTTGCGCGGTGGCTACGCACACCCACAGAAAACCTGCTAGCCAAAGCCGTCGCATAGCCCATGATAATGGTTCGTGACCGAGTGGCTGGTTCCCCCTTCCGAGCGCGGCGCGCGCCTGGATTCCGCGCTTTCCCGCCACTTTCCCGAACATAGCCGCGCCAGGCTTCAGGAATGGATCCGCGCAGGCAGGGTACTGGTGAACGGAATTTCCGCAAAGGCTTCTCACACCCTGAAAGGCGACGAAGTTATCAGGACAGACCCCGCCCCGGCTACTCCGCTTCGCGCTGAGGCGGAAGATATCGCGTTAAATATCCTCTACGAAGATGAGGACCTTGTCGCGATCGATAAACCCGCCGGTATGGTGGTTCATGCCGGTGCGGGAATCCATTCAGGCACTCTGGTGAATGCCCTGCTCCACCATTTTTCGCAGCTCTCGCAAGTGGGCGGCGATCTGCGCCCTGGCATTGTCCACCGGCTGGACCGTTTCACCAGCGGAGTGCTGCTGGTGGCGAAGCACGATCGCGCACACAGGGCACTTTCCGAGCAGTTTGCCGCCCGGCGTGTACACAAAATCTATTTAACACTGGTAAACGGAGTGGTGGCCGCCGACAAGGGGCGGATTGAAAAGCCTATTTCGCGCGACCCGGTGCGGCGCGAACGGATGACCTCACGCTTAATGACAGGCCGCGCGGCCTGGAGTGAATATAAAGTGCTGCAACGTTTCGCGAAACAGACGCTGCTGGAAGTTCTGATCGGTACCGGCCGGACGCATCAGATCCGCGTTCACCTTTCCAGCATTGGACACCCCGTGGTGGGTGACAAGCTTTACGGGGCTCCACCTTCTGAACTGGGCCGCTATTTTCTTCATGCGCACAGCATTCAGTTCGCTCACCCTACTAATGGTGAGCCGCTCACGGTGACGTCCGCTTTGGCGCCAGAGCTGGCGGCGTGGCTGTCAGATTTGCGTTAACACAATATATAATGGCCACTACCCGTGATGAGCTCTTTGTGGAGCATGCGCGTGGGCGTTATAGCTGCATGCGGTATAGCGGTCGGCTTTTCTGTCCGCGCGTTTGCCGCACCTGAAACGCCTCCCCCCACTCCGAAACCTGTTTTTGAGCAATACTGCTTTTCCTGCCACGGCGCAAAGCCCATGGCAGGCATTAGCCTGACCAAGCTGACTTCCGCTCCCGTAGGCGACAATTTCGCCTTGTGGCAGAAAGTGGCCGCTGTGCTGGATCAGAACCGCATGCCGCCCAAGGGGTTGCCGCAGCCCTCTATCGAGCAGCATGGCCTCGCCGCCGCATGGGTGAAGGCGGAATTGGGTGCGTTTGCCAATAAAAACGCAGGCGATCCGGGCCGTGTCACCGTCCGCCGCCTGACCAGTGGCGAGTACGCCTACTCTATTCGCGACCTGACCGGGATCGATCTCGATATAGGGCGCGATTTTGCGAATGATTCCGTGGGCGGCGAAGGCTTCATGAATTTCGGCGATGTGCAATTTATGCAAGACGCCAGTCTGGAGCGCTATCTGGAATCGGCCAAACTGATTGCAGACCACGCCGTAATTGGAGCAGGGCCTATCGAGTTTTATACTCATCCCGGCAAGACAGGTTTTGAGCTTTCCGCGATATCGCGTATTAAAGACATCTACTCCGCAGCCGGGTTCCGGACCGTTTCGGGTGAGGGTGGCGATTCATTCGGGCTCGATAAGTATCGGCGTGCGTTCTTCGTGGCATGGGAATACGCGCACCGCAATGCGCTTGGTAAGCCGAACGCGACTATCGTGGAATTAGCGGCGCGTGAGAAGCTCAGCACGCGCTTCGCCGAGCACATTTACACCGTCGTGAATACCCCCGGTCTCAGCTATCCGGCAAGTGAAGTAGCCGCGCGCTGGAAGCGGCTTCCCGCTTCGGAAACAAAAGCGCGCAAGGGTGCCGAAGAACTGGAACAGTTCGTTACCTCATGGCCAAGCTGGCTTTTCGCCCGCGGGGATAAAGCTGTGGGCGGGGCGGGCGATGAGAGCCCCCTGCTGTTCACGGACGCTGCCTTGAAGCCCGAACTTTCCCATAAATTCACGTACGTCATTCGGGGCCGTGGCATTGCAGGGAAGCCGCAAGATGCAGCCGCGGAAGATTCCACCGCCAAGGTATTTCTTGTGGTGGATCCGGTAATGCCGGAAATGAAAGAGCCCGCCATGGTGGTCTGGCGCAACCCCACCATTTCAATCCGTCGCGGCCCTGCCCCTGGCGCGATGCCCACGGCGGAAGTCACGGCGGCAGGTCAGGCTGGGGGTGTTGGCGAGAATGCCGGCGCGAAGGCCGCACGGCAGTTCGGCGGGCCGAAAACTCCCTTGAAAGATTACGTAACTCCTCAGGTTGCGGCCCAGTTGAAGTTCGGTGCCGGTCCTGAAGGCTTGAACGTTGGGCCAAACGATTTTGTCACCATCGGTTCCAGTTCTTTTGAAGTGAATCTGCCGAAAGATGCCCAAGCCATGGCCTTCCAAGTGGAAGCCGCTTTCGGGAACCAGAAAGCCCAGGTGCTTCGGGTAACATTTTCAGATCGTGCGGACGGGCCCGTACGCGCCATTCCGGTTCACGCGCTTTTGGGCAACCCCGTGAGCGATGCCGCCAAACACCTGAAGGCAGGGGTTCTGCAGCTTGTGGAACTGCTGCCCCCGAACTCTCACGGCGAACCCACTCCCGCGGATAAAGATCCGCCGCCCGCGCCGTTCGATGCGACGTTCAACTCCCCGGAGCACGATGCCTTCGACAACCGCGTGAAGTATGCGCGCGACGATCGATTCGTCATACAGCACGTGCTGGACGATGCTACGCTCACTCGCCTGGATCGTGCCTGGACGGACCTGCATTCGTCCTTTGAATACTACGATTCCTACTTAGCGCTGCTTGCCGATCACTTCCACCTCACTCTTGCCAGTCAGAAGATGGCAGACCTGACTGCCGCGCAACTGGCCGCTCTTCCGGAAGAAGCCCGGAAGTATATTGCGCCTCTGCGCTCAGAGTACCTGGAGACACTTTCCGCGGAAGCTGCCGCACGTCCGGCCCACCTGGAAAATTGCCTGGAGTTTGCCAGCCGCGCCTGGCGCAGGCCGTTGACCGATTCCGAACAGGCTAGCCTGCGCGCGTTTTACCGGCGCACGCTTCTTGAAGAAAAAGATCACACCAAGGCAGTGCGCGCGCTGATTGCCCGCATTCTGGTTTCACCCGCGTTTCTGTACCGCGTGGAGTTGGCCTCCGGCCCCCCATTGCCCGCCGCAAAAGTCACCGCATCGGTCACCGCAACAGGCATTGCATCAGTCACCGCAACAGGCACTGCATCAGCGGCTAAACCGCTATCCGGGTGGGAACTGGCAAGCCGCTTGAGCTATTTCCTGTGGTCGTCCCTTCCGGACGATGCCTTGCGCCATGCCGCTGAAACGGGCGAACTCAACACTCCCGAAGGCCTGCACAATCAGGTAAAACGGATGCTGGCTGACGATAAAGCGCGCCGCATGTCCGCTGAGTTCTTCGGCCAATGGCTGGGCTTTTACCGCTTCGATCAATACAAGGGCGTTGAAACCAGCCGCTTCCCTGAATTCACGGACGAAGTGAAGGCCGGCATGTACGACGAAGCTGTTTCGTTCTGTGAATACATCATCCGCCATGACCGCCCGGTGAACGATTTAATGTCAGCCGATTACACCTTTCTCACTAAGCCGCTGGCGAAATATTACGGCGTGAATCAGGTTATTCAATCGAACGCCGCAGCCCAGAAAGTGGATGGCGCAAACAGCTTTCAACGTGGCGGAGTTCTGCGCCTGGGTGCGGTGCTGACGGTTACCTCGGCTCCCTTGCGGACCAGTCCCGTGAAGCGCGGGGATTGGGTGTTGCGCCGAATTCTGGGAACTCCAACGCCTCCTCCTCCGGCCGACGCCGGCTCCATTCCAGCGGATGATAAGCTGTTCGGCGGCTTGTCTCTGCGCGACAAGCTGGAAGCGCACAAACGCAATGCCACCTGCGCGGGCTGCCACACCCGGATTGACCCGCTGGGTTTCCCGCTGGAACATTACGACGCAACCGGCCGCTGGCGGACCAGCTATGCCGACGGCAAAGCCATCTACGATGCCGGCAAGACTTTCGACAATTACTCCATTGAAGGCGCGCAGGGCCTGCTGAATTACTTGAAAACGAAAGATGAGCAGGTGCGGCGCACTCTGGCCATGAAGATGATCGGTTACGCACTGGGCCGCACTGTTCTGCCCTCCGATATGCCGCTGGTGGACCGCATGGTGGCACTCGGCGGAGAGTCCCCGTTTTCGAAACTCGTAGTTGAAATAGCAAGCAGCCGACAATTCCTGAACCACGCTGGACGCGAAGCCGCCGCCGCTTCGCAAGTGGCAAAGATAAATACCGATACAAGAGGATTACGACCATGAAGACCACCACCGCATCCGCAGCTTCACGCCGCCACTTTCTGCGAGGTGCCGGTGTGGCACTGGCGCTCCCCTGGATGGAATCTGTTGCGGCTCTTGGTGCTACAACGCCAGCCGCCAAAGCCGCCGCCGCGCAACCGCCCGTCCGCTTCGGCTGTGTCTATTTCTCAAACGGCGTGGAGCCCAACTCCTGGTCCGCCAAAGGTTCCGGGGCGGCCATGGAATTCGGCCGCGCCTCACAGGCTTTAGCACCCATTCGCGAAGATATCGTCTTCGTGAACGGCCTGTATAACCATCAGGCTTTTGTCGCCACCAGTCCACACCTGGGCAAGATGGCGAACATGCTTTCCGGAGCAACGGTCAGCATGGATACCAGCGACATCCGCGTAGGCACCACCATGGATCAGGTCATAGCCCGCGAAATCGGTGGCCGCACCGCAATCCCCAGCATGGCCCTTGGCATTGAACCGAATGAACTGCGCCTGGAAGACGGGCTGTCCATGATTTACGGCTCCTGCATTTCCTGGGCAACGCCCACCAAGCCCGCAACGAAAGAAATTTACCCTTCGCGTACATTCGATCAATTAGTTGGCGATGGCAAAGGCCGCCGGCTTGATAGAAGTATCCTGGACGCCGTTCTTGAAGAGACGCATGGCCTCCAGCCGAAAATCAGTACGGGTGACCGCAAGAAACTGGATGAATATCTGGAATCCGTGCGCGACATTGAGAAGCGGATCGACCGCGCTTCAAAGGAAGAGCGCATTGAAGGCTGGCGCCCCACGCTGAAGCAGGCGAACATGCCGCGCCCGGCAAACGAATTGCCGCAGAACGTGCCGGACCACATGAAGCTGATGCTTGACCTGACGGTGCTCGCGTTCCAAATGGATAAGACGCGCATCGTCACGCTCATGCTGAATAACGATCTTTCGCAGATGAACTTCAAGTTCCTGCAGGGCGTTCACGGAGCGTTACACCTCGATCTGACACACAACGGCCATGCGCCTGACCTGGAAGCCATGTACCTGAAGACCAATCAGTTCCACGTGGCGCAGTTCACCTACCTTGTGCAGCGCCTGAAAGCCATCGATGAAGGTGGCTCCTCCCTGCTGGACAACTCCATGCTGATGCTGGCCTCGAATCTCTACAACGGCGATAAACACGGGGCAGATCAGATGCCGATCGTGCTCGCGGGCAAAGCGGGTGGCGCGATGCAAACGGGCCGCGTGCTGGATTACCGCACCAAAGGCGATGAGAATCGAAGAGCTTGCAGCATGTATCTTTCCATGATGGAGCGCATGGGCGTGAAGGCCGATCGCTTCGGCGACGCCGATAAGCCGCTGACCGGTTTCTGGCGCGATGAAGCTTAACCGCAATCCAGTCACACATTTGTGAAATAAACCTGGGGCGCGGGGTAACCCGTCTAGTCTCAGTTGTTTAAGTAATCTTTTCTGTTTCATCAGGAGCGCGGGAACGCCGCCGATTCACTAAGCCGCGATGTACAACTCGGCTGTAAGTCATCGGAGTTCCCACTAACCTTATGAAATGGAAAGTATACCGGGCAGCTTTGCTGCTGATGGCGGCGGTTCGCATTTTTGCCGGCCCGTCTCACATTCACGATTCCCTTCCCGCAGCCAGTGACGGGACCCCCACAACCGGGGCCGTCCTCATTTCCTGGCCTGCCTTTACCGGCACCGACGGTCTGGTTCAGCGAGCCGGGCAGCGCGCCATCGCCATCAACAATGGCATTTTGGATGTAACGCTTCCCGCCAACCCTCCCGGCGTAAACTATCTCGCCACGTTTAACTTGTTTAACCAGAAAACCTTTACACAGTACTGGCATGTGCCGGATTCCACCCCAGTGCTGGTACTTGCCAGCGTCATTGTCACACGCAGCGCACAGGTAGGCGCTCTCAACGGGTCGTACCGTGTGGATCCAGCCACCATCAGTCCTTCCGGCGGTGGCACGGGGCAAGTGCTCACGCTGAATTCTCTGCTCCAATGGGCTCCCGCTCCCGTTCCGGTCAACTCAGGGCCGCCCGGTCCGCGCGGGCCAGCCGGACCCCAGGGCGATCCTGGTGCCCTAGGAGATCCAGGTCCACAAGGCGGACTCGGTGTGCCTGGAACTCCAGGCCAACCCGGTCCGCCCGGCAGCAACGGTGTTCAGGGTGACAAGGGCGATGCGGGTCCTTCCGGACCGGGTGGCCAAGCCGGTCCCATTGGACCCGCTGGAGCGCTCGGGCCCGGCGGTCCTGCTGGAGCCCTCGGTCCCGCCGGTCCGAATAACAACTTAGCGGGCAAGACCGTTTCCGCAACGCCGCCCACCGATGGCCAGGTTATGGTCTATAACCAAGCCCTGGATCTTTATCAGCCTGTCACATTGGTGACCGAAGAATCGCGCAAGCTTCAGGTGAAAGAACTGCAGCCCGTGAACGCGACAGATTTCAATTTGGCGCCCGGCGGCACTACGCAACTTGTCAACCGGACCGGTGCGGGCAACGTTACTATGATTCAGCTTGCACTGATCGCCAATGCCGGTGCCGCCACGGAACGGGCCGGTGCCACCATCGATGCGACTATTCAGATCTGCACAAATGGCGAAGCCGCACCTTGCCAGCATGCCGATCTAGGAACATTTTTCCTGCTGCACGGCATGCCGACGCCGCCGTTTTCCTATTCCGATAATTTCGCGATTACGGATTATCTGGCGGGACAGTTCGGTTCATTTCGCCGGCTGATGATTCCGTACTCGAACGGCATCACCATCAGCATCATTAACAAGAGCACCGTTGTGGGCGCGCAGATTTACTCACAGGTATACTTCTATTCCGGCACGCCCGGAGCGAATGTGACCGGCACACGCCGGAAGACCTTCCACATGGCGACCGTTCCGTTCACCAGCATCAATCAGTTCGCGCCTGTCGATCTGATTAACGTAACGGGCCGCGGCCAGATTGAGGGCGTGCATCTCTTCGCGTTCCAAGCCACCACCGGCCTGCCGACGTGGCTTGAAGGAGACGTAACCTGGAACACTGACGGCGTTCAGATGGGCAATGCCGGGGGCACCGAAGACTTTTTCGGCGGGCAATTTTATTGGGGCCAGTTGCAATACGGAACAGATAGCTGGGGCGTGATGAAGAACGGTCCTTTCGCCGGCTCGCTCTACGCAACCGGAATGTACCGCTTATTCAATAAGGATCCGATGGTGTTCGATTCCGCCTATAAACTCACCTGGCACAACGGTCAGGTGAATCAGGGCACGCCGCCGGGCTCCACAATGATTTCTTCCATCGTGTTTTATTACCTGGATCAGTAAGGAAACGGGAAGAGCCAGGTTCTTCAGGGAGCCTGGCTCTGACGCGCCCCGGATTCCGGGCGATACAATCCCTATGTATGAAACCGCTGTACGCCCTTCTGGTTACCACCGCGCTGCTCATTGCGCAGAAACCTTCCTCCACGCCCGATCCGGACCGCATTATCCTCGACGTTACCCGCGTCAACATGCTCTTTACCGTCACCGATAAAAAGGGCCGTTTCATCACGGACCTCACCAAAGACGATTTCCAACTCACCGAGGGCAAGAAGGCTCAGAACATTAACCAGTTCACCGCCGAAAGCGACCTTCCGCTGCGGCTGGGAATTTTAGTCGACACCAGCAACAGCATTCGCGACCGCTTTAAATTCGAGCAGCAAGCCGCTACCGAATTTATCAACGCCGTCCTCCGCCCCAGGCAGGACAAGCTCATGATCGTCAGCTTCGATACCGCCGCCGAACTGGTTTCCGATCTCAGCGACGATTCTGAAAAACTCTCCAAAGCAATTCGCGACCTGCGCCCCGGCGGAGGCACCGCACTTTACGACGCCATTTATTACGCCTGCCGCGATAAACTTGCGCTCGATCAGCCCAAAGATAAATTCCGGCGCGCGATCGTCATCCTCAGCGATGGCGACGACAATCAGAGCCGCGTCACCCGCGATCAAGCGCTTGAGATGGCGCAAAAAGCGGACGTGGTCGTTTATGCCATCTCGACCAACATCAGCCGCATCGACAACGATGGCGACAAGGTGCTCCGCTATTTAGCGACAGAAACCGGCGGCCAGGCTTTCTTCCCCTTCAAAGTGCAGGACCTCTCGCAATCTTTCGAAAATATCGCGAATGAACTGCGCCATCAGTACAACATCTTTTACCGCCCCGAACCGCTGGTCACTGACGGTCTCTATCATCCGGTAGTCCTGAAAGTAAAAACCAGGAAAGATTTAGTCGTGCGCGCCAGAAAGGGTTACTACGCGCCAAGAATGTAACTAGATCACCAGCATGGAATCGCCATAGCTAAAAAAGCGATACTCCTCGCGCACCGCGTGCCGGTACGCTTCCATCATCAACTCCCTTCCGGCGAACGCGCACGCCAGCACCAGAAGGCTGGTGCGCGGCAGATGAAAATTTGTGAGTATCGCGCCAACCTTCTGAAACTGTTCCCGCCTTCGGATAAACAAATCCGTCTCCCCGCTGAGTTGTCCCGTCAAAGCGGCGCTCTCCACCGTACGAACGCTGGTTGTCCCCACGGCAATCACGCGTCGGGCCTGCTCAATTGCGCTCCACTGCTCTGCCCCGATCCGATATCGCTCGAAGTGCATCTTATGCTGGTCCAGCCTTTCCGCTGAAATCGATTGAAATGTCCCGAGCCCCACATGCAGCGTCACCTCAGCCACGCTCGCGCCGCGTTCGCGCAGTGCCGCCAGCGTTTTTTCCGTGAAGTGCAAGCCCGCCGTGGGCGCGGCCACCGACCCGCGATCGCGCCCGAACACCGTCTGGTAACGCTCTCGATCCGCTTCTGTATCGGGCCGCCTGATATAGGGTGGGAGCGGAATATGACCAATTCTTTCCAGCGCGTCATAAACATCGCCCGAACCCGTAAACCGGATGTTTCGCTCACCACGATCGCCATGTACGGTGACTTCGGCCTCCAGGCCCCCCTCGAAAATAATCCGGTCCCCCATGAGAGCCTTCCTTCCCGGACGCACCAGCGCGGTCCACTCGGTTGCATCCGCATTCAGAGGCTCAAGTAGAAACACCTGAATGCGCGCATCCCGCCCTGGCCGCTTTCCGAAAAGCCGCGACGGAATCACGCGGCTGTTGTTCAACACCACGCAATCGCCAGGGCCCGCATACT
>Ga0123338_10003482_pt1 | contig 14116 bp, 25 predicted proteins | sample grotaG_FD_89793 | JGI IMG/M metagenome (GOLD analysis project Ga0123338, IMG submission 89793) | Glacier valley bacterial and archeal communities from Borup Fiord, Nunavut, Canada, to study Microbial Dark Matter (Phase II) -... | ecosystem: Environmental > Aquatic > Freshwater > Ice > Glacier ... | reverse complement strand
ATTATTAAATATCAAGATGATAGTCTATAACTGTTCAGTTGTAAATAGTTGTAATTTGTTGGCGTGTAACTAGTTGATACTCAACTATGAATTTTGTAACTATTTGAGTGATAAGCTTACAACTGCTTTAAATTCCAGTTGGTTTCAGTTATAGAGCTAAATCTTTAATATTCAATTACATAACGTCTTATAACTGCGCCAACTGATATAACTGGTTTTATTCAGGAAGTTATTTTAGTTGTTTTTATTTTTGAAATTAGAATGTAATTAGAAAAATAGAACCCTTTTCTTTCCATTAACCGGAATACCCTTTTTGTTATATAGTTTTTCAATAGAATACCCGCTTTCTTTGAATCAAGTATTCCGGTAATCTCTTGGTAACAGTGGTTTCCATAGCAGATATAACCGGAATACTACATTTTGTAAACCATTATTAAATAGGTAAACATGGCACTAGTTGTATTATCTGGTAAGGTAACCCCAGAAGTTCAGGAGCAATTCAAAGCCGCTCAGGAAGCAAGTGAGGCAATGACGCACAACGCATTTTTAGAACTCCTTTTAGAAGCTTTTCTAAATCCAAAGATTAAAAATAATGACGTTCCACGGCCAACGGCTGAACAGCTTCAGGAACTTCAGTTAAAGGACAATGAAATAGGTAGGCTTCAAATTCAGATTGATTTTGCTAATACTGAAGTATCTGAAAAGGTTGAAAAGATTGAAACCTTACAACGTCATATTTCAGAATGGAACCAACAGGAACCCGCCCAGTTTGAACCGATAGAAGGTCAGGAACTTATTTCTATCCCTACCATCATTGCCTATGTCCTGGATAAAGAAGCCCAAACAGCTATGCGCAAATCAGGTAAAAAATTGGGTAGAGCTGATATTCTATTGAATTGCTTCTGGGAAACAATCAAGATAGGCCGCTATACTCCTTTTTTATTATGGAGTAATAGGGAACTTTCAGAGGCCGTTAAATCACTCAAAACAGCGGAATAATGAATGATGTTGTCATGAAAGGCATAGTGAAGATGATCAAGAATTTTATTACTCCTGATCAAATCAAAGCCGCCGCTAAATCTATGATTCAATCTGCCATCGACTTTAAGAGTACTGTCCCCTTAAATGTTGATGAAGGAGAAGAGCAGGTAACCGCTATCTTTTACGAAGTCGAGGGCCTTGTTTATTTTGCCGTTGCTGTTCTGGATGCTGATAATAAAATAGTCAGGTTTGAACAGGTAAAGCCCCTGGATGAACTTATTGAAAACCTTGTAAATAAATTGTAATGCTACCAATCATACCCGCCACACAATCAGAAACTAGCCGCGAACCCATTCACCGCGATCTAAACGACTTGGATTCACTTATTAGGGAATTAAATACCCCTAAAGAAATAATCAATAGTGGTAAGCCAGATACGCCAGGCGCCGGGAACAATTACCCAGGAGAAACCAATGATGAAAGTGGAAGCGATTTAGAACCTATACCCGCTGAAATTGCGGCCCTATCTGGTAAAGTAATAGCCGGAACTATTGATACAGCCCTTTCCACAGGATTCAGTATCTATGCAAAGGCGCCCAACGCTGAGAAGTTTGAGGCCACTGATAAGCAAATCGAAAAGCTTAACCAGGCATGGCAGGCCGTTGCACAGAAATACAATTATAGAATAGAAGATTCACCATGGTTTAATGTGATGCTTTTAACCGTTGCTGTTTATTTCCCAATCTGGAAGGAAGCGCAAAAAGATCATAGGTTTGCTGAAATGGATGAACGCCTGGTATTGCTTCAACAACAGGTAAAAGAAAACGAAGCCCGGTTAAATTTAAAGGCTGATATAAAAACCGCCTGAAATGGATAAATTTAAAACAAAAAAGGAGTTTGCTTCATTTGTTAAAAATGCAAATGGCATTCAATTAAAGAAATGTGGTTTTGGTACTTTTCAAAAGTATCTTAAATCAGATAAGGAAACTCACTATTTAAAGCCCGGTCAGGTTCATTATTTAATACCAGGAACATTTTATAATCTTATTCCTGTTTGGATGAGAGTAGTTGATATTAATGGTATAAAAAAATCATTCAGAAAGGGATTTAGTAAAGATTTAGCATTTGGTTGTCTCTCTTATGGTGTTATAAAATGAATGAAGATACCCGCACACCTAAACAAATCATCGTCCTGGGAACCAACGGCACCGGAAAGACCACACTTGTAAAACAATTGGTTTGTTCTGAACTGAAGAAAAAGGATAGCCATATTTTATTGGTTGTTCCTGATGACATGGAATGGAATTCAATCGACTATGTTCATCCTAAGTTTCCAAACCGGATTGAAAACTATGTAGGAGTTCGCAAGGTGATTTATTACGATGGTATTTTAGATGTGATCCGCGATAAATTTAAGAATGGGCTATTGATATTTGATGATTGCCGGGCCTACCTTAAAAACTCACTTGATTCTGAATTACATGGTATCCTGATCCGAAGACGTCAACAGATGATAGATATTGTTGCCGTCGGGCATGGTTTTTCTGAGGTACCGCCTAAGATGTTCACATTCGCCACTCATTACGCGCTATTTAAAACCATTGACAATATCAAAAGGCGTATGAATGTCATACAGAATTACGATGAAATGAAGGAAGCCCAACTTCGAATCAATGAAAAGGCCATTACCAACCCACATTATAATGAAATCATAAAAGTTTAACCATGACACGCCGCCGAAATACTACCCGCCATGCTTATCAGCCATACAAGGATGAACCAGAACAGGAATTTGTAACCTTTCTAATGATGTGGCGCCGCCTTGTATCAGTGCTGAAAATGAGAATACTACCAAGTAAATATTTAGGTAGAAGTGTTTTCTACAAAGGAAAATCAAGAACAATAGGCGGTGAAACGCTTGATAACTTTTACCTAAATGACTTTCCAAAGCTTACATTTTCTAAATCAGGGAATAAACTACCTATCCGATGAACCTATTTGATGAATCTAAACCAGAAATTGTAGCGATGAATAAAACGCAATTGGCAAACCTTTATAAAATAGGTCCACGAACCTTTAACAAGTGGATAAAACCTTTTATTGCTGAATTAGGAGACATAGAAGGCCGCTATATTTTTACACCCTCACAGGTGAAAATAATTTATGAACGACTTGGAGAACCTTAAATTTTAATTATATGAAAGTAATTGCAAAGTTTGTATGTAATTCTGTTGAAGCACATACTGAAGATCAAAAATTATTAAGAGCTAGTGCCGTCATTTCTGGAAGCGATGAAAACAAATCTTTTTCACGTTGGACCCCTAGCGGACTGCTTGAACTTCTTATCAGTAATGAAACTAAAGCCGGGAATTTTTTCACCCCTGGAGAAGAATTTTTTCTCACTTTTGAAAAACAAATTGAAGTAACAGAACCGGAAATTTCAAAGGAAAACATTGAAATTGAAGAAGAACCCATTCATCAATTTAGATTCCTTGCAATTATTGATAGAATTATTCAAAAACCGGTATTCTCAGCCACTACTGAAACTGAAGCTCTTAAATTATTTAGAGAAATACATCCACTTGCAACCATTCACAATTGTGAACAGCTTGATTAAAATCTAATTAATTGTTTAGTTATGTATGTTTTAAAGCCCGACGATTCACCACCGCCGGGCTTTTTTTATGCCTTTACTATTTTAACCATTTAACCCCTTTTCCCTCTTCTTTAATCTTTTTTTAGACATTGTTTACTATTGTCTACCTATACAGTAAATCAGGGTTTTAACTTGGTATATCTTTAGGCTTTCAATGTGAAACTAGTCACTAATTAATTTTAATAATAGAATGGAAAAGTTTTTTAAAAACCCCCTTTATATGGGACTTATTGCCGCCGCTACTTTACTTATTGTAGTTGCCTTTGTTTGGGATCAATCAAAAAACCCTAAGAAAGATTTTTTTGGAGTGCTTTCAACATCAACAACTCCGGTAGTTTAAACCTCTTATTCAAAAAGAAATGGCAAACGAACAAATTACAAAAGCATTGGGCGAACAATTCAGGTTCACTATCAAAAACACCACCGGAGCCGCTAAAGTTGTGGCAATATTGGCCGCATTTTTCGACACTCTTTTAGTTACAGGTACTGTCGCTGGTGCTGATGTAACCATGAAAAAACAATATACCGACGCTTCAGCAATTGTGGCCGCTGGTTATGCTTGTGATCATGTACTTGATGATGGTATCATTGTCGCTGGTCTGGTCTGTACTCCATCGAACAGTAAGTTTTCTTACAGGGCTTTCCGTGAATACATCAAACAGCAGGGTAAAGTATTGGTTGATATGTCCATTCAGGCCAATAACGTAGCTGCATTTAATGGAGTTTTAGAAGTTGTTAAATGTACAGCTGTTAAGGGTGCCGCTTCTGAGTACCTTCCTTTGAGTGAGTTCTACGGTGTCGATCAAACATCAACCACAAAGATCAATTTGCGCAATGTAGGTCTTGAAATGACTTACGATTCATTGATGTTGATGCCGATTGAAAATGGGCATGAAATTACCATTGCCTTTAAATTTTAAGAGATAAACCCCCTCCTTCGGATTAATTAAATAAGTCAATCAAAAAGGCGCCCGGCTAACAGTTGCCCGGCGCCTTTTCTTATAAACTAAAATGCTATGTCAGATATAAACACAGTATTAGAACAAAATAGTTTTGCCATTAAAAGTCTATTGAGGCGCTCGCGTATCTTAGGAGACCCAAACATGGAAAGCATTCAGAAAGGATTTGAAAAGCATGGTGAACAATTCATGATGAAGGTTTTACAGATTATAACTCCTACACAATCAAGCTTTACAGAATTGATAACCCCAAAATCAGCGGTATTGACGTCCAGTCCTGCCAATAATACCCTTATGCCAATTAATACGACAACACCAGCCGCCGCTACCACTGGGAAAGGTTGGTTATTCTGGAATAGTCTTTTAGCTGGGATCAACTCAACTGGTGAAGCCCTGGGAAAATTCAAAACTGATTTAACCGGATCGACAACGGTTCCAGTAAGCGCCACACAAGCCGCCAAAGATGCAAGTAACACCAAAACCTTGTATATGGTAGCCGCCGCAATTGTAGCCCTGATTGTCATCATTTTAATTGTGAAAAAATGAAAAAGATACTTTTAATTATTGGTACAATTGGCCTGGTAATTTGGTTCAAAAATAAAAATACAACCGAAGGCGCCGCCCCGGTCAATGCTCCTTTATTTGCTTCAAGTTTGTTTCCAACTTCTACAGGAAGTACAACCCCTACAGTAGTTACAACCCCTACAGGAAGTACAACTCCTACAGGAAGTACAACTCCTACAGGAAGTACAACTCCTACAGGAAGTACAACTCCTACAGGAGGTACCTATTACCCGCCTGCACCAGATGAGGACTACGAGCCCCCAACACACCCCGGTCATCAAGTATTAGATTATTACCCCACTTTTTCAGCAAATAATAAATCTAAATCCTCATTTTTATAATGGACAGCATATTCAAAAAAGTGATCATGGTTCCCGGACAGGCTGAAATTGCAAAGGTGAACCGTACAACAGGAGTTCTATATCTAAGTACAGATGTTTGGAAAGGACTACCTGAACAGGAAAAACAATTTGTTTTATTTCATGAAAAAGGACATTTGACACTGCAAACAGCCGATGAATTCAAGGCAAATGAATATGCAGTATCTCAGTTCTTACACGCGGGAACATTTACAAATAAGGACCTAGGACAAAAGATCATGGTTATGCGTTCTATCCTGGATAAAGCTGATGGTGAAACAAGCCCTTTTATTGCTGAAATGATAGCCGGGGCTGTTGGTCCCATTGTCTCTATTATACCAATGTTAGGTGTTGGATCAAAAGCACGTCAGGCTGAAATAGATGCTACAGCTAAGGCGCAATCAACTATTTTCAATTCACAGGCAACAGCCACAGCCGCCAGTACAAAAAATACTACCACTATTATACTGATAGCAGGTACTTTATTGATTGTTGGCCTAACTATTTACTTTACACTTCGCAAAAAATGAGAACTCGAATTATCAATAAACCATCTGATGTTTCAGCATTCTTAGGCATTGCAACAGGAAAACAGGCTAGAGCCAAAGCCGCCGCCGCGATTGCAGTAGAAAAGGCTAGAGCCGATGCCGCTTTATTATTGGAAACTGCTAAACGCGATACTTTAACGCTTCAATTAGCACAAGCTAAAGCGGGTTTTGATCCGGTGAAGGATGCCGCCGCCGCTGAAATTACCAAAACTGAAATTACAGCAAGTTCAACCAATAACCTTTATTATGTGATTGGTGCAATTGTAGTTGTGGTGATGATTGGCCTTTATTTTATCACTAAAAAGAATTAACAGGATGAAACGCTTTACAGAAAATTTGCCGCTTATTATCATCCTGATTTTAGTGGTAGTCATGTTTTTTGTCGGTAAATCAAACGCCGTAAGGCTAAATTCTTAATCATGAATATATTTGGAAAATATTATTCCTGGGTAAGTGTAACAGTCGTTACCACTATTATACTAGTTGTGGCTTACTATTTAGGAAGTCGCACAGGAAAAGGGAAAGCAGGTTCAAAAGATAGTGAAGCCCTTGCAAAAGAAATTGCAAACGGATCATTGACTTATGAGCTATCACAGTACGAAACTTACGCACAGCGCTTATACATGGCCCTTTATGATCTATTTGCCAATAAGGAAGAGATCAACGCCGTGTTCACTAAAATGCGTACCAAGTCAGATGTTTTACAACTGATTTTGACATTCAGCAAGCGTGGCACGTGGATACAACTTGGAGAAAAGACACTCCCGGAATGGCTGTACTTCAAATTGGACAAAGAAGAAATATCAGTAATCAATGACATTCTGCAACGGAATGCAATCACCTACGAATTTTAATACTCAAGCATCATGAAAAAAATATTAATCCCTGTCCTGTTATTGATTGGCATATTTGCCGCGTATTGGGCTGCATTTGGAAACCCGATTGATAAGATATTCTCACCAAAGGCCGCTGATCCAGTTGTACCCGCGAATGCTTCAACGACCAAAAGCGCGGGCGGTTCATTTACCATTGCCCCTAAAATTGTTAAGGACTCGCAGGGATTTCCCCTGATGGAAGGTGATAAGAACTCATTTGTTTTAAAACTTCAAAGAGCTTTAAACCTTCGCTTTGGCTCTGAATTGGAATTAGACGGCGTATTCGGCACCAAAACCGCTAAGGCATTAAGCGCACACGGGTTCACAACAGTTGTGTATCACAAACATTACGATGAAATTATAGGAGCTTAAAGCGATGGAAACGAAACCGGCACAAAAGAGCTTTCTTAGTAAGCTTATTGGCGACATTGGTGTAAATACCGAAGTCGGATTAACTCAACAAAGTATCTATCAAATGGGGGCCGTCCTATTCATTACCGCCGCTCTGATCATCCTTGCATATTTCACCTTCCAAAAACTATTAAAATGAAAAAAGGAAACAAAGGGTGCTGCACCCTGAAAAAGATTGTTGCTGAAGCTAAAAAAATCAGGATTAAAAGCCCTGGTATGAAGTGGACCAACTGCATAAAAGCAGCCGCAAAAAAGGTGTAATCAGTATTAATCAGTGTAATCTATTTCAATGATTTACGAATCAAAAGTAACTGAAAACAAAGCGGCATTTCTTGCAAAAGTGTCCGCTATCTCAATAAAATTAGGAATTAACCCGGATTGGTTGATGATTGTCATGAGCATAGAAAGCGGATTGAATCAACGCGCTATCAATAGGACAAGTCATGCAACCGGGTTAATCCAATTTATGCCCTCGACGGCCAGGGGGTTAGGCACGTCAACCGCCGCCCTGTTTGCAATGAGCAACGTTCAACAGTTGGACTATGTATATAATTATTTCAAACCTTATACAGGCCGCTTGTTGTCAATTGTTGACCTTTATACCGTTACCTTTTTCCCTCGTGCCCTGGGTAAATTAGATAGCTATGTATTACAAACTGATACGCTATCAGCCGGGACTATTGCAGCGCAAAATAGCCCCTACGACATTAACAAGGATAAACAAATCACTTTAGGCGAACTAAAGGCCTCAATCCTTAAAAAGGTGCCTTCTGATGCTATGATATTTTTAAAAAAAAAGTCACAGCCGCAAACGTAATTTTATTTGCATTGCTTGTGGTCCTGATCGTTTGGACTGCCAAAAAGTATAAATTCTTAAAATTTTGAATCCATGTATCGCACACCAAAAGCTGATCAACAAAATATAGCCGATTTAAGAAGTACGGCAGATATCATTGAGGAAGTAACCGACAATGTAACTTATTTAGGTTTTTGCAACCCAGGTACAACGGATGAAGCCGCCCCCAGTTGGTCCATTCTGAAAATAGAACAGTTTAATTTAGTTCAACCTATTACAACGCGGTTTAAATGGGCTACCGGATTATGTGCTTTCAATCTGCAATGGAGCCAACGAGCCGGGTATGTTTACCAATACAAAAATTTTTAAGAGATGAAAGCCCATATAGATAAGTTAATGGGTGGGAGGATTCGCGAAAAGGATACCATCCCTCAATCATACATTCAATACCTGATTAACAACTCCACAATCAATTGGAGCCAGTTAGTAGGTGATCCCGCCACTAATATAGACCTGAAGAATTACATTGATAGTCAAATAGGGTTTATATATTCATCATTCACCGTTCCAGAAAATCAATTGTCAGTGGGTACGATTGATGAAGTTGATTCCTTTTTTAAAATCACAACTGGGCAATCAATTTTTGATATTTCACCCGCCGGTGTAATTACCTTCAAAGTTCCACCTGATTATGAAACTCAATCACTCTATAATTTAGAAGTAAGATCAAGTTGGGGATACAGGTATAGAATAACGGTCAATGTAACTGATGTTATTTCCTTATTCAGCTTAAATATAAATACAGTATTAAACTTAAACACAGCAATATAACATCATGGCACTAAAACTGATTAAAAACGACACAACAAATTGGGGCATAGAGGCAGGTAAAATAAATGAGAATTTTAAAGCTCATACAATTGATACACTTCTCCTTTATGATTCTAATTTAATCTTTATTGGGAATGCGGCCCCTGGTGATGCAACGCCCACGGCTACATTGAATAATGTTTACCAGGCTTCTGGCACTGGTACTGTATTTGGGGTAACTGGTATTGTTGATGGGAATTTTTTGAAAGGGAATGGGGTATCATGGAATATTCTTGATATAAATGGTAGTTATGGTGATTTGATATTGAATAAAACAAAAATTGAATATCTTAATACAAGGATGAATAGTTTTATAGCAGTATCTCCACCATTGGTAGATTGGGTGCCCAATTCATCATACGTAAATAATGTTGTTATTGCGCAATATGATGGGATGGTAAGATCTCCTCAATTTGAAGTGATTCCAGGGAAAACATATATTTATCGTGGATATAGTCCTTCTGGCCCATTAAATATAATTGAGTACGATGCTAATAATTCTGTATTAATTAAAAATTATAACATTATAGGTATTGATGATGGCCAACTTCATGATACAGAAATCACACTATCTGACTTAACAGTAAAAGTAGCGTTATCTGGAGATAAATTGATTTTTGACAAATATGGTATTTTTTTCATACTAAAAGCACAACAGACATTTCCTGATTTGGGAAAAGATATTTCTGTAAATAAGGTAGGTATTTCAGACATTCAAGAAAGAATTTTAAGTATTTCAAGTATATTACAAAATACTGTATATGATAAAAATTATGAAGTTATTTCGCTTCAATATGTAATTGGAAGTTATTATAGTGTTAATGCGCAAACATGCTATAGAGAGGATAATAGTGGTTTAACTACCGTAAAATCAACAGGCATTATTGAGTTGGAAGATAATTTTGATTATATATTTTCAACCCCTGCAAGCACTAATCCTATCTCTACATTAATGCTTATTGGTGCGGATGGGATAACAAATATATATGCTTTTTCTTCTGCATTTACGAACCAAAGTATCAGAGAATTAGCAAGTAATGTAAAATATGTTGCTATTGGCTATTATAATGAAAACAGTAATTTTTCAGTTGGTCAATCATTGAAACGCATATTTTATGTTGAAAAAGAGATATATAACAAAAATAAAATCAATGAACTTTTAGGGTTTAAAGATATTGTAATCAATTTTCTTGGCGATAGTATTACAGAATACGGCGCTGTACCAGGATTCTTAGATGGATGGATTCATAAGATAGCGGATTCTTTTGGAATTGACTTTGATACAAATATTGGCAAATATGGTATTGGGGGAACCAGATTATCACTTCCTGCCTCTGGGGTTGATCAAAGCGCAATGGTTGTTAGGTATGCGAATATGCGTGACGATGCTGATATTATAGTTGTTATGGGCGGATCAAATGACTTTGCACAAGGTACTCCAGTTGGTGATTTAACGCAACTTACGGCGGTCAGTCCTGATGCAAAAACAATAGCCGGAGCAATGAGAATTATCATTGAAGGAATATATACCAAATATGTTAATAGAAATATAAAATTAGTTTGGGGTATATTTCCTCAAAAGATGACCTTTTCTAATAATATAGATCATAGTGGCGTTGTTAAATCAGATTGGGATTTAGGTCGAGATTTGATCATTTCTGTATTGAAATATTATGGAATACCATATTTTAATCTGTATGATGAATCTGGGATAAATGTTTTTAATTGTCGTCCACATCCTAATCTAATACCAAATGCGACATTTCCAAATGTCGGAATGTTGAAATATTCAGGCGTGATAGATATATATACAGCAAGTTATCATACCTCTGGATTTATTGCGATCATCCCTGGAGAAGAATATACGGCAAGTATTAACTGTATTGTTGCATTCTACGCATCAAATTCTGAGGATAGTTATATACCAGACTCTTATCAATACTATTATGATGGTGCTGTTGCTGTAGCTGTTTTTAAGGCTCCAGTAAATGCTGCATACATGCGAATTAGCATATCATCATCAAGCAATGATATTTACTTTACCAAATCAGCAGGTACGATGATGACGGATAGTATTCATCCTTCTGCGAATGCTCAGAAGTTAATTTATGACCTTGCAATTAATAAAATACGATAAGAAAAATGGATTACTTATCTACTATTATTGCCTTTCTAACAGGCGGTGGAATTACCTCTATTTTATCACTAAGATATGCCAGGCGTAATTCAAAATTAGATTATGCTGACCGCGCAATGAAATTTATGGAAGATCAAAACGAAAGACTTGTACTTAGAATTGATGTTATGGATAAACGTATTGACGGCCTTGAATTAATTTCATGCCATAAAGTTGATTGTAAAATGAGAATTCTATAAGATGAAAGTAACCGCTAAAACAATAATCCTTTATTTAGCCCTGGTTTGTTTATCAGGGCTAAGTCTATACCTGTATTTTGATGGTGAAGCCAATGAAAAACGATTAACCTATGACCTGAAAGCCTCATTGCAAACCGCTGTTGATTACAAAACAAAAGACGGCTACAATGCAAGCAAACTGATAGCCCAGGAACTCACTATTCAGGAACTACGAAGAATTAACCCACAAATTATTGAAAGCCTTAAAAACCTTTATATTGCCCCGCGCCTGGCACAAAGCTATACACAAACAAAACAAACATTTCAGGCAACAATCAAAGCGACGGTAATAGATTCAATTGTTCATGGTACCGGAGTAAATAGGTTTACAAAAGAATTTATAAAGGCAGATTCCGTATTCAGCACTACTATAAAAATACTGAAGTACCAGGATAAATGGATTTCAATCAATGGTAAAGTATATCCAGATACAGCAGAAATTAAGATACTGGCCACGGATTCAATTTTCACAGCCATATATAAAGGAGTGCGCCGCCATCCCTGGGCATGGATACTTTCAAAAAGGCAATTAACCACAGCGGCAACCAACCGAAGCCCGTACATTCTAATAAATGTCATACAGGCTGGAATCATTAATAAATAATAGCTATGAAACTGAAAGAACCTATTGCTAAGCTTAAAGCGAATGAAAAGTTTATAGGCATTCGACCTAAAAAGAAAGTCAAAACTATCAAAAAAGTAAAGCATGATTGAAAGTTATAAAATACAGGACGTTGGTACTGCTTTAGATGGTAGACAAGAAAATTACTGGGATGGTCATTTAAAACCAAAATATGAGAAATATCGCCCTGGATTTACTTTCAAGTTTAAAAGTCCTGAAAAAACGATTGGAGAACATGATTTTAGAGCTTTAGAATTCGGCCACTGGTCCACTCAAAATGAAAGGTTTGATTTTTTAGCCGCCGCTGATGTTAGTTTCTTTGATATGCAAAAGGTTACAAAAATCAAGAAATTAGGATTTAAAAAGATTGGTGTAGCTTTTGGAGCCAGGGGAAAAGGTGGAGCTGCTTTAGCTCACTTTGAACCTACCACTTTCATGATTAACCTAACCAGAAATAAGGGATTAGGCGCCTTTGCTCATGAATACGGTCATGCAATAGATTATTTATATGGTGGGTACATTGATCAAATACCCGGTTGTTTCTCCCTTTCCGGTGGTCAAAGTTTGGCAACACGCCCACAGGATCACGCCCAGGGTACAGCCCGGTATTATATGGATTTAGTTTTACAGTCTATTATCTGGGATGGTAAAATGCAATCCGATAGCTACGAAGCATTTAAAAAGATTGGCGGCACCTATTGGATTGAAAGAACTGAATTATTTGCCAGGGCGTTTGAACAATGGGTTCATTTTCAATTGGCTAAAAAGGGTATTCAAAATATATTCCTAACCAATTCGAAATATACAAACAATGCCTATTTACAACCCAATGATTTTAAGCGGGTTTTACCACAAATGAATAAGCTAATTAGTAAATTAGCATCATTAAGCAAGGCTTAATAGCTTATCAAAGTTCAACATTTGCTCATTTATCTTTTTTGTTGAAATGTGCGCGTATTTCATTGTTTCAGAAATATTTGAATGTCCTAAAAGCTTTTGAAGCGTTGCTAAATCGGATGTTTTTTCTAAAAATAGAGTTGCGAAGGTATGCCGCCCGGCATGGTTTCGCAACTTTTTATTAATACCCGCTAAATCAGCAATCTTTTTCAAATATTCATTCATTTTCTGTTCAGCATATAAATCAAATAAGAACTCTGTTTGTGAATTTTCCTGTTCTATCAATTGAATAGCCTTAGCAATCAAAGGAATATGAATTTCAGTACCCTTTTTAGCCCTGGTCTTATAGGCAATTACTTTCAATACATTTTCCTGTATGTTTTCTTTTTTCAACCGCTTTAAATCACTGATCCGTAACCCAGTGAGGCACATAAATAGAAAGTGTCTTAATGTCTTGTGGTAATTGTCCTGGAATTCTCCTTTGTCATAAAATTTAATCAACTTTTTCAATTCTTCTTCAGTACAATATACAATCTGAACTGAAGTTCTTTTAAATTCAATCAATTCTAAAGGATTGACCGTTATTACTTCCTCCCGGACTGCAATATTCAGATAGGCCCTGAAATAGCCGAATGTCTTTTGATTGGTATTTACTGAATTACCTTTCACCGTCCGACACCAGTTACGAAAATTCTTAATGAACTTCAAATCAATTTCAGCAAAGGTTAATTCAGCTTTGAATTCTTTGAGCTTATTTAATAGTACTTTATGGTGTTTACCTGTATCCCCGCCGATTTCACGACCTTTAACACGTTCATCTATCTTTTTATCAAGCCACTTATAAAAGTCTATGTAATAGGTTGGATTGTGATATTCACGAAGTAATAAATCAGACGTTAAAATCTTAGATTGTAGTCTATACCTGATAAATATTTCATTGATTGCAGAAAGGCACCTATCAATTACAAGGTTTGAATCCTTCGTATCCTTATCATTTCCACGTACACGGCCCTTTACTTTATCAAACTGGATCAATGGCACCCAACAATTCAGCTTATAGCATTTTTTATAAGGGCGAGCATATTCAGTTCACTTATGGCAATATGGTTCCAGTTGGTGGTGTTCACCGACATCGCATTTATTCATAAAATTTAATTTTCTGT
>Ga0123338_10003481_pt1 | contig 14119 bp, 13 predicted proteins | sample grotaG_FD_89793 | JGI IMG/M metagenome (GOLD analysis project Ga0123338, IMG submission 89793) | Glacier valley bacterial and archeal communities from Borup Fiord, Nunavut, Canada, to study Microbial Dark Matter (Phase II) -... | ecosystem: Environmental > Aquatic > Freshwater > Ice > Glacier ... | reverse complement strand
CCGATCCGCGAGCGTATCCTCCCCGCCGCGTTGCTGCTGAAGGGGGTGGCCATGGCGCTGCGGGATGTGCCGGAGCTGAACGGCTACTGGCTTGATGACCGGCTGCAGATCAAGCCGGAGCTGCATATCGGCTTTGCGGTTGCGCTGCGCGGTGGGGGGCTGATTACCCCCGCCATCCATGACGTGGACAGGCTGACCCTGAACGAGCTGATGAAGGCTATGGGTGATCTGATTGAGCGCACCCGCGCCGGTCGCCTGCGGAGCTCGGAGATGACCGACACGACCATTACGGTGACGAACCTCGGTGATCTGGGCGTCAGGGCGGTCTACGGCATCATCTACCCGCCCCAGGTGGCGCTGGTCGCCTTTGGCCGTATCATGGAGCGCCCCTGGGCGGAAGGTGGCATGCTGGGAGTCCGCCGCACTGTCACGGCGACTCTTGCCGCCGACCATCGCGCCACGGACGGGCAGCGCGGTTCGCAATTTCTGCAAGCGCTGGAGCGCCATCTGCAGCTTCCGGAGGGGTTATGACTGAAAAAGAGCTGAAAAATATAATATTCATGGAGTTGAAACAGGTTGCGCCGGAGTACGACCCTGGCGAAGTCGACCCGGATGAGAACATCCGTGAGGAGCTGGATATCGATTCCTACAGTTTTTTACAGCTGCTTGTCGGACTCAGCGACAAAACCGGTGTTGATATCCCCGAAGCTGATTACGAGAAGGTGTTCACGCTGGGGGGGATGATGCGGTATCTCTCCGTTCGAATTGATTGAAAGGTTTCTGTCCGGGGCTTTGACATGAGAATCATTGACTGCGGAGTAATCGGGTTTCATGAGGCGTTCGCCCTGCAGGAGCTGCTGGCGGCCGGGATTGCGGCCGGGCGCGAGGACGAGACCCTTCTGCTGCTGGAGCATCCCCCGGTCTACACCATCGGCAGCGGCGGTGATCATGCCAACATCCTCGACTCCACATTGACGGTGGAGCGGATAAACCGCGGCGGAGACGTGACCTGGCACGGTCCGGGGCAGCTGGTGGGGTATCCGCTGGTCAACCTTGGCACGCGCGGGCGCGACCTGCATCGCTGGCTCCGCTTCCTTGAGAGCCTGCTGATCGAAACGCTCGCCTCCTTCGGAATCAGCGGACGGTGCCGGCACGACAGCAGAGGTGTCTGGACCGGGCGCGGCAAGATCGCCTTCATCGGCGTAGGGGTCCGCCGCTGGATAACCATGCACGGCTTCGGGCTGAATGTGCATCCCGACCTGCGGGCCTACAAACGAATCAACCCCTGTGGAGTCGCCGGCTGCCCGGTAACCTCGATGGCGCTGGAACTGGAACAGACCCCATCGGAAGCTGCGGTCAGGATGGCGTTAAAAAAGAGCTTTGAGCGGCATTTAAACGAGCGGCTGCCTCGAGAAGCCGCTCGTTAAATAAAAAACCGCTTACCCCGCTGACCATCCGCTTTCAGCCGAAGCGTATCGATAAATGCGGCGACCGCAGCATGAACTTTTTCAGAACCTTCTCCGGCAAGAATTCCATGGCGACTGAAGTCAAAGGGGAGATACCGCTTGTTCTCCGCGCCGATCCGGTTGAACATGAGTACTGTTCCTTCAGGATTGACGATCGGATCCCCGTGACCCTGTACAACCAGGGTCGGCGCCTTCACCTCTGCCAAACGCGGTTCAAGATCTTTCATGAAGCGCTCCATCTCTGACAGCGCAGCTATCGGAATCCGTGCATAGTTGATCAGCGGCCGTTCCGAGATTTGCTCCACATACTCTTTTGTCGCCCCGTGGCAGTGAATCGTATCCATGACTCTATTCCAGGAGGTGACAGTGGAGGCGAAGCGACTGGACAAATCCTGCAGGCGAAAGGGGGGGGAGACCGCAAAAACCCCTGCCAGCCTGGTAATGCGAGCGGCAGAGTCGAGCGCCAGGCCGCCGCCTAAAGAAAAACCGCCGATCACGACTCGCGAACAGAGGGTACTCATCAAGGCATAGCCAAGATCCACCGATTCAATCCAGTCGCTCCCGTTGCGTGTGGCGAGGTCTTCAGGTGAAGTGCCGTGTCCGCGGAGGCGGACAGAATACACCCAAAACCCTTTGCCGTGCAGATAGGCCGCAAGCTCAGACATCTCACGGGGTGCCGCCAGAAAACCGTGCACAAGTACAACTCCCAGTTGCCGGGAAGTACCCTTCAGCAGAAGCGGCGCGCCGACTGCGCGCTCTTTGGACTCTTCAGGACGGTGGAAACGGGAATAATCGGCTTCAAACTGATCAGCGCCCTGGCGCAGCAGAACATCAATAACCCGGTGCCGGACCAGCATTTCCGGCAGCCACGCCATCCAGCGCACCCGGTGTTTAAGTGCCGCCAACGGCCGCACTTCATTTGCCGCTACGGCGAGCGGATTTTCGATTCGTATCCGGTGGAATTCGCTTCCTGCAGAAAAGCTGGCTGTATTTCTAAACAGAAACCCTTTTTCGGAGCGGACAACGCCGGTCTCCCGGGCCAAAGCGAGGAAGTCACGGTATTTGTGGTGCCGGTCGTCTGTCAGCAGGGCGACCTGACTGGTCTCAAGGCTCTGGTGGCAAAAGAGCAGCGTTTTGTCGGGCAGCAGATCGGTCAGAAGAAAAACGCGCCGTCGAAAGTCATCCTCGGAGATTTTGTTAAAGGGGAGCGCTCTGAGCAACGATGCAAAAAGATGATCGTGGTTTACCGTAGTCATACCATAGATGTCGGACATGAAGCGGTGCGTCAGATTCGTCGCTTCCTGGCGCATGGCCTTCAGAGACGGCAGCCGGTCGTCAAAATTGATCTGTCGCAGGGAGAACATGTCCTCCCTGATACGGGTGTGTGTGAGCGACTCCGAAACCGGGATAGCCTGGCCAAAGCGGATGTCGATATCCACCCCCTCGAAAAACATGGTCCCCTCGGTCAACAGTTCCTCCCGCAGTCGGTCGGAGATGTCGCCGTTCAAGCGATTGGCGAGCGTGCTCAGCACGTTCTCCCGTGCCCGGAGTGGGTAATAGGTCAGGTTGATCGGAACGATCCATGTCTCTCTGGCCAGAACCGGCGCCAGATTCTCGATCTGAAACATGTTCTGCAGGCGCTCAGCTTCAGCAGGGTTTTCTGTCAGCAGGTGCTGCAGCCGCTTCCGATAGAATTCGGTCCGTAGCGCCAGAGTCGCAGCCCCGGTATGCGCAGACCGTAGCCTGCTGCGCTGCAGGCTGAAGATGGAGGGGGTGGTGACGGCTCCCTTGTCCTTGACCATCTTCCCCTCGGGAAAAATGATCCAGTTGGTTTCGCCGGTCAAAAGGGTTTTAACGATCAGGCGGTCCCGATCCGGATTTCTTGTCGAGACCGCCCCGGCTCTTTTCAGGAAACCGCTCAGAGGACCCTCAAAAAAGGAGTGGTGAGCCAGCGACCAGACCGGCACATGAGTGTGAGTATAGATGTGATAGGGGAGAAGGAGCGTTTCAAAGCGGGTGAAATGATTGACGACAAAAATAATAGAGCCGTCAGGAATAGACCCCTGACCGGCGGTTATGACCTTGATTCTGGAGAACCCCTGCATGAGAGCAATCATCTGCCCTGTTGCAAGATAGGCGGAATAATTCATGACCTGTTCTCTCCTGAAGTTAACTTTTGTCGCAGCCAGCCGGGGCGGTTGGTCATGATCGAGTCAACTCCCAGGTCGCACAACTGCTGCGCCGCGTGCAGTCGGTCAACAGTCCAGACGTGTATCTCCTTCTCCAACCCTTTTAGCGTCTCTATCAGATTCCGATCCAGGGGCGCCCGGTTGGCCGTCGCCAGGCCGTCGGCACCAGAGCGGTGGAGCGTATCGATTATGTCTGCCATGGAGGGGCTCCATACACCCTTCAGCGGGGTGTGCCGGTAATCGCAGAGCCAGCAGGAGTGCCAGCCGGGCAGACTGCTTTTGAGTTCCGCAACCAGTGCGGCACTGAACGACAACAGTCTGATCCGCTCCGGAGCCAGTCCCGACCCCTGCAGCACCATTTTCAGGGGGGCGATAATCTCCGCTCCGCTCTTGATCTCAATAAAGAACCAGCTGCCGCTCGGGATCGCGGCCAGCACTTCAGCGAGTGTCGGTATCACGGCCCCTCCCCAGGCGGCACCTTTCCAGAGCCCCGCGTCGAGACGGCGCAGTTCCTCCAGGGTGCTGCCGGCGACGCTCAGATCAACTCCGGTTGTCCGGCCGGTTGTTTCGTCGTGCATGCTGATGATCCGGCCATCGGCAGTGAGACGGAAATCTGCCTCGATCCCGTCCGCCCCCTGATCCCAGGCGAGAGTGAACGATTCCAGCGTGTTTTCTGGCGCTTCCCGCGATGCGCCGCGATGACCTATTATCAGAGGAAGATTCTGCATGGCTCAGGCTCCGCTCTTGTGACAACAGCAGGTGTGGTTCGTGTCGGCAACGTCGCCGGACGCGGTAACGATCCATGCTCTTACGTTCCAAGTTTAGCCGATGTTGCCGACGAGAGCAAACAGCTTATTTACTCTAATGTCGTATTCTCACACTCTTCGGGCGGCTTGTGCCGGAATTGAAAAAATGAGGACTTAGCCTGCTGAATGTGGTATTATTCGAAAATTACGAAAGGAGAACTATATGAAAAAAAGAGTACTGGTTCTTGTGATGGCAGCCATCACGGCAGCAGCGTCTGCACAGGCGGAGGTGAGTGTCAATGTCAATATTGGTGTGCCTTCTCCCCGGGTGATTGTATCCCCCCCGTCAGTCCGTTTCGATGTGGCACCGCACTTTATCGCCCCACCTAGACTCGGCTTTTATGTCGGTGTAGACACCCCCTATGACATCATCTTCAGCTCGGATTATTACTATCTGTACTACGGCAACAGCTGGCATCGTTCCGGGAACTATAACGGTCCCTGGGCTGAAGTCCCCTATCGGCAGTTGCCGCCGGACATCCGCAGGCACCGGATCGAGCAGATCCGCTCTTATCGCGACCGGGAGTATCGCGTGTATCGCAATAACCGGGACCAGTATCGCGGGCAACACTTTCGCCCCGACCACCAGCGGAAGGGAGATTGGAAAGAAGAACGCAGGCATGATAAGGAAGAATGGAAAGATGAACGTCGACGTGACAAGGAAGAATGGAAAGATGATCGTCGACGTGACAAGGAAGAGCGGAAGGAAGAAAAACGGGACAGTAAACAGCACGGTCATGGCAGAAACTGAACAATCATGATACCGGTGGGGGGCAAAATGCCCCCCTTTTTTTGTTTTCAAGGGATAATATTGCAAGGTCGCGAAAGGAGGGAGTAGATGGAACAAATCCAACACCTCGCTGTTCTCAGCGAATGGCCGGCTGCTGCTGTTTCTGCGTCGGCTCTGATCGTTGCGGTCCTGCTCGGCCTGCTCGGTTATGCAATCCTTTTCAAGGTGCTGTTCCGCTTCGCCGCCCGGCCCGGCACCACTCTGCATCAGGCCCTGGTGAGGCGCTGGCGGCATCCGGCCAAGCTGTTGCTGCCGCTATTGACTGCACTCCTGATTTTGCCCTCGCTGCGGTTTCCCGAGGAGGTGGCTGCGCTGCTCCGGCACCTGGGGAGCCTGGTCCTGATCGCCGCCATCGCCTGGCTGCTGGCCGCCACCCTCTCCGGCTTGCGGGAGCTGGTCCTGCTGCGCTACGACATCACCGCCAGTGATAACCTCAGGGCGCGGGCGGTTTCCACCCAGGTCAACGTGCTGGTCAAGATCGTTATGGTGCTGATCCTCGTCATGGCCGGGGCGACCATGCTGATGACCTTCGACAAGGTGCGTCAGGTGGGGGTGAGTCTGCTGGCCTCGGCCGGGATCGTCGGAATCATCGCCGGCTTCGCCGCCCAGCGCAGCCTGGCGACCCTCATCGCCGGCATCCAGATCGCCATCACTCAGCCGATTCGGCTCGACGACGTGGTGGTCGTCGAAGGGGAATGGGGGCGCATTGAGGAGATCACCCTGACCTACGTGGTGGTCTGTATCTGGGATTTGCGGCGGCTGGTGCTGCCGATTACCTACTTCCTGGAAAAGCCTTTCCAGAACTGGACCAGGGCTTCGGCAGACGTGCTCGGTACGGTGACCCTGCACTGTGACTACCGGGTGCCGGTGGCGGCGGTTCGCTCCGAACTGCAGAGCATCCTCGCGGGCAATGAACTCTGGGATGGCAAGGCCTCCGGCCTGATCGTCCTCGATGCGACTGACAAAACGATCATCCTGCGTGCCCTGGTCAGCGCCAGGGATTCGGGTGCCGCCTGGGACCTGCGCTGCCATGTGCGCGAAAAGCTGGTCGAATTCCTGCAGCGGGAGTATCCCGACTGCCTGCCGCGGCTGCGGGCGGAGGTGGAATCGCCATCGGCCGGAATTCTGCCGGAGGGGTGAAAATACTCAAGAATCAATCACCCCGTCGTCACATACTCCGCAATCATCTGCGCGATCCGCTCCGGAGAGTTCTTGTCGTTGTTGAATGCCAGATGATAGAAGCGCAGGTCGCGAGGATCGGTGTTGAAGTAGTCCCTGTTGAAGGCATCGCGCTGCTTCTGGTTCTTCTCGACGACGCTGTCGGCCTCGCCCCTGGATATGTTTAGCCGCCGTGCGATGGAGGCCGTCTTGAACTCGCGGGAAGCGTATATGCGGAAATGGTAGCAGTTTTTCAGCTGCTGCGTGACGATGGCGCTCCCCCGCCCGATAATGATCGAGTTCCCCTTCTCCGCCAGGGAGAATACATGCTTGCACAGCAGACGGAAATGGTCCTTGTCGCTCTTCCAGCGAGGCGAGAACGTTGCCAGAACCTCATCCAGAATACGGCTCTTCTTCTCTCCCAGGCGGCTGACGATCTCTTCCGACAGATTGTGATGCTTCGCCACCTCCTCCAGCAGCGCCTTGTCCATGATGGCCCAGGGCTGGCCGCTCCTCTTCTCCATGATCTCCTTCAGGCAGAGGGTTATCGGATACGCCTCACAGCCGAATTCGCGGGAAATGGTTATGGTTGGTCGCACTCTGCCGCTGGAAGCATCGCCCTCGTCCTTTCTGCGGGTGATTTCCAGCAGCGCCCCGAGCCGCATTTCGATCGACGGCACCAGTATTCTCTCCGGCATGGCATCCTCCTTCACGCATTAATTATAGCCCTCTGTATTAATGGTAGCATGGACGGGAATATTCGCAATCTATGACCATACCGGTGCAAAGACGAAACCCATAACAGGATGCCAAGGGCAAACTTTGCCGTAGAGCCGTAATATCCCTCTGGACATGCCTTCCCCCCCTCTGATAAAGTACGCAACTTCATGAAAATCAAACGACTCGAAATATCCGGCTTCAAATCATTCGCCGACAAGGTTGTGCTGGACTTCCAGCAGAATGTGACCGGCGTGGTCGGTCCGAACGGTTGCGGCAAGTCAAACATCGTCGATGCGATCCGTTGGTGCATGGGGGAGCAATCCGCCAAGAACCTGCGCGGCAAGGCGATGGAAGATGTAATTTTTGTCGGCAGTGAGACCCGCAAACCGCTTGGGGTGGCCGAGGTGTCACTGGTCTTCTCCACCGAGGATGGCCGTGCGCCGGCCAAGTACCTCGATTATGCCGAGATCCAGCTCACCCGCCGCCTGTACCGCGACGGCGACAGCGATTACCTGATCAACAAGACCCCCTGCCGTCTGCTGGATATAACCGAACTCTTTATGGATACCGGCGTCGGCACCCGCGCCTATTCGATCATCGAACAGGGGAAGATCGGCCAGATCCTCCATTCCCGACCGGAGGAACGCCGCTTTCTGATCGAGGAGGCGGCCGGGGTTACCAAATTCAAGTCGCGCAAGCAGCTGGCTCTCAAAAAGATTGAGGGGACCCGCCAGAATCTGGCCCGTCTGGCGGATGTGCTGGGGGAGATTCGGCGGCAGTTGGCGTCGTTGCAGCGCCAGGCCAAGAAGGCCGAAAAATTCCGGGAAGTTCGCGACGAACTGCGGGAAATCGAACTGCTCTTTACCGCGCGGGAGTATTGCGAGACTCAGATCCAGCGGGGAGCGGCCGAGCGCGAGCTCGCGGCTCTCAACCATCGAATCCGCGAGGTTTTTGCCGTCTCCGCTCTCGGAGAATCGCAGGGCGAGGAGGCCCGCGTGGCGCTGCTGGAGGCGGAAAAACAGCTGACGACCGCCCAGGAGGAGATTTTTCGCATCAGGAGCGAATTCAGCACGACCGGGAACGGGTTGGAGTTTCAGCGCAAGGAGTTGGCTGCTCTTGATAGTCGGCTGGCCCGGCTGGCGGCCGATGCGGCCGAGCTTGAAAATCGGCTGAAGGAGTGCGGAGAACAACGGGGGGCACTCGAACTTCGCCGTGATACGGGTGCTGTCTATGCCGCCGGGATGCAGACGGAGCTGGAGCAGTCCGAAGGTGTGCTGGCCGGGCACCAGATGGCCGAAGAGGGTTTGAACCTGGATCTGGAGAACCGCCGCCGGGAGCTCTTTACCGCCCTGGCCGAGGCGGCCCAGTTCAAGAGCCGTTTTGAGAACGCCCAGAAACGGTTGGGCGCACTCCGTGAACGGCTCGACCGCCATGCCCGCGAAGCCATGCAGCTGGGTGAACGACGCCTGCAGTTGCGCCAGCGGGCGGATGCTCTGGAGAAAGAAGTCGTCACCGGCCAACAGGAGCGGGAAACGCTGCAGGCTCAATTGTCCTCGCTGCGCGCCCAGGAGGATGAGCTGAAACGGCTGCTCCCCGAGGTCGAGAAGGGGTGGCAGTCCAGCCGGGACGGGTTGAATCGCAGCTCCTCGCGCCTCCTCTCGCTTAAAGAGCTGGAAGCCCAGTTCGCCGGTTTCGGCCAGGGAACCCGCGCGCTGATGAAGGATGCCACCCTCCGCTCCCGTTTCAGCGGTGTGCTGGCTGATGCCATTCAAGCCCCCCCTGAACTGGAACCGGCGCTTGAGTCGGTCCTGGCGGAGCGCTTGCAGTGCATCCTCTGCTCCGATGATCAAGATGCCATTTATGCGCTGGAGTTTCTGAAGGCAAACAATGGCGGGCGGGCCGGAATCGCCCTGCCGCTGGAACTCCCGGCTGTTGCCCCACTCCCGGTGACCGGAGCCGTTTCCTTGGCGGGGCAGGTGCAGGTGGTCGGCCCTTTTGCCGGATTGATCCTGAACCTGCTGGCGGCCGTCATGCTGGTTGATGATTTCGGCGCAGCGCTCCGGTTGGCCCGGCAGCACCCCGGACTGATCTTTGTCACCCGCGCCGGCGACATGGTTGCCCAGGGGGGGATCGTCAGCGGCGGTTCGGGTGAACAGGTGGGGAAGGGGTTGATCCACAAGAAGCGTGAAATCAGGGAGCTGGAGCTGGCCGTGGCCCGACTGGAGGAGGAAGCCGCGTCCCTCGGCACGCAGCGCGATGAGCTGCGGCAACGGAGCCAGGAGGTTGCCGAAGGGCTCAAGGGGGTCGGAGTAGAATTGCACCAGGCAGAGCTGAAGCTGACCGGACTGCTCAAGGATCGCCAGCAGGCGCTTGATGAAGGCGCCCGCATTGATGAGCGGCTGGAGGTTCAGTCCCTGGAGTCTGAGAATCTCAATGAGGAACAGGTCGCTCTGGAGGGTGAACTGAAGTTTGCGGGGGAACAGATGGCCCGGACCGGCGCCGCCTCAAAGGGGCTGGAGGGGGAAACGTCCCGCTTGAAGGGGGAACTCGACGCCCGCCGCGCGCAGCTGGCCGTTGTCCGCGAAAAGGTGACCGCCATCCGGGTGCAGAACGCTACGGTCAAGGAGCAGCATGATGCCGCTCTGCGTGCACTCTCCGAGCTGGAGCAGCGTACGGAAGAGATCGTGCGGCGCATGGCAGCCGACCGACAGGAGATCGAATCGGGTGGCGCCGCCAGAGTCCAGCTTCAGAGAGAGATATCTGCAGCAACTGAGCGGCTGGAAGGTCTCGTCCGGGAACAGGCGGATTCTGAGGAACGGTTGACCGTTCTGCGGGGTCGCTTTGAGGAGGCTGGCGCTGCACTGAATCTTCTTGAGCTGCAGCTCAAGAAGGGTCGCGAAGAGGGGGACACCGTCCGGCAGGCGCAGGCCGATCTCAACCTCCGCTTTTCGACTCTGACGATGCAGGGAGAACATCTGGAGCGGGCTCTGCAGGAGCGGAGCCGCATCGCCATGTCGGAAGCGGTTGCAAAGCTGGAGTCAACCGAATTCGACGAAGCGACCCGCCGGCTGCGGCAGGTCGAACTGCAGCGGCTTCTGGACGAGATGGGGGAGGTTAATCTGATGGCGATCGAGGAGTGCGCCGGGATGGAGGAGCGCTTCACGTTTCTGACGAGCCAGAGGGATGACCTGGAGGAGTCGCTGCGCGGCCTGCAGCAGGCCATCCAGCGGATCAACCGCACCACCCGCCAGCGTTTCCTGGAGACCTACAACCTGATCAACGCCAAATTTCAGGAGGTCTTTCCCCGTCTGTTCTGCGGCGGACGGGCCGAGTTGCGCCTGACGGACGAAGAGGACCTGCTGGAAACCGGCATCGACATCATCGTGCAACCCCCCGGCAAGAAACTGCAGAACGTGACGCTGCTCTCGGGAGGTGAAAAGGCGCTGACGGCCGTAGCACTGATCTTCTCGATCTTCCTGATCAAACCGACCCCGTTCTGTCTGCTGGATGAGGTCGATGCGCCGCTGGACGACGCCAATATCGGCCGCTTCAACGAAATGGTCAGGGAGATGAGCGATATTTCGCAATTCATCATCATCACCCACAACAAGGCCACCATGCAGGTGGCCGACACCCTCTACGGCATCACGATGGAAGAGCCGGGGGCGTCGCGGGTAGTTTCGGTGCGGTTGCATTAATCAACAGGCGAACGGCTGTTCCCGCAATTCCAGCACTCTGTGAATTGTCCCTCGATTTCCTCACCGCATGAGTCACATTTCCAGGAGACACTCTCTTTTACTACAAGTGCCTCTGCTACAATCTGTTGCGCCTCTGAAAAATCGTCATCGTCAACGCATAGTTGAGGCCAGCATTCAATAGGTGGGATTTGACCGATTCCGGCAGAGATAAATTCATTTTTGATCCAACAGCTGATCCCGTGTCCTTCCAGGATATTCTGGAATATGCTCACAATCGATATGGTTGAAGCGCTGTAAACCGTTTTCATGTAACCTCCGGTGCCATTTTTTTTATTAATCCAACATATTACTCTGATAAAATCAAAAAAGTCACCGCTCATACCTTTAGGCACTCTTTTGTCACTCACATTTTGCAGTCAACCTATGATATACGTACCATCCGTAAACTGTTAATCAGGAGTTTGTTATGTCATTTGAAGTGATACTAAGAGATCTGGTGAATCGGGTGCCGCAGGCGATCGGCGCCATCCTGGTAGATTGGGAAGGTGAAGCGGTCATGGAGCATTGCCACTGTGATCCCTATGATATCCGTTTCATTGCAGCTCACAAGGGGATTATCCTGGCGCGCCTCAAGGAGATGCAGAGTGCCGCACAGGTCGGCGAGGTGGAGGACGTTGTTGTCACCTCCGGCAAGGGACATCTGATCATCGGTTGCATCGATCAGTATTATTCGCTTGTTATGAACATCGAGCACAGCTGCCCGGTGGCGCTGGCGCTGTACCATTTCCGCCTTGCAATCACCGAGCTGAAAAAGGAGGTCTGATGAATCCTCAAGAGAAAAAAGGCTTTTTCCGGGGCCTGATCGACAAAATTTCCGGCGCCGAACCTATCGAAGCGCCAGTTGTATCGTTAGAAACATCGCTCCCGGAATCAACTCCGGCTCAGGCCTCAGCAGTACAGGAAACACAGGAGAAACCCGGCTTTTTTGAACGGCTGAAGTCCGGTCTGAAGAAGACCAAGGATGGTCTGGTGGGGCGTATCGATGCCCTTGTGCTGGGCAAAAAAACGATCGATGCCGATACGCTCGAGGAGCTGGAAGAGATCCTGATCACCTCTGATATTGGCGTCAAGACCACGGTGGAGCTGATCCGCACCCTGGAAGGTCGTCTGGGACGCAACGAGTTGAAGGATGGCGAGGCGCTCAGGGGGGCACTGAAAGATGAGATCCTGGCCCGCCTGACCGCTCACCACCACCCGCTCGATATCGGCAGCCAGAAGCCGTTCGTGCTGCTGGTGATCGGCGTCAACGGCGTCGGCAAGACCACGACGGTCGGCAAGCTGGCGTCGCGCTTCTCCTCCTCCGGCAAAAGGGTGCTGCTGGCGGCGGCCGATACCTTTCGGGCTGCCGCTGCCGAACAGTTAGTCGCCTGGGGGGACCGCTCCGGTGTTGATGTCATCCGTCATAAGGAGGGGGCCGACCCGTCTGCGGTTGTCTTTGATGCCTGCAAGGCTGCAGTCGCGCGTGACGTTGATATTCTGATCGTTGATACTGCCGGCCGTCTGCATACCAAGGTCAACCTGATGGAGGAGATGAAGAAGATTCGCCGCGTGATCGACCGGGAGATCCCCGGGGCACCGCACGAAACGCTGTTGGTACTGGATGCCGCAACCGGCCAGAATGCGACCTCCCAGGCCCGCCTCTTCAAGGAGGCCGCCGGTGTTACCGGGCTGGTCTTGACCAAGTTGGACGGTACCGCCAAGGGGGGGATTCTGGTAGCGGTCAGTCACGAATTCGCCCTGCCGGTCCGCTATATCGGTGTCGGCGAATCAATTGAAGATCTGCGCGACTTCGATCCGCAAGAGTTCACGGATGCTCTTTTCCAAGCCTGAAAAAGCAACTCGCCGCAAGGGGAAGGTCGCCACGGAACTCTGCGATTTCAATCAATTAGGGCTTGACTTTGTCTGTGCCACTTCGTATAGTGTGCCACTTCGAAAGGAAACAGAACTCATGAACCAGGAACTCTTAGAAGTACTCGAAAAGAAAATCGGCGACGTCGTCGAAAAGTATAGCGCCCTCAAAGAGGAAAACGCGCGTCTGCATGAAGAAATAGAGCGGCTCTCAAACGACCGTGAGGGGATCAAGTCCCGTGTTGATGCCATACTTGGCAGGCTGGACGGAATTTAGATCGTGACCGTGGTCATTGTATGAAAACAAGCCATGCAGTGACAATCCTTGGCCGTGAACTTTCGGTTCGGAGCTCTGCTCCCGAGGCGAAAGTTAAGGCGGTCGAAGCCTTTGTAAATGGAAAGCTTCAAGAGATCGGCGCCGCTCTAAGAAACGGTGATGCCCAGCTGGTGCTGACGCTGGCCCTGCTGAATACCTCGGAAGAGCTGCTTGAGCTTCGCGCCCAGCGAGAGAAGGATGCTGCTGTCGATAGCAGGATCGCTGCAGCCATCGCTACGCTGGAAACAGCCTGATTTTACATGGTCTCTCAGGGAGACTTGATCATATATTCGCATAATTGTACTGCCGGTCGGGCTCGTCAAGCGCCGTAAGCTACGCGTTTGATTGAAATAATGTAACGCCCGTTGAATATATCCTCACTGGAAGGAAAAAATCGCTTCTGAGTAGCATGATCGTAATCAGCGCGTTTACCTGACGGCACTCAAGCTTTTTTCCCCCTCTTCAGCCTCCCTGGTCGACCTTCCCGATTCCACTTCGGGGCCACTCCGCACAGCTGTATCGGAAGTATTTAGTATGCCCAAGCGTTCACTCCGTTCGCAGTCGCTGACAGAGCGCCGTGCGCTCAGTCATGATTCGTGGCGAGCATCCAGCCGCGCCGCACAACTCAATCTGCTCTCACTTGATGAGTATGTCCGGGCTGAATGTGTAGCACTGTATGCCCCTGCCCATAACGAAACCGATACGGGATTGATTCTGGCGGCTTCATTTCAGGCGGGGAAACGGGTACTGTATCCGGCGGTCTGCGGCCATCAGATGGTGTTTCGCCGTGTCGAACGAATAGAGGAGTTGCGTGAAGGGGCGTTCGGCATCCTTGAGCCGTGTCCGACCGGGGTTGATCATCAGGCTGACGAAGCCGATCTGATCGTCGTCCCGGGGGTCGTTTTCGACCTGTCAGGGCACCGGATCGGCTACGGAAAAGGGTTCTATGACCGTTTTCTGCAGCACCCCGGCTGCAGAGCACATCTGGTCGGGCTGTGCCATGATTTTCAGCTGACTGATAGCGCTATTCCAGTGGACGTTCACGATATTCCGATGGAAATTATCGTT
>Ga0123338_10003480_pt1 | contig 14119 bp, 12 predicted proteins | sample grotaG_FD_89793 | JGI IMG/M metagenome (GOLD analysis project Ga0123338, IMG submission 89793) | Glacier valley bacterial and archeal communities from Borup Fiord, Nunavut, Canada, to study Microbial Dark Matter (Phase II) -... | ecosystem: Environmental > Aquatic > Freshwater > Ice > Glacier ... | reverse complement strand
CAATATCCATCTGCCTCCCTTGCGAGAGCGCTGCAGCGACATCCCGTTATTGGCCGCCCACTTTATCAACCAGCAGAATCACAAATTCGAAACATCGATCAAAGGGTTTGACAGCGAATCACTGCGGATGCTTTGCGCGTGCGCATGGCCGGGTAATATCAGGCAGCTCAAAAATGTCATTGAGGCCTGCATGGCAATGGAAACGGGGGAATACATATCCAAGGAGACACTCGCTCAGTTTATTGAGGCTGATTCTGATATTGGTACCGTTACATACGAAGCCAGGCAGTTGGACATCGACGTACCGTACACTACAGCTTTGGAGCGTTTTGAAGTAGATTTATTAACAGGACTTCTGAAAAGGCACAAGGGTAACATCGACCTGGCCGCGCGTGAAGCCGGTATGAACATGGCAACCATGTACCGGAAGATAAAGAGGTATGGTATCAGAAAAGAAGATTACTGACTTTTTTAACAGATATTACGCAAAGAGAAAGCCCGAGCTAAACTCTGGCTTTCTCTTTTTGACAATCACCATCTCTGCCATAACGGCATAAAACTGATTACATCATTTTGCGTGGCACACGAATCTGGGCCTGTTCGAACCCAACGAACACCTTGGCGCCAAGCATGAATTCCGCCCAGAACTCTTTCCACTGGGAAGGCTCTTCTTCGTTGTCGACAGCAGGTTTTAGCTCAGCAAGAAATATGGTCATGGCGGCCCCGGCTACAAGGAGAATTCCGGACAACATAAACGACTTGCCTAGGCCACCAGGCTGGGCATTTATCATCTCTGATAACTTACCCATGACAAAACCACCTACACCCCATGCAGTGAAGAGCACACCGTAATTCAGACCATAATTTTTTGTCCCCCAGTAGTCCTTGGCAAAGGAGGGGAAAAGACAAAGGTTAGATCCGTAGTTGAAGCCGATGAAGGAAGCCAGCAGGACCAACAGTACGGCGCTACCGGAGTTAACCACCGCCATGGCGATGAACATCATGAGAGCCTGAAACGACAGCATGATGAAAAGAGTAGCGCGGCGACCGATCTTATCGGACAGCACTCCGGCAACAACTCGCCCACCGGCGTTTCCTACCGCCATGATTGCAACTGCCACAAAGGCCAATGGCCCCATACTATGCTTGGCCAGTCCGGCCACACTACCGATAACCATCAGTCCGGCGCCGGAACCGATGAAGAAGGTCACCCAAAGCACATAGAACTTGTAGTTGCGCAGCATCTCACTGACACTGGCGTTTACGGCTGGCTTGGAAGCATTCAGCTTTGCCACCGGGCCTGGATCAGCCGGTTCGGCAGGCACAAACCCCTGCGGCGGATTGGCAAGCAAAAAGGAAAGACCACAGACGACTACCGTGAATCCGATTCCGAGGAACATCATGGTGCTAGGGATACCAAAAGCGCCGATCAGATAGGAGGCAAGCGGCGCTATGTAGACCGGGGCAATACCAAAACCGCCAACAACAATACCTGCAATAAGGCCGGTCTTTGAAGGTGAGAACCACTTCAATGCCGGCGGCGTCGCGGCCGAGTAGCCGAAACCGAAACCGCTCCCTGCAAGAACGCCGAAACCAAGAACCCAGGACATGTAACTGCTGGAAAATGCCATCAGCATAAAGCCGGCACCAACGAGCAAGCCGCCGATAAGTGCAGTGCGAGCCGGGCCGATCTTGTCCTGGCATTTACCGGCCAGGATCATGGAGAAGGCAAATGCCAGACAGCAGATTGCATACGGATCGTTTACAGAGGAGATATCCCACTGAAATGCATCCGGTCCGCCCTTTTCGATGGAGGCCTTGATGGCCCCCTTGAATACGCTCCAGGCATACAGCACCCCGAGAGCAAGGTTTATGGCAAGACCTGCTGAGACTACGGTCCAGCCCTTGTTTTTGATATCTGTCATTATTAATTCCTCTCCGGGTGACTATTGATAAATAGGAGTAGTAAGTTACTGAAGCTGCTTTCTCCCATAGAAGCAGGGGAGACAACGTACAATTATCTCATTTTCTGAGTTGCAAACTTCTTATCCGGGCCATTCATACGGATAGCTGTTGCAAACTCCATCCAGAAGACCAGATAGATTGAGATCATCAGTGAAAGCCCGATATTCTGATTTTCAGCGCCAAGAGCCTTGGCAAGGATCGGTGATGCAAAGCCTGCACCTAGAGTACCGGTCATCCGCTCGAGCAGGTAAAACACCGGCAGGGTCAGCAGCGTACCAACAACCATGATGGCAATGCCGGTAGGTCGTTTAATCCAATACTTTGGAGAGAATCCGTACATACGCATGAAAATAACCACCCAGATAACCCAGACTGAATAGTCAACGGCGGCATCGGGCAACGCCAGCTTGTTATTGACCAACACGACCTCAAGCACTGTCACCACTCCCAACAGGGTGAACATCCAGTTAAACTTTTCGTTTGCCTGGGTCTGCCAGTTACGGCTGTCTGGAGCTTTAACCTCATCATATGAATGGTTGTGCGTACCCAGAGCAGAAAAAAGAATAGCAAACCAGATACCGGCATTATGGAACAGAAGAGAAGCATGGTTGCCTGCCACGTTAGCGATGCGGGCCATGGGGTCGCGAGCAAAATCACCGGCAATGCGCATAAGAAAGAGGTTTGCTATCACCGAGCAGGAGATGATGACCGCGATCGTGAAGATCTTGCGTGGCAGCAGATACGGATCGACCCGATCCGGGAAACCGATTATGAAGGCGAACCAGATCAGGTACATGATCAGCGGAATGCCGAAGCAGATGCCGTAGACTGACTTACCGGCAAAATCGCCGCTCTGTGCGTAGATCACATAATTGTTGGCAGGGTCTGCGTCGGTATTGGCTGCCTTGACTACATCCTTGGCAACTTTCTGGACGTGTGGCAGAAGGCCCATGGCATACCAACCATGATCGCCCTGGGTTGTGTCCACGACCCAGTACTGGTCACCCATCATCTCGTCGAGTCCACCGAAGAGCTGCATATTGAAAGCGGCGCAGATAACGCAGACAGTTAGAAGCATAATTGCATGAGTAATTTTCATTGGCATGATCGGTATTCCCCCTATTCCTTGTGAGTGGTCCAAAACATAGACACGGCATTAGCAGCAAACAGGCCGTACAGCCACATTGTGTTCCAGGCCGGACCGGACCAGTGGCTGCCATGACCACCACCGACAACACCAGAAGCGATTACAAATCCAATTATTGCCGTGAAAGCCACCATGGCAACCGAACGGAGAATGGCACTGTTTCGCCAGGTATGGCGTTCCAGCTCTTCTATTCTATTCAGTAGTTCAAGCTCTCTTTCGCTCATCTCTTCTCTCCTTAGCAATTAGTAGCACAACAAAAAGCGTGCTGATTAATACAGCCGGTAAAACATGTACGGAACTGAAATTGAGTATGTGGTTATAAAACATCATCTTTCTCCATTCTGATAGCTAGGGTGTATTATCCAGAACTCGCTTAAAATTAACTTCCAACGGGAAACGGTCCGAGAGCTCGAGATATTTGATGCACTGCAGATGCCGCCCGCTACAGTAACGAATAATCATGTTAACATCATGAGGCGATATATAACCGCATCCGACATCGCATTGATCATCGTCTTTTCCGTAAAATGGACAGATTTTTTCAGATACCATGTTTCCCTCAGTTAACCATTCTTCTCACTGTATACAGCACATGTTGTGCCAAACAGCCAACCAGCAAACAACACCTGTAATTTCAGTGTGTTACAAAATGCATACTATTCCTGCCCTGAGTATGTTTTGCATAAATGCAAATAGCCGTTGACAGGTGGTTGCAACCTGCAACCGGGCCGTGGCGCCTTTATTCATATTTCTTCTTTAATTCAAGCCAGTTAGTGAACAGAACAGAGCATATGAATCATTTGCATATCTGCAAATGCGCTTTTCAGCTTTTGCATAATTGCAAACAGAATCGAAGCTGAACTGTGGTGGTTGGTATTAAGCGGGGTTTTTGGAGTGGTTAATATGCTGGAGGTTATAAGAATTCAGTTTATATCGATGGGGATTAAAACAAATACAAAATAAGGCGAACTGCGGCGGTTGAATGCCGACAGTTCGCCTTCTTTTACAAGAACGTCCCAACGCATCAAATATCTACGCTGTTTCGCCCATTTCCTCCAACTGCAGTTCCTTGATGGCCATTTCTCTCATCTTGAATTTCTGGATCTTGCCTGAGGCGGTCATCGGGTAACCATCGACGAATTTTACGTATTTAGGGATTTTATAGTTGGCGATCTTGCCGCGGCAAAAGTCACGGACCTCATCTTCGCTCATTTCCATCCCTTTTTTAAGAATTATCGCGGCCATGACCTGCTCCCCGTATTTTTTGTCCGGGACACCGTAAACCTGTATGTCTGAGACTTTGGGGTGGGTATAGAGGAATTCCTCAATTTCACGGGGATAGATATTTTCCCCGCCGCGAATGATCATCTGTTTGATGCGGCCGGTAATTTTACAGTAGCCGTTTTCATCCATTATGGCCAGGTCGCCGGTGTGAAGCCAACCATCGACATCAATCACATTGGCGGTCTCCTCCGGCATCTTATAGTAACCCTTCATCACCATGTAGCCGCGGGCACAGAGCTCCCCCTGTTTCCCCGGAGGAAGAGTTGCCCCGGTCTCTATATCGATTATCTTCACCTCTGCGCCTGGAAGAGCACGACCCACCGTAGCCACCCGTAGTTCAATGGCATCATCGGTGCGGGTCTGGGTAATACCAGGTGAAGATTCGGTCTGACCATAGACACTGGTGATCTCGGTGACATGCATATCCTTGACGGCGCGCTTCATCACCTCTATCGGGCAGACTGAACCGGCCATAATACCGGTCCGCATGCTGGAGAGATCATACTTAGCAAATTCCGGATGTTCCAGCTCGGCAATGAACATCGTGGGAACGCCATGGACAGCCGTACATTTTTCCTTCTCAATCGTCTGCAGCACCTTCAGCGGATCAAATATTTCTACCGGCACCATTGTAGATCCATGGGTGACACAGACCATAACCCCGAGCACGCAGCCGAAACAGTGAAAGAATGGCACCGGAATACAGAGCCGATCATGTTCGGTAAACTTCATGCACTCACCGATCTGGAAGCCGTTGTTCACCAGGTTGTAATGGGTCAACATTACCCCCTTGGGAAATCCGGTTGTGCCGGAAGTGTACTGCATGTTGATGGTCTCAAAACAGTCGAGGGAGTCTTCAATAGCGGCCAGTTCAGGGTCTGTAACCCCCTCGCCCCTTTTGATGATACTGTCAAAGTTTAACATGCCGGCGGGGGTTTCCCCGCCAATGAAGATGATATTTTTAAGAAATGGCAGTTTGTGGCTATTGAGTTTACCCGGCTCGGAGGCCGCCAGTTCGGGAACGACGCTGCCAAGAGTTTCGACATAGTTGGTGTCTTTGAAGGAGCCGACCATGAATAGCGATGTGGAGTCGGACTGGTCCAGGATGTATTCAAGTTCGGCTGATTTGTAACTGGTGTTAACGGTGACGAGGACGGCACCGATTTTGGCCGATGCAAACTGCAGGAGAACCCATTCAGGGACATTGTAGGCCCAGATGGCTATGTTATCGCCTTTTTTAATACCGAGAGCCATCAACCCCTTGGCTATCTGGCGGCAGGTATCATTGAGCTGTTTATAGCTATAGCGCAAACCCCGCTCCGGATAGACAAGCGCCTCGTTATCAGGGTAGCGGCGAGCCATGTCATCCAGAAGGCTGCCGACGGTATGGGTGAGTTGTTGGGACAAGAGAACCTCCGATCAAATATTTATTCAATATGCCGAAACACCATTATCAGCATAACAGCATGTATTTACAGGTTTTTTAGATAACACGGGGAGTCAGGTGAGTCAAGCAGGAAAACCGGGCAAAGACCAGAAGGATTATAGATACCTGGGCAGGGTAAAGAAGAAAGTTGCCCCGAAGTTAGGTTCTGCTTCGGCCCAGATTCGCCCTCCATGGCGAAAGATGATGCGCTGTACTGTCGCAAGGCCGATACCGGTACCGATAAACTGGCTGGAATCATGCAGTCTTGTCAAAACCCGGAAAAGCTTGCCAACGTCCTTCATGTCAAAGCCGGCGCCATTATCGCGGACATAATAAACAGGTTCGGATCCGCTTCGATCAACACCGAACTCAATCAGGGCATCGCTCTTGCCAGAGCTGTATTTCCAGGCGTTGTTGAGCAGGTTGATCATGGCCATTTTCAAAAGCCTGGAATCACCGGCAACAACTATATCAGGCTCGATACATATTCTGACTGAGCGCTCCGGATGTTCGAGAGACAACTCCTTTAAAACATCTTCAGCAATAGCACTCAGGCTTACTTCAACTGAAACTATTTCAACACTGGTAACCTGAGCCAGATGCAGCAGGGCATCAATCATTTCATTAAGCCATGATTCAGATTCATGGATTCTGGTTATATATTCTCTGCTAGCCGGATCAATATCAGTGTCATCTTCAAGCAGCAGCTGGCAGTAACCTGAAATCCGCGTAAGCGGTCCACGCATGTCGTGTGAAACGGAATAATTAAATGTCTCCAGCTCGTTGTTGGCAGCAGCAAGATCGTTAGCCTTACGGTTCAGTTCGTCATTAAGCCTTCTAATCTGCTCTAGGTGTTTATTGGTTGTCTCTTCAGTAATCTTGCGCTGCGTGATATCTCTGTCAAAACACAATATATACTTCTTGCCGTCAATTCTTATAAGTCCGGCGTGTACCTCAACCGAAAATTCGACACCATCCTTTTTCTGCCGCCAGACCTCCGAAGTAACCCATTCACCGGCAACAATATTGGCGATAATATCACCACAGATTTTATTCGTATCGGCGGTATTAAGGTCATGAATGCGCATCTTGCAAAGTTCATCCAATGTGTAACCATGCTGATCAGAAGCGGCCCTGTTGGCCGTCATAATCCGCCCGGCCTCCTCACCTTCCAGACCAATAATGATTATGGCGTCAGGAGCCCGTTCAAACAGCATGCGGTAGCGCCCCTCACTTTCCCGCATGCCTTCCTCGGCATTTTCCAGCGACTCAAGCATGCAATTGATCGAAGCTGCCAGAGTTTTAAACTCATCCTGATACTCTGATAGTGGAACACGCTCGGAAATATCACGCGTATCGGCAATCTGACGCACCTTGACGGCAAGGGACTGCAGGCGTTTCAGAACTGTTCTCCTGACAATCAACAACATCACGCAGCAATAAACACTGACGGCTAGAAGCAACCCCGTAAACAGGTAGGCAATTGTTACTTTGCCTTGGCCATACAGGAGTTGCTTCTCAACTGCTGAAAAATGCGAGAGAATAATCAGATCGAATGTGATTGCCAGAATGACCAACAGGGCAATAAACGTGGTAACGATAATAAGTACTGTGCGCTCGGACAATGTCATTTGATGCTCCGGCTAAACTCTATCGGTCATGCTGTCAGGTAAACAAAAAATCAATGCAGGCCGCACCCGACATGAATCATGCAACAAATTGGAGTTCACAAACCTTCCTATCTCATACCTGAATAAAAAACACAACGAAAGACATTAAATTCATAGAACGTTATGATATAGTCTATTCCGGCTTCGGCTGGTTTATATATTTTTCGGGAGCAAAAAAACATGAACCTGGCTGCACATGCTGCCCCCCCTAAATCACCAGATCTAACAGATATCACCAGATATTGCCGGATCGAGGATATAGAGCCGTTTCTGCAGATGATGTCCGCTGCCGTAAGATCAGGCTATAACAGCATCTCCGCTTGGAGGCACAAAGAAGAGCAGCTTGTTGCGTCAATCACACGAACTGACGGTTCCCAGCTCATAACAATTCATGAAAGCCTTAACCAGATCGAGATGGAACGGTTTCTGCTGATTCCGTCTGTAACTGAATTGCACCGGTCATGCACTGAATATCGAGATTTTCTCTCCTCCCGTGTTATGCATATGGTGACGGCCGATATGGAGGCATCCGGATTCGGGATCCCTCCAGTACCTTTTGCACTTATCAGCATGGGAAGTGACGGCCGCGCAGAGCAGACTCTAATTACAGACCAGGACAACCTCATCGTCTATGGCGATGACGGCGGTAAAGCAGCAGATCAATACTTTACTGAGTTTTCAACCCGTCTGGTTGACAGACTGGAAGAGGCCGGATTCATGCGCTGCACCGGTGATATCATGCCGACCAATCCGACCTGGCGCGGCTCTTTCAGCCAGTGGCGCAAGCGGCTCCTTTCTATTGTCAGGTACGAAGTTGAGGATATCGGTAAGAACGTCATGAATCTGATCGTGCTGTCTGACGCCCGCTATGTTGCGGGTGATCAGGAGCTGGCAACTGAATTGGTAGAGATGATCCGCTCAATGGAACGGGACTACTTTCAGGTTTTGTGGGGGATGGCCAAGGCGGCAACAGAGATGAAGCTTGCTCTCGGCTTTATGAAGCGCATCTGGACGGAGGGAAGCGGTGAACATAAGGGTGAATTCAATGTAAAATTGCTGGCCTGGGCTCCACTTGTCATGAATGTCCGTATCCTGGCCATCAACCAGGGCATTCCTGCGACGAGCACGCTGGAGCGCATTTCGCTTCTGGAATCCGAGGGAAGTTTTTCCTCATCATTTGCCGGTGAACTTATCGATGCCTATTACGTCCTTACCAAGCAACGAATACTGCTACAGATCAAGGTTCTTAAGGGAATCCAGAACGATTCACATTACCTTAACCCCTATCTTCTTTCAGCCGCGGAGAGAGAACAGATCCGTCATGCCATGCTCAAAGTTGAAGATCTGCAGAAAATTATCCATGCCAATTTCCATATCGTATAGACCTGGGTGAGAATATTTCAAAAGCCGGGAGCAGTGGATAAGATGTTCCCGGTCGCATTGTCGCAACCGGGAAAAGCGTACTTTAACACTTGCACCTGATCTTTATCCTTCATCACGTAACGCACTGCTATTTCACATCTACATTCTTAATACCGTCAGGGCGCCAACTTGGCGGAATCACACGACTGCCCGCACTCTCCCTGCCTTTCAGCAGACTCCCGAAGGTCACCGCCATGCTGCCGAACCGATCATTTACCTTGTCCATTGCCTGAGTAGCAAACAGCTTCTTCCTCTCCTCCTCGAACAGCGGCAACTGTTCAGCCTGGTGCTTCAGATTTGAAAGACACACACCCAGGAGCCTGACCGGCTGTTCCAGATCAACAGTAGCGAGAATCGACAGTGCAACCTTGTATATCTCATCGCTCTGGTTTATATGGTTCTTTAACGTCGTCTGTTTCCCCCAACTGCTGAAAAAATCAGCATACCTGACGTACAGATGGATCGTCTTCCCTGAGACGTTGTACTTCCTCGCCCGACTCCCAACCATTTCCGAAAGCTGCAGCAGGAAACGCCGGATCTCCACCGGATCATCAATATCCCGCTCCAGAGTTTTCGAATGCCCGACCGACTTCACCTCGTCTTCCTCACCGAACGGAACCACCGGTGAATGATCTATCCCCTGCCCCATCAGCTTGAGCCGCGAGCCGATGATGCCGAACTTTCCCGTCAGGCGCGCTTCTTCACATCGTCCAAGCTCACCGCAGGTGTAGATAGACATCATATTGAGATTCCTCTCCATCCTCCTGCCGATGCCGCAGAGATCCTTGATCGGCATTCGCTCCAGAACCCTCTCAACATCCTCCGGCGCGATAGCCGTCAGTCCGTCCGGTTTCTGCATGTCGCTGGCCAGTTTGGCCAGGAGCTTGTTGGGGGCGATACCGACAGAGCAGGTGATGCCGAAGCTATGCCTGATACGGGCTTTGATCAGGTAGGCGATCGTCTCGGCGCTGCCGAAAATTCCAAGAGAGTGAGTGACGTCCAGCCAGGACTCATCAATAGAGAACGCCTCGACTTCCGGCGTATAATCCCTGAATATTTCGTTTATTTTGCCGGAGGTGTAGGTGTATTTCCTGTTGTCACCAACAACAATGACAAGTTCCGGGCAGACTCTCTTTCCTTCCCAAATTGCCATGCCGGTCTTCACTCCGCACGCCCGGGCTTCATAGGAGGAGGTAGTTATCACCGTTCGACCTCCACCACCGACCACGGCAATCGGCTTGCCGCGCAGTTCCGGGTTGGCTTGCTGTTCGACGCTGGCGAAAAAAGCGTTCATGTCAATATGAAGGATGGTTCTGACGGTCATAATTCTTTCCACAAAGCATTTGATAAGTTCCAGGGATTAGTAGAGCAGACAGGGAGAAATACGTCGAAAAGATCAGTACTTTGGGCCGACAGAAAAGCAGCCGTTTGGGACTTGTCCCAAACGGCTGCTTACACAATTCCCTCACCATACGGACCAGAGTCAGTGCCCGCCAGTTGCTTCAGCCCGGATCGCCCTTGCCAGATCGGAGCTTACGGCGAAAAGTGCACGGCCGTAAGCTGCCACCAACGGATCGTACCCTCCGGCTCCGACCGGCTCACGCACCAGGGTACGGCCGTTTTTTTGCGCGCCACCCACGGCACGGCGCAGGGACCAGACCGCATCAACGGTGACCGCTTCACCAGGTGATGACTCAAAACGTTGGATGTCAACAAGCACCCGGTAGTCTGCATCAACGCCGGAATTCTGGAGATAGGATGATGCACGGCTTGACCCGAGCAGACTGTTCAGGTTCTCCGCAATCAGACGGGGAATCTCGCTCTTGAGCGGCTCAGCCCAGCGGTGCATTTCCAGTATTTCCACCCGGTTGGCGGCAATGCGCACCACAAACTGAGGCCGGTCCACCACCTCGGGGAGTGTAACCGGTCCAATGGAAACGGTCGGGACAGCCATCGTTGCGGCAGCCGTTACTGGCTGTGCAGCGGACTCCAGAGTATAGAAGGTTACCCGCGGTGATCTGCTGCAACCGGCCGTTGCTAAGGCCAGGCAGACGGTTAATATGGCGACAACAAAGCGACGCATCATTATTTATCCTCCCGTTTACCGCGAATCAAGGATTCCGGGTGCTGCTCCAAATAGTCGCCAAGGAGACGCAGCGACTGCGCGGCTCGCGACACTTCGCGCATCGTCTCGCGCAGGTCGAGCTGCACCGGCGCATCAGCGGCAAGAACCTGGTTCACTCCCCCTATGGTACTGCGCGCCTCTCCCAATGTCTTGCGCACATCCAAGAGAACCTTGCGTGCTTCAGGAATGACCGTTTCGTCGACGTTTTTCAGCAGTTTTTCAGCGCTCTTCAGGGTGGAATCAAGTGACCGTATCGTTTTCCCGGTATCGCCGGCAAGCTCTTCAAGCGGTATTCTTTCGATCTTCTGGACGATATTCATAATCTTTTTCTGCAACTGGTCCATGGAACCAGGGACGGAGGGGAACCTTGGGGGGGTCGTACTCCAATCAATTTTGGCAGGCGGCGCCTTGGGGAAAAAATCGAGTGCAACAAACAGTTGCCCGGTCAACAGGTTACCGCTCTTGATCTCGGCACGAAAACCATTGGCGACGAGCTGGTTGAGGAGTGACCGTGAATCCAGGGGCTTATGCTGCGATTTATTGTGGTACTGCCCACGCAACAGATCTGAATAAAACTGAATCTCGACCGGAATGGAAACTTCAGAATTCCTGGAGTCAAGCATCACGCCGATTTTGGTCACTTCGCCCACGGTCACACCATGTAGATCGACAGGAGCTCCTACGGGAAGACCACGCACTGATTCCTTGAATACGAGGAGGTAGGTTTCAACCGTATGCGCGTTTTTCAATGCCTCGTCTTTGGTTGGATACAGCGAGAAGATACTACCGGAAGGGGCTGGAGGCGCGTCTAGACGCTCCAGCGGGGTCTGAAAGGAGATGCCTCCCAGAAGGATAGACACCATAGATTCCGTGTTAATCTTCACACCACTGGCGTTGAGAGTCAGATCCACGCCGCTGGCGTGCCAGAATATTGATTCACTCTTCACATATTGATCAAAAGGGGCCCGAATGAAGGCCTTTATGGTGGCTCCTTTGCCGTCCCGGTCGAGTTCTGTGTCAATCACCTGGCCAACCTGCATACGGCGGTAGAAGATTGGCGATGAGGTGTCGACCGAACCGACGTCGGCGGAGTGCAGGACAAACTGGCGACCTGGCACGTCAATGGAAACGGCGGGCGGCGTCTCGACGCCGATATATTCATCCCGGCTTTCGGCCGAGGCACCGGCTTCTACGCCGATGTAAGGGCCGCCGATCAGCGTACTGAGCCCCGAAACATTACCGCCTGAGATCCGCGGGCGTACAACCCAGAACCGGGTGTCCTTCACCAGAAGCCCTCTGGCATCCTTCGACATTTCGGCGGTCACCACAACGTGTGACCGGTCCGCGGCGATGGCGAGCTCCTTGACCTCGCCAATCTCCACATCTTTGTACTTGAGTTTGGTCTTGCCAGCCTCCATACCCTCGCCGGTCTTGAAGGTGATAGTGATGGTTTTGCCACGATCTATAAAAGACTTTACCGCGATCGATAAACCGATGAGCACCGCAACTATTGGGATGATCCAGACCAGCTGAATCGAGAAGCGCCTATTCGGTTCGCTGACGGCAAGGGGAATATCAAAAAGTTCAGGTTTGTCTGGGGTATCGGTCATAAAGTTCTCTCTTTTTGAAGTGGATCCCATATCAGGCGTGGATCAAATTGCATGGACGCGAACATGGTCAGAACTACGACGGCGCCAAAAGCAAGCGCACCCGGTCCGGCTTTTACCGTTGCAATGCTCCCGAGCTGTACCAATGCGGCCAAAAGCGCAACCACGTAGATATCCAACATTGACCAACGGCCGACCAACTCCACCAGCCTGTAAAGGCGCGTCCGTTGTCTAGGGTGCCATTTAGAGCGGCGCTGCACCGATATAAGCAGCAGGGTGAGCGAGATCAGCTTAAGAAGCGGAATCGTGACACTGGCGATGAATACGATAACGGCAATGAGCCAGGACCCTGTTTTCCAGAGGTGGACCACGCCGCTGACGATGGTGTCCTTGCGGTAGTTGAAGAGTGAGCCGGTCTCCATGATCGTCAGGAGATTAGCGGGGATATACAGGACATAGGCAGCGATCAGCAGTGCCCAGCAGCGCGACACGCTGCCTGGCTTGCGGAAATGCAGCCTGGCACCACATCGGGGACAGTGTGCCGGCGTCTCCCCGCCCGGTCGCCTGGACACGAGATTACAGATGTGACAGGAGCAAAGCCCCTGTTCTGCAGCGCTCATCGTTAATTTTGTCATGCAGCCATCTCCACACCAGGTTTCCTATCCAGCCGGGCCCAGACATCACGGGCGCTAAACGATGCGGATGTCGCAGCATACAGAAAGGTCAGGGCCCCGAATGACCATAGGGCAACACCGGGAATGACTTGGAATGAATTGGTGAGTTTCACCAGTGAAACCAGCACACCTAGCATGAACACATCAATCATGATCCATGGCCCCACTATGTTGATCATGCGCAAAAGGATCCGGTGACCGACAGGGACGATACGGAGTTTGAGCGCCAGCAGGAGGTAGCTCATTGTAACGAGTTCCAGAGCCGGGATGAGGATGGTGGTCAGGACAACAAGCAGCGAGACGGACTTCATCTGCTGTTCCCAAAGGTAGCGCACCGCCCCTGAAAGATTGATCTCGCGACCGCCACCTTGGACCTCGATTGCGAAGATCGGAAATATGTTGGCGATAACGAACAGTACGGAGGCGGCCAGGGTGTAGGCGAGCGTGCGGTTGATGCTGTCAGTAGCGTTTCGGTACAGAATCGCGCCGCAGCGACTGCAACTGGCCGCACATCCAGAGTTGAGTGGAATCTCCTGCTGGAGCAGGTCACAGTCATGACAGGCGATTAGTTGTGCGGAGTGAGTGGCCATCCGGTAAACCGTTCCTCTTCAGTGTAGTGCCGCAAAAACTACCGGGTAGGTGCAGAAAGTTATAGCCAATTGCCACAGAAATCCGCGTCTGCTACGAAAAAGACAACAAGCGGATATCATTGATAATACCGCATTTTTACTGTATTTCAAGAAAACAGGCAAGGACCATTTCCACCCTGCGGGTTATGAGTCCCTGTCCTGATCGTTTT
>Ga0123338_10003476_pt1 | contig 14124 bp, 12 predicted proteins | sample grotaG_FD_89793 | JGI IMG/M metagenome (GOLD analysis project Ga0123338, IMG submission 89793) | Glacier valley bacterial and archeal communities from Borup Fiord, Nunavut, Canada, to study Microbial Dark Matter (Phase II) -... | ecosystem: Environmental > Aquatic > Freshwater > Ice > Glacier ... | reverse complement strand
GGGAGTTGAGCTGAAAACCGGTGAAAAACTCTATGCTGACAATATAATATACTCCGGAAATGTGTGGAGCCTGTATAAGAATTTGTTGGATCCGCCGTATGTAAGCCCGGAACGTGCAAAATGGGCTGAGGATCTTGTGCCTACATATCCGAGTGTTGTTCTGTACGCCTATGTCGATAAAGAAGTGATACCGGAGGATACGCTCCCGATCGAAATGCTAGTCGGAAATCCCGATCAAATTGACGAGAGTGAAGTTACTGTCTACATCTTCAGTATAGATGATAAGACACTCTGTCCGGAAGACGGTCATGTCATCACAGCCATTGGCCCGACTTTCGAAAACTGGGAAACAAAGACTGCTCAGGAGTATGCGGCAAAGAAGGAACTCGAAAAGATTCGTCTTTCGACGGTACTCGAAAAACGCTTCCCAGGTTTTCAAAAAGCTATTCGCTACGCTGAAGTGGCGACCCCGAGGACACTGGCCCGATATGCCAATAAATATGGCGGATCGGTTGCCGGCCCCAGGCAGATGCTCGGCCAGCACATGTTCAATCGCCTTCATACAAGGAGTGAATGGGACACCCTGTTTTACTGCGGTGAATCGACAGTTATGGGCACAGGTACGCCAAGCGTCACCGTCTCAGGCCTCTCTGCTGCTAACGCCATTCTCCAAAAGAAAAAACTGACGCCGTATATCTTCAGTAAGGACATGAAAAATTATGTAAATATAGTCAGACATCCCTTTCATAAAGAGGATCTTTACCAGCAATTTCCTGCGGAGACCCGTGAAATCATGCAGAGGGCGTCCCGCTGCCACTTCTGTGAAGATGCTGCCTGTATGAAGGACATTACACTTAATATCCGGGGAATCATGAGACGTGTAACTGTCGGGAATTTTGTCGGCGCCGGGAATATGATAGAATCCTATTTCGAAGGTGCCGGTACAGATGAAGCCGTACTGTCTTCCTGTGAGTCGTACTGCATACAGAACATGTTAAGCGGAAGCCCCGTTGAGATACGGGAAATTGTAAGAAACATGAGGAAGAGACACAAAGCGCAAAAGTGAGGGGGCTGGCGCGTAAAAATATTAAATCTGCCATGAAGGGATGATACAAGTATGACAGCAATGATAACGTGTATCGCAGGGCTGCTGATCGGATTTTTACTTTTTTACAGAAAACCTTATCTTGAAGCGGCGGATATTCAAAGCGAAGATATGGATGGTCAGGATTCTGAAGGCTTAATAAATAGAAGGACAAGCTGTAAAAAGATTTCGGTCATCATTCCAGCCCGCAATGAAGCAGAAAATCTGCCCAACCTTCTATTGGATTTAAAGAGACAGGATTGTCCTCCTTTCGAGATTATCTGTGTAGATGATTTCTCGGAAGATAATACGTCAGATCTGATACGGCAGTCAGATGCAAAGCTTATATCAATTCCTGATAAGCCCAAAGGCTGGGTTGGCAAGACCTGGGCCTGTAAGTGCGGGGCAGCCCGGGCTGAGGGTGAGCTACTTCTTTTTCTCGACGCCGATGTGCGTTTGAGTCCCTCTGCTCTTTCAAAAATAGCTCGTACCTATCAGAAAGAGGGGTGCGTAATTTCGGTGCAGCCGTTCCATACGGTAAGAAAGATATATGAACAGTTCTCCTTCTTTTTTTCAATTATACTTCTTGCAGGCAACGGGATGGGATTCCCTTTCAGCAGGAGATATATCGGGCTTTTCGGACCTGTTATTTTGATTCCTGCGAAGACATATCATGATATTGGGGGACACAGCACAGTTCAGCGCAGTATCGTGGATGACCTTTCAATAGGAGAAGCCCTGAAGCGTCAAAAGATACCGTTTTCACTTTTTATGGGGGGCGCGGATATTTCTTTCCGTATGTACAGCGGCGGTTTTCGAGAACTTTGTCAGGGCTGGATCAAAAATTTTGCAGTCGGAGCGGCAAGAACGCCCGTCCATCTGCTTGTGATGATCATCCTGTGGCTCGGCGGATGTACAGCCGTGTTTTACGAACTTATCCACGCTGTTTTTGCTGGGAAGGGGGAATTAATAGCGATCTATGCCGGACTTTATGTGGTGTGGGTGATAGCCCTCCGGCTGATATCCCGCCGGATTGGAAGCTTCTCAACAGCAGCGATTGCACTGTATCCGGTTTTACTTACTTTTTTCTTTTTGACATTTTTGATTTCAACGTTCAGGAAGGTCTTTCACCTGTCTGTTACATGGAAAGGAAGAAAAATAAAAATATAGAGGTAACGCGAGTGCAGATATTTTATCTCCCGAAAACTTATGCCATACTACTTTGTTTTGTGCTTTGGCCTGTCTTTCAGGTAGCGGCAGCTCTTTTGGCCCTAAAGATGAATGACGCGCATTTCTCACATCAGTCTTTTTTGTACCGATGCCGTAAATGGGAAAAGAACGGCAGCGTATACCAGAAGCTCTTCAAAGTTCGAGCATGGAAAAAATTCCTTCCGGATGGCGGTGCTGTGATAAAGGGAGGATACAGAAAAAGATATCTGAGTACCCTCTCAAATGAGAACCTGGAGAAGTTTCTCGTTGAATCCTGCCGGGCAGAGTTCGGCCACCTTCTGGCGATGCTGCCGTTCTGGGTCTTTGGACTTTTTGCCCCCCCAGGTGTAATTTTGTGGATGCTTCTTTATGCACTTGTAATGAATGCGCCCTGCATAATCGTACAACGCTATAATAGACCGAGGGTGGCAGGACTTCTATGTAATCAGGAACAAAGGAAGGAAAGCGATGAAAATATATAAAAAGAGATGGTTTAAGATTGCGGCGTCTGTCACTTTTGTGATTCTACTTCTTTTCGGAGCCTTTTTTGTATATACACTGGATTATTCGAGACCTGAAAAGGCGGCTCTTGATGCTCTTTCCGACACGGATTCCGTGGATGTCCGGATGGAGAAAAATATGCTAATCTTCTCGCCGGCGGATACTGTATCTGATACAGGCTTTGCCTTTTATCCGGGCGGTAAAGTAGATTATCGAGCCTATGCGCCGCTCATGGCTGACCTGGCAGAACAGGGTGTAACCTGTGTCCTTCTGAAAATGCCGTTCCAACTGGCGGTTTTTGACGTAAATGCCGCGGATCGTGCGCTTTCAACTCTGCCTCAAATTACACGCTGGTATGTGGGCGGTCATTCGCTCGGCGGCGTAATGGCTTCATCCTTTGCCGCATCCCACGCCGAAAGAATAGACGGAATTGTTTTTCTGGCAGCGTACCCATCGGGTGACATAAAAAGCACCGGTCTTCGTGTTCTTTCCCTGTATGGTACGGAAGACGGCGTGCTGGATATGGCGTCTTTTACTGAGGCGAAGAGTAAAAATCCCGGAGACACCGTGTATCTGGAGATTCCCGGCGGAAATCACGCCGGATTTGGCTCGTACGGCACGCAGAAGGGCGATAATCCGGCTTTGATTTCGGCCGGAGAGCAGCGAAGGATAACGACGGATGCGATTCTCTTTTTTCTTGAGGGGAAAGATGCGTCAAAAGCCATAGGAATACTGAAATGAATACAAAAAACAAGGCAATAATCTATGCTGTCCTGGCAGCCCTCCTTTATGGAATACAGGTGCCTTTTTCAAAACTACTGGAGGGCGAGCTGAGTCCTGTCTTTCTGGCAGCTCTTCTATATCTGGGCGCAGGTGCGGGAATGCTGGCGGTAAACGCGGCAGAAATCCGCATAAAACCCCGGGGAAAAGAAGCAGAGCTCCGGAAGAAGGATCTTCCCTTTGTCATCCTTATGATTGTACTTGACATCGCAGCTCCCATTCTGCTTTTGACGGGTCTGTCCTTTAGTACAGGCGGCACGGCAGCGCTTCTTGGTAATTTTGAAATTGTAGCAACCGCGCTTCTGGCGATGCTTTTGTTCCGTGAAGCTGTCGGCAAAAGAATATGGCTCTCCATTGCGCTCATCACAATTGCCTGTATGATTCTTTCGGTGGGGGATCTTTCTCTGGAAGCCTTGAAGAACTTGCAGCTGTCCCGCGGTTCGCTTCTTGTTCTTATGGCGTGTGTCGTATGGGGCCTCGAAAACAACTGTACAAGAAGGCTCTCGGGCAAAAATCCGATGCAGATTGTCATTTTTAAAGGATTCGGTTCCGGTACAGGGTCGCTTCTGCTTGCGCTGATATTCGGAAGGGCGTCCGGCCCGGTCCCCTATATCATCCTGGCTGCCATACTTGGATTTGTCGCTTTTGGACTGAGTATCTATTTTTATATAAGAGCGCAGCGGGAGCTTGGCGCGGCACGGACCAGCGCTTTCTATTCGGCAGCTCCCTTTATGGGTGCGTTTTTTTCCTTTCTTATTCTGCATGAAAAAATCACTTGGACTTTTCTTCTTGCACTTCTTCTGATGCTTGCAGGAAGCGCTTTGGGAATATCAGAGAAGCATAACCATATGCATGTGCACCTGAGGGAAGCACATGAGCACTCTCACACTCATAATGACGGGCATCACACACATACGCACGATTATGAGGTGAAAGGTGAACACAGCCACATGCACACACACGAAGAGATCCGGCATGACCATCCGCACACACCGGATACACATCACAGGCATGTACACGGGGGATAATCTGCATGTCTGAAATTATAAAGCACACACTTGCGCCGGTTTTTAATGACCAGTCCGGAATTCTGATTCTCGGAAGTCTGCCGTCGCCTCTTTCACAAAAAAGGGATTTTATTACGGGAACCCGCAGAATCGTTTCTGGAGCGTCCTGGGAGCGGTTTTTTCTGAAAAAACACCGGAGGGCAACGCGGATACCTTCCTTCAACAAGTCCTGCCAACTGTGCCAGCTTTACATTTGAAGATCTTGTCCGTGAGTACAGCGTGATAACTAAGTTCCTTTGACATTATTAAATTTGCAAAAAGTCACTTAATCGAATGTACATTTAAATTGTTTAGCATTAATATTGTATATGTGCAATATCGCACCATTGCTGCCCAGGCATCAAAGAAGGAGAAACACATATGGACCCCATTCAATTAGCTATTATTATTGTTGCCGGTATCCTGTTTCTTTACTTGTTCATTTTCAAAATCCTTGGTTTGCGAGTCATAAATTCCAATGAAGTAGCCGTAATCGAGAAATGGTGGAGTTTTAAGGGATCCCTTAAAGATTCCATCATAGCCCTTAATGGAGAAGCCGGTTACTCGCCGCATCTTCTTCGCGGAGGTATTCATTTCAAGACAGTTCTTATGTACAGAATTCACAGATATCCGCTCATTACGATTCCTCAGGGACAGATCGCTTATATATTTGCCCGTGACGGAAAACCGCTGGAGCCCAGACAGACGCTCGGCAAGATCGTTCCGGAAGCGAATAACTTCCAGGATATAATCGGGTTTCTGAAGAACGGAGGCCAGAGAGGTCCGCAGAGAGGCTTCATCAGAGAAGGTACCTATGCGATTAACCTGGCTCAGTTTATTGTAATTACTTCAACGGATATTAAAGCCATATTCTCCGGCTCCAAGCAGGACCGCTCAGAACTGGCAAGCATGCAGCAGACACTTCTGGCCCGAAACGGCTTCAGTCCGGTTATTATTATGGGTACGGCCAACCAGACGGCCGACATGATGGGTATTGTAACCGTTCATGACGGTCTTCCTCTCCCGGAGGGCGAGATTATTGCCCCCTATGTCGGAGAAGACCATGCGAGCTTCCAGGACCCTGAGAAGTTCCTTGCACTTAACGGACGCCGCGGCAAGCAGATTCAGGTGCTAATTGATGGTACATACTACATCAACCGTCTTTTTGCCACTGTGGAATTCAGGCCGAAGACAGTTGTCCCGATCGGATTTGTCGGCGTTGTAGTATCGTTCTTCGGCAAAGAGGGGGTTGATACGACAGGTCTCGACTACCGACACGGGGAGCTTGTAGCCGACGGCTGCAAGGGTGTACTTGAAAGGCCTCTTATGCCCGGCAAATATGCATTCAATACGGATGCAGGTAAAGTGGTTCTCGTTCCTACTACCAACATTATCCTCAAATGGAACAGGGCTGAAGTCGGAGATCACAAGTATGATGAGAACCTGACAGAGGTAGACATCATCACCAAAGATGCCTTTGAACCCTCCCTGCCGCTCTCCGTTGTTATGCACATTGATTACAAGCAGGCACCCTGGGTCATCCAGCGCTTCGGCGATATTAATATGCTTGTCAACCAGTCACTTGATCCGCTGGTCAGCGCCTACTTTAAAGATGTTGCACAGACAAAGACAATTATTGAGCTGATTCAGGAGCGCAGTGAGATCCGTGAAAGAGCCGTATCTGAAATGCGTGAAAAATTCCAGAAATATAATCTTCAGCTGGAAGAAGTCCTGATCGGGACGCCTAAAGCGGCTGCCGGGGACACACAGATTGAGAACATCCTGATGCAGCTTCGTGAGAGACAGATTGCGGAAGAGAAGAAGGTTACATACGGGAAGCAGCAGTCCGCAGCGGAGAGTGAGAAGTCACTTCGTGAGGCGCAGGCTACTGCCGAACAGCAGAGCTTCCTGACCAAGTCCAAGATCCAGATCGAAATTGAAGGCAACGCCGGTGCCGCTCTGGCCAGTAAAGCGGAGCAGGAAGCAAATCAGATTGTTGCTCTTGCAAAGGCGAATAATACACGTATCCGTCTTGAAGGTGAAGCGGAAGCTTCGAAGGAATCCAACGTCGGACTTGCAAAAGCACAGGCAATTGATGCACAGGTCAAGGCTTACGGCGGAGCAGAATTCAGGATTATCCAGGAAGTTACAGATAAGCTTTCCGATGCCATCAAGAACACCAGCGTTGATATTGTTCCCAGGACGGTTGTCAACATGGGCGGTTCAGGCGAATCCGGCAGCGGCGGAACAGGAACGGTGCTTGATGCGCTTTTGAAGTTCATTACATTGGACAAGATGGGCATCTCCATTTCTGATATTGCTAAAGCTGCGCAAGGCGTGGACAGCACAGCAGTTGAAGCTGCTACACCGACCGCTCCTGCTGCTCCTGCAGCTGCCGCAGCTGCCGCAGCCACTGCTAAAGCGGATGCACCCAAGGCTTAATCCACGGGCGCGGCAGGTTTTTTGTATAACCCGGCTATGTCGGGGTAGAAAAAATAGTGAATAAAAAATAAGAGTCTGCCGCAGGTGTTGCAAACATCGTGCGGCAGACTCTTTTGTATTTTTGCCTTGTGAAGAGGTGTGCGTGGCTACTTTTTTTCAGAAACAAGCCCTTTGAGGAGTGTATCAAGCATTCCCTTTAATCGGACTGTTTCCTCGCAGGGCATACCGAGACTGCAGAACATCCTGGAAGGAAGGACCAGAAATGAACTTTTGAGGGAAACCCCGGCCGTCGTTAGTGCAACGATTACCGTGCGTTCATCCTCTTTGCTCCGCTCGCGGGTCAGGTAGCCGGCTGTTTCCATCTTTTTAAGAAGAGGCGTCAATGTCCCCGAATCAAGTAAAAGTTTTTTGCCAAGATTTGTCACAGTAATATGGTCTTCTTCCCAAAGGACAAGCAGCACAATGTACTGTGTGTATGTCAGACCAAACGGATCCAGAAAGGGCTTGTACATCTTAATTATTTCCTTGGATGCCGCATATAGGGAAAAACACAACTGATTATCAAGTCTCAGCGCATCAGAATTGTTCACCTTAGAGACATTCCTCAATAGCGGCGGTCATGTCTTTTGGCTCAACAGGCGGCTCAAAACGGCCGGCAATATTACCGTCCCGGTCGATCAGGAACTTTGTGAAATTCCACTTGATTGAACTGTCTGAAAAAGACTTGCCGTACATGGCCTTAAGCATGGCCTCAAATGCTTTGTTCTTGAGTCCGGAACCCATACCGTCAAAGGTTGTGTTTTCCGTCAGGTACTTATAAATGGGGTCTGCGTCTTCACCTCTCACATTGATCTTGGCAGACAGCGGGAAGGTAACGCCAAAACGGAGTGTGCAGAACTCATGTACTTCCTGGTCTGTGCCCGGCTCCTGTTCTTTGAACTGATTGCACGGAAATCCAAGGACAACAAGGCCTTTCTCGCCGTATTTTTCATAAAGAGCCTCAAGACCTTCATACTGGGGAGTAAACCCGCATTTGCTGGCGGTGTTGGCAATCAGGATAACCTTGCCTTTGTAGTCGGAAAGAGGGACTGTTTCTCCTTCAATGGAGGTATAGGAATAATCATAAATTGACATAATATTATCTCCTTCACGTATGTTGAATCAAATTAAGTTGCTTACAATTGAATCTTATACCGTAATCATTGCCGCGTCAAGGGCCTTTTGAAAAAAAGATCCGGACTGATTAGCGGGTTGAAAGCAATGTCGTTTTGCGTTATTATTCTATAAAAAAGAAGAAGGAAAATTCGAGAAATGAGATGAAGGTATCGCCTTGCGGTACATGTGAACAGGGGGCTGTCTGCACATGGATTTTATCATTCTAAATCAAATACAGATTAAGAACGGTCTGCAGCTGGAACTGCGGCAGCCTGTCGTTGAAGATGCAGAGAAGATGATTGAATATCTTAATAAAGTCGGAGGAGAAAGTGATAATCTTTTGTTTGGAAAAGATGAATTTCATCTTACGATACAGGAAGAAGCAGCTTATATAGAGTCAATAAACAGCAACCCGAATACTCTTATGATACTCGGAACAATAGAAGATTCAATTGTCAGTGTTGCGCAAATCAGCACGTCTGCCCGGAAAAGGATAGCCCATAACAGCGAAATTGCGATTTCTGTCAAAAAAGAATATTGGAAAAGCGGCGTTGGAACGGCTGTCATGAATGAGTTAATCAAGTTTGCAAAGGAAAGTGAAGTCATTTTAAATGTGAGCCTCGGAGTAAGGGCCGGGAACAGGCACGCCATCAGGCTTTATGAGAACTGCGGATTTGAGACAGTCGGGGTACATAAGGATTATTTTTATATAGACGGTGTTTACTATGATGAGATTCTGATGGACTTGCGCGTGTAATTACTACTTGACAGTCATCAGTAAGACAAGCAGAATGACATTATACCCATTCGGGTGTGATGTCATTTTTTATAAAACAGAAATAAGCGAGGAAAAATATATGAAAAAAATTATTGCTATAGAAGGTATGACGTGCGGACACTGCCAGGCGCGTGTCGAAAAAGCCCTCAATGAAATTGATGGCGTTAAGGCTAAGGTTGACCTCAAAAAGAATCTTGCGGTCATTGAAACCGACAGCAGCATAACGGATGATCTGCTCAGGCACACGGTAGAAGAGGCTGGATACACAGTAACCTCTATCGAAGAGAAAAAAGGATTGTTCGGCAAATAATCGGCTGAAAAAACGCTGAAAAAACCCTGGATGCTGGACTCTTTTTGGGACAGCTTACCCGGCATAATAAGTGCATGCAAAATATATTCTGCATGCATTTTTTTATCAAAAAGGGGGTTGACGAATGAATCAGAAAAGGACACGGGATATTTATAATCCTCTGGAATCGAAGGTGGCAGCAGGTATTATGGGACTGGCTGTCGGGGACGCCATAGGAGTCCCTGTTGAATTCATTGACAGGGAGACGCGTGACCGGGATCCCGTTATCGATTTTCGTGAATTCGGCACATTCATGCAGCCGCTGGGGACATGGTCTGACGACACGAGCCTGACACTGTGCCTTTTGGACAGTCTGTCCGACGGTTTGGATTATAAAGATATCATGGACAAATTCCAGAAGTGGGGCGACACCGGAAGTTATACTCCTTTCGGAGAAGCTTTTGACATGGGTCGGACTACCACAAATTCCATCGTCAAATATAAATTGGGTGTGGCGCCGCTTTTGTGCGGCGGAGATCAGGAATCTGATAATGGCAATGGTTCTCTGATGCGCATTCTTCCTGCCGTCTTTTTACTGTACCGCAAAAGCGGAACGGATATTATGAATAATGCTGATATGGATATCCTGCACAAGATTTCAGGACTGACGCACCGGCATCCGCGAAGTCTAGTTGCCTGCGGGATCTATGCCGCAGCTGCCGTTCGACTGATGGATGGTGAACCGATCCGCAAAGCCGTCGAACACGGCGTGCGTGCTGCTTTTGACTATTACCGCAAAAAGCCGGTGTTCGCTGTGGAATTGAAGCACTTTGAACGGCTGATTCCTTTAGCGGATTTCATAAAGATTTCGCGGGAGGACATCAAGAGCGGCGGTTATGTCGTGGACTCAATTGAAGCCGCATTCTGGTGCCTTTTGACCACCAAGACCTACCGGAATTGTATCCTTAAGGCAGTGAATCTCGGCGAAGATACCGACACAACAGCGGCGATCTGCGGAGGTCTTGCCGGAATTCATTATGGCTATGCGGCTGTAGGGGATATGGGAAGCCGGCTTGTTAAGAACGAATATATTTTGTCGCTGTGTGAGAAATTTGATTTTCGTTCGTTTTAGACAAGGGAAAGTTGCGAAAAGCGGTTTGATTTGTCCTCTGATTTGCTATATTCTTGCATTACTTATAAATATGTAAATAAATGCTCGCATAACTTTCGGAGGGAATCATTTATGGCAATGAAGCTGGCTTTTTCTACGCTTGGATGTCCGGAATGGACATGGACGGAAATTTACACGATGGCATACGACCTTGGTTATTCCGGCATAGAAATCCGCGGGCTCGGTGAAGAGATAATGGCGGCTCGCGCGAAGCCATTTTTGCCGGGAGAAATCGACCGCACAGCCGAAATGCTGGCTCGTCTCAAACTCTCCATTTCATGTTTCTCATCCAACTGTGTCCTTTCTTCACCGGAAGGCGTCGAAGCGGCCGATATTGAAATCAATGAGTATATTGCGCTGGCTGCCATAGTCGGCGCGCCTTTTGTACGCGTTCTGGCCGATGCGCATCCTGCACCGGAAGGCGAAGTGGATGATGCAGCGGTTGCGGCGCTCCTCAAGAAGCTGGCCGTCGAAGCGCAGAAGAAGAATGTTACGCTTCTGGTAGAGACCAATGGTGTATTTGCTGATACTAAGCGTCTCAGAAAGCTCATGGACGAAGTCGCAAGCCCCAATGTGGCTGTCCTTTGGGATGTACATCACCCGTACAGATATTTTAATGAGTCGCCGGAGACCACCTGGGACAACCTTGGGGATCTGATCCGTTATGTTCATCTAAAGGATTCTGTCATGGATAAATCCGGTAAGGCACAGTATCGTATGCTGGGAAGCGGCGACATGCCTTTGATTCCTGTCTTTGAGCTCCTTAAAGAGAAGGCTTTCGATGGTTTTTTATCCCTTGAATGGGTGAAGCGCTGGTCGTCAGAGCTCGAAGATGCAGCCGTTGTGTTCCCCCAGTTTGTTACGTACATCCGTATGTGGGAGACCGCTTCTGTCTGCGCCGTATCTGCAGCACCGGTCCTGGAAGGGAAGCCTTCGCAGGAGATACAGACGGAAGGAACTGAAACAGCTTCCCGGCCTGTGCATGATATATTCGTTCGTCCTGAAGACGGCAGGCGTGTTTTCGAGAAAGATACTCTCATCGATCTGACCTTCGGGCAGCTTCTTCAAAAAACAGCCGAGACATTCCCGGATCAATATGCCTTTGCATATACAACACGGGATTATACACGCACGTACAGTGAATTCCTTGAAGAGGTTGATAAGACGGCGCGTATGTTCCTGGCAATGGGCGTCAGAAAGGGCGATCATGTCGCCATCTGGGCAACCAATTATCCGCAGTGGTTCCTGACTTTCTGGGGGGCCGTACGTATGGGTGCTGTTCTTGTAACGGTCAATTCGTCTTACAAGATTCATGAAGCGGAATATCTGCTGCATCAGTCCGATACGCATACTCTGGTCATGATTGACGGCTATAAGGATTCGAACTATGTGCAGATTATTAATGAGATCTGCCCGGAGCTGGCCGGATCGGAGCCTGGGAAGTTATGCAGCGCCCGTCTTCCTGTCCTCAAGAATGTCATCATGATTGACTCTCGCCAGCCAGGCTGCTATTTCTGGGATGATGCCATGTCTCTTTCCTCCCTTATTCCGGAAATTACTGTTCGTGATATGCAGCACTCACTTGATAAGGATGAAGTCGTAAATATGCAGTATACATCCGGAACCACCGGCTTTCCCAAGGGAGTTATGCTAACGCACTACAATGTTATCAACAACGGAAAATGCATCGGTGACTGTATGGACTTAACTACAGCCGACCGGTTCCTGATTCAGGTTCCGATGTTCCACTGCTTCGGTATGGTGCTCTCCATGACGGCATCCATTACGCATGGTTCTACAATGGTGCCCGTTGAAGTCTTTAGTCCCGCTAAGTGCCTGCAAGCTGTAAATGAACGAAAAATCACCGCCATGAACGGAGTACCGACGATGTTTATTGCACTTCTTGAACATGCGGACTTTGGAAAGACTGATTTCTCTTACATGCGCACAGGCATCATGGCCGGCTCCCCCTGCCCGATACCGGTTATGGAAGCCGTTGTCGATAAGATGAATATGAATGACATAACCATTGTTTTCGGACAGACGGAGAGCTCTCCCGGATGTACGCAGAGCCGTGTAGGAGATCCGCTCGAGGTTCGTGTCGGAACTGTCGGACGTCCGCTGCCCGGAGTCGAGTGCCGTATTGTTGATCCGGCAACCAATGAGGTCCTTCCGGACAATGTCCCTGGAGAATTCGTGGCACGCGGTTACAATATCATGAAGGGCTATTACAAAATGCCCGAGGCTACCCGTGCCGCTATCGATGAAGACGGCTGGCTGCATACAGGTGACCTTGCCCTGCGCACGCCTGATAATAATTTCAAAATTACCGGCCGGATTAAGGATATGATTATCCGCGGCGGAGAGAACATTTACCCCAAGGAAATCGAGGAATTTCTGTATACACACCCCCAGGTCAGGGACGTACAGGTTATCGGAGTTCCGGATAAGACATACGGGGAAGAGATCATGGCATGTGTCATCAGGAAAGAAGGATCCTCCGTTACAGAGGAAGAGCTGAAGGAATTTGTCCGTACGCATATGGCCAAACACAAGACGCCGAAATACATCTCCTTTGTGGAGGAATTCCCGATGAATGCCGCCGGCAAGATCCTTAAGTTCAAGATGCGGGAAGATGCCGTGCAGTTGCTGAATCTGCAGGCGGATGCTGCGATAGAGACCGCTTAAAAATATCAAGGAACCAGGAATACGGGATCTAACCGCCGGTCGGCATAAAAACCATTTGCTAATGTTCCAAAAAGACGCAGCCCATTTAACATGCGCTGCGTCTTTTTTATTACACTGATTTCGTTATCCGCCCGTATCCGCCTGATCAGCTTTCAGCCGGTTCGGCCGGCACTTGGCCGTAGTATTCTTCGAGAGTCTGCCCGGATGCAAATAATGTCCCCGCAAGATCATTTCCGACATACCTGTAATGCCAGGGCTCGAAGACATATCCGGTAATCTCGGTTTTGTCCTTCGTGTACCGCAGGATAAAACCGTATTCATGACAATGTTCGACAACCCAGGCTCCGGCCGCCGTATCTGCAAACCCGCTGCTGATCACTCCTTTGTCCGTTGTGCTTATATCAAGGGCAAGACCGAGATTGTGCTCTGAGCGGCCCTCCATGGCGTTCTTTGAGCAGGCATATCCGATTCCTTTGTTTTGTATCGATTTTGAGAATAAGGCCGCCTGTGTCTCAAAAGTACGGTACCCTGAACACAGGTAAAGCACATATCCGGTATCCGTCTCGCATGCTGCCCGCATAGCGTCCCATGAATCTTCCGCTTCAACCCGGATGTATTGATTTTTGGATGAATCGGCGAGTACCAGATCAGGGGTATAATCTTCGGGAATACTCCAGTACTTATTGACGAGCACAGTCAAGTCTTCCGGGGATGCGACTGCCTCTGCATTGATCGTCCGGGGATCTGCGTAGCCGTCGTACCAGTCGATATCGTCGGATTGGTCCTGGACAGCCTCAATACTCTGTGTTGGTATCGGTGTTGGTTCCCGGGTCTGCACAGGAGTCGGTTCCCGGGTCTGCACAGGAGTCGGTTCCCGGGTCTGCACAGGAGTCGGTTCCCCGGTCTGCGCTGCAGCTGCAGTCGGAGCTGGAGTCAGGGTCGGAGCTGGAGTCAGGGTCGGAGCTGCAGTCGGGGTCGGAG
>Ga0123338_10003472_pt1 | contig 14135 bp, 15 predicted proteins | sample grotaG_FD_89793 | JGI IMG/M metagenome (GOLD analysis project Ga0123338, IMG submission 89793) | Glacier valley bacterial and archeal communities from Borup Fiord, Nunavut, Canada, to study Microbial Dark Matter (Phase II) -... | ecosystem: Environmental > Aquatic > Freshwater > Ice > Glacier ... | reverse complement strand
TCGGTCTTGAACTTGTCCTTCAAGCGCTCACCTGGCTTGACCCGTTTGTTGTCCACTGGTCCGTCTCTTTCGACCCCTTCCCTCCCTCTTTTTTTTCGCCTCAATCGACTGTCGGGTAGCTAGCTTTAGTTTTTGCGTTGCGCTCAGCTTCACAGCTTGCACACTCCCATACCTTATCCTGATTTTTGGCAATTGAATTAAAGTCAGTGCGATTGCCCAAAGCGTATGGCTTTTGACAATTTGAACAAAAGATAATGGTTGAATATACAAGGCAGTGCGCTTTGACAAGACTGTTTAGTCCAATCTCGCTCACTTGATTCTGTTGAGCAACTTGCTTGACTGTATAAACAAACTTTCTATCTTTGTTCAGCTCCCAATAATCCTTGCAAACTTGCTTGAAGGGACTATCATCTGCAATTTCAACCCTAATCATATGTCCATCCATAAAATAGCTCAACGTTGATTCGCCTTTTAAGTCAACCACTGGGAGTGGTTCAGATGAGGTTTCATCTTGTGGAATATTTTACCACGCATCCGTGCAGTGCCCTACCCGCGTTCCCCAAAGGGGCGGGGGGTGAGGGCAATCCTGCTACATCCGTGACGGAAAATTTACACGGACGTAATACACTATCGCTGCACTTTCCTTAAAGTTGAAGAAGTCTGGCATTGTCAGCAAAAGGAAGGTCCTATGCATCCGATAGTCAAATTCCGCAGAATTGCCCTGCTGGTTATAGTCGTCCTCGCGGCGACACTCGCGCCCACGCCCGCGCAGGCCGCGACACGTCCGCCCAATATCCTCTACATACTTACGGACGATCTCGATCTCACGAGCGTCGCCTACATGCCTAAACTGAAAGCGCTCGTCGCCGATCAGGGGGCGTCGTTCAGCAACTATTATGTAAGCGTGTCGCTGTGCTGCCCATCACGGTCAAGCACGCTGCGCGGCCAATATTCGCATAATACAGGCGTCCTGACAAATGGCGGTAACAACGGCGGCTTCGAGGTCGCCTACCTGCGCGGCATCGAGAAATCAACCGTCGCGACATGGCTGCAAGGTGCAGGCTACCAGACCGCGCTCTTTGGGAAGTACCTCAATGGCTATCCGGCAAACGTCGGAGATACGTATGTCCCGCCCGGCTGGAACGAGTGGGACAGCGCCGTTGGAGGCAACCCATACAGCGAGTTCGACTATACGTTGAACGAAAACGGCAAGCTGGTCAAGTATGGCAGCACGCCCGCCGATTATGGGACCGACGTTTACGCGAAGAAGGCTGCTGCGTTCATCCAGAAGAGCGCCAGCGCTAACCAGCCGTTCTTCATCTATCTGGCCGTCTATGCGCCACATGCGCCAGCTACGCCCGCGCCGCGCCACGCAGACCTTTTCGCGGGGATCAAAGCGCCGCGCCGCGCCAATTATGATGAAGCGGATGTGAGCGACAAGCCGGAATACATCCAGCGCCGACCACCGCTTACCACAGCGCAGCAAGCGAACATTGACGCAAACTACCGCCGCCGCCTGCAATCATTGCAAGCCGTCGATGAAGCAATCGAGAGCCTCTACAACACACTCAAGGCGAACGGGCAGCTCGATAATACGTACATCGTCTTCACGTCCGACAATGGTTTCCACCTCGGCCAGCATCGGATGCCGAGCGGCAAACAGACCGCCTATGAGGAAGATGTTCACCTGCCGCTGATCGTGCGCGGTCCGGGCATTGCGGCGGGCGGTACGATCCCGGCCTACGCGGGCAACATCGACCTCGCGCCGACCTTTGCGCAGATTGCGGGCGCGAAAGCGGATAGCTTCGTCGATGGGCGTTCGCTCGTGCCGCTATTCGACGGCAGCACGCCTGCGAATACGCGGCAGGTCTACCTACTCGAACACTGGGTGCAGGGTCCGGGCAAACCGGGCATCATGCAGGAACCCGACGACACCGACCAGCAAACCGAGCCGGACCCGACCGCGACCCCGAAGCCACGCGCCGCGACGCAGGCCGCCGCCCGCGCGAAGGGCATCCCGGAATTCCACGCACTGCGCTTCGCGGGCTATACCTATGTCGATTACCAGACGGGCGAACGCGAGTTATACGACAACACGAAGGACCCATTCCAACTGCAAAACCTCGCCGCGACGACGAACCCCGCCACGCTGCAAATGCTTTCCGCGCGGCTGGCCGAACTGGTGACGTGCAAAGCGGAAACGTGCCGGACCGCTGACGGCGCGCCGCTCACGATCAGCACGCCGTAATCACTGTACAGTGAAGCTGGCAGGTGGGGAGGTCAGCCCGTCGGTGGTTGCGATGGCGACGCTGTACGTCCCCACCGCGATGTTGAGCGTGCGCGGCTCGATGTAGAAGTTGATACAGGTCCGCGCCGAATTGAAATTCGAGGTATAGCTGAATTCTTTCGTCTCGCTGCCGATGGTCCAGCGTGAGGTGAAGACGACGCCCGTGCGCAGGTTGCGAATGTAAGCGACCACCCAGATACGCGCATCGGCGCTGGTGAAGGCCGTCGTCTCGTTCAGCGCGCAGCCATCCGCGCCGTTGGTCGCTCTGCTGGTCGTCACGCGGTCGATCTGCAAGCCGCCGGGTGTGCCAACCGGGGCGGGCGTCCCAGTAACCGCGCCGTTGCCGCCGGGGATCACTGCGCCGGGCGTGGGTCCGGCCACGCCGCCGGGCTGTGTGACGATGGGTGCGGCGGAGACCGGGTTGAACGGGTTGGTCGTCGCGTTCTGCTGCGAGAGCAACTGCGTATTGCGTGCCTGCTCATCCGCGACGCGCGTGCGCGCTGTTTCTAATAAATACTGCGTGGTCGAAACAGCGGCATTGGTCGCTTCCAGTGTTTTGAGATGGTTGTTGAGCGCGGCAATCGTGCCATCGGAATTGGCCTGCATCACGCGCACGGCATCCGGCTCGCCCGTGTTGCACGCGACCAGCGCGAAGGCGATCCCGGTGAAGAGGGCGAGCAGGACGAAAACATAGCGTCTACACATTGAACAATGGACCTGTTAAGCGAGCAGCGGTGCGAGAGCCGCCGAAAGTTTGTCGAGCGCGGCACTGCGCTTCGGACGCGGATCGAAGACCACCACACGCCAGCGCTGTCCGTCGATTTCCGCAAGCCAGATTTGCGTCGGCGGGTCTTCCTTGCAGTAGTTGATCAACAGGCGCGGTTCGAGATCGAAGTAGCCGCTTTCGGTGATCGCCGCGCGGATCGTTTGCAGCGTATCGGCGGGCAACGTGCGCTCCGTCACCCAGTCGAGTGGGCGGTCCTTTTCGAGGTTGTCTGCCGCGCCGGGGAGCAGTGTGTCATCGCTCACGCGCTGGAGCGTGCCATCGCTCAGGATGCGTTTGCCGGAGGGTTTCTGGTCGCGCTGCTGCGTGACGAATTGCAGAAGGATGTCGGGCATGGTCGGACCTCTCGGAAGGCGCGTAGCGTAACAGGCTTACATTGGACGCGGATGAATATTCGGGATTTTACAGCGCGTTGTCAGGAAACTATAGGTTAGCAACCCGCTTGTAAATCTCAAGCGTTGCTGCCGCCGTCTTCATCCAGTTGAAATTCGTTGCGCGGGCAAGTCCCTCATTGGCAAGGCGGTTGTGCAATTCATCCTTGATCAGCGTGCCGACAATCGCACCAGCCATCAGCCGCGAATCGAGCGGATCGACCAGATACCCGGCATCGCCGACCAATTCCGGGATCGAAGTCGCATCCGCAGCGACGACGGGCGTCCCGCAAGCCATCGATTCGAGCGGTCCCAAGCCGAAACCTTCATACAGCGTTGGGAAGATACTCGCCCGCGCCATACGGTAGACACCCGGTTTATCAGCCTCAGCGACGGGACCGATAAACCGGATCACGTCGTCCAGTTCGAGTTTTTTGACCTCAGCGGGCAGGTCCGGGAAGCGCGCGGTTCCCCACTTCGCGGGCGGTTTGCCCGCCATGACGAGGCGGTAGTCATCCCCGACAGCAGCCTTCACGAAAGTCCACGCGGCGATCAGCGCAAGCAGGTTCTTACGCACGTCGAAGCCGCCCAGATAGAGCGCGTAATCATCCGGTAGGGCGTACCTTTCGCGAGTGGCCGGATCGCGTTCTGCACCCATGCGCGGGTGCATTTCCGGGACGCAGGCGAGTGGGATACTCGTCACGAATTCGGGCGCAATACCGCCAATGCGCGCGACAATCTCCTCCTTGCTGAATTCTGAGTCGGTGATGATGTGCGCGACGCCGCGTGAGGCCGCCGTGACGAGGCTGGTATACAACCGCGCGCCGAGGCCGCCCTGATAGGCCGGGATCGCGAGTGGAACGACATCGTGAATGGTCGCGATCAACTTCGCTTTCGGGGAACTGAGCGGCGGTCCCCAGTAGGGGATGTGCGCGATTTCCGCACCCGTCCGGGCGACTGCCGCCGGGTAGCCGCGCTGCTCGAACCAGACTTTGGCAGGGTTGCCACCGAAGGCCAGCCGCACCGGAACAACCTGCACGCCGTCGGGTACGCCTTCGGGCTGCATCGTGGCAGGGACGATGAGCGTCAGCATGAGGGACGGGTCGAGCCTGCGCAGCGCGATCACGAGCTGCCGCGTGTACTGGCCGCTGCCCGTAAAGGGCTGGTCCCAGAACCAGCCGTTCAGCGCAACGTGCATCAGCGCTCATATCCGTGCGGGTGGCTCTTGTGCCATGCCCACGCGCTTTCAAGGATGGTTTCGAGATCGGGATACTGCGGGACCCAGCCTAAATCCTGGTTGACCTGCTCCGCGCTGGCGACCAGCATATCGGCGTCACCGGGACGGCGCGGCGCTTCGGTAGACTTGAAGTTCACACCTGTCACCTTGCGCGCGGTATCGATCACCTCGCGCACGCTGTAGCCGCGTCCGTTGCCGAGGTTGTAGGTCATCGCGCCACGTTCATCCAGCGCGTTCAGGGCGAGGACGTGGGCGTGCGCAAGGTCGAGGATGTGAATGTAGTCGCGCATACAGGTTCCATCTGGCGTATCGTAATCCGTGCCGTAGATCGCAATCGATTCGCGCTGGCCGAGCGGAACTTGCAACGTGAGCGGGATCAGATGCGTTTCCGGCGAATGCGCCTCGCCGCGCACCGGGACACCGTTCTCGATGACCGCGCCGCACGCATTGAAGTAACGCAGAATGCAATACTTCAACCCGGCCTGCGCGTGATACCAGCGGATCATGCCTTCGATCATCAGCTTGGTTTCGCCGTAGACGTTGGCCGGACGGTAGGGGTCGCTCTCCGCGAGGGCGTGGCGCTGGCTGGCATAGACCGCCGCTGTCGAAGAGAAGACCAGCCGCTTCACGTCATGCTCGATCATCGCTTCCAGAAGCGTCTGGCTGTAGGCGACGTTGCTGCGGAAGTAGAGGCCGGGTTTCTGCATACTCTCGCCCGCTTCGATCAGCGCCGCGAAGTGCGCCACCGCATCGAAGTGGTTCATCTGAAAGAGGATGTCGAGCGCAGCGCGGTCCCCGATGTCGCCCTGTACGAAAGCCGCATCGGAGGGGACTGCCTCACGGTGGCCGCGAAACAGGCTATCGTAAACCGTGACCTGATGCCCGGCTTTCAGAAAGGCGGCGGCGGTGGTCGAACCGATATACCCGGCTCCACCGGTAACGAGGATGTGCATCGGAGTTTTCCTATCGAGTCAAGTGTCAGGTCGCAAACCAGGTGAGGATGTTATGCAGGCCGCGCGCATACATCGCTGCTTCGGCCTGTTCGACGGCGGCGGGCGGGACGTTGCGCCAGAGGTAGTCATTCATCAGGCGTTCGGATTGGACGAACTCGCGCATATCGGCTTCGTTCATCTTGATGCGTTGACTGAGGATTTCAAGCGTCTTACTCTCGCCGCCGGGCGCGATCTGCGCGGCTACGAGGTCGCGCCACTGCGCGATAGCCGAGTCCGGGATGAACGGGAGCCAGTTTGTCGGCTGGGCGCTCACGAGTGCGGGATAGTCGGTCTCCCACAGCGTTTCACGGTCGCGCGCATCGAGCCAGCCGAGGATGATATGCAGCATTTGAAAGCTGGTGAAGTTGCCGTCCCATAGCTTCGTGAAGTATGGGAACAGGATGTCGGTACACCACACCTCATCGAGGGCGAGGTGCGCGACGTAACCTGCGAGGAAAGCCGCCTGCGCGTCATCCCTGACGGCGGTGCGGACTACCGTTGGGTGGAGGGTCAGCAACACGTCTATCGCAGGTGTGGCGATGACGGGTTCATATTCGAAAAAGTGCGTATCGGCGCGGCGCAGACCGGAGGAGACACGCGCATCGGGCGCGATGTTGCCGAGCAGAAACGCACCCCATTGAGCGCGCAGCAGGTCCGCAATGCCGCCAAGTGTGGGGTCGGCAAGGACGCGCTGCGCAAACGCGATGTGCATGAAAGGTGTAGGCATGATGCCGCAGATTGTACAGGAGGACGGTCTGGGTTCCAAAGAGAAGGGACGGGACGCGGACGGGTTCGACGCGAAAGGGACGGGAGCGGCGGAGGCATAGATACAGGTTGCGCGGGAATAAATCCCCGCGCTATTACGGTTCAGGTTGACCAACGATAGAGGGATGCGTCGGAGCGGGTGCGGGACGCGCAGCATTCAAGGTGTATGGCAGAATACCGGGTCGCGCACCTCGCGATCTCCCTTACGCCATACAGGTCAATTACCGGGTCGGTCAAGCCCGACCCCTACACAGTGCGGGTACTGGTCTTTTGATGGACCATAAGGAACGTGGAAGCACGACGATAGGCTCTTTGTTACGCGGGGGCACTCCGCGGGTCTCGTCGGTATTGTGGGGTGACTATGATCAGTAGAGACCCCCGCCGACGTGGGATGTTTATTCAATTTGTGCTGTAGAGAACATTATAGACCATGTGTTCAAATCTGTCAAGGCCCAGTTTAGAACCAATATTCTGGTCAGGGCTGCGTGATGGGGAGCGACTTATAAGGTCCAAATACAATCGCGTTGGTGTTCCACATGATCCAGCCCGTGCCGTTGCCGTAGAGGATTTGAAGCCAATCGCCGCGCGTATTGCGCCCAACCGCTGTAACAACCGTGCCGAGTGCCAGCCCGCCTACGATTTCATCCTCCAGCCCCTTGTTGGATGCGAAGACGTTCAATGCACCGACACGCACGCGCGCTGTAACGGCGACATTCGGGATTATATAGGGAAGCGACGCGGGAATCTGGTTGATTTGCGGGTAATTGGTGCAGGTGAAGCGTACAGGTGGCAGCAGCGGCGAAGTTCGATTGCCGACGCTATCCAGTTCGTAGGCCGTAACCGCGATCTCTGTGCCTTCTGGGACGAACGGGAAGCGAATAATACCGCGTGCGAAGGTGGCCGGGGTCGTATTCGGACCGAGGCGCGTAAAGATGGTCTTCTCGTTTGCGATCGAGTCTCCGAAAACGCCATCGCCGTTCAGGTCGATAGCAAAGGCCGCGAGGTACGGCGGTCCACCAACCGACCCGCCATCGTACTTGACGAACGCTGTCACGGATTCACAATTGCGGCGTCCGAGGATGAGCATATTCACGTTCGCACGCGCGGGCGAATGCGTGCCGAGGACCGCCAGCGCAACCAAAAGAGCCGCCATTACCTTGATCAGTGGAGTACGCATCGCGGGATGAATCCTTTCGTGAATCGAAACAGCAAAATGGCGTCTCAGTATTCAGAGCCGCCCATAGTGTAGCATCAAATTCATACCGCGCGTGGTGAATATCAGCTTTCCGAGAGGAAACCGGAGTGAAGTTGGCGATCCACCCAGCGCCCGATACGCGGCAAACGGTAATCCGCGCCTTGATTAGTTTGCAGCGCGGCAATGATCGAATAGACGATCATGCTAACCGGGAGCGCGAAACTGAGCAGGACCAGCAGGACGAACAGCGGCACGAGGACGATCAACAGCAAGACCCCAACGACGGTAAGGACCAGCACAATCGAGGTCAGCACGAAGGCAATGGAGCCGAGAACGAGCAGCGCCGCCCAGCCGACCGTACCCAACACTTGCAACGTGAAGGCTTGCAACGCCTGGAACGCGACGTACTCCGATTTTTGCCGCCAGTGCAGGTAGATACCCAACGGGATAAACAGCGTCAGGAGCGACAGGAAGCCGAAGCTGCTCAACCCGGCGAACAGCGTCAGGATCGCACTCGCGTGGGCGATGGTCGCCCATTGGCGTTCGGCGGGCGTGGTCGCGATGCGGCGTGATTTGCGCGGTCCGGGCGCGGTGAAGACCCAATCGCGCTTGGCCTTTTCAGTTGGAGTCGAGAGCCGTTCACGCGCGAAATCCTCAGTACGCGGGCTGCCCTCCCAGGCGGGAGGCAAGTCGTCGTCGTTGAGGATGTCTTCAAGGCTCGGCATGGCGCGCCCGTCGCTTGTATACTTCCGCTCGTAATCGCGGATCATCTTCTGCACTTCGGCATCCGAGGGTTCGCTCCCATCGGCTTGCGGCGTCATATCATCCATGTGAGTCGCTCCTGAGCAGCACGCTTGCGCATGTTTATTATCGTGCAAGTGAGTACGTAGACTGCATGGGCGAGTTGCGGCATACTTGCACGCCATGAAGAAGAAACAGCTCGGCCTCATCTTTGCGGCGCTCGGCGCGCTCGGTATTATCGCGATTTTGCTGTACGACCTGCTGCGCCGCAAGCCGATCACGCCTTTGCAACTGACCGCGTTCGGCGCGTGCGCGTTACTGATGGTGATGGGTGTGGCGCTGCTTCCGTTGCGGGACCAGCCCGCGTGAGCAGGTGGTTCATTCGCGGGCTACTCGGCGGCACGCTGGCGCTACTCGTCCTGCATTTCGCCGTGTACGTGGTGTTCGCGGTCAACCTGGCCGGATTCCCATTCGATTACGATCAGGGAGAAGGTTTCGAGCTGAACGACACGGTGCTGCTCAGTCGCTTTCAGACGCCATACCGTGACAACGCGATTTTTCCGTATTATGCGAGCAATTATCCACCGCTGTATCATGTCTTGCTCGTGCCGTTCGTGTGGTTGTTCGGTCCTGCGTACTGGTATGGGCGGCTGTTCGGCTTCGCGGCTACGCTGCTGACTGCCGCGGCGATTAGCTACGCGGTTCAGCGCGCGACGAAGCACCGCGCCGCTGCCTTGATAGCAGGGCTGGCCTATCTTGCCTCGAATTATGTGTACCACATCGGACCGCTGTTCCGGCAGCATATCACGATGGTCATGTTCGAGACACTTGCGATTGTGCTGCTTGCCGTCTCCGAGGAGCAGATTGGGACGCGCCGCCGTCGGACATTGGTTATCGCGCTCGTGATGCTGCTCGCCGCGGGATTTACCAAGCAGCTCGCGATTGCGACGGTCGGCGGGTTCTTCCTGTATATGTTCATACGGACGCCGCGCCGCGCCTTGGTCTATGGGAGTGGGTTCGCAGTAATTGCGGGCGCGCTGTTTTTGCTGCTGAACGTGACGACGGGCGGCCAATGGTGGACCAATATCATTACCGCGAACGTGAACGGTTACCTGCCGGGGCAGTTCTATGGGCTGCTCGCGCAATTCCTTTCGCTGCACGGGGCGCTGTTGATCCTCGCGGCGGTGTATCTGCTTTATGAACTGTACCTGTCGCGACTTTCGGTGTATAGCGTGTGGTTCGTCGCGTCGGCGGGGAGTGCTGCGCTTGCGGGCAAATGGGGCGCGGGTGATAGCTACTTTGCAACGATGATCGCGGCGATGTGTGTGTTGGCCGGGTTGTTCGCGGGGCGCGCGTTGAAGGGGTCGTGGCCGCTCACGCCAAACTATATTTACAATGCGCTTGTGCGGTTGCGCGTATCGAGCCGGCAAATCGGGGTGGCGGCGCTGGTGCTGTTTTTGCTGTATGGGCTGGCGGTGGTGAAGCTGCCGCTGGATGTCCCCGGTTTCCGCGAGGTGGCGCGGGCGCTCAACATCACCTCGAATACGGCATTCGCGAACTTCTACGACTCCGCGAAGTGGACGGTCGGCTATGCGAAGCTGGGTCAAATCCCGACCACGCAGGATGTCGCCGCCGGGTGGCGCATCGTGGATTATGCGAAGGCTGACCCCACCAAACCGATCCTCAGCGAAGAGGCGGCGTTCAGCTTCCTGAGTGGGAAGCCGATTGTCACGAATCCGACGCAGTTGTTGAATTTGTACAACAACAACGCGCTCGATCCGTCAGCATTGATTGAGCAGATCAACGCGAAGGCATTCAGCGCCGTGATCTTCCGTGCGCGGTTTTATCCGCAGCCAGTGCTGCTCGCAATCGAGGCGAATTATGCGCTCGCGGAGAAGATCGGGATGAACGATTACACGTATGAGGTGCTGCTACCGAAGCCGTGATACGTGGTATGAAGCCGCGCACTACAGCGCCTGATTGTTATCCCAGGTGATGATGCCCTGCGCCTGTGCATCATCGCGTGAAATGCGGTTGGCCGATCCGAGGCTATTCGCGATGCCTGCCATCAGAATTGGGTCGAAGAGCGTTTCGGCTGCGGAGAGGTCAACTGAATCGAGTGAATCCAGAATGCGCGGATCGAAGTTGATAATGGGGTCCATCTGCGGCATCACGACAGGATCAACTGCCGGAAGCAATTCGGACTCGACATTGCGGCGTCGTCCGCGCGGTTGGGTGAGCGGGTCGGGCGCAACAGGTGCGGCTTGCGGCAGCGGTGCGGCGGGAGCCAATCCGACCGCCAGCGTTTGTATCTGGTAGGCTGCCGTACCGATCACCGCCGTCATTTCATCGACAATTGTGCGCCCAAGGCGGGCAACGTTGCCGAGCGCGCGGTTGCCCGTCGTCCCATCGAAGGCGAGACTCAGGAAGTGATGCGCGCCTACGGCGAGACCGTACACATCATATTTATCACCGTCGTAATACTTCAAGACGCGCGGACGCTCGCCCAAAATCGGGGCAAGCTGCGCCGTTGCTGCGAAGGTCGGAGCAAGCGCGGCAGCCAGCAAATCGCGGTCGAAGTAGCCCGCCATCCCGCCATAGATGAGAATCCTACCGTTGCGATCCGCGAGAATGTAGCACATCGCCTGCGACTCGCGCATCATTTTGTCGCAGAGTGGGCGCAGTTTATCGCTATCGACCAGCGGTACGGGACCCATCAGGTCAGGCGACACGGATTCAGGAGGTACGGCTTCGGGTCCGTCGAGCGCGACCCGGATCGCCCGGATGAACAGCTCTGGCATGAGTGGACGGCGCAGATATTGAAACGGCGCGGAGGCAAGGTCCTGGCTGGTCGGTTCATCGTCCGTTTCGGAACCGAGGACGATTACGGGCATCGCCGCGACCGCTTTCTTGGCTTGCAAGGCAAGCTGTGGACCGCTCAACGACCCATTCAGCGCCTGCGCGGTGATGAGCAGGTCGGGGGCGCGTAGTTGCAATTCGTCCCACGCATCGTCGCCCGTCGGCGTCTCGATCAAGCGTGGGCGGCGATTGAGCAGCGCGAGGGAAGCGCGCACCAACAGCCCGATCCCCTGATTTTCTTCGACAATGATGATGCGCGGACTGGGTATCGCCATGATGATCCTAACGGCTCAATTTGAGTTGCGAAACGGTCCCGCCGATGAACCAGAGCAGCTTGAGGTCCATCAACTCGCGATAGTGAAGCATCGCGTCGGCGGAATTGCGGCGTGGTGCGCGGTGCGCGACGGGCAGCGGCTCATGGTGCAGCAAGGCAGAAGGGCGCGCGACGGGGCTTTCATCCTGCACTGAGGCTTGCACTGCGGGCAACTGCACGACTTCGGTTTGCGCGCGCTGCATGACAGCACGCAAGACCTGCGCCGAGTGCGCTACCCCATCCGGCTGCGCGGTAAGGTGTTCCCGGATGACGGCATCGAGATGCGTGTGGGTATCGAGTCTTTCAGGCGTAGCCATGAGCTAATCCGCTCTCCCATTCCATCGTTCCAAGCTGTCGGCGCAGCGCTTCACGGGCGTAATGCAGACGGCTTTTCACCGTGCCGATGGGCAGTTCAAGCACTTCCGCGATTTGCTGAAGGTCCATCCCTTCGAGGTAGTGTAGCACAACGACGACATGCTGATTCACGCTCAACGACTCAATTGCATCACGAATGCGGCCCGACTCTTCATTCGCCTCAGCGACTTTATCTGGGGCGTGCAAGACCGGGCTGATCAGATGATCGACCATGTTCTCGATGCTCGTCCAGCGATTGCGGGTGCGTGTCGTCCATGAGTAGGCGAGGTTCACCGTCACGCGGTATAGCCAGGGCGCGAGCGGCAGCGCGGTGTCGATCCGGTTCGCATACTGGTAGACCTTGAGCATCGTATCTTGCAGAATATCGTCGGCAGCCGCGACATCGTGGGTGATTGCCAGGGCGGTTCGGTGGACCTGCGTTTTGTAGCGCTCGAAAAGAATTTCAAGCGCAGATAAATCCTCGTGGCAAAGACGAAGTATCAAGTCGCTGTCGGTGGGACCGGGTTCGCTCATGCGCAAGACCCCATTAAAAATTAGTTAAAGATGCGTTGATTATAACGTTGGAATGCGGTCTCGCATAGGAGCGCAGCGCTATTTTGCCGAGGCAAAGTCGCCCGGCCATAAATCGACCGGGCTATTACAACCGATGAGCCGGGCAAAAGGCTGTGGTAGCGCAATGGCTTTAGCGCCACTACTTCGGACGCGCAATGGCAATTTGCTGAATGACCGTCCCAGCGTCGTGGACCGTGACCAGACAGTAGCCGCCCGGCTCTTCGGGCGCGGGCTGTGGTTCCTCAAGCGTGGGGTAACTTTGCAACTGCCCAAAAGTCGAGGGCGCGCTGCTATAGAGGACGCCGTTGCGCATCGCCTGAAATGCGCGGTGAATATGCCCGAAGAACACGCCACGCAACCGCTCGCGCGCGGGGGCGATGGTTTTCTCGAATTCGCTATGGTTTTCCAGAAACATCGCGCCGCCGTTATCCGTGAAAATGTGTTCATCCAGCCAGTGTACGCCGAGTAGTAACGGTTGGTGGTGCATCAGAATGACCAGCGGCGGACCATTCGGCGTGCAGAATGTACTCAGCCGCGCAAGCTGCTCTGGCGTGAGTTCGCCACCCGGTGCAATCGGTCCGGTCGTGTCCAGCGTCACGAACTGTACGCCACCCGCCATGAAATCGATCTCGTATTTCGCTGCCGGGTTGGTAATGCCGAGCATCGTTTGCAGGCGCTGGCGGTTGTCGTGATTGCCGACGAGGTAGCGCACCGGGAATTTCAGCTTCGATAGCAGTTTATAAGCGAGCTGGTAGGCTTCGTCGCTGCCATCCTCCACCACATCGCCTGTATGCGCGATGAAATCGACGGTATAGGGCAGCGCGTTGATTGTGTCAATCAGCGCTTGCAGGTTCGCGTAGGGCGCGTGTCCATAGCTCGTGAAGGCGGGGTCGGGCGCGATGTGCGTATCGGTGATGTGAATGAAGCGAGCCAGAGCCATCGAAGCAATCTCCTGATGATGTTTGCGGCTGGATGCACACGATCTATACCAAAGGTACTATCAAAGGCATCACACATGTAGCGGTCCATCTAACAGATTGTTACAGATTCGACCGACTTGTGAAAAATGTATAGGGGTGGGTACGCTCAAAGATGGCAGACTTGTTTCAGAAGCGTAACAGAAGTGGGAAAATAGTCACAATCTCATCCCGGTAGGCTTGACTTTCCGGGGGAATAACTTAAACTGTTGCATGTCGTCGGTTTCATATCAGGAGCAATTAACATGCTGTACATCCCCCGTGAAGAAGGCCAAGGCCTCGTCGAATACGCCCTCATCCTCGTCCTCGTCGCTATTGTCGTCATCGTGATCCTGTCCCTGTTGGGTCCGATCATCGGCAACGTCTTCTCGAACATCGTCAAGAACATCTAGTTTCCCCTGTTCGACGTGAAAAGGCGCTCCGTAGAGCGCCTTTTTTCTTGCCTTAATTCTTTACATTTCTCATGAACTCGCGAATTTATAACAAAATCATTACAACTCATAGGAAGAAATTCCCACACTTCTTCTCAAAACGTGTTAATTTTTGGTGGTGTCGTTATGTCTCATGGACAAGCGAAAAGGGATTGACGTAGATTGTAAAATGGAGGGATGAACAATCGAGAATTCAAACTGAGCGACGCAGACCAACAGGCTATCCAACAGCGTGAAGGTGAGACGACGGACGTGC
>Ga0123338_10003470_pt1 | contig 14148 bp, 14 predicted proteins | sample grotaG_FD_89793 | JGI IMG/M metagenome (GOLD analysis project Ga0123338, IMG submission 89793) | Glacier valley bacterial and archeal communities from Borup Fiord, Nunavut, Canada, to study Microbial Dark Matter (Phase II) -... | ecosystem: Environmental > Aquatic > Freshwater > Ice > Glacier ... | reverse complement strand
CGCCATCGCCGAGCACAACGAGCTGCGCGTCGATGGCGTCCAATTCGGCCAACAACGGCAATACGAGATCGACCCCTTTCTGCTCCACGAGCCGGGTAACCATCACCAGCAGCGGACCCGCATTGGTACGCAACCCGAATTCTGCTTGTAGCACTGCTCTGCCCTCCGCCTTCCCCGAGAGGTCATCCGGATCGAAGGTGTGGCTCAGATGCGGATCGATCGCCGGGTTCCAGGCCACGTCGTCGATACCGTTGAGAATCCCGTGGAGCGCGGTGCCCCGCGCTCTCAGCAGCCCGTCGAGACCGAAGCCGCCCTCCGGGGTGGTGATCTCCTTGGCGTATGTCGGACTCACGGCAATGATCGCGTCTGCCAACCGAACACCGCCGGCGAGCGGGTTGACATCGCCGTGCTGCACGAAGGCCTCTCGGAAATGGGGCATCGCGAACACCCAGCCGGCATCACAGCGACCCTGATAGCCGAGCGTGTGCACCGTCAATACCGTCGCCGGCCGCGGATAGACGAATGCCAACGCTGCTGCGGTGTGCCAGTCGTTGAGGTGCAGGACATCCGGATGCGTGACATCGCAGAGGGCGGCGATCGCCGCCGAGAATCGCATGAATCGCTCGTCGTTGTCGTGCCAGCCGGTTCCGTCCGGCTGGAGGTACGGATGACTGCGTTCGATCCCTGGCACGTGGACGAGTGTGATGGCGCCGACGCCGTCGAGAACGCCTCGTCTGGCGACGGCCGGTGATGCCCACTCCGGCACGTCGAGTTCGACCACCCGTTCGTCTGCCAGCGCTGCGCCGCTGTAATCGGGTAGCACCACCTCGACGTCCACGTTTTGGTCCCTGAGCGCATGGACGAGGCCTGCTGCCGCAGCCGCGAGACCGCCGACTCTGGCGATCGGCGCGAGCTCTGCGGTAGCGAAGAGAACCTTCAACGGTGCAATCATCGCCGTGATAGTACGCCAGCGACCGCAAGAAAAAAACGTGCCGACCACCCGGGCAGCCGTCGCCGACGGACTGTCGGGAGCCGTCAATCGAAGAGCGTCTGGCCTCTGTCTGACGGCCGTGAAGCCGGCGACGTCGAGGTCACAGTCGAGATTGGAACACGAACCGCTGCGAGCAATTCCACCCCGTTGTTGGAGACCTTGTTGACGGCCGTCGACACGGGATGCACCGTCAACAGGCCGTTCGCGGCCGGCACGAGGAGCGACGAGAGGTTTTCGATGTCGGTGTTGAGCGGATCGAGCCACGTCTCCCAGAGTGACGCCGGGAGAATCACGGGCATACGGTCGTGAACTGCAGACATCGTCTCGTTGGCCGAGGTCGTGATCACTGTCGCCGAATGCAGCCACGGGGCGTCTGCGCCCATGGTCTTGTCCCGCCACGGAGACCACAATCCGGCAACAGCGAGAAGCTCGCCGTCGAGTCGATGGATGAACATCGGCTGCTTCACCGGCTTGCCCGTGGATGACAGCGCAATATCGGCGCCGGTTCGGGTCTGCCATTCATAGAAGCCGTCCATCGGAATGATGCAACGCTTGCTCCGCAGCAGCGGTTTGAACGCACCTTTTTCGGCCAGTGTCTCCGATCGCGCATTGATCATCTTCGAGCCGATCTTGGCGTCCTTTGCCCACGACGGGACGAGCCCCCATCGGAACACCTCGACCCGACGAGAACCGCCAGCACCGATGACCACGGCGTAGATGTCGTTCGTCGGCGCAACGTTGAAGTTCTGCTCGAGGACTGTCTCCGGTGCATCTGCGCCGAAGTAGGCACCGATCTGTTCCGGCGTGCTCGAGGAGACGAAGCGTCCGCACATGAGATCGACCCTAGCGTTTGCGGTGCAACCCGATCGGGTACGTCACCGGCATGACCAACATCCTGATCGCCGTCGACGAGTCCGAAGAGGCTGTCTTCGCAGTCGAATCCGCGCACAAGTTGTTCGGCGACGACGCACACTATTTCGTCGTCAACGTGAGCGCTGGCCTGTCGTCCGCCCCGTTTTCCGATGGATACGTGTATCCGATCGTGCCGCCGTACACCGGCACGGGAATGATGGGGGTGCAGCCGATACCCGCGCCGGGATCGCTGTCCAAATCATCCGCAACAGCGACCGAGAACAATGTGCAGGTCGCCAAACGGGAAGCGGACGACATCGCCGCTGGGGTCGCAGGAAAGGCATCGCTGGCGACAGCGGAAACCATTGGCGAGGTGGGCGATCCTGCCGACTCGATCATCGAGGCGGCGCGCTTGCACGGGATCGACGTGATCGTCGTCGGATCACACGAACGCAGCTGGTTCAGTCGGCTGGTCTCGGGATCGGTCAGCAACCAGGTTGTCAAGCAGTCGACGATCCCGGTGCTCGTCATCAAATAGCACCCCAACGCATCGAGCAGCATCGAGGCGTCAGTTGCCTGTGCTCAGACCGTGGAGTAGCTCTGCCGGTGTATCAGATCGAGACGATCGAGTGTGCTCCGCACCTCGTCGATCGGCACATCGAGGATGAGTGCGAGCGCTCGGCGATCGTCGCCACGGACGGTCAGCATCCTGACGTTGTAGTCCTGTCGCTCGGCTTCCACCATGCGGAAGAACCGTGGAAGCTTGTCGGCCGGCCCGATCGTCAGCGCGCCGAGCTTGCTGACGTCGATGACGATCGCCGAACCGTCGATCTCGACCGCACGGTCGTCGGTGACGGGTTCGAGTGGGAGCAACTGATCGATGGGGACGAGATAGAAGCGAGCGAGTCGCTCCAGACGAGGAACAGAAATCGCCCGTTCGCCGCGCTCGTAAGCACCAAGCACCAAGCACCGGTTGTATTCGGAAACGGTCGCACTGTCGTCGTCATCATCCCCCGTGCTGCCTCATCATCTTAGCGCAGTGCGTGGCGGAGCCTCACGATTCGATCGAAACACCACTACTGGGTGCGAGGATGTCGCTGAGGAACGTTTAGATCGCCACGCTCGAATCGAGACCTTGATACGGGGTACTTGAACCCCCACCGGGAACAGGAGGGTGCCCCATCCAGGCGTGAGGTGCTCCGGCCACTTTGATGAATTCGACTGCGGTTCCATCGCTGCACGAGTGCCAGAGGCTCAGCGACAGGTCGGCATTTGCGGCGTCAGTCGTGTCGACCGGTGAGGTGCCGCACCCGTCTGCAGTGGCGATCGTATGCACGCCATCGAGTAGAGGATTGAAGGCGACTCCCGAAACGCCAATCTGCCCGACGCGGCCTCCGATCGGGATGTTCTGGTCTGCGGTGCCGTGGATGTGAAGCAGCGAGACAGGCTGCGCCGGCGTGCACGGGGCGAATTCGAGCGACGTCCACTGAAAACCGATCCCTGCGAAGACGTTCGAGATCTGACACGCCAGCCGGTAGGCGAGAATTCCCCCATTCGAGTGGCCGGCAGCGAAGAGGCAATGCGGATCGATGCGATAGGCCTGCTGCAGGCTGACCACGAGTTGGGCGATGAAGGCGACGTCGTCGATGTCGGTCCTCGACGCCACTCCGCAGCAGGAACCCCCCTTCCATATACGGTTCACTGCCCCGTTCGGCCCGGTGCCGACGCCGTCCGGGTAGACGACGAGGAAGTTGTTCGCTTCGGCGATGCCGTCGAATCGGCTCGTCCACTCGAACTGTTTTTCGTTCCCAAGGGCTCCATGCAGGGCGACGAGGAGCGGCAACGTCGCCGTGATCGCTCCGGACGGCACGTAGAGGTGGTACGCGCGCACCCGACCGTCCGCAGTCTGTATCGAGGCATCGACGACAGCAGATTTCGGCGGCACGGCGGATCGCACAGCGGGTTGCACAGCGGTCATTGCTGTTGACGGCTCTGACCTCCCAGCGCTGTCGGACGTCGACACAGCCACCGACGTCGACACAGCAGCAGACGTCGACACAGCCGCAGAGGGAGCGGACGTTGCCGGCGTTGCGGTGAGCGCACGTTGGCGCTGCAACTGCTGGCGACGATGCCGAGCACGATCAACAACGACGACGACGTGACGACAGCGCGCAGGCTCATCATCCGATCGTCGCAGGCGAGTGTGAGCAATCCGTAAAGGGTTGTCCTGTGCGTTGCGAGACGGAGGCACCGCCAAGCATCGGCTACCATGCGACGTCGAGGTGCCGGCGACAGCCTCCGGCAAGGAAGAAAGTCGGCGATGGGATTGTTCAAGCGGCGAGATCACCAGACTCCGAACGAACAACAGCCTCCTCAGCCAGCTACACCGCCGCCGCCGGCACCGACCGGCGCGCAGGGTATGGATCTCGAAGCACTCATGCGCCAGGCGCAACAACTCTCGACCACTTTCCGCCGGCAAGGGGCCACGGATGCAGGAGTTCGTGATCTCACCGAGTTCGCACGTCAGGCTCAAGCCCAAGCGCAAGCGCAGATGGCGGCCGCCCAACAGGCGCAGACCAGCGGCGGAGGCATCGGAGCGGTGATGACGGCGCTCGGCATGCAGTACAGCAGCGACTATGTGAAACGCGTCGAATGTCCCTCGTGCGGTGGGCCGAAACGGTTGCCGTCGCCATCGGCATATATCTATTGCGACTATTGCGGAGCGCTCGCTGACTACGACTTCCGTCGGGCCTGTGAGGATTCGAACTCGGCGCTGCCCGGACCGCAGTACATGCAACTCGTCAATGGGTCCCAACCGGAACTCAACGCGGCGAAGGCCGCTGGCGACGTCGACCATTACCGTGCCGTGCAGCAGCGGATCTTCGATGCCTACGTGACCTACTGCCCGAAGGCCTGCAGCCACCGGATCGGTGATCCGGCCTACCGGACCCAACTGGTGCGCTACATGGCAGAGTCGTCGGTCGTCAACGATTTCGACCCGGAGTACGCAGCGCTGATGAACGAGATGCGGTCCGCCGTCGGGGCGATGCAGTGGACGGGTGGTCTGATGGCGAGGCGGACCGGCGGTGCATCGTTCCGCGCCCTCGTCGACATCTGCGAGCGGCAGCTGGTACGGACCGGACAGATCGCCGCCGCAACCCGCGTCACTGAACTCGATCCCGATCAGACGGCACCGGTCGTTCGGAACCGGATGTATCATTCGCTCTTCGCCCAAGGCTGGCTTCCGATGCTGGATTCGGACGACGCCGCCTGGCTCATTTCCGAGTTCGAACTGGCAGGCGAGTACACGAAAATCGAGCCCCCTGCAAACGGTGAAACCCGCAACTGCGGTGGGTGCGGCGGCAACCTCGTCGCGCTGCCAGGTGCGACAGCTGTGGTCTGCGATCATTGCGGACGCTCGATCGACGTTGCTGGTGCACAATGCCCCTGCGGTGGATGCGGGGCACAATTGTCGTTCCCGCGCGGCATCAATCGCCTCCCGTGTCCGTACTGCCAGACCGGGACAGAGCGCATCGGCTGGACGTAACGGAGCGGTCGCGGTCGCGCAATGACCGATGACGTCGTGATCAGTCATCGGTGACGCGTCATCGATCAGGTTCGTGTCATCCACCGAACCGTCGTCACGTCAACGATCGCCACCGGTCGTAACTTCAGCGTCGGCGGCGAGCATCCACACGGCGGGTCAATTCGACACGGACTCCCTGCACCTCTGGGAGACGAAGCGTCGTTGCCGTGCCATCGTCGTGCTGACCGATGAACAGATCGTGGAACTCCACCGCCAGTACGGCCAACTGAGTGGTGTTGGTCGGGAGACCGATCTGCTCGAGCATCTCGACGTGATCCCTCAGGAACGAGCCGGCCGCTGTCACGGCGTGGTGCCGCGTCTCGTCGCCCGTTGCCGGATACTGGAACCGCCAGCGCTGCGTCTGAGCGGCAATCAGTCCTTTGTCAGGTTCGTCGATCTTCAACCCAGCGGCCGGAAAGATCCTGCAGTCGTACGTCCGGCACGTCATCGGCCGATGCTCGTAGATCGAGCACTCGAAATCGATGAGCATCGGGCAATGGCCACGATCGTTGTAAGGCATCAGTACGTGTCCCTCGGGAAGCCGCGGTGCCGGGAAGAGCAGCGCCTTGGGAATGTGCGCCAGCGTGTCCGTCTCATCGGGTGTGATGTGGATGAACTGCGATGACGTGCAGCACGCCGTGCAGGTTCCGCACGGAACGTCAGAGCCGTGATCGCCATCGATCGATTCGCGCATCTGCGTGACCCACATGCCGAACGCTCCCGCTTCGAGGTCGCCTCCCCCACCGACGTCGCCATGCGTCACGCCCCTGTCCACCGAGGTCACGCTACCCTCGCAGCAGACGGCACGACCTGATCGTCGTCAGGGACCCCGAAGAGCGGCATTCCCGTTTCGCCAACGCGCCCGTTCCCGGCAGTCAGCGCTCGTTTGCCCGATCCGCTCGTCACCTTTGCGATCGTCGAAACCAACACCTGCGGTTGGGCGACCGTCCCCCTGAACGCCGCAGCCGTCCACTGATTCTGCTCAGCGGCGGTCAGCGGGCGAGCAGCTTGACGGGCATGCGCGGGCGGCTCATACTTCCAGCGTGAAACTCGGCCCAGGTTTGTCCTTCAGTTGGAAACGGGCGCTCGGCGTCACGAGTGCAAAGCGCCGCATCGCCAAAAGAACCGGCATCCCGACAACGCGCGCCGGCCGGCGCTCGAAGTTCGGCCGGATCTTCGGCATCAAGTAGCGACAGCTCGGAGGCGGCTCCTCCATGCACGGATTGCAGGAAGTCGATCCAAGGCAGGCGATCAGGGCGTCGTGCGTGCGTTGCCCATTCGCACGATGCTGAAGTCCCAGGCGTCGCTGACGGCGAGGTCGTGAAGTGGCCAGAGCGAAGGCACCACCCGCAGTTCGATACCAGCCACGACGTGGGCGTCGAGTAGATCGCCGACCGCTTGCATGTCGGTCGGTTCGACCATCGACGTCGTGATCCACTGCCCGTTGGCGTCGATCCGGCGCTCGAACGCGCTTGAGTCGAATGCGTACCGGTACAACGTCGTCGTACGCAACGTCTCCAGCCAGTCGAGTTCGATCGCGTGGATCCGATCAGCGGCGGAACAGAAGGCCGCTCGAAACACACCGCGCTCGGCGTCGGTGCGCGGCCACGCTGTCACCCGTGGGCAGTCTTTGGGAAACCAGTACAGCGGAGCGTGCTGTTCGTCGATGGCCCACACGGCCGGAGAATGCGTCGGGTTCGTACGTGGCACATGGGGAACGAACTGCTGGATCGTCGGATCCTCGCTGAAATGGAACAGGGTCGAGGGGCGCAACAGCACTCGATCAGACATGCGACGCGCAGCTTAAGGCTCGCATCGGGCGGAGCGCATCAAGTCCGTCGCCGGTCTGCTCGAGCGGCTCGAATGCCCACCAGTCTTCGAAGGTCTACATCTTCTCCCCGAGCAACGCCCTGTCGGACTCGCCGGCGTCCCGGACCCGCTCGCCGGCCGTTTACTGGGCGGCAGTATGGCGCCGGGCGAACTCGATCAGGCCAGGCCGGTCGGGAAGGTCCTGCGGCCGCCGGACCGAACGGACGTCCACATGCCTGTCAGCGGCGGATACGCCGGACTGCGGCACGAAGGAGTCCAAGTCTCATTGCGGCGAAGATGACCCGGCTTGGCCGCAGTTGTCCCCACGGTTCGTAGATCGGACGCTCGCTGGGGCGCAGACGTCAAGAATGCGGAGGTGGCGCCTGCAGCGAGATGCATACCAACCGCTTCGCTCGCCTGCTCCCGCGAGTTTCCCGCGCCGGTCGTCGACATGGGTGCCGGTCGCTGCCCGCGCTGGCTTCGTGCCGACGTTGTCGCGTGGCGACGGCGCGGCGGCCGTCACGGGTATATCGACGGCCCATATGGACCCCGAAGACGCAGCAACCGATACCGCCGCCCCGGGGACTAGTCAGCGATCGGCCTACAGCGGTGGCCACAGCAGCCGGCTGAGTTCGTTCAGCGACGACCGCACCTCGACCCACGACTTCGGCAGGTTGGCTACCACCGAGGCGATCGCCTCGCGTTCTTTGACGAGACGATCAAGCTCCTTCAGCACCCGCTCGACCTCGGACTTCGACAGCGGTGCCATCGCCGCCGACCGTCGCACGTTCTCCACGTCGCCAGAAGTCATCATCGAGCTAGTATCGAACGTTTGTTCGTATACGTCAAGGCCTTTGTCCTCCAGAAAACCCAAGCGAGCCTAGGGGGTGTCCTCCAATGTCGGCCCGCATCACACGGTGCTGCTGAGCTGGCGCTTTTCAACTTCGGCTGTCGGCTGGTGTCGGCTGATGTCGCCTGATGCGCGCAGATTTCTGCATCGCGCAGAACAAATGCAGATTGGATGCCGCCCAATCGACCTTCAGCCGGTCGGCCATCGCCGTACGACGCCGATGAATATCGACGCGATAGGTGCCCTTGGCGGAATACCCGAGAACACAGCGGGCCCGGCCGGCAGGAAGCGGCGCAGAACCGGCGGTATCGGACGGGACAGCCGGCTCGCTTCGCCGTTGCCGGATACCTGATTGGGTTGGACTCCAAACGGATTCTCACCGAGCGTTCAGAACGAAGGCCGGACCTATCGTTTACTTTGAACTGAACTCAGCGGGCGCTGACAACCGGCAGGCGGGCACGTGATCTCATTCTTCCAAGCGATTGTCATCGGCGTGATCCAAGGCGTCACCGAGCTGTTCCCGATCTCCAGTCTCGGCCATTCCGTGTTGCTCCCGAAGCTGTTCGGCTGGGGCAATGTCGTCGCTGCGCAGTCGGCGAGCGAGTCGTACTATCTCGCCTTCCTCGTCGCGTTGCATGTGGCGACGGCACTGGCGTTGTTGGTGCATTTTCGTTCGACGTGGATCCGCATCGTCGGTGGATTCTTCACCTCGATCCGCAAACGACGTATCGAGACACCCGATGAGCGCCTCGCTTGGCTGATCATCGTCGCCACATTGCCGATCGGGATTCTCGGCCTGGTGTTCGAACACTTGTTGCGTACCGTCTTCGCCAAGCCAGCCGCCGCGTCGATCTTCCTCATCGTCAACGGAGGACTGCTGTTCCTCGGCGAACGACTGCGCCGCAAGGCGATGACGCAAGCAGCGGAACCAGAGCGGTACAGCGCTGCTGCGAGCGAGGCCGTGTTGTCGACGCTCAGTTTCCGTGAGGCTGGACTGATCGGCCTGTCGCAGTCGCTGGCTCTGTTCGCCGGTATCAGCTGGTCCGGGGTTTCGATGATCGGAGGGCTGCTGCGAGGTCTCGATCATGAAGACGCTGGCCCTCACTTTCTTGAGCGAGCCTCGTGAAATGCCGGTCCTTGCGTCGATTCTCAACCCGAACGACATCATCGCCAGCGGTGGAGTTTTCCTCGTGGCGGCGATCATCTTTGCCGAGTCGTGCCTGATCTTCTTCCTGCCCGGTGATTCGCTGCTGTTCATCGCCGGGTTCTTGGCGACCAAGCCCGCCGGGCTTCCTCACGTCAACCAGCCGTTGCTGCTGATCATCCCGTTGTTCTTCCTGGCTGCGGCTCTTGGAGACCAGGTCGGTTACGTCGTCGGCAGACGTATCGGCACTCGATTGTTCACCAGGCCGAACTCGCGACTGTTCAACCCGAAGAATCTCGCCAAGGCGCAAGCCTTCTTCGCCCGTCACGGCTCGAAGACAATTGTCATGGCCCGTTTCGTTCCCGTGGTGCGGACGTTCACGCCGATGGTCGCCGGTGTCAGCGAGATGCCCTATCGCCGCTTCGTTACGTTCAATCTCATGGGCGGCGCCGCTTGGACAACCGGACTCACGGTGCTGGGATATTTTCTCGGCAAGCAGAGCATCATTCGAAATCATGTCGAGCTCGCCACAATCGGCATCGTCGTGTTTTCACTACTGCCGATCGGCGTCGAGTATCTGCGACACTGCCGATCAGGCGCCGGCGAATCGCTCGTGTCATGACGGCGACGGTTCTCATCGCTGATGATGATCGGGCGATCCGCGACTCACTGAGTCTCGCTCTGCGGCTGGAAGGGTATTCGGTGCTGCTCGTCGACGACGGCGACACAGCGTTGCATTCGCTGCAGGCCAGTCACGTCGACGTGGTGGTCATCGATATCTCGATATCTCGATGCCTCGACGGATTGTCGGCGTGTCGCGCTATGCGAGCTCGCAATGACCGTACACCGGTGCTCGTGTTGACGGCACGCACCCGGCCGAGTGACCAGTCGGCGAGCGTGGCCGCAGGCGCAGACGACTTCCTCACCAAACCGTTCGACTTCGCCGAGCTCGCGGTGCGCCTGAAACGACCGATCGCAGAAGGCAGGAACTCATGAGACAGGCCCAGGCCCAGGTCAAGGACGATGGATCGATCCGTCGCGATGTCAGGCCACGTGCTTGTCGTCGACGACAATAAGGCCGTTCGCGACTCCCTCCTGCGGGCGCTTCGTTTCGGGGGCTACTTTGTCACGCTGGCGGCGTCCGGGGGGCGAAGCGCTCGACTGTTTTTCCAGGATGCGGTGGATGTACGTTCTCGACATCGGCATGCCGGGTCTGGCCGGGCTTGTCACCTGCCGCCGCCGTCTGCAATTGCGCCTGCGTCGGCTCCGAACCGCCTGGGCAGAGGTGAGCGTGCGGCGTAACCGCAAGCGAGTGCCGCAGTGGCTACGGCAAGGCGTTTTCCGGCAGGAGTGCGGGGTCGAACAAGGCAATGAAATCCTTCGACGAACCGGTCAAATATCTGTCGAGATGCGCCATTCTCGGATCAAGCCCGACACCGGCTGATGTCGGCTTAGATCGATCGATGGTCACGAACTGCGGCCAGGAACCGTTGATATCGAGCTCCATCGCTCGCTCACAGCCTGCCGCCACGAGCGCAGCCGCGAGGCCGTCGATATCAACTGGGCCGACGACCGCATACATCAACCGGCCGTCACGTCGAAGACACAGCGCCGAACGGAGATCACGAACGACCCCTCCGAAGTCATCGCCCCAATAGATGTGGGCAACGCCGGGCTCCGAGGCGACGCTCACCACCTCGTGGCCCCCGTCGACAATCAACGGCAGGTTCTGACGCAATGATGTCCATGACCCGTCGTTGGTGAGATCCTTGCCGTAAACCCCAATGGTCATCCAGCCATCGAAACGTATGGCCAGTGTCGCCTCGCCGTCGAGCAACGGTTTGATCTCGTGTCCCTCGGCGAAATAGCCGCCGCGGATGTGTTTGAACCTGAACCCACCGTTGAACGCAGCGACGAGCGCTGGCTCGGCCGCGCCGGACACCCGTGAACCGTTAACCCATGGACCGCCGCCGGGAAGCTGGGTCCCGTTGAACAATGCTGCATGGAGTCCGGTTGGATCGAAAACCGCGTAGCTGGCGACGACCTCGGGATGATTGATGATCGGCCGCTGAGTCGTTCCCCATATGACATGCCCGGCACCAGTCGACGCAAGGACCCTCCACCCCTCCGCACCGGGCGGCGATTCCGAACTCGTCGACGACGTGCTGTCGGGCGCAGCGGGCGCCGGATCGGTCGATGCGACGCTCGTAATCGTTGGTTCGATCTTCGGGCCCGGAGTATCGGGTACCGGATCTGGTGTGGATCCGAGAACGGAGTCGGGCGGGGGCAGCGGAACCGCCGGGGCCAATGTAGTTCGGGGTATCGATATCTCAACTGGAGTCGTCGCCGAAGTGCCAGCGAGCACCGGCGTTGTTTTCTGAATGCTCGTCGCCGACGGCGCATCCGAACGAGCACTGGAACTGCTGCAGCCCGGATACAGCCCGATCAACAACATCGCAACTGCGATGTTGAAAACAGCCGCATGTCGCAGCGGTACATATCGATTTCGCGGTCCTGCCACAGAACGATCGTACGTTCAGTGCGGCGTCTATGTCGGGCGGCAGTACAGCCCCAAAATTCGTCGATGTCGATTGTTCGTTCCGGGTTCAGCTGCTGGTCGTGAGGGCGTTACCGGGATGTCATGTTCGTGGCGGACACTGCGTGTGGCGTCCGGGATCGCCGGAACGCGTACTGGAGGAACGATGTTCAACCAACACTTGCGAATTGTCGGGGCTGTCGCGCTCGTCGGGTTGGCTGCCGGGGCGACTGGTGTGGCGTCCGCCGCCCGCGCGGATGACCCGAATGCGCATCGCTCGAGGGCTGAGCATGTGTTGCTGCTATCGGTCGATGGGATGCACCAGTCTGACCTTGGGTGGTATGTCTCCAGCCATCGCACGTCAGCGCTCGCCAAGCTGGTCCGTTCAGGAGTGTCGTTCACCAAAGCGGAAACACCGGTGCCGTCGGACTCGTTCCCCGGATTGATTGCCCAGGTGACCGGCGGCAACCCGTCCAGTACCGGCGTGTACTACGACGATTCGTGGAACAGCAGCATGTTTCCAGCCGGGACGACGGACTGTTCAACGGCGACAGCGGGTGCCGAGGTGACCTACTTCGAGCAAGCGGACAAGAATCCTCACAGCCTCGACGCTGGACAAGGACTCGCTGGTCTTCCGGGCAGCATCTTGTCGATGACATCGCATCCGACTTCGTTGATCGATCCTGCGCAGTTGCCGGTCGACCCGGCGAGCTGCCAACCGGTGTATCCGCATTCGTACCTGCAGGTCAACACGATCTTCGAAGTGGCCCGTGCCGCCGGAATGCGCACAGCCTGGTCGGACAAGCATCCGGCCTACGAAATTCTCAACGGCCCGTCGGGCACCGGTGTGCAGGACTTGTTCACCCCGGAGATCAACAGTGACGCGCCGACAGCCGGGGCGAGCATCGATTGGACCAAAGACAACGCCCTCACCCAGCAGTACGACGGTTACAAGGTGCAGGCCGTCATCAACGAGATCCGCGGTTTCGATCACAGCGGCTCTGTGAGCGTGGGAACGCCAGCATTGTTCGGGATGAATTTTCAGTCGGTGTCAACGGCGGAGAAGCTGCCGAAATCGGGCCGTCAGCCTGGAGGTTACCTCGCTGACGGTGTCACCCCTGGCCCGGTGCTGAGCGCCGCCCTCGACTTCGTCAACGGCGAAGTCGGCGCGATGCAGGCCGCAATCCATGCCGGCGGCCTGGACGACAGCACAGTGATCGTTCTGTCAGCCAAGCATGGGCAGTCACCGACGGAGCCCTCCGCGCTGACGCGTATCCCTGACGGTCCGATCCTGTCGGCGTTGGATTCGGCGTGGAACACTGCCAAACACGTGACCAGCGGCCTTGTCGCTTTGTCTGCCGATGATGACGGTATGCAGATATGGCTGAAGGATCATTCCGACGAGGCAGCCGCGTTCGCTCGGAACTTCCTGCTCACCTACAACGGCACCGGCAACGACATCAACGCCAACCCGAAAGCGTTCTCTGCCTCGGGCCTCACAACCGTCTTCGCTGGCCAAGCAGCCGCCGACTACTACCACGTGCAGCACGGTGACGTCCGAGTACCCGACCTCGTCGGTATCGCCCAGCATGGTGTCGTCTACACCGGCGGCAAAGGAAAAATCGCTGAACACGGAGGCGCCGATCCACAGGACCGCAACGTCCCTCTCGTCGTGTCCGGTAACCCCATCCGACACCACGGGACCTCGTCGGACAAGGTCGAGACAACCCAAATCGCCCCGACCATCTTGAACTTGCTCGGCCTGAACCCGAACTCCTTGCGAGCCGTTGAGATCGAGCACACCAAAACACTCAATCTCGACCGAGGTGATGGGAGCGACCAGAACGGCAATGTCGATCAGAACCAGAGCGCAACCAGCGTCCAGACAAACCCTGGCGGCTGAATCGCCTCGTGACGCTCTCCTGAAAACAAGCGGACACGGATTCCGCCAGATGGAGGAAGAAATCTGACCCTTCTTTGAATGACCAGTCGAACCGGCGGTGTTGCATCGCTTCATCGGCGAACTTGATCGGGGCCACCGGCCCCGTGGAACGACGTACAATCGGCATTGACGACGTTCACCGTCGACGTCTACCAGCATGTGATCCCGGGCATGCAACGGTCGGCGTCGAGCAAGATATCGGCGGCGCTCGGCATCAGCTGAATGCTCGACGACCCCCGAAAAACAGGCTCGAGGGCCCCGCTGCGGCGAGTCGTTTTGCGCGTACTTTTTACATCGCGCAGAATGAAAGCGAAAAATACGGCAGGGCCACTCCGAAAAGTGGCCCTGACCTGGTCGGGCTGGCGGGACTTGAACCCACGGCCTCTTGTCCCCCAGACAAGCGCGCTACCAAGCTGCGCCACAGCCCGAAATTCTGTG
>Ga0123338_10003469_pt1 | contig 14156 bp, 7 predicted proteins | sample grotaG_FD_89793 | JGI IMG/M metagenome (GOLD analysis project Ga0123338, IMG submission 89793) | Glacier valley bacterial and archeal communities from Borup Fiord, Nunavut, Canada, to study Microbial Dark Matter (Phase II) -... | ecosystem: Environmental > Aquatic > Freshwater > Ice > Glacier ... | reverse complement strand
GACCAGATGCCGACCTGTTGCGCGAGGATGCCCGCGACCCAGGGAAATAGGGCTAGGCCAATGATGCTTACGCCGATCACGAAGCCGATTGCGCTAGCCGCGATACGGGTAGGAACCAGCTTTGGTATGAGGGCAACCGTCAAGGGATAGATGGGGCCAAGACTGAAACCAATCAGGCAGAATCCGAGCGCGGCAACGGCTCCCAGTGGTACAAACCAGATCAAGGCAATCCCAATAATAACGCCCGTGATACAGCCATAAACGAGTTGCGTATCGCTTATTCCAAGCCGTGCCGTCGCGCCTTGCAGCACAAAACGTCCCATCGTCAGCCCAAACCAGTAGCCGCTGACGATCCAGCCGCTCAAGAGCGCGTTCTGGTGGCGATCCGCGAGCAGGTAGGTATAGCTCCAATTGCCCAGGCTAACCTCGACCCCCACATAAAACAGCAGAAACAGGGTCGCCAGCCAGACGATACCGAGCTTGAGGGTAGCGCCGAGTCCTACACTTTTCTCTCTTTGCACTTCTTGCGTAACGGGGTCAGATGTAGGGATTGGACGTGTAAACGCGAACCAGAAGCCGAGCAGCATCGGTACACTCAAGCCACCCAGCAGCAGGTAGACGATGTTCCAGTCCCAGTGCAACACCAGGATGGTACTGGCGAGAACGGGGCCAAGCAACGCGCCCACCCCATAGAACGCGTGTAGATAGTTGAGGCGTGAGGCACTGCGCGGTTCGTTTGAGATAAAGATATTTAAGCCCGTCTCCATCATACCCACGCCGAGGCCAAGCGCAAACCGCGTCATCAATACCAGCGCAAAAGGCGGCTTGAGTCCAAAGGCGAACGCGCCCAGCACGAAAATACCTGCGCCCACCAGCAGAAAGCCGCGTATACCTAAACGTTCTATCAGCATACCAGCGGTGAGAGCCGACAAAAAATATCCAATTGATGGCACAAGAAACAGGAGGCCAAGTACCGAATTGTTGACATGATAGTAGGCACTCAGACTAGGAAGTAGGACACCACTTATACCTGTACTTATCCCAATAAGTATAAAGACAAAAAAGGCGATGAGCAGGGGTGGGGAAAATAGGGATGGAAGCGTTAATTTTTCCGGAACCAGTACTTTTTTCATGGTGCGCCTTTTTACTCGTATTTTGTTGAGTGTATCACATCTTCCTGGGCGCAGAAGGGATATAATACGCCTAAGAGGAACAGGAGAGCAAACAAGAGGAGACTTACCTATGGCTAATCGAGTGGGGCAACAACTGGGCAACTATCGGCTATTGCGTCTGATTGGGACGGGCGGTTTTGCTGAGGTCTATCTCGCGGAACATCAGTATCTGCGGACACAAGCCGCGATCAAGGTGTTGCACACACAATTGACAGACGAGGATTTAGAGTATTTCTTAGTAGAGGCTCGCACCGTCGCGCACCTGTTACATCCCCATATTGTACGTGTACTGGAGTTTGGTGTGGAAGGCACGACTCCCTTTCTTGTGATGGACTACGCGCCAAACGGAACCTTGCGTCAACACCATGCCAAAGGAAGTCAGGTTCCGCTCGTTATGGTTGTCTCGTATGTAAAGCAACTCGCCTCTGCTCTTGACTATGCCCATAGCCAGCACGTAATCCACCGCGATATCAAGCCAGAAAACATGCTTATCGGGAGCAATCATACTATTCTGCTAGGTGACTTTGGTATCGCGCAGGTCGCGCAGAGTTCGCGCTATCAAAACGTGCGCGACATGGCGGGTACGATCAGCTATATGGCCCCCGAACAGATAAAAACACATCCATTGCCAGTGAGCGATCAGTATTCACTGGCTGTCGTGGTCTATGAGTGGCTCTGCGGCAAGCGTCCCTTTGAAGGTTCGTTTACCGAAATCGCGGTCAAGCACGCGTTGGTGGCTCCCGCTTCGCTGCGTGAAAGTGTGCCAACGCTTCCGTTCGCGGTTGAGCAGGTGGTGCTGACCGCGCTGGCAAAAGAGCCAAACCAACGTTTCGCGACCGTACAAGCTTTTGCGACTGCATTGGAGTTCGCAAGCCACGTCTCGCCGACAAATCCAGTCACGCCATCATGGTTGTCGCGGCAGATCAACGACGACACCCCAACGCTGCTTACGCCGCAACGCGAGTCCGCTGCATCAGGTACAATGATGAGCCAGCCGCACAATGTGGTGACGCCGCATATTGCTGCGGAGGCCACGACGATGATGAGCCAGCCGCATAATGGGCCAACGTCCCCTGTTACTGTTGATGGAATGACGGTAATAAGTCAACCGTATCCCCTGCTGAATATTGCCACGCCACCGCGTCAACCGGTTGTTGCCTCTGCTCCTGTGGTAGCCCATGAGGTTACATCTGTACGACGACGTGGCTTTACGAGCGGCAAAGTAATAGCCGTACTTGTGGTACTGCTGCTCATCGTCGCGGGAAGCACCGGTATTTTTTATACAGTCCTTGCTCGCAACAATGCTGGGACAAAAGTGGCAACCCCTACCACGCATGTAAGTACGGTTGTTACTCCACACACAACCCCGCAGGGCAGCCCCACGTCTGTGCCTGTCGCGGCACAGGATACCTTTCAGCGTGCCGACCAACAGTTCTGGGGAACGGCTTCCGATGGTTCACCGTGGCAGGGCGACACGGACAACCACGCGTCCTTTTCTATCAAGGACAAGGCGGGTCAAATCATTGGGCCAACACAGGGAGGGCAAACGCTGAACGCGCTACTGGGGCCAGTGCGACAGGATAGTGAGGTTGTTTTTAGCGGCTCCGTGAACCATTTCAATCCTAACGTCAACATTGGCTCTATGTTGCGCTGGAACGATGAAAAGAACTGGTACAAGGCTCTGATTGATGGCACGAACCTCACCTTTTTGATCCGTGTAAACGGGGTGGAAAAGCATATCTCGGTTCCTTTCGCGGCGAAAGATAACACAAGATATACGTTGCGCTTTCGCGTGGTAGGAACAACGCTTGCCGCCAGGGTGTGGCAAACCGATCAGCAGGAGCCGCAAACGTGGATGCTAAGAACCACCGACGCCTCGCTTCCTAATGGTACAGCGGGACTACGTTTTCGGCTCGCTCCCGGCGCGGTTATGGTAGTGAACTCGTTTGTGGTAACAAAAGAAAAGATGCTTCCGGTGTAGAGAGACAGGGCGTGAGGGGCCGGACGTGATACATCAGGCCCGGCCCCTCACGCCTAATTAAATTACCGCACACCCATGATAAGCTCTACCGTCAACTGGTCGAGCCGCTCGTAGCGGTAGCCGCGTTGGGCCAGCTTGTCCACATCAAAGGTTGTCGCCCGTAACTTTTGCAGTGTTTCGGTGCTATAACCGCTGAGGAGACCGCCATAGCTCTGGTCGCCGGCGTTGACCTCCGCCAGGACCGCCTGAATTTCGGGGTCGGCGTTGAAACGCTGCACCTTCGCTTTGAGCATATTATAGGTACGCATACAGCCGAGGGCGAAGTCCCACACGCCGGCCTCGTCTTCGGTGCGATAGGAGTGTGCGTCATAGTGGCGCGGCCCGTCGTACTTCTGGTCTTCAAGTAGCTTCACGAGGAAAAAGGCACTCTTGATATTCTCGCTCCCGAAGCGAAAATCCTGGTCGAAGCGCGGCCCCTTCTGGTCGTTCAGATCGATATGAAACAGCTTGCCAGCCTCAAGTGCCTGTGCCACGCCGTGTACAAAGTTGAGACCAGCCATATGCTCGTGCGCGACCTCTGGATTGACGCCGACCAGTTCGGGATGGTCGAGCGTGTAAATGAAGGCGAGCATATGCCCGATGGTGGGCAGGTAAGTATCCGAACGCGGCTCGTTTGGCTTGGGTTCCAGGGCCAGGCGCATCTTGTACCCTTTCTCAAGCACATAGTGCGACACAAAATTGATGGCGTCACGCATCCGTTTGATGGCGACAACGGGGTCTTTGCTCGCCTCGGCATCGACGCCCTCGCGCCCACCCCAGAAGACATAGGTTTCCGCGCCCAGTTCCGCGCCCAGGTCAATCGCGGTTAGCGTCTTCTGCAACGCGAAGGCGCGTACAGCGGGGTCAACCGAGGTAAACGCGCCATCCTTGAAAATGGGGTGAAAGAAGAGGTTAGTTGTCGCCATTGGCACAATCATGCCGTTGTCCGTGAGTGCCTGCTTAAAGTCGTGTACGATGCGGTCACGCTCGGTAGGTGTTGCCTCGAACGGCACAAGGTCGTTATCGTGCAGATTGATGCCCCATGCTCCCAACTCCGCGAGCTTTTTTACGCTGTACACGGGGTCAAGGGCGGGCCGCACAAATTCGCCGAACGGGTCGCGTCCACGATTGCCGACGGTCCACAAGCCAAAACTGAACTTATCTGCTTTTGTTGGTTTGTATTGGTCGCTTGTCTGTTGCGCTGATGCTGGTAAAGAGGGCATAGTGTCACCTTTCTGAAATAACCGTCTGAGAAGACTCGGTAGTAGTAATGTATCACATGATTTCTTACACCGATTTCCGCATCACGGCGCGGACAAGCCGAATCTCGTCAAAAGAATAGTCCTCGCCCAGAAAATCTTTGAGCGGTCTTAGTGCCCCGTCGCCGAGCTGTTCGACGGCATCAACGATATTTTGATAATGGCCCTCTGGTATGAGTGGTGCAACGTCTATGTTCTCGCCCATCTCAATCAGTTCCGCTATGTGATTGCTCACCGTGCTTTGAGCAAGGTTACGTTCAGTCGCGATCTCTTCTAGTGTTCGCCCCTGCTCGTAAAGCGTGAGTGTTTGCATGCGCGAGTGTGGAACCGAGGTCGAGGATGGGTTGAATATGCTACTCTTTTTTCTGACAACGGAAGGCGTTAGTCCCAATGGAATGTTGTTCTGCTCGCAATACCCCGCGATTTCAGCGGTGAACAGCGTATAGTACGCCTCTAGTTTGCTGCTTCCCACGCCCGAAAGATTGGCGAAATGTTCGCGGGTTTGGGGCCGTTGCTGCGCCATTTCGCGCAGGGCGGTATCCGCGAAGATGACGTAGGGCGGGACCCCTTTTTCATCGGCGAGCTGCTTGCGAAGGTTGCGAAGGTGGTAAAACAGCCGTGCGCTCTGTGGATCGAGAACCTCTTGCTCTGCTTTCGCCCTTGTCTCCTTTTTGGGAACGGGCATACTAAAATCACACTGCTTGCGGAGAATATCACGTGAGCGCGGATTGAGTCGCAAGATAGAGTATTCGGGGGTGATGTCCATAAAGCCTTGTTGCAGCAGGGCATGAGCAAGCCGCTTCCACTCCTCGACGCTGTATTCTTTGCCGATGTCATATGTTGAAAGTTGGTGATGGTTAAATTCACGAATCTTCTTGGTGTTCGCGCCACGCAACACGTCGATGATATGGGTCATACCAAAGCGTTGCTCGGTACGCCCAACGCAGGAGAGGAATTTCTGGGCGTCGATGGTGCGGTCTTCCATCTCCGCAGGGGCAAGTTCTTGCAAGCAGTTGTCACAGTTCCCACAGTTCTCTTGCGTCCACTCTTCGCCAAAGTAGCCCAGCAGGGTGCGGCGGCGGCACGTCTGACTGTCGCAATAGGCCATTACCTGATTGAGCTGCTGCCGCGCGATAAACTGTTCCTGTTCGCTCTGTTTCTGGTCAATGATAAACTCGACCTTGATGCGGTCTCCATAGTTGAAGTAAAGAATACACTGCGCCGGTTGTCCGTCACGTCCCGCGCGGCCCGACTCCTGATAGTATCCCTCCAGGCTACGCGGGAGGTCATAGTGAATCACGGCGCGTACATCCGGCTTGCCAATGCCCATGCCAAAGGCGATGGTGGCGACAAGCACCGCCGCGTCGTCACGAATGAAACGCGACTGGTTTTCGGCGCGTTGATCGTTCGACATGCCGGCGTGATAGGGCAAGGCACGGATACCATCATGTTGCAGCGTTTCGCTCAATGCGTCAACCCCTTTGCGGCTCTGGCAATAGATGATGACGGGTGCGTCGGGGATGCCGCGCAAGAGCGCAAGCAGTTCGCCGTATGACGCCTTGTTCTTTTGACGTACCTCGTAGGTGAGGTTGGGGCGATTAAAGCTGGCAACATGGATATGTGGGTCGCGCAGCCGAAGCTGGGTAAGGATGTCTTCGCGCACCCGTTCGGTTGCCGTCGCGGTCAACGCCTGCATCGGAACGTGCGGAAAGTGGTCACGCATCCGTCCAATCTGGCGATATTCGGGTCGGAAATCATGCCCCCACTCGCTGACACAATGCGCCTCATCAACGGCCATCAACGAAATACCGATATTCTCCTGAACATGTTGCAGGAGGGTTAAAAAGCCGTCGCTCATCAAGCGTTCGGGCGCGACATAGACTAGTTTTAGTTGCCCGTTGAGCAGTGCGTGTTCGCGCTGTGAGCGTTCAACTGCGCCAAGTGTGCTGTTGATAAACGTCGCCGCGATACCGTTGGCCTGTAGGCGGTCAACTTGATCTTGCATAAGGGCGATCAGGGGCGAGATCACAATGGTTATGCCGGGGAGCAACAGGGCAGGTAGCTGATACGTGAGCGATTTTCCGCCGCCTGTCGGCATCAAGATGAGCGCATCCCGACCCGCTAGCACATACTCTACGACCTCTTGTTGTCCAGGTAAAAAGGCGTCATGTCCAAAATATTGTTTCAGTGTTTCTGCTGTCGTCTTCAACTCGCAACATTTCCTTACAATCCAACAACGCTATCGCCACCCATTGTAACGCAAAAATCCTGGTGAGGCAACGGGGTAGAGTTACGCGCGAATCCAGCGCGGCTCGATGGTTTCAACGGGTTGGTCAAACAAGCCTTGTTGAGCATCGACGCGAAAAAGTTGGTCGAAGTCAGCGGGCGCGAAGGCTTTTCGCAAGCGGGCCGCGTAGGAGGTGACGAGAACGTTGAGATAGTGGGAAACATCGTAGTCGCGACGGTTGGCGACCTCGGCGTTATGAGAAGATGCGGTATGCGTGGTGTTCTCGTTCTCGTTCCCCCACTCGTTGCCAATCGCGGCCTCCTCCGTCTCCTCTGGCAACCAGACGTATTGCTTGGCCTGCGAGCGGTAGAAGCGCACGCGTTCGCCAGGGAACCAGCGGGTGCGGCCAGCGTTGAGTAATGCCTCATACTGTGGTTCGGGGTGGGTTGTGCGGGACGTATGATAGGCTTCAGGCGTTTTGGAGAGTCGCACCCGCGCGCCCATATCTGCCGCTGGAAGCGTCCTGTTTCGTATAGCCTCTACCATAGTGAGGTATGCCTGACGAACGCCGGGGACATCGCCCATCATTGTACAATGTAGTGCTTGCTTAAGGAAGCGTTCGCCGAACGGCTCGGCACGACTGGAGCGCAGGGCGACACCGTGAACGACCAGCCGCTCGCCATATGTCAGTAGCGCGTAGTTCTTGACCTCGTGACTAAACATCGCGCGATAGCGGCCCTCGTATTCCAGACGAATCCCTGCGGGAAGCTCGGTTCCAATCGCTTCCACGACGGCGCGTTCGCTCTCTTCCGTCCAGCCTGTTGGTACAGAGAAATACACGCCATCGGTGTCGGCCTCGATCAGTGCCACGCCATGTTCGCGTAGCGCGTCCAAGAGTTGCGTAAGAATGGCGCGTCCACGTCGCGTCACCTCATCGGCTGCTCGACTATCGGCGAAGAGGGCCATTGTACCCGCACCCATATAGCCATAAGCCGCGTTAATAAGTATCTTCATGGCGGCCTGTGTCGCCGTATGATGGTTGGCCTCAATAGAATCGGGGGAAGCGGTACGTGCCGCCTGTTTGTGCGAGAGGCGTAGGTCTGTGAGCAGACTCAAGACGCGCAACAGGATACCCAGGCGGTCACAGGTCGGCCCGATCTGAAAGGTACGCATCAGCGAGGGGTAGAGCGAGGCAACATCGGCCTTCACCACCTGCTTCGCAACGCCAGTCGCCAGCAGATGGGCGGCCCCACCGGTGTGCATCGCGGCGTCGCTGCTTTTTCCTGCTTGGCGTGGTAGTGCTGCGCCGGCCCGAAGGTATGCCCTCACAAGGATTGGTTCAAGAATACCCATTGCGGGGCCAGCCGAGGCGAGCCGCTCATAGCGACGGGGAGCCATCCCCGCCAGCGCGAACGGCGCGCCCTGCAAGCGTTGTGACAGACCATCAACCTCCGTCACATCGTCGAGGGCGTAGCGTTTCACAAGATCGGGGTCGCTCCTGTACGTCTCAAAGATAGCCGAACCCTCAATATACACGCGTTCGGGCGAGGCGATACCAAAGTACCGTGCCACTTCTTTGAGGCGATGCCCAGGCAGGTCGCGCACGACAAAATCGTGGCGACGAACCGAGTCAAGCGTATCAATCAGTTCGCGCCCCGCGATGCTATAGCGCACCCGCTTACGCGCCTCTGGCCCAATCGCCAGCGTCTCCTCGCGCCGTTCCAGCCGTGTCGGGCCGCCTTTGCGTCCCAGTTCCAGCGGGACGCCGAGTCGAAAGGCGCGTTCCTCTAGGAAGAGCAGGTCAAAGCCGAACAGGTTGTGATTTTCGATGATATCGGGATCACGCTCACGAATCAGGGCGCAGAGGTTGGTAATCAGGCTGGCCTCATCGTCGGGCGTGGGAGCCTCCAGCGTTGCCGCGAGTCCGTGTGTGTCACGAAGCGCGACCATGAAAATACGCCCACGATGTGGGTCGAGCGCGGTTGTCTCAAGGTCAAATTGTAGTCGGTGGAGATCGTGGTACGTCAAGCCGCGAAAGTAGACGCGCCCCGTGAGCATCAAATACTGCTCGACAGGCCCCACGCGGTAATAGTCGTCCGAAAGCTCGTTGAGGCTCGTGACACGTCGCCCCAGGCGGCGTGAAGCTCCCGTACAGATTGTGCGTTCAAGAAAGCTTCCATCCCGCGCCGAAAGTAGGTAGCGATACGATGACACTTGTTGAGCCGACACGTCCGTGCCCGTGTCCAAAGCGCGATAGCTAACGAGGCAATCCTCAGCCCCCGGAGAGGTAGAGGGAAGCAGGGCGGAGCCTACGTGTTTGATGTCTTCAAGGGTCGCCGCAAAGAGCCAGGGTCGAAAACGCTCTTCTGTGCAGACTACGCGCTCACCCTCGGCACTTTTGACGCGGCGCCACAGGATTGCGCGTCCGTCGCGCGCGGCCCAGACGGAGACGATGCCCGTCATCGGGTCCCACCCGAACAAACATTCGTCCTGGCTCTCTGTTGCTAACGTCTGCTGAGAAGAGGTAGACATAACAACGCTCCTTACAGTAGGTAGAAAGACAAGACATTTGTTCTAAGTATAGCATATGTGGAGTGAGAGGGGCAAGCGTGCCAGATTTCCCACGCCCAAGCGAGGCGTAGGGTGTGGGAAATTATTCTGCCGCGGGCTTTTTCCAATCCTCCGGCGTGATGTGACCCACGAAGAGCGGCTTCGAGAGGCTTGGACGTTCGCACCACACAAGCATGGGGCCATCGATAACCAGGTTGGGCTTGGGGCGTGTCTGCACAGACGCCATGACGCGAAAGCCCAGCGCAACCGCGCTTTTGGCGTGTGCCCCGAATGCATCCATCGACAGGTGCGTCTCCTGTAGAGCCTGCACAATTGCCACCGGCTTGTTCTCACGGTTGACCGTGTTGAGGCCGAGCAACCAACTAATATCAACCTTTTGCTTGAGCGCGACCATCGGAAAAATCACGTCTTTGTAGTCGTAGTTGGGAGCGAGCGTCTCCATCATATTTTTCACATAGTCAAGTAGCGCGAAGCCTGTCGGAGCCATATCTAGCCGCGTCATATATACCACGTCTTGCGATTGCGTTTGCAGCTTTGCGATTGCGTAGGGATGCCCCTGCGCGGTGTGATAGCTCATCCCTTCGGCCATCCGTACGGCGGGATACTCTTCTTCGCTGTTCGTGGTATAGGGTATGTCGCTATTGAGCTTGAGGGTGGTTTCGCGACCAGGATGTAGCCATTTTATGAGTAGGTCAAGTACGCTCGCCACGCCAAACTCTGGCATGGCGGGATTTTTTGAGAAGGGCGCAAGCTGAATTGCGAAGCCGCGTTCGCGCAAAAACCGGTTGATGACCTCAGCCTCCCACGATGCGATACTCTCAATCTCTGGTATTACGCGGCTCTCCACGCGGGCCGCCTTTGTAAAGAAGCCCTCTAAAAACACACGTTGTGTTGAGTTGACTGTATGCCATGTTCTGTCAGGCCCAAGTATGTCCTCGGCCTTCATCAGGGCCGTCCCGATGGGATAGGTGACAACCGTTGTACTGCTCATATGCTCTCTCTTTTCTCTTCGTGGGTTACGCAAATGTGCATGGATGCAGGGGACCGCTTGCATTCTTACACTCTTCCTATCAATGGTCTTCGTTTGTCACAAGCGGCAACGTAAACCAGAAGCGGGAACCTTCGCCTACCTTGCTATCTACGCCAACCGTGCCGCCGTGCCGTTGTACCAACGTCTGGCAAATATAGAGGCCCAGGCCCAGGCCAGCGACTCGTGAGCCGCGTTCGCGTCCCTGCACCTGATAGAAGCGATCCCAGATGTGCTGCTGTACCTCTTCTGATAAACCTATGCCATGATCGCGCACCCAGACGCAAACGTTTGGCCCTTCGACATTCAGTCCAATCGTGATTGGCTCCGCTTCAGGCGAATACTTGATAGCGTTTGTAAGGTAGTTGCTTACAATTTGCGCGATACGTTCCGAGTCAACAAATACAAGCAGAGGTTCTTGCGTTTGCACTTCTAGCGTAATAGTACGTCTTGGCGTAACCTGACACTGCTCTTCCCATACCTCACGAATGATGGTTACGAGATCGCGCGTTTGTGGCGACAGGGCGAGTTTGTCGGCTTGAATACGCGAGGCATCCATCAAGTCATTGATGAGACGGCTCTGTACATCGACTTGCCGCAGGCCGCGTTCTACCATCGTTGAGAGATCGGTGAACCCGCGCCGTATCTCCGCAGACGTCGTATTGGCGGCAAGTAACTTTCTGATGTGGCGTTCCGCGAGTTGTAGGTTGGCTTTGATGGTTGTGATTGGCGTTCGCAGTTCGTGGCTTGCCATGCCGATAAACTCATCTTTGCGCTGTTCAAGCTCTTTGCGTTCGCCGATATCCATATTGATGCCAATCATACGGAACGGCTTGCCCTGCTCGTCGTTGTACAGTTGGCCGCGTCCCAAAATCCAATGGATGCTATCATCGGGCCATAGCACCCGAAATTCGGCATTGTAGGGAAGGCCGCCGTGAATGGCCTCATAGAGACTCTGCTCCGTATGTTTGAGGTCGTCGGGATGGACGCGCAACGCCCAATTTTCGTACTTCCCCTCAAAACCACCAGGAGCTAAACCATATAATGCCTCCAGCTCCGGCGTCCAGATTACCGTGTTGGTGGGAATGTTCCACTCAAACGTGCCGATGTGTGCCGCCTGTTGCGCGAGTTCCAGGCGTTGTTTGTTCACCTGCGCCGTCTGTGTGAGCAGCAGCAGTGCTATCTCGGCCTCTTTGCGCTGGGTGATATCTTTGGAAACAGCGAGTAGGTACTGAACACTGCCGCGCGTGTTCAGTATCGGTGTCACCGTGACGCTCCACCATTTCGGTGTTCCCTTCGCGGTAGGCGTCGAGCCTTCAAATGTTCCCACGCCGCCCGTGCTGGCTATCGCTACAGCATCTTCGACTTTGTACCGTTCTATTTCTCGCCAGAGCATGGGCCAGGGAACATTCTGGCACTGCGCGAAATCGTCGATCTCCAGTTCGCGCAACCCGCCGGAGTTCATGTACAACAGCTTGCCCTGCGGGTCTAACACCTTGATACAATCCGTGCTATTATCTATGAGCCGCTGCTGTAGGATGGGTGAAAGAAATACAGGATCAGGTGTTCGTTCCGGCTCTGGCATCGTTCGCGCGTTGCGCTGTTGCACAAACGCCTCGAAATCGTCTTCTGTTATGCGATAGCCAGCTCGTCCCAGGGGAATACCGCGCAGTTCTTTTGCGCGTAGCCAACGCCGAACAGTTTCTGTGCTTACTGTCAGGCGGCTTGCAACGTCCTCAACCGTTAAATATTCTAGCATGGATGATCGTGTCCTCTGTCTGCACTTTTACCCTGTATTGTACAATACTTGTGCAAGGAAGGGAGATACAACGATGTAGGAAGACCACGAGGGTCTTCCTACATCGTTGCTACGTATTTGAGGTTATACCGCCGCCGCTTCTTGCACACCTTTAGAGAACTGTTCATTATACAATTGCGCGTATAGCCCGTCGCGTTCTAGGAGTTCCTGGTGTGTGCCGCGCTCGACAATCTCGCCCCTATTGACCACCAAAATCACGTCTGCGGAAAGGATAGTGGAAAGTCGGTGGGCAATCGCCAGCGTTGTGCGCCCCTTCATAAGCGGCTCAAGGGCCGCCTGAATCAACCGCTCGGAATGGGTGTCGAGCGCGCTCGTGGCCTCGTCCAGGATGAGGATGCGAGGATTTTTGAGGATGACACGCGCAATTGCGATGCGTTGCTTCTCGCCGCCCGACAGCTTGTAGCCGCGCTCACCAACGATGGTGTCGTAGCCGTTGTCGAGTTCCATGATGCGCTCATGGATCGCCGCCGCCTTTGCCGCGGCAACCATCTCTTCGTCGGTGGCGTTGGAACGCGCATAAAGTAAATTTTCGCGTACTGAGGCGTGAAACAGATACGTTTCCTGCGTCACCACACCAACGATATCGCCCAGCGATTCGAGCGTTACATCTCTTACATCGTGCTCGTCAATCTCTACCGCGCCATTATCAACGTCGTATAAGCGTGGAACCATATAGGTGATGGTCGTCTTGCCCGCGCCACTCGGCCCGACGAGTGCCGCCAGTTGCCCTGGTTGAATACCGAACGAGACGTTGTTGAGCGTGATGCGTGGCTCCTCTTTCGCCGTTGGCACAACCAGCGGCGCGCCCTCTTCTCCCAAACTGTTAAACATACTCGGTTGGCTCTCCTCGTCGTGCTTATAGGAAAACGAGACGTTCTTGAACTCAACCGCCCCACGTGTTGTGTCGGGAACAAGCGTCAACGCGTTGGGCTTGTTCTTAACGTCAACGGGTAGGTCGAGATACTCGAAGATGCGGTCAAACAGTGCCAACGCCCCCTGCACCTCTACCTGTGTCGTGAGGAGCTGTCCAATGGGGAAGAAAATGCGACTTTGTAGCGTCGTAAAGGCCACAATCGTGCCAAATGTGTAGAGACCCGCGTTGCCGTGAATGGATTGCCAGCCCGCGATTAAGTAAATGAGAGCGGGCGTAATTGAGAAGAATGTGCTGATAAGCATAAAGAACCAACGTCCAACCATCTGTTGGCGTACCTCTAAGTCGGTGAGTTTCTGGTTCTCTTTCTCAAATTGGCTCTGCACATACTTCTGGCGTCCGTAGGTTTTCATGAGCAAGATGCCGCTCACGGAAAGCGTCTCTTGCATCATCGCAGTTAGCGACGCCAGACTCTTTTGTGTCTCCTTGCTTGTCATGCGGCGCACCTTGCCAACTTTGTAGGTGATCCACAGAAAGATGGGGAGCGCACCCAGCGAGACCAGTGTCAGCAGGGGGCTAATCAGTAACATCACGATCAGCGTACTAACGAAGGTCGAGATGTTGGAAATGATGCTTGTTGCCGTATCGGTGACAACCGCCTGTACCCCGCCAACATCGTTGGAGAGGCGCGACTGAATCTCGCCCGTGCGGGTCGCGGTAAAGAAGCGGAGCGACATACTCTGTAGATGCTTGTACAATTGATTGCGAAAATCGCGCATCACGTTTTGTCCGACCACGTTGTTGAGATAGGTCTGACCTATGCCGATAACACCAGTCACGATAGGCGTGACAATCATCAGGCCCACGAAGAGGAGTAAAAGGTTTGTTCGCCTCCGAGTAATTGCGTCGTCGAAGATAAACTTAATTAACAACGGATTGATGAGTCCCAGCACCGTCGTTAGAATGATTGCGAGTAAGACGAGAGAAACCTGAAATTTGTACGGGCTAAATGCCGCGAAAATGCGCCGCATTGTGCGCGCATCGGTTTTGCGCCCCCGTTTCTTCTGTTCCTCCGCGTATGCGGCCATGCCGCCGCCCATGCCATGAAATCCCATAAATGCTCCTTTATGTATAGCTATGATTGCTCTTCTAATGGTGCTAAGACCGTGTGTAGAGATGCCGCGTTGTCT
>Ga0123338_10003468_pt1 | contig 14163 bp, 11 predicted proteins | sample grotaG_FD_89793 | JGI IMG/M metagenome (GOLD analysis project Ga0123338, IMG submission 89793) | Glacier valley bacterial and archeal communities from Borup Fiord, Nunavut, Canada, to study Microbial Dark Matter (Phase II) -... | ecosystem: Environmental > Aquatic > Freshwater > Ice > Glacier ... | reverse complement strand
TACCCAGCCAGTATAGTTTTGATGGATATAATTTGTACAATTCACGCTTAAAACGCGAGTTTGTATCCATTATATCTACGTTGACTGGGTACTACGACGATAATCCTGATGTGGCGTCGTATGTGGTTGGTCTCACCGTTCATCCGGTCATGGGCATTCCATATTCGGATGCAAACGCGGCGCTATTCCGCGATGCCACACCCGGCAGCACTTTCGATGTGCAGATGAACACAGGTGCGACGCTGCGCTTTCGATGTGTAGCGCAACGCACCATCTCGCGCGGCGACACGGACCTTTTCAGCCAGGCGGAACCCGGTCTGACCCTCGTGCTGCTTGGCGAACAGGCCACCGAACCAGACGAGCAAACGGGCGTCCGGCTTGCGCTCGTCGCGAGCTATTTGCCGGACGAACAGAATGGAGTGAACAGCATCGTACTACCGACGGTGGCATTTCCCACAGTGACGCCTTCACCCACGCCCGCCGAACGGATCGACGCGCAAATCATCTCGGCAACCACGCAGACGGGTCGCCTGACGTTGCGGCTGCGCATCTTTAACAGCCAAACCCGTCCGCTCCTGCTGGATAGCAGTTCAATCCATCTCGTCTACGGATACACTGAACGCCCAATGGGTCCGCACATTGCCGCCGAACTCGCGCCGACGACGCTTGAAGTCGGGCAGGCTGCCGATCTGACGCTGGTGTTCGCGTGGCATGGGGAGCCGTTTGCACTGTTAAGCGTGGTGAATGTCTATCAGTATGCCCTGATGGTGGGATAATAAATCACAAGAGACGAGCCGGGGTTTTGCGCCCCGGTTTATATGGCGGGCAATGTTCATGAAAAAACTGTCAATTATTATCCTGTTTGCGTTCATCACCTTACAAACACAGACCTTTGCATGCGCGACCACTGATTGTCTTATTCTGTATGCTACGCGTGGTGGCGATCACTTGATGCTTCTCAACCCGCAAACGGGTATATCGCAGCAGATTGACTCAACAGGAACAGTCACCGAATTTGGCAAGGCTTGCGCTCGACACTATACCCTTTTAAATTCACTTAAGCTCAGAACTTCTATAAAGCCTTAGTGCAATTGGGGAATGGGTGAAAGTAACGTCGGCTGTGCTACAATGGGACATTCTATACATCCCAGACGACATAGGCAGGTTTGTTGTAATCTGCCGGGACGACATCCAGCCGTATCATGCGGTCATTTTTTTCGATGATCGCGGATCGTCCAACATGCGTGTGGCCGCTTACCACTGCACTCACCTTACGATACTTCAGAATACGAGCGCCTAACGTCAGATTGCCGAAGTATGCATTACAGACGCTCCAACCGAAATCGGCAGGCTTACGTAGCAAGCATTCCTCGAAAGCCGGCACGTGCGTGGCGACCAGTACCTGTTGTATATCTGGATTGCGCTCCAGATCCGTCAAGCGGTCCTCGAATGCACTGCCAATAATGTTTGCGAACTCTACATCCGTCCAGTGCCAATTAATGGCTTCACCGTCAACAATGTACATACGCTTCATTGCATAATACTTTTCGTCCGACATCGGGATGGACAGTTCTCGCGCCGAGTAATCGTACCAGCCGTTCGTCCCGCAGACGCCTACCCCACCCTGTATCCAGTTTTCGCCTTCCAACCAGATCGCGCCGTGCTCGCGTGTAAGTTGCGGCAGCACCTCACGCCACAGCTTTTCACTATCAATGCCGTCCCTCGCCCACAGATCGTGATTACCGGAAAGGATCAGACGTGGACAGTCCAAGCGATCCACCAGGCGCATCATTGCTCGAAAGCCCTCAATCCGTTCACCAACGTCACCTGCCATAATAAAGCAGTCTGGCTTCAGTGTAGCAATCTCCGCAATGAACTCTGATAAGCGCGCGTGATATTGCGGCATGTAGTGCGTGTCAGAGGTAACGACAATCCGCATGAAAGATTCACCCAATCGTCTTTTCGAGTAACTGGTCCATGTTCGCAATTGCCTCGTGCGCGTTCTCTTTGATATATTCTAACTCGCTGCGGAGGTAGACATTATCAAGCAGTACATCGAGTCGCAAGGTGACAACTTTCCATCCGAAGAGGGTGGCAACTTCAGTGTGGGCGATTGAGCCATCTTTAGGCGACTTTCAGTCGCTTTTCAACCCACCCGCTAAAGCGGGTGGTACTTGAGTTTCAAGGTGTGCTGTTCCCGGATGGCACGCCATACCGTCAGGATGAAGTCGATTTGCTAATCGCCTATGCGGAGCAGCCTGCATGAGCGCATAGACTTTCGCGGCGTGGCGGCTCTCCAACGACCGGGTGAGCGTCGTCGCCGTGCCGGAACTCGGCGGGCGCGTACTGTCGCTCAAGCTGGCTGACTATGAATTTCTATTTATGAACGCGGCTCTTGCCGGGAAGCGCTTCACGCCCGAAGAACATCAGGGCGATGGGTCGCTCGTGAGCTGGAAGAACTATGGCGGCGAGAAGACTTGGCCTGCGCCTCAAGGTTGGGACGGTCCGCACCAATGGCCGGGACCGCCCGACCCGGTTCTCGACTCCGGGATGTACAGCGCCGAGCCAAGTCAAAGTGGCACGCGCGTCAGCCTGAGCATGAGCAGCCCACCCGACGCGCGTTCCGGCCTGCGCATCACACGGCGGCTGACCCTCGCGTCGCAGAGCGACCACATTCAGGTGGATTTGAGTTTCGAGAACATTGCGGAGCGTCCGGTTCGCTGGTCAATCTGGGATGTGATGCAAATCAACTGCGCCGCGCCGGATGGCACATTGAACGACCGGATGTGGATGTATATACCGACGCAGAGTGACCCGCCGTACCACGTCCTATACGGTGAAGCGAATGATACACAGTGGCAGCCGGGAATTGTGCCGGGCGTATTAGGCGTGCATTACCTCGGACACGTTGGGAAAATCGGGGTCGCGAGCCGCGCCGGATGGCTGGCGGTGGTCGATCAGGCTGCCGAGCGTGCGCTCGCGGTCCGTTTCAAGGTCGAACCCGACGCGGAGTACCCAGACGGCGGGGCGTCGGTGGAATGCTGGACCGAGTCGCCCGGTGCGCCTTCGCCCGTGCTAATTCAATCACCCGGTTACTTATTGGAGGCCGAAGTATTGGGTCCGCTGCGCGTGCTACAGCCCGGCGAACATTCGCATCTGGCGCTGGAATGGGTATTAGCCGAAGGGCGCGGACATGTCCAGCAGGTGACGAACTCGGAAATCGAGTTCCAGAAGCTGGAGTAACGGGTGGTGGAACCAATCGCATAGCCACGCGGGTTCGGACATCAGGCCATCGCGTCGAACAGCCCTGGCTGCGCGGGTGGTCTGCGATCATAGGGAATCTTGAGATGTTCATAGGCGTTGCGCGTCACGGTTCGTCCGCGCGGGGTGCGCATGATAAAGCCAATTTGCAGTAAATACGGCTCGTAAACGTCGGAAATGGTCGCGGAGTCTTCATTGATTGAGGCGGCTATCGTATCCAGCCCGACCGGACCGCCATCGAATTTGTCAATGATCGCGAGCAGTACGCGGCGGTCGATGTCATCCAGACCGAGTGGGTCCACATTCGCGAGGTTGAGCGCGGCGCACGCGACGACCTGATCGATATGCCCCTGCGCGCGAACCTGCGCAAAGTCGCGCACGTTCTTGAGCAGCCGCAACGCAATACGCGGAGTCCCACGCGCGCGCCGCCCAATTTCCGCCGCGCCGTCCGGGTCAATGGTGATGCCGAGGACGCGCGCCGCGCGCGTGACAATCGTGATCATTGCTTCGATCTCATAGGGGTCGAGGCGGTAAATGCCGACGAAGCGCGTGCGCAACGGCGCGGAAAGCAGCGAGAGGCGCGTTGTCGCGCCGATCAACGTGAAGCGTGGCAGGGTCAGGCGAATACTTTTCGCGCCCGGTCCCTTGCCCGTCACGATGTCCAGATTGAAATCTTCCATCGCGGGGTACAGGATTTCCTCGACAGCGCGACCAAGACGGTGAATTTCATCGATGAACAGAATATCACCCTTACTCAACTGCGTGAGCATCGACGCCAGATCGCCCGCGCGCTCGATACTCGGTCCGGCGCTCGGCCTCATTTTCACGCCCATCTCATTCGCCATGACGTGCGCAAGCGTGGTTTTGCCCAACCCTGGCGGACCATAGAAGAGCATATGATCGAGCGACTCGCGGCGACCTTTCGCGGCGGCTACGGCGATTTGCAAACGCTCGATTACGGATTCCTGCCCGATAATATCTGCGAGCCGCTGCGGGCGTATGTTGCTGTCGTCATCGTTGCGCGCGTTTGGGGTCACAATTCGGTCATTGACTGACATTATCCATGCTCTTACGGGTAAGATGAGATACCATTGTAGCACGGAAGCAGCACAGGTAAGCGCATGGAAGAACAGCAACGTAAATCGGTCCTGGTGGTCGATGATGACATTGGGTTAGTCAAATTTATTGCGCAGGTGCTGCGCATTAATGGGTATGTGCCAGTGTCGGCCTATTCGGGTGAAGCCGCGCTCGATGCGTATTCGGCTGCGCCACCGCACCTCATTCTGCTCGATATTGCGATGCCCGGCTTGAATGGCTGGGACGTAGCCGAACGAATTCGCGTGAAAGAAGACCCGACCGGAACGCATACCCCGATTGTGATCATGTCCGCACAGTCGCGCATTTTTGAGGTATCACAGCAATTTCGGCAGCGCGTTGATGCTTTTCTCACCAAACCTTTTGGTACGGAAGAAATTGTCGCGCAGGTCGCCGCGATGATTGGTCCCGGCATACAGTAGCCATCTAATTTGCTCAGTCTTCGATGATCTGATATTATGTTAAATAGTTCGTAATCATAATTAGGATGCGTATCAAGCGCGATGAGGCTATATGTTATCAGTTGTCAATGAGCAAAAAGTAACTATTTCCATATGGAATACGTGGATATACAAGCGCATTGGCATTTACAATCAACTGAGCGTCGGTCTGGCAGAGGTCAACACGGGCGTGACGAAGCCGCTGCATGTCGCAGAACCGACCGCGCTGCATATTCTCAGCGGACGCGGGCGCGCAGTGCTGGGCGGCAAGCAGTTCCACCTCGACGCGGGGGCCTCGCTGAATATCACACCCGATCAGGAGGTCAGCATCGAATGCCACAGCCCGATGACACTGCTCGTCGCGCGCTGCGTGCCGCCCGACATCCCGCTCATGCAAACTTTTACGATGCCCGTGTCGCGACAAATGCCGTTCGCGCTATTTTCCAATGATCAGGATATACGCCCGATCTACATTGCTTCGGGAAACGGCGTGGTGCGCGGCACATCCGGGGTTCACAAGATACAAAGGGGCGATACAATTCACTGTGATGAGCCAGAGGAAGCCGTTCTCGAAGCGGAAACCGACCTGACCTTCGTCGCCGTGTCCTTGCGCACATTCAAGCCCAACCCGGAAGCCCTTCTTGCGATCTGAGCAAAGCAGCTATCTCTATCTCCTGTTGAACGCCCCCGGCAAGGTGGTTACGCTGGTCAGCCCCTATGCGCCGGATGAGGTCATGCGACGGCTGCGTGCAGGCGGGGTGCAGATCACCGCAAGCAAACGCGCCAGCCTGCACCTCCCGCAAGGTGGCAACGAGCGCCGCTTCGTGATGTGGGTGGAGCCAGACGGCACGGGCGCACGCATTTTCGGCCAGATGCAGACGCCCTTGCGTCCAGCGCTGCTGCGGCTCGCGGCCAGCCTGTTGATCGGGGTCGCGGGAATTTATCTGATGCTCTACGCGCGCATCTGGATGGGGCTGATTTTCCTCGCGTTCGCGGTAGGCTATCTGCTCCTCTCGCAATATCAGCGCGTGGTTGGCCGCGACCTGCGCCGCCATGTGGATTGGCTGCGCAAGACGCTCGACGCCCGCTAGACGAAGATTATTTTCAAATGAATTTCGATGTATTCACCATAACGGCGCTGGTCGATGAACTCAACGGCGGGCTGCTCAACGGCAAAGTACAGGACACGCTCGAACTCGGTGAGGATGCGATTGGCTTCGAGATTTATGCAAGCCACCGCCGCCAATATCTGATGTTGAGTGCCGACCCGACTCTGGCGCGTGTGCAGGTCCTCGAAGAGAAATTGCGGCGCGGCGTCGAAACTCCGTCGCCACTCGGCCTGATGCTGCGCCGTAATATCGAGGACGCGCGGCTAATCGCGATCCGGCAGCCACCCTACGAGCGCGTGATCGAGTTCGATTTTCAAGGCGAAAGCGGCTTGTTCACGCTGATCGCGGAGCCGATGGAACGCCGCAGTAATATTCTGCTCGTCCACGATGGGAATATATTGGATTGTATCCGGCGCGTTGGTCCGTCAGATAACCGCGTGCGACTCAGCTTGCCCGGCCATGCGTATGTCCCGCCGCCGCCGCAAACCAGCAAGCACCGCCCCGAAGACCGAACTATCGAGAATGTGCGCGCGATGCTCGCCACAGATAAGAACAAACCTGCATGGCGTGGGCTGACGGATACCTTCCTCGCGCTCAGTCCGCTCCTCGCGAAGGAGATCATCTATCGTGCGGCGGGCGCATTCGATGCGAAGTGCGGCGCGGTGGACGCGGGCGACCTTCTTCAAATCCTGGATGAACTGCTCGGCGCGCTGCTCGATCACCGATGGGAGCCGGGACTCGTCGAAGGTGAGGCGGGCATCACGGCCTATTCGGTCTACGAGATTACGTTTTTGCGCGGCTGGCATCCGGTCGAGACGATCAACGATGCGCTTGGGGCGTTCTACGGTGCGCCTATCGGCATCGAAGCCTATGACTCCGCGAAAGTGCCGATCTTCGAGGCGGTGGACGATGCCCGCGCAAAAATTCAAAAGAAGCTGGATGCGCTCGCACGTACAATGACCGACGACTCCGAACGCGAACGGCTCAAGCAGAGCGGGGAGCTGCTGCTCGCCTATCAATATCAGGTCAAGGCCGGGCAGACCACGCTCGAAGCGCAGTACGATTATGATCAGCCGCCGCTCGCGATCAAGCTGGACCCGAAACTGAGCGGCCTCGAAAACGCGAAGCGCTACTTCGCGGAATATGATCACGCCAAGCGCGCGATGGCCGAAGTCCCGGCACACATCGAGGAGACAAAACAGGAGTTGGCTTATCTCGACCAGCTACGCTCCGATTTGACGCTCGCGGCGAACTGGCCGGAAATGGGCGAGGTGCAGGACGCGCTGCGAGCGGGCGGTTACTGGATGGGCGCGAAAGCAAACGCGCCCAAAGGCCAGAAAACCGGACCGTTGCGCATCGTGACGCCCGACGGCGTGCTGATCTGGGTCGGGCGCAATTCGCGTCAGAACGAAGACGTAACTTTCACCAAAGGCCGCCCAGAAGACCTCTGGCTGCACGCGCGCGGCGTCCCCGGCGCGCATGTGATCATCAAGAGCGGTGGGCGCAGCGTCCCGCCCGGCGTGATGGAACGTGCGGCGGCGCTGGCCGCATGGTACAGTGGTTTTCGCGGCGAGTCTCGCGCGCCCGTCGATGTGGTGGAGCGGCGTTACGTGCGCAAGATCAAGGGTGGCAAGCCGGGGATGGTCACATATAAAAATGAAATGGTGATGGATGTGCAGCCGAGAGGGGAGTAGAGCGCATTTGTGACGCCGCGCGGGGATAAATCTGTCGCGCTGTCACGGGTCGAGAATTGTCGTGCATTTATGACCTACATCGCATTCCGGCTAAACTCCACAAATATAACGCCAGCATAAAGAGATATGAACATGGCTGAACTAACAACTATTGCCGGACTCGACTTCACCAGCGCGCCCGGCAAAAAGAAGCCAATCCTGATTGTCATCGGCGCATTGAACGCCGAGCTAGGACATCTGACGATCCCTGATGCGCTGGTGACATGTACGAGTTTCGAGGCGCTTGAGCTTGCGCTGCCAAAGCTGGGTCCGTGCGTCGCCGGGTTCGATTTTCCGTTCGGACTGCCCGCAGAGTTTATCAATGTGGTTGGCTGGGGCGCGGATTGGGAAGCTGTGATCGCAAAAGTCGCAAGCCTAACTATCCATGAATTCAGCCAGGCAATTTATGGCTTTCAGGAAGCGCAGGCAACGGGTCAAAAAGAGCCGAAGCGTCCCGTCGATGAACTTGCGAAATCGATCAGCCCGTTGAAACTCTCGTTTGTTCCGGTCGGACGTATGTTTTTTCAGGGTGCGCCACGCCTTGCCAAACTCGGTTGGAGCGTGCTGCCCTGCCGCCCGAATGCGTCCGAACAGATCGCGGTAGAGGCATACCCGGCGCTTGTCGCGCGGCGCATTATCGGTAAGCAATCCTATAAGGCCGATGACAACAGCAAACAAACGCCCATACGAGCGGAAGCACGCGCCGCAATCGTGAACGGCTTATTCGAAATTGCGCGCGTCGAATATGGGCTGCGGCTCGATCTGGATAGCGCACTCGCGCAACGCTGCATCGCGGATGCTTCGGGGGACACGCTGGATTCGGCGCTCGCAGCGATACAAGCAGCATGGGCAGCGCTCAATCACCACAAAAACTGGGGTATTCCTGAGACTGTCGATCCGCGCGAGGGCTGGATTGTAGACCCCGGACTGCTTCACCAAACCGATGCTTCCAAATAGGGATCGCGCGGGTTCGGGGTGCGTAACGCGGCCAATATCTGCGTGCTGATGTCCGGGACTAAAGGTGTCTTCGCGAGTTCCGCGAAAGGGATCCATTTCACGCCGATTTGAAAAGTATCGGGGACCTGCGGTTCGCCCGGTTCGGCACTATCGGTGCGCAGCAAACAGCGGAACACCGGGCGAATATGCGGGCGCATTTTCGCCCAGCGCGGCGCGAGGTCATAGACAAATAACAACTCGCCCACGTTCACACTCGCGCCTGTCTCTTCCAGCACCTCGCGCATGACCGCCTCATGGAGCGTCTCGCCGGATTCGACGCCGCCGCCTGGCAGGTTGAAATGCCAACGCTGTTTGGCGTGCGGGTCGTCGAACTCCACAAGCAGCAGATGGTCGTCGCGGGTGATGACCGCCCACACCGCGACGCGAATTGACATTGACATACGAAGCGACCCTTAGCCCGTGTGATCAAAGGGCAGAGTGTATCACCGATCCAGACGCAGCGTATACGCGCCTGTGGCGGTGGCAGTCTCACGCCCGAAGCGCGTCACACGGACGATGTACGTCCCACTCGCGCCGAGTTTATACGCCGCGATCTGTGCATCGGTCGCGAGCGCACCCGGCAGCTTCGCATCGTCGTTGCTCGCCACACGCTGCCCGGCGGGGTCCAGTAAATCGATGTAGAGGTCGAGGCTGGAACCCGGCGCGGCGTTGGCGGTCAGCGTGACGACCTGCCCGACCTGCCCGACGAAGGTGTAGGTCCGCACGAAGCCGTCATTGGTGATTTGCCCCTCTACGGGCGTCCCGGCGGCGAGTTCGCCCATAGCGACGGTAGCAGCCTGTACGCTCGCGCTGGCACTGCCACTGAGCGCGACCGCGACGATTTGCGGATATTTGCCCGAATCAGCGATATAGAGGATCGTGCTATCGGCGTTGAGCGCTAATGCGGTCGGCTTGCCAATTTGCCCCGGTTTGGGCGGCGCGCTCTCGTCGTAGGGTTCCCCGATAATCCCGGTCAGCTTGCCCTCGCTATCCAGCTTGATTACGCCCGCGTCTTCGGTCGCGACGTAGATATTGCCGAAGCGATCCAGCGCGATTGCTGTGAGCGGGCTGCCCGCGAGGTTGAAGCGGCCAAGCGCCGGATTGACGACTTTGCCATCCGCGCCGATTTTAATGATCCCCGGCGTATTCCTGCCGACGACATATAAATAGCCGAAGTTATCCGAGGTCAGCGCGCCATTTTCGACCGGGCTGATATTCCATGCCGTGAGGACATCACCGCCGCGCCCGAAAACTTGAATGCGCGTCCCGGCGTCCGTCACGTCGAGGATGTACAGCGCGTTCTGGTAGCCGAAGCTGAATACGCTTGGTGACCCCGATCCGAACGCGCCACGCGCCGTCCCGACCGACCCCCCAAGCAGGCGTTTGGCGGTCGTGCTGTTCGGCTGGATTAGCCAGATCGCGTGGTTCGCCGCGTCCGCGAGATAGCGCGTGCCGTCGCGGAAGGTCGCAAGCGTGCCATAGCTGCCCACGCCGTCATATTTCTGAATACCCGTCACCGCGCCCGACGCAGAGAGGGTGATCACGCCCTGCTGCGGGTCGGTCACGAGCAGCGTTGCACCATCAGCGGGGGCGACGACATCCGCAAATTCCTTGAAGCGCGCGTCGCTGGCCTGCCAGATCACCGTACCGATACGGTCCGGCTCCACGCCACTGACCGGGTCGAAGAACGTGAGCGAGGCGAGCATCGCATCGAGGGTCGGCTGCGCGCTGCCCTTCACCCATCCGGTGATCGAGGAGACACCGCGCAGGATGACCAGCCGCCGCTTCCCGGTGGAGAGCATCAGCGAGCGCCCGCCGACGCCAAGCGTACCATCCAGAATATCGAGCGCGATGCCTTCCGCGCCGCCGATTTTGATGGTCCGATAGGCGGCGTTCGGCTGCTTCTCGTACTGGCGCAGACGCTCCCCGAATTCATCGACGCGGTTGGTCCCGGCGAGACGAAAGGTGCTGGCCGTCACGGTGAAAATCAGACCCGCCGCTTCGCCACCCGCGTCGATAGCGCGGAAATCGGCTTCCGATGCGGCAGTGACGGTGCGGCGCTCCGCAGCCTCACGGATTTTCCACCCGGCGGGGTACTGAAAGGAGAAGCCGAACTGCGCGCTACGGTAGGTTTCAGTGAGCGGCGTCGAAGTCGGTGCGGCGGTTTGGGCGCGCGTCGTGAGGGTGGGGACGATGACGGCAAAGATCAGGGCGCAAAGGAGCAGGCGGCGCATGGGGGTTAGCCTTTTTTTGTGAAGAATGCGATGTGTTCAGTATCACGGATGTAGGCGCGCCATACCATGCGATGCGGTGGGCGGGTTCACGGCGGGAGGCTGACAATGACCTATGGGGCGGGTCAAGCCCCTACACCGGAGCGCTTGACCCGCCCCATCGAACGACGTTAATCAATAAAACCCTTCTTGCGCAGAATTTCGTTGATGCGTGCCTCGTGCGCCACCTCCCATGCGTCCAGCGTTTCGGCGGCGTCCTTCGCGGCGCGAGCCTGTGCGCTGGCGAGGACCGCATCCAAGCGCGCTATCGGGATGACGACAATTCCCTCTTCATCCGCGATCACTACATCGCCCGGCGCGACATGCACCCCGCCGCAGCGTACCGGACCGTTGAGGACCTCGATAACATTCTTGCCGCCGGGGATCGGGATTACGCCGCGCGCGAAGACCGGAAAGCGCCGTTCGCGTATTTCTGCAAGATCACGAATCACGCCATCGACCACGAGGGCAACGATCCCGCGCTTCTGTGCGACTGCGCACACGTTGCCGCCCGCCACCGCGTAATCGACATCTGCCGATTCGACCACGATGATCGAACCGGGCGGCGCGCGATGAATGGCCGCGTGCAGCATCAGGTTATCACCCGGCGCACAGCGTACCGGATAGGCCGGACCCGCAACGCGCGGCATCCCTGACCATAGTGGGTGAATACCTATGTCCATCACACGGTCGCGCGTCAGCGAGTCCGCGAGGGTGGTCGGGGAGAGGGCTTGGAAGGCGGCGTAATCTATGTTGTTCATCGTTGCTCTATTTTGAGTTACATCTTATCCATGAGCGCGATTATTCACGCTAATCAACGACCTATAGAGCGATTGAAGTTTTCTATACCTGTCAAGCGCGCTTCCCGATCTTCTGGCGCAGCGCCCAGATCAGCGCGGGCGTGAGGCGGCTCTCTTCCGCAATGCGCAAACCTTCGCGATAGGCCGGGATCGCGCGCTCTAATGCGCCCGTCGCCTCCGCTTCCTGCCCTTCCAGCAGGAACGCCAGCGCTCGCAAGGCCGGGTCGCGCGAATCCGTCGCGACTTCACTGCGGCGTTGTTCGAGCAGCGCGGCCATGCGCTCCAGATACTCGCGACTCTCTGCGGTGCGTCCCATCGCGGCGCAGGTTTGCGCCTGCAACGCGACCACGAACAGCAAACTTTTCAAATCGGCTTTGGTGCTGCGGTTGAGCAGCTTCCAGGATTGTTCGGCAGCGCGCAAAGTTTCCTCGTGCCGGGCGATGTCACCGAGCGTACTGGCAAGCGCCTGACTCGCTTCATCGCCCGCTGATGTTTCGGAGCCGCTTTCATTCACCTGCCGATAGAGCGCCGCCGCCTCATCCAGCCGATTTTGCGCGCGATAGACATCCGCGAGCAGTCTGGTCGTTTCGGTAATCGCGTTCGCGTCGGGCGTCGGCTGCGCGTACTCCGTGCCAAGCGCATCTTCGAGCGCCTTGCCCGCATCGTCGTAGCGGCGCATCTGGATATACAGCCTGCCGAGCCGCCGCAGCGTATTCGCGTACAGTTCGGGCGCGTGGCGCGCGTCCTGATAGACCAAAGCCTGATGGTGGCGTGCGACCGCCTTTTCCGGCTCACCGCGCTGCTCGTAGGCCGTTGCAATCCCCTGAATGATCGCGACGATGCGCCCGCCATCCTGTCGCGGCTGCGCTTTCTCAATCTCCAACGCGCCCTCGTACATGCTGATCGATTCGACCGTGCGTCCCTGATCAAGGAATAGATCGCCCATCGTGCGCAGCGTCAGCGCACGCTCCGAAGGGTAGGTTGCGCGGTCGAGGTGCGTAAGCGCCTTTGAATAGGTTTCCAGCGCAACGACGGTTTGCCCCTGCGCGTGGTGGCCTTCCGCGATGGCGAGCACCGTCAGCCCGGTATCGGAGTCTTCGACCTCGACCAGGGCTTGCTGGAAGTTCTCGCGCGCTTTCTCATGGTCGCCCTGCCGGGTATAAATCGCGCCAAGACTGCGCCGGATCGCGGCGGCTTCTGCTTTCGTGCCGCCTTCGATGGCAAGCGCGACGGTATAGCTATTGATCGCTTCCGGCAGTTTGTTCAAGCCTGCATAGGCACTTGCCTGTTCAACGCGGATCGCGCGACGCTGTGCATCCGTGAAGATCGCGCCCGGCGTCTGGAGTGCCTCGTTGAAGGCGTCGAGCGCCTGCACATAAAGACCCTGCGCGGCGCTGCTGCGCGCAATGCCGAGGTTCGCTTCTACGCTGCGCGCAGGGTCTTTGAGCATCGGGAGCGCACGTCGCCAGGTCGCTGCGGCGCGGCGGTGCTGGCCGAGCGTGGCGTGCGCGGTGGCGAGGTCCATCAGGACGGCGCTCATCAACTTCGGGTCGGGCAAGTTCTGGACGATGCCGAGCGCTTCCTCGAAGGTTTCAATCGCGCCGCTGAATTCGCGCAGACCAAGCCGCGCGTAGCCGAGATCGACCAGCGTCCCGACATGCTCATCCGGCGCGGCCTCGCGTGTCAGATACGCAAGCGCGTCGCTATACGCTGCTGCTGCGCGCTCCGGGTTGCCCGCCTCTGCGTAGGCTTTGCCAAGTGAACGCAGCAGCCGACCGCGCGGTGTCGGGTCGGGTTCCAACGGCGCGGCAGCCTCGAAGTAAACGTATGCCTCGCCCGCGCGTCCCAACGCGAGCAGCGCCTCGCCCATCGCGATGTAGGCCGGGAGCCGGATCGTCAGGTTGGCTTCTGGTTCATCGACAAGCGTGAGCGGGCGGTAGACTTCGAGCGCGGTCTCGTATGCGCGCTGTGCAAGCTGCCGCTCCCCCATATCGCGCCGCGCCGCCCACGCCGGCCACGTATCCGGGATATGCGCTTCCGCGACGGCGAGCGCTTCCTCCGCGAAATCGTTCAACAGTTTGGGCGAATAATGTTTATCACCACCGCCGCGCAGTGACAGCCCCAGCCATAGCAACTGTATCTCCCAGCGCGGATGTTCCAGTGGGTCATTCAGCGGGATCAATGCGGCCTGCCAATCGGCGAACATCTGCGCCGCGCGGGTGAGGCGGCCTGCCTCTTCAAAGGCGCGTGATTGCAGCGCAAGGATGTAGCCGAGCATCGGGAGCCGTACCGGAACCTCTTTCAAGAGCGCGATTGCCTGTTGCCCGGCGTCCAGTGCTTCGCTCGCGCGGTCGGTGCGGTTGAGCGCCTCGCGCAGCGCGAGCAACGTAATCACGCGCTGCTCTTCGTTCAGACCGGGGAGCGCCCGCCGGAACTGCGCTATGGCGCTGTCGGGTTCG
>Ga0123338_10003466_pt1 | contig 14167 bp, 14 predicted proteins | sample grotaG_FD_89793 | JGI IMG/M metagenome (GOLD analysis project Ga0123338, IMG submission 89793) | Glacier valley bacterial and archeal communities from Borup Fiord, Nunavut, Canada, to study Microbial Dark Matter (Phase II) -... | ecosystem: Environmental > Aquatic > Freshwater > Ice > Glacier ... | reverse complement strand
CATCGCCATGGTCTTCACCGGTGTTCGGCACTTCCGTCATTGAAACTGCCTGAAGCCGCCGGCCTCGCGCTCGCCTTCGCCGCCCGCCTCATCACCGGCGCCCAGGGGCACTGGTACGGCACGACGCCGAAGGCCGAGCAGCGCATCTACTTCGCCAACCACCAGAGCCATTTCGACTGGGTCCTGGTCTGGGCGGCGCTGCCTCGCGACCTGCGCGCGGTGACGCGGCCGATCGCGGCCCGCGACTACTGGACCGCGTCGCCGCTGAAACACTGGATCACCCGCGAGATCTTCAACGCCGTCTACGTGAGCCGAGACCGAAAGGCCGACGAAGACCCGCTGGAGCCGCTTCTCGAGGCGCTCCGCAACGGCGATTCGCTGGTGATCTTTCCGGAAGGCACGCGCGGTCACGCGGCCGAGCCGGCGCCGTTCAAGTCCGGCCTTTACGCGCTCGCCCGCGAGTTCCCCGACGTGCAGTTGATCCCGGCCTGGATCGACAACGTCCAGCGCGTGATGCCGAAAGGCGAGGTCGTGCCGGTGCCGATCCTGTGCACGGTCGTCTTCGGCGCGCCGCTCGCACTCGGCGCCGGCGAGGACCGGCGCACCTTCCTCGACCGCGCCCGCACTGCCGTGATGGCGCTGCGCGACGTCGCCTGATCCGCGATGGGCAGCCTTCGCGCGCTCACCGTGTCGCAGCAGGTCGGCCTGCTGTTCGTCGCCCTGTTCGGCGTGCTCGCGCTGGTCACGCTCTACGCCTTCAGCCGCTCGTTCCGCGACGGCAGCGATCGCCAGGTCGCCGCCAGCGACCAGTTCGCGCGCGAGCTGCGCGCCGTATGGGCGGGTGCGCTCCTCTTTTGGATCGCCTGGGCCTCGGGGCCCTTCGGCTCGACGCTGCTGTTCGGCCTCGTCTCCTTCCTCGCACTGCGCGAGTTCGTGACGCTCACCCACACGCGGCGCGGCGACCACCGCAGCCTGCTGCTGGCGTTCTTCGTCGTCCTGCCGGCGCAGTACGTGCTCGTCGCCGAGCGCCAGTTCAACGCCTTCACGGTCTTCATCCCGGTCTACGTGTTCTTCGCGATCCCGGTCATCAGCGCCCTCGCCAACGACCCCTTCCGATTCCTCGAGCGCACCGCCAAGATCCAGTGGGGCATCACCGTCTGCGTCTACGGCATGAGCCATGCGCCGGCGCTGCTGCTGCTCGACCTGCCGAACTACCGCGAGCGCGGCGCCTTCCTCGTGCTTTACCTCGTGCTCGCGGTCAGTGCGGCGCAGGTCGCGCAGGAAGTGGCGAGCCGGCGGCTACGGCGGCGGCCGGTGGCGCGTGCCATCAGCCGCTCGTTCTCGTGGCGGGCCTGGGGCATCGGCGCTGCGGCGGCCGGCGTCGTCGGCCTGCTGCTCTATTGGGCGACGCCGTTCAAGCCGATCCCGGCCCTGGCGATGGGCGCGGCTGCCGGCGCCGCCGGCACGCTCGGCGAGTTCGTGATGAAGGCGCTCAAGCGCGACGCTGGCGTTCGCAACTGGCGCGGCAACTCGTCGGTCACAGGCGCCGTCGGCCTGCTCGATCGCGTCGCCCCCCTCTGCTTCGCAGCGCCGGTCTTCTTTCACTCGGTGCGCTGGTATTTCGGCATCTAATCGGGGCCTCCATGCGAGTCCTCGGCATCGACCCCGGCCTGCGCACGACGGGCTTCGGCGTCGTCGAGCGGGAGGGCCATCGCCTGCGCTATGTCGCCAGCGGCACCATCCGAACGAATGCCGTCGCGATTCATGACCTGCCGGGGCGACTGAAGATCATCTTCGAAGGCGTGCGTGAAGTCGCGACCCGCTATGCACCGACCTGCGCCTCGGTCGAGATCGTTTTCGTCAATGTCAATCCGCAGTCGACGCTGCTGCTCGGCCAGGCACGCGGCGCCGCCCTTTCTGCCCTCGTCGCGCACGAACTCGGCGTCGCCGAATACACCGCGCTGCAGATGAAGCGCGCTGTCGTCGGCCACGGCCAGGCGAAGAAGGAACAGGTGCAACAGATGGTGATGCGGTTGCTCGGCCTACCCTCGCCGCCCGGGCCCGATGCGGCCGATGCGCTCGGCCTGGCGATCTGCCATGCCCACGCGGCAGGAAGCTTCGCGGCGATCGCGAAGTCGGCCGTTCTCGCGCCGCGAAGCCACGCCCGATACAAGGGCGGGCGAAGCTACTGACCCCACGGCTCGAAGCGGCGGCGCAGGCGACAATCGCCGCCCCATGTATGCCCTCTACGAAGACGCCGGTCGGTTCCACGCCGGCCGCATCCTGAGCGAGACCGAGACGTCGCTTCAGATCGAGCTCGGCTCGGGCAAGCGCGCCAAGGTCAAGGCGGCGAGCGCGCTGCTCCGCTTTGCCAGCCCCGAGCCGGAAGTGCTGCTGGCGAGTGCCGAGCGGATCGCCGCCGAGGTCGACCTCGACCTCGCTTGGGAGTTCGCGCCCGAGGGTGACTTCGGCTTCGCGGAGCTGGCCCGCGACTACTTCGGTTCGTCGACGGCCGTGGCGCAGGAAGCGGCTGCGTTGCTCAGCCTGTTCGGCGCGCCGCACTACTTCCGCCGCCTCGGCAAGGGGCGTTTTCGCAAGGCGCCCGAAGAGATCGTCAAGGCAGCGTTGCTCGGCATCGAACGAAAGCGCCTGGTCGCGGCCCAGGTCGAGACCTGGGCCGGCGAGCTGGCGGCCGGCCAGTGCCCGGCGCCGGTGCGCGAGCAGCTCTACCGCATCCTCTTCAAGCCGGACAAGAACGCGCCCGAGTACAAGGCCGTGGTCGATGCCGCCCGCCGCACCGGCCGCGCCCCGCTCGACCTGCTGAAGGCAGCCGGCGCCATCGACTCGCCCTACGAGTTCCACTGGCGCCGCTTCCTGTTCGAGGAGTTCCCGCGCGGGGTCGCATTCCCGGCCGTCGACGCACCCTCGATCGCAGATGACCTTCCGCTCGGCAGCGCGCTTGCCTTCTCGATCGACGACTCGCAAACGACCGAGATCGACGATGCCCTCTCGGTGCAGGGGCTCGGCAGCGGCAAGGTTGTCGTCGGCATCCACATCGCGGCCCCCGGGCTGGCGGTGGCGCCCGGTTCGGCCGTCGACCAGGTCGCGCGCGATCGGCTCTCGACGGTCTACATCCCCGGCCACAAGCTGACGATGTTGCCTGCGCCGGTGGTCGACGCCTTCACGCTCGCCGAAGGCCGCGACGCGCCTGTGCTCTCGCTCTACGTCGCCTTCGACGAGGCCACGCTCGCGGTCGTGTCGAGCGAGACGCGGCTGGAGCGCGTGCACATCGTCGCGAACCTGCGGCATGACGTGCTCGATGCCGTCGTCCACGAAGAGAGCCTCGCCGCCGGCTTGCCGGCCGAGCTGCCGTTCGCCGCCGCGCTCACCTTCCTGCACGGCCTGGCGCGGCACCTGAAGGCCGGCCGCGAAGTCGCGCGCGGCAAGCCCGAGAACTTCAACCGCCCCGACTACGTGTTCCGACTCGAGGTCGAAGACGGCACGGCGATCACCGGCAGCGAACACGTCGAGATCACGACGCGGCGGCGCGGCTCGCCGCTCGACCTCATCGTCGCCGAGGCGATGATCCTCGCCAACAGCACCTGGGGCGGCTGGCTCGCGGAGTGCGGCGTGCCCGGCATCTATCGCAGCCAGGCCAGCCTCGCGCCCGGCGTGAAGGTGCGCATGGGCACTCGGCCGGCACCGCACGCCGGCATGGGCGTGGCGCAGTACACGTGGGCGACGTCGCCGCTGCGGCGCTATGTCGATCTCGTCAACCAGTGGCAGCTCATCGCCTGCGCGCGCCACGGCCGCACCGCGGCACTGGCGGCGCCGTTCAAGCCGAAGGACGTGCAGCTGCTCGCCGTCATCGCCGACTTCGATGCGTCGTACGCCGCCTACAACGCCTTCCAGGCCGGCGTCGAGCGCTACTGGGCGCTGCGCTCGCTCGCGCAGGACGGCGTCCGCGAGCTCGACGCCACCGTCATGAAGGACGGCCTCGTCCGCGCCGATACGTTGCCGCTGGTGTTTCGCGCCGTCGGCGCCGAATCGCTGCCGCGTGGCAGTGCCGTGCGCGTGCAGGTCGGTGCCGCCGACCTGCTGACGCTCGACCTCGCCGCCAGCGTCGTCGCCCGTCGCGACGATGCTGCGGCCGGAGCGACGATGGCGGCCGAGGCCGGCGAGGACCGCACCGACACGGAGGACGACGACGCCGAAGCCGGCGCCGGCCCGCTGACGCTGGCCATCGACGTGATGCCGAGCGACGTCGATGCGACGACCGACGCCGTCGCTTCCGCCGCCGAGGCGTGAAGCTCGCTCTACCCGTCCGGTTCTCGGCGCTGCAGATCGCGCTGGCCGTGTCGGTCGGCGCCCACCTCGCGCTCCTCGGCGTGCGCTTCGTCGACCCCGAGGGCTTCAACCGCATGTTCCAGGACTCGCCGCTGGAAGTGATCCTCGTCAACTCGCGCTCCGGCCAGGCGCCGGCGAAGGCGCAGGCGATCGCGCAGGCCAGCCTGGCCGGCGGTGGCGAGGCGGTGGCCGGGCGGGCGACGTCGCCGCTGCCGCCGTCGGCGCAGGCCGAGTTCGGCGATGCCAACGAAGACACCAAGAAGCAGATCGAGCAGATGCAGGAGACTCAGCAGCAACTCCTCACGCAACTGCGCCGTGAGCTCGCGATGCTGCCGCCGACCGACCCGCTGCGCGACCAGGGCACGCCCGACGAGCGCGAGCAGGAGAACCGGCGGCGCCAGCTCGTCGAGACCCTGGCCGAGATCGAGAAGCGCATCAACGACGAGAACGCGAGGCCGAAGAAGCGCTACATCAGCCCGGCGACTCGCGAGGAGGTCTATGCGCTCTACTACGACTCGCTGCGCCGCAAGATCGAAGAGCGCGGCACCCGCAACTTTCCCGAGAACCAGGGCCGGAAGCTCTACGGCGAACTGACGATGAACGTCACCGTCGATGCCGAGGGCCGTGTCGTCGAAACCGAAGTCGTGCGTAGCTCCGGCTCGAAAGTCCTCGATCGCCGCGCGACCGCCATCGTGATGGCGGCAGCGCCCTACGGCCGGTTCACGGCGCCGATGCGCAGGAACGCCGACCAGCTCGTGATCACCTCGCGCTTTCGCTTCACGCGCGAGGAAAATCTCGAGACCACGCTGACCGCGGCGCCGTGAGCGCGCAGAAGGTCGACTCGCCCGCCCCGAGCCGCTATGCCGTGCTCGGCAATCCGGTGGCGCACAGTCAGTCACCCTTCATCCATGCCGAGTTCGCGCGCCAGACCGGCCAGGCGCTGAACTATGAGCGGCTGCTCTGCCCGATGGACGGCTTCGCTTTCGCGCTGCGCGTCTTCGCCGATACCGGTGCGGCCGGCTGCAACGTGACGATGCCCTTCAAGTTCGATGCCTTCGCGTTGTGCTCGCAACGGACAACGCGTGCGGAGCTCGCCGGCGCCTGCAACACGTTGCGCTTCGACGCTGAGGGCTGGTTTGGCGACAACACCGACGGCGCCGGGCTTCAGCGGGACATCGAACGCAATGCCGGGGTCGGCCTGCGCGGCGCTCGCGTTCTCCTGATCGGCGCCGGCGGAGGCGCAGCCGGCGCGCTCGGCGCCCTCGTCGGTGGCGGTGCGGCCGAGGTCGTGGTCGCCAATCGTCGCGTCGAGCGCGCCCAGGTGCTCGTGGAACGCCACCTGCAGTTGGCAAAGGCGGCGCGGACCCGCCTCGTCGCCAGCAGCCTCGATGGCTGCGGCGACGGCTTCGACATCGTCGTCAATGCCAGTGCCAGCAGCGTCGCCGGCGCGCCGGTGCCGGTCGCGGCTCGCGTGCTGCGCCCCGGGGCCCTCGCCTACGACATGATGTACGGCGCATCGGCCGAGCCGTTCCTGGCCTGGGCCGAGGCCGCGGGCGCCAGCGGTCGCGACGGACTCGGGATGCTCGTCGAGCAAGCCGCCGAGGCCTTCGAGTTCTGGCGCGGCATGGCACCGCTCACTGCCGATGTGCTGGCGGCGCTGCGCGCCCGGCTGGCTTTGAAGTGACGCGCCCATCCCGCCGCGGCGTGGGCCGCTTCGTGTTGCTGCTCGTTGTCTGCTTCGTGAGCCTGCAGGCGTACTTCGCGGGCCGCATCGCGCTCATGCGCGTGATCGATCCCGCCTCGACGACCTTGCAGCGCTCGGAGGCGTGGCGGCTTGCGCTCGCCCCGAAGAACGTTCCGTGGAAGCAACGCTGGGTCGACTACGACGCGATGTCGACGAACCTGAAGAGCGCCGTCGTCGCCGCCGAGGACGCCAGCTTCACGGAGCACAGCGGCGTCGAGTGGGACGCGCTGGAAAAGGCGTGGGAGCGCAACCAGCGCGCCGAAGCGGCAGCCGGGCGGATCGATGGTCGCGTGTCGAATCGAGCCCCCGAGGCACGACCGCTGAGGCGCGAGGCGAAGATCGTCGGCGGCTCGACGATCACCCAGCAACTGGCGAAGAACCTGTTCCTCGGTGGCGAACGCAGCTTCGTACGCAAGGCGCAGGAGCTCGTGCTCGCGTACGAGATCGAAGCGCTGCTCGGCAAGCGCCGCATTCTCGAGATCTATCTCGACAGCGTCGAGTGGGGCGAAGGCGTGTTCGGTGCCGAAGCGGCGTCGCGGCACTACTTCCGGGTCGGCGCTGCGAGCCTCGGCGTCCAGCAGGCCGCGCAACTTGCGGTGATGCTGCCGGCGCCGAAGCGCTTCGAGAAGCGGCCCGGCTCGCCCTACGTCATGGCTCGCGCGGGGATGATCGCGGCACGGATGTCGGCCGTCGATCTGCCCTGAGGCGCTGCCTAGAATCGCTCATGGCCGGCCGTTCGAACCCCGAGATCGCCGCGGCAGCCGCCCGCCTGATCGTCGAGGAAGGCCTCGAGTACGGGCCCGCCAAGCGGCGGGCGGCTCGCGACCTCGGCTGCAACACGCGGGGAGCCTTGCTACCGGGAAACGACGAGGTCGAAGACGAGGTCCGGTCCTATCTCGAACTGTTCGAGGCCGACTCCCAACCTGCCGAGCTCGCCGAGCTCCGACGGATCGCCGCGGAGTGGATGGCACGACTGTCGGCATTTCGTCCCCACCTCACCGGCGCCGTCTGGCGCGGCACCGCGACGCGGCGCAACAGCATCCACCTCGACCTCTATTGCGACGACGCCAAGGCGGCCGAGCTGGCCCTCATCGACATGCGCGTCGACTACGACACTTCCAGCGTCGACAGGTGGCGAGGCGAGCCGATGTCGGTGCTCGAGGTGTTCACTCGCAGCGTTGTCCTCGCGGGCCCGGTGCATGTCGCCATGACCGTGCGCGACTACGACGACCTGCGCGGCGCGCTGGTTCGAGACAGTCGCGGCCGGGCCGTGCGCGGCGATCTCACGGCTCTAAGCTCGCTCGAGGCGGGGCGATGAAGCGTCGCATCGTCGTGCTCACGTCGGTCGCAGGCGCCGCATTGGTGGGAGGCGCCGGCAGCGCGCTTTGGCAACAGCGCCGCGCAGACCGGGCCGAAAAAACCGTCAGCGGCGAAATCTGGAGTCAGTCGTTCGAAACACTCGCGGTTGAGCGTCTGGCGATGCCCGCCCTTCGCGGCCGACCGCTGCTGCTGAATTTCTGGGCGACCTGGTGCCCGCCGTGTGTTTCCGAGATGCCGCTTCTCGACGCGTTCGCGCGTGAGCATTCCGGTCGTTGGCACGTGCTCGCCCTTGCCATCGACAAGAAAGAGCCCGTGCGCCGCTTTCTTACGGAGCACCGTCTCTCGCTTTCGGTCGCATTCGCGGCCACAATCGGGATCGATCTGTCGCGATCTCTCGGTAATCGGCTTGGCACGCTGCCTTTCACCGCAGTATTCGCCGCGGACGGCGACGTCGCTTCAACACGGCTCGGACCGCTGCAACCCGAGTTGCTTGCAGAATGGGTTGGCAAGATCAGATAGTGGTCCATCCAGCATTCATCTTGGCGTATCGCCGCACAAAAGTCGTAAAATTTGCCGATTCCGATCAGGCGCAACGAAAGACGGCAGATGGATCTCCGAAAACTGAAATCACTCATCGACCTCGTTTCCGAGTCGAACATCTCCGAGCTGGAGATCGCGGAAGCCGACGGCAAGGTCAGAATCGTCAAGAGCGCCGTCGCGATAGCTGTCCCCGCTTCGGTCGTTCATGCTCCATCGGTCGTGCCACTCACTGCGCTTGATGCCAGCCCTGAGCCGGCCTCGCTTACCGCGCCGACGGGACATGTCGTCAAGTCGCCTATGGTGGGCACGTTCTACCGCTCGGCCAGCCCCGGTAGTGGCACCTTCGTCGAGATTGGCGCGGTTGTCAAAGAAGGTCAGCCGATCTGCATCATCGAGGCGATGAAGATCATGAACGAGATCGAGGCCGACGCCTCCGGAACCGTTCGCGAGATCCTTTGCGAGAACGGTCAGGCGGTTGAATTTGGCCAACCTCTTCTCGTCATCGAATGAGTGCCCCAACGATCGCGCGTTTCGTCGATCTCCTTCGGGGTCGCTGACGCCGATGTTCAAGAAGATCCTCATCGCCAACCGCGGCGAGATCGCCCTGCGGGTGCAACGTGCCTGTCGGGAGATGGGCGTGAAGTCGGTCGTCGTGTATTCGGAAGCCGACCGCGACGCGAAATACGTCAAGCTCGCCGACGAAGCGGTCTGCATCGGGCCGGCACCGTCTGCCCAGAGCTACTTGAACATGCCGGCCATCATCGCGAGTGCGGAGGTGACCGACGCCGAGGCCATCCATCCCGGCTACGGCTTCTTGTCCGAGAACGCCGACTTCGCCGAGCGCGTCGAGCGCAGCGGCTTCACATTCATCGGGCCCACGCCGGAGTCGATCCGCATCATGGGCGACAAGGTCGCGGCCAAGCAGGCCATGATCAAGTCGGGCGTGCCGTGCGTGCCGGGCTCCGAAGGCGCGTTACCCGATGACCCGAAAGAATCGATCCGGGCAGCGCGGGCGATCGGCTACCCGGTGATCATCAAGGCCGCGGGCGGCGGCGGCGGTCGCGGCATGCGCGTCGTCCATACCGAGGCGGCTCTGGTTGCTGCCGTCCAGACGACGCGGGCCGAAGCAGGCGCCGCGTTCGGCAATCCGACCGTGTACATGGAGAAGTTCCTCCAGAACCCGCGCCACATCGAAATTCAGATCCTGGCCGACACTCACAAGAACGCTGTCTGGCTCGGCGAGCGCGACTGTTCGATGCAGCGCCGCCACCAGAAGATCATCGAGGAGGCGCCGGCGCCCGGTATTCCCCGGCGGGTGATCGAGCGGATCGGCGAGCGCTGTGTCGCTGCCTGCAAGAAGATCGGCTACCGGGGTGCAGGCACCTTCGAGTTTCTCTACGAGAACGGCGAATTCTTCTTCATCGAGATGAACACGCGGGTGCAGGTCGAGCATCCCGTGACGGAGTGGGTCACCGGCATCGACATCGTGCAGATGCAGATCCGGATCGCCGCTGGAGAGAAGCTGCCTTTCGCGCAGCGGGCGATCGCCTGCCGAGGCCACGCGATCGAGTGCCGCATCAACGCCGAGGACCCCTATCGATTCACGCCGTCGCCGGGCCGGGTGACGATGTGGCATCCGCCCGGCGGCCCCGGCGTTCGCGTCGATTCGCATGCGTACACGAACTACGTCGTGCCGCCGAACTACGACTCGATGATCGGCAAGATCATCGTCCACGGCGACACGCGCGAGCAGGCGTTGGCGCGGATGCGCACCGCCCTGTCGGAAACCGTGATCGAGGGCATCCAGACCAACATCCCGTTGCACCGCGAATTGATGGTCGATGCGAAGTTCATCGAGGGAGGGACCAGCATCCACTACCTCGAGGGTTGGCTCGATCAGCACAAGCGCTGAAGCCGCGCCGACAATGCAGTCGCTGACCCTTCGGGTGCCGGCTGGCGCGGTGGACGCGTTGTCGGACCGGCTCTCCGATGACCTCGCGGCGCTGGCGGTGACGGTCGAAGACGCCGACGCCGGGCAAGCGGACGAGGAGCCTGTCTTCGACGAGCCGGGCTCCGGTGCAACCGGCGCTTGGCGACGGGCCGTCGTGACGGCGCTGTTCGCGGATGCCGATGCCGCGGTCCGAGCTGCCGCCGCGGTCACCGCTGCGGATGCCGGCGACGAGGTGCACGTCGTCGCGATCGACGCTGTCGGCGACACCGACTGGGTGCGCCTCACACAAGCTCAATTCGGATCGATGGCGATCACCCCGGACTTCTGGGTCGTGCCCACATGGTGCGAGGTCCCGACGCCGGCGACGCGCTGGCTGCGCCTCGATCCGGGTCGAGCGTTCGGAACAGGCACACATCCGACGACCAGGATGTGTCTGCAGTGGATCGCGCGCCATGGCGAGTCGCTCGAGTCGCCGTGGAAGCGCGTGCTCGACTACGGCACCGGCTCGGGCGTGCTCGCAATCGCGGCCGGCCTGTTCGGCGCCATCGACATCGACGCCGTCGACATCGATCCCGCGGCCATCGAAGCAGCGATCGCGAACGCGGCTGCGAACGGCATCGCTGTCCGCGCCGGTGCGCCTGAGCTGGCCCGGGGACGCTACGCGCTCGTGGTCGCCAATATCCTGGCGACGCCGCTTCGCTTGCTCGCACCCCTTCTCGCGTCCTTGCTGGACGATGGCGGTACGTTGCTGCTGTCGGGCATCCTGGCGCGCCAGGCCGACGAGATCCGCGCCGTCTACCGACCCTGGCTCTCGCTCGTTGTCGTGGCCGAGGACGACGGCTGGGTGCTCATGGCCGGCGAGCTGCCGTCGAGCAGTCGCGTGGCATGATTTCGCGATGAGCCTGGCCACACAGTGCACGTCCTGCAGCACCGTCTTTCGTGTCGTACAGGATCAGCTGAAGGTGTCCGAAGGCTGGGTCCGATGCGGCCGATGCGACGCCGTTTTCAATGCGCTCGAAGGCCTTTTCGACCTCGGCCGGGAGGCACCCACCGACTGGGAGCTGACACAGCGGCCCGTCGACCTCGTCGAAGCTCCCGAAGTCCTGGAAGCCGTTGCCCCGAGCCGCCACGACAGCGATGGTGCCGATGCGGGGGGCGCGCCAGCCACGCTGGACGAGTTGCTCGCGGACCGCGTCGACGCCCACCTGTTCGGGCCGCGCAAGCGGGCCGAGAGCGCGCCCAAACCGGCCGGCCAGCTCGGTGCCAGAGATCGCGTCGAATTTTCGGATGCCCGCTTTGACTCCGATCTCTTTTCCGAGAACGCTTCCGCAGCCGACGCCGAAACCATCGAGTCAGCGACTACCGATGTGGCCGTGCTGGAGAGCGCGTCACGACCCGACTTCCTGCGTCGGGCGGAGCGAAGGGCACGCTGGCGCAGCACGCCCGCACGTTACGCCGTCGCTCTGACCTGCACACTGGCGCTGCTGGGACTGGTCATGCAGGTCGGCCACCACTATCGCGACTCGTTGGCCTCGCAGTGGCCGCCATTGCGGCCCATGCTCGCGACCTGGTGCTCGCTGGCCAGCTGTACCCTCGAAGCGCCTCGCCGCCTCGAGGACATTCTCTTGGAAAGCTTGGCGCTCACGCGAGCGCCAGGTGTCGACGGCTTCGTGCTGTCGGTGAACCTGCGCAATCGCAGTGCCGTGGCTTTGACGCTGCCGTCGGTCGACCTCAAACTCACCGACGGCAATGAAAGGCTGGTCGCGCGCCGAGCGCTGGCCCCACGCGATTTCCGAGCGGCCAGCATCTTGCAGGCAGGAGTCGAATCGGCCCTGCAGCTGACGCTCGTCACCGGCGCCGCGCCCGTCGCCGGATACTCGATCGAAATCTTTTATCCCTGACCCTCGCGGTCGTCGCCACGCATCGGAATCTCATGTCTGCCCTCATTTGCGGATCGCTCGCGTTCGACAGCATCGCCACTTTTCCGGGGCGCTTCGCCGAGCAAATCCTGCCGCATCAGCTGCACATTCTGAACGTGTCGTTTCTCGTGCCGGAGTTGCGACGCGAGTTCGGCGGCTGCGCGGGCAACATCGCCTACAACCTGGCCGGCCTCGGCGGCGATGCCATCGTCTTGGCGGCAGTGGGCAGCGACGGCGAGGGCTATAGGGAGCGCTTGCGGTCATGGGGAGCGTGCGCTGATCACGTCAAAGTCGTTGACGAAAGCCTGACAGCACAGGCCTTCATCATCACCGACACCGACAACAACCAGATCACGGCTTTCCATCCTGGAGCGATGCAGTCGGCCCATGAGACGCCCGTGCCGACACGTCCCGATATCAAGCTGGCGATCATCGCTCCGGACGGGCGCGAGGCCATGTTGCAGCACGCCGAGCAGCTCGTCGCGGCCAATCTTCCGTATCTCTTCGACCCGGGACAAGGTCTGCCGATGTTCGACGGCTCCGAGCTGCGCTCTTTCATGGAGCGCGCGCATTGGATCGCAGTCAACGACTACGAGGCCCAGATGCTCAGCGAGCGGACGGGGATGTCACTCGAGGCGATTTCGCGTCTGCATCTCCAGGGTATGTTCGTCACTCTGGGTGCAGACGGCTGCGATGTCTGGGAAGACGGCGTACGCACCCACATTGCGGGCGTCCCGGCAGGCGCTACGTTGGATCCGACGGGATGCGGTGACGCATTCCGTGGCGCCCTCCTCTTCGGACTGGAGCGCGGTTGGTCGCTCTCCCGTTGTGCGGCCCTAGGCAACCGCCTCGGCGCCTTGAAGATCGCATTTCGAGGAGGGCAGAACCACCCCCTGGATCGCACACTCCCGGGCATGAGGACCGAAAGATCATCGCACTGACTTGTACGGATCGATGGCACCGGCCTTCCAGGAATTGTTGGTCGGAAGCAAGTGAATTTCTCGCTACGGTGTCGTCCTACTCATCGAAGATCCAAAGAAAAACCCGGCCGAAGCCGGGTCAGAAGAGGATCGGCAGTGGTCGATCAGGGCTTCGTTCCGGTCGGGAACGGCCATGCTGCCTGCGGACTCAACGAGGTCTTGGCGGGTGCTGCCGGAGCCGTCGGCATCGCTGTTGCCGGGGACGCCTTCTTAACGGCTGCCTTCTTGACCGCTGCCTTCTTGACCGCTGCCTTCTTGCCGGTTGCTTTTTTGGCGGCAGGCTTTTTGGTTGCAGTCTTTTTCGCGGACGCCTTTTTGGCCGCTTTTTTGGCAGGCGCCTTCTTGGCGGCCTTTTTTGCCGCCTTCTTCGCCGGGGCCTTCTTCGCCGCTTTCTTCGCGGGCGACTTCTTCGCCGCCTTCTTAGTCGGCGACTTTTTCGCCGCCGCCTTCTTGGCCGGCGCCTTCTTCGTCGCGGCCTTTTTCGCCGGAGCCTTCTTCGCGCCCATCATCTTCTTCGCCGGCGCCTTCTTGGCGGCCTTTTTCGCAGTTGCCATTACGTTTCTCCTTGATCAAGTTGACATGGAACCGCACGGGCCGACCAATCTCGGGAGCCGTGCGGCTATTCACTGTCCTCGGGCTACCCAGGAGGGGCGCCCAGGTACGGTGAATCCGGTTGCAGAACGCGGGATGCTGCTTCGTCATCCCTGCCACTGCGAATCTCGATCTCAAATTCGACTGAACGATGCCCGCTCGCAGACAGCGGCGTCTCTCCAAACCGTTGACGGAACCGAAGCATCGAACCACTCGAATGTGCGAGCCTCATCATTCCCACGAAAGCGCTCCGCCCGTTTGATAGTCGATAACACGGGTCTCGAAAAAATTTCTCTCCTTCTTCAGATCGATCATTTCGCTCATCCACGGGAACGGGTTTTCTTCGTTCGGGAACAAGGCCTCCAGCCCGATCTGGGTGGCACGCCGATTGGCGATGTAGCGAAGGTAGCCCTTGAACATCGAAGCGTTCATGCCGAGCACACCGCGCGGCATCGTGTCTTCTGCGTACCGATATTCGAGCGCCACTGCGCGTTCGAACAAGTCCTTGATCTCGGCCTTGAACTCAGTCGTCCACAGTTGCGGGTTTTCGGCCTTGATCTGATTGATGAGGTCAATTCCGAAATTGCAATGCATCGATTCGTCGCGAAGGATGTACTGGTACTGCTCGGCCGCACCGGTCATCTTGTTCTGGCGACCCAGGGCAAGAATCTGCGTGAAGCCGACGTAAAAGAACAGGCCCTCCATCAGGCAGGCGAAAACAATCAGCGATTTGAGGAGAATGCGGTCGTTTTCCAACGTTCCGGTATGGAAATGT
>Ga0123338_10003465_pt1 | contig 14170 bp, 13 predicted proteins | sample grotaG_FD_89793 | JGI IMG/M metagenome (GOLD analysis project Ga0123338, IMG submission 89793) | Glacier valley bacterial and archeal communities from Borup Fiord, Nunavut, Canada, to study Microbial Dark Matter (Phase II) -... | ecosystem: Environmental > Aquatic > Freshwater > Ice > Glacier ... | reverse complement strand
CGACGGCGCTGGTGGGCGCGCAGGCTTGCCAGCAGCGAGCGAGATGGATCCCAGGCCCACAACGGCTTGGCCTCGCGGGACCAGTCGGGCACCGTGGCGGAAGGCGTGGCCGTCGCGCCGGCCGCACCCGCGCTGTCAGGGCCCGCCGTCATCGCGCCGGGTGCGAACCCACTCGGTCTGCCGTCGCCAGGCCATGCGGGCATACATCGGCAGCTTGGCTGCCACGTAGCCCGGTGCCGAGGCCAACTCGCTGAAGGTGACGATGTGCCGGCCGAAGCGGGACCAGGCGGCCAGCAACGCCATGCCGAGGAAAAGGAGTTCGGCCACGGTCCACCACATGGGCGCTGATGGCCCGCCCGCCAGCGCCCACGCTGTCGACACGACGACGAGCGCCAGCAGCGCTGCGATCAGCGCTGCGATCGGCGGCACGGACAGGTCGAGAGCCATGGCGACGAGTTCGAGTCGGCCCGTGCGCAAGCCCCGCAAGAGAAGGCGCGGGCCCATCCTGGCAATGACGCCCAGGTGGCCCTGCTCCCATCGCAGTCGCTGTGAGGCCAGGCCAGCGCTCGCGACTGGGAAGTCGCTGGTGACGAGCGCCTCGCGGCAATGCAACGGGGGCGTGCCTGCGATCGCGAGTTCGAGGCCGAGCTGCAGATCCTCGACGATATGGCTGGACGCAAGCGCAGCCTGGCGGATCACCGGCCAGGGAAAGGCCATGCCGGAGCCGGCGAGCTGGCATGGCAGGCCGAGGCGGTGCGAGCCCAGGGGCCGCACCTCGTTCTTCACGACCCAGGCGAACTCGGCGATTCGCGACTTCAGAGACGCTCCAGCTGGCGCTCGCATGAGGTAGAGCGCCTGCACGGGCCGACCAGTCGCCAGCGAGCGTTGCGCCACCAGGTCGATGGCGCCGGGAGCGACGATGCAGTCGGCATCGACGACCACGACGACCGCCGGCGGCGCCGATTCGAAGTGGCGCACGCCCCAGTCGAGCGCGTAGCCCTTGCCGCGGCGATCGGGATCGCGCCGTTCCGTGACCTCGGCGCCAACCCCACGCGCAAGGGCGGCCGTGTCGTCGCTGCAGTTGTCTGCGACGACCAGCAGGCGGTCGCCGCTCCGCAGCTGGGCACCCAGGGCGGCAAGGGTCGCCGCGATGCCGCTGGCTTCGTCGTGGGCGGGTACGAGCACGCCGACCGAACTCCGCGGCTCGGCAGGGCACGGCGCCGGGGCTCGGTCGCGCCGGCCCAGCGACGCAACGACGATCTGCGCGACGAGCACACCGACGGGTACGGCGAGCGCCACCGTCGCCGTCAACAGCAGGCCCTCGAGAACAGCAGGAAGGTCGGCCACTGCTTAGGCGCCTTCACGAGCACGGGCATGGGCGACGGCGTGAATCAGCGCGGCCTCGAACAGCTCCGTCGAACGCTCCCATGAGCTGTCGCGAACGGTGGCGAAAGCGCGCTCGGACATCGCTTGCCATGCCGGCTCTGCCAGATTCAGGACCCGCTCGGTTTCGCGCGCGAGCGCGTCGACATCGTCCACCGCCACGCAGGCGCCGTTGACGCCGTCGATCACCGCCTCGGCCGGCCACCCGGTCCGCGTGGCAACGACCGGCGTGCGGCAGGCCATGGCTTCCATCGCCGTCAGGTTGAAGCCTTCGCTGCTGCTTGCCGTGAGCCAGACGTCGCATGCAGAGTAGATGTCCCGCAACACCGATTGCGCCGGGGCATGGGTGAACTCGAAGAAGTCGGGGAACGGTGCCTCCGGCTGCTCGCCGCCAAAGCAGCGCACCCGCAGGTTCGGCACGCGGGAGTGGACATCCTTGATCGCCTGCAGAGCGACCTCGAAGCGTTTCCAGTCGGCAGTCGCGTAGAGGACGCCGACGGTCGGCCGCGCTTGCTTGGTCCGCGGGGCTGCATGGAACTGTGCGTGGTCGACGCTGTTGGGAACGATCTCCAGCTCGTCGACGCCGTAATCGTTCCGCATCACGTCGGCGAGCCAGCGGGCAATGACGATTTGAAAGAGAGGCAGCCGATAGGTGGCCCGTACCCGCTCGACCGGCAGATAACTGTGAACTTCGTGGTGCTGCACGAAGTAAGCTTTGGCGCCCTTGCTCGCAGGATAGGCATTGACCCATTCCGCCGTTTCCCACCACGTCGCGATGACGACGTCGCTATCGGGGACGTCGTCGGCATCGACCACGCCGACCCGCCTGGAACGTCTCCGTGCGACCTCGGCATTCAAGTGCGTGAGATCGGCCGCCGGCTCAGGGAGCGGGTTCAGGATCTGCCGGAAAGCGCCGACGACGCGGGCGCCGAGAGACGGTTTGCCGAGCGCCGGCGCGACCAGCAGGACGTCGTGGCCGCGCTTGCGCAATCGATCGGCGTAGATCGCGATGACTCGGTCGCCTCCTGAAAGCCCCCACCCCGCGACGACGAATGTGATCTTCAAGATGTTGTCGAGACTCGATCGAGTCGGCAGGACGAGGCGATCACCGTGCTCAATCACCATACGGCGATGCGCACTCAGTAGCCACCGACCGTGGTGAGGACGCTGTTCATGTCGAAATGCACGAGACGCCCGCCTTGCCGCTCCAACAGATCGGAAACCGTGACGTCCTCATAGAGGTTGGCATCCAGGTAATCGGGAAAGTACACGTACGACCAAAACATGAGGAGAAGCGCCTTGCCGTTCAACATGTAGCCGTTTCCTCCGCACAAGAACCGTGTCGTCCCGGGGAGGGTGTACGGCCTGGCGCCACGCGCCTGGTCCGTCGTCTTGCCGAAATGCCAAACCCTCGGACTCGACCCGAGGGCAGGAAAGTCGAGAAGAACGCCGGATTGTGTTGCCCGGCTTGACTTCATCCCCGTCGCGGCAAGCTGAAGGCTTGCTGCGGATGCCAGCCGGTGGTCGTCGTCCACCTTTAAGGCGAACTCGACGGTGCCGCACAGGGCGAGAAACGCAAAAGCCGCGACAACCTTCCTAGGAAGCGCCTCGTAGGAGTCAGCGCCTGGGACAGTCAGCACCATCGAATCTGCGGAAAAGTCGAACCAGGGTTGCTCGTTGGCAATGACGATGATCTGTGCGAACGAACCGTCGCTCGTACAAGCGACGAATGACTTGCAGGATTCCATCGCTCGCCCCACACGCGGCAAACAGGAGACATGGACAACGACCCTGCCTTTGACTGCGCTCCGCAGCGACTCGATGGCATTCTTGTTGAACAGAAGAAGCAAGCCCACGTAAATTTCAAACGCTTCACCATCCCGCATATCGCAGGTCGCGCAGCGGTGGGCCGACTCGAGCGCGGCTTCGCGATTTCCCTTTCGCAGGTGAGCCAGCGTCACTGCCGCCGCGTCCCGTCGGATGGCGTTCGATTTGGGGTGACCCTTGATTTCCACTTCGGTCTCTGTTGTTGTCAGCATCCCTTCGAGTTGCTGAACGATGCGCGATAGGTTCGCCTCTGCCGGCAACTGTTTCCAATGCGCCAACCATGGCTCTGCATGCCTCGTGGCGAGCATTGCCATGAAGACGCTGTTCAGGAAGTGTTTGATTCCCGACACGGCCTACCCGTCTCTTCTTGCTGCAAGCCCGAACAGCACCTGTTTTCCACCCTTGTAGATCAACTTCGCCAACTGGAGCCATCCCGTCGCGCGCAGAGGCGCTGCCGAGGCAGCTCGGCACGCCGTTTTGACCGACTCGAGCAGGTCGGCATTGTCGAACTGCTGCCAGGCACGGCCGACGAGCATGCCCTGTATTTGCGCGGTAACGCTCATGGAACCCCGTTGATCAGAGGTCGGCGGAACGGGAGCGCGACCCTCGCTCAAGGAGTCGGCCCCGCGGGACTGCCGCTCAGTCTGAAAGCTGTGAGCGGTGACTTCGAAGAACTTTCGTTTCGCGTCGGATTGAACGTGCGTTATCGACGCTTCATGAAGCCGATATCGGTAAGCGTCGATGGGCAGGTAGGCCACTTTGCACTGTTCGCCCATGCGTAGCTGAAAGTCAAGATCCTGTCCCGTCTCGAAATATTCGCGCTGGTAGCCGATTCGTTCGAACACCGACCTGCGCCAAGCGAACGTACACAGATGCGTGCGTAAGACTCCGGATGCGAGTTCTCTGCTGATGTCTGCGACCAAGGAATACCGCGGCTCCTGAAACAGCGTGGCCACCACGAGGCCTTTCGAATCGACCGTGTCGAACCTGCCGCAGACTGCGTCGAGCTCCGGATGGTCGCTCAGCCATTGGTACTGCGCCCACATCCGCCCCGGCATGAACAAATCGTCGGCATCACAGGTCATCACGATGTCGCCGCGTGCCAGGCGCGCCCCCGTGTTGAAGCTGGCAGCGATGCCGCGCTGAGGACCTTCGACGACATCCACCCGTGAATCCCCGATGCTCTCGACGACGTTGCGGGAGCGATCCGTGGAGCCGTCGTCCACCACGATCAGTTCGAACGGGATGCGTCGTTCCTGCAAGATGGAGCCAACCGCGGCACCGACGAAAGGCTCGGCATTCCGCATGGGCATGACGACGCTGATCACGGGTGGCGGCCCTACATCCTCGGGGTCGGGGCTCCGCGCGTTCGATCGGTCCGGGAGCAAGTTCAACGACCGTTTGCGTGCGGTGCCATGGGGGGGCGTGCGAAAGCGAACTCGGTGGACGCGTTGGCCAGGCTCTCGCGATACACGTAGGCCGCGCAGGCGCCGGCGAGGGACCAATAAACGACGGGAACGACGTCGACGCTGCTGAGCGTAGCGATCATCACGAGAACACCGGTGAGTGCCGCGGCCAGACCCAGCCCCAGCGCGAAAGCTTCGCTATCGCTACTCCGTATGAGGCGCAGATGGCCGAAAAGGCGCGCTAGCGTGGGCAGAAACGCACCTGCGAACAGGGCCAGTCCGAGGAAGCCGCTGTACAAAGCGATGCCGATGTACGAGTTCACGATGTCGATGATGCCCTCGCCCTGCCTCATCTGTTCGAGCTCCGGGTTGAGCATGTAATGGGGAGAGCCCAGCAGCGGGTTCATCATGATCACCCGCCAAGACACGGTGAAAAGCTGCTGGCGATAGGTGACCGAGCCGCCGTCGGCGCTACCGATGAACGGCAGAACCGAAATGATCCGGCCGCCTATGGGTGTCAACATGATGACGGGCACCAGCACCACGGAAAGAACTGCCAGCTTGCCGAGCCGGGCCGTCACGTCTGGCGACATCAGCGCCACGACAGCCAGCACCACCGCTGCACCTACCCAAGGGCCACGCGATCCTGAAGCGACGATGCCAGCACCGATGACACAAAGGGCTATCAGCCACGAGCGTCGCGTCGGGAAGGAAGAACGAAGGGCAAACAGCATCCCTAGCGCCGCGACGAGCACGTAGCCGAAGACGATGGAGTGCCCGACGCTGGCCGATGCGCGCAGCGCACCCTCCCGCATCATGTAGCTCCCGAAGCCCCAGGTGGCATTCAGTACATCGCCGAGCATGGAGTACAGCAGCCAGCCCTTGCCCGTCTCAAAGACGCCGATGACCGAAAGCACGACGGCGGCGGCAACGAAAGAACCCAACGCATCGCGGAATTTCTCGATGCTGTCGAGGCCTCGGCTGAAGACGAAATAGGGAAGGACAACGTCGAGCAGGTAACCCACGATCGCTCGCAAGCTGTCGGTGACGCTGGTCACCGGTGCCTGGAGCACGACGTTCAGCACCAGGTAGGCAACGACAAACTTGTCGCTCGGCAGCCTGAAGATGCCGGGGGTGTGGTGGCTGCGCGCCAGACGCAACGCCAGCGGCAGGAGCAAGAACGCGCTCAGCACGCGAAGATAGTCAACGGACAGAATGAACGCGATGGATCCGACGCCGGGTATCGTGCGATGAAATGCCGGCGCTGCGAAAAGCAAGAAGCAGTAGAGACCGAGCGGATGAGAGTCTTTGGCGCTGGCCCAGAGCACCCCGAGGGCCAGCACCAGGACAAAGAGCCAGAAGTTGTGCGACAAGAACAAAGCCAGTGTCACCGCGACCCACAGGCCGGCGCGTACTCGGTAGTCGGACGGATCGATGGCAACCGCAGTCAGGCGCGGCCGCAGCCACCGCCAGGTCGGCAATGACAGCACCAGCACTGCAATCAGGGCGCGAAAATTCTCTGGCATGAGCGAAGTTCGTGGATCGTTGGTCAAAGGCAAGAAGCGAGCCGTCGCCGTCACCAATTGTCGCCGCCCGGAGGCGGGAGAACGGTGCATGAAGGCTGGCGTACTGGGCCGGCAAGCTCGGGCGTGGCAAAAGCACGCATGCGGGCTCGGCAATGACTACTTGTATTCGATCAAACGGAAGTCGCCTCCACGGAGCTGCCGTGACCAAAACATCATCTGGCCGCGAGCCTCGGAGAATTTGCCGATGACGAGAAACAGGGCGGAGGCGCCGCGGGCCGGTGACTTCGGGTTTGCCTTGGCGTAAAGCCTCAGGAACTGGATCGGGTAGACCACCAAGCCGAACAGCGCCATCGGTGAGGAAAGCAACGAAAGCCCGACGATGAGGGCGGGCACCACAGCCCCCCAAACCCATGCGCTGCGAGACTCGCGAACCCAATGGCGCTCCGGCGGGCGCCCGTGCAGATGAGCGCCTTGCGCATACGCATAGCCCGCCCGGCTGGTGCGCTGCCACCACTGGCGAAAGGTGAGGATCGCGGCGTCGTGTCGCGTCATCTCCGCGTCGAGCCGCCAGATCTTCCAGTCCTTGGCGCGCAACCGCAGGCAAAGCTCGGGTTCCTCGCCGGCGATGAGGTCGGCGCGGAAGCCGCCGGTCTCGCGCAATGCCGATGCCCGGATGGCGGCATCGCCGCCGCAGGCGCGGGTCTCGCCGACAGGGGTGTTCCACTCGATGTCGCAGAGGCGGTTGTAGATCGAGCGCTCCGGAAACCGTTCGCGACGGCGACCGCAGACGACCGCCACGTCCGGCCTGGCGACGAGGAACGCGAGCGCCGTTCGCAGCCAGCCAGCGACGACTTCGCAATCACCGTCGACGAACTGCACGACGCCGATGTCCGCGTCGGTGGCGAGCAGCTGCTCGAACCCGGCGTTGCGCGCACGCGCTGCGGTAAAGGGCCGGGACATGTCCAGGCGGTGTACGGCGACGCCGAGCTCCTCTGCCACGGCGACAGAACCATCGGTCGAGCCCGAGTCGACGTACACCACTCGCGGGCATGCGAGCACCGAACGCAGGCAGACACGCAGGCGCTCGCCTTCGTTTCGCCCAATGACGACGACTCCGAGCCGCATGGGCCCGAGCGGTGCCAGCCCTATTGGAACGCCCGCCATCAGATCGACCGCCGCGGCTTCAGCACCGCCGGCACGCCCACTGCGACGCTGCCGTCCGGCACATCCTTGGTGACGACGGCGTTGGCCCCGATCAGCACGTCGTTGCCGACGCGAATGCGGCCGAGCACCTTGGCGCCGGCGCCGATGTCGACGTTGTTGCCGATGACCGGGGCGCCCCGCTCGTCGACGCGGGCCAGGCCGACGACAACGCCGTTGCGGATGCGACAGTTGTCGCCGAAACGGGCGTCGCCGCTGATGACGATGCCGCCCGAATGGTCGATGATGAAGTTGCGCCCGACCTCGGCCTCGCACGGCAACTCGATGCCTGTGACGATCTGCACCAGCTTGTAAACGACGTGATAGACGAGAGAGAGGGCCTTCCTGAGCACGACCGGCCGCACGCCGTAGCGCCAGCGGCCGAAGCGGTAGACGACCATCGCCCAGAAGCCCTGCGCACCGAATCGGCCTTCGTAGGCACGCAGGTCGCTGCGGATGTTGTCGAACATGTCGTGGCTGCGGCTAGCGCGTCGGCACCAGGCCGCCGCCGGTCCGACGAAGCAGTCGCCAGGTCGTTAGCGTGTGGGCCCAGTGGGACTTCAGCTCGCGCCCGGCCCGGCCCTTGATCAGTGCTTTCAGCGCGAGCAGGGCATCGCCCGCGGCGGTCAGCATCATCAGCGCGGCGACGCCGCGCTTGCCGTGGTGCTTGCGGTGGTAAAGGAGGCCGCTCTCGATCTGCAGGGCGTCGATCTGGCTGCCGGCGCGCGTGACCTCGGCGTCGGTGCGTGCGCTTTCGCCGCCGATGTGGACGACGGTGGTGCCGGCGAAGAAAATCACTTCCCAGCCTGCCGCCTTGACGGCGCGACAGTGGTCGACCTCTTCGTAGTAGAGGAAAAATCGGGGATCGAACAGGCCTACCGCGTCGACCACGTTCTTGCGCACGAGGTAGTAGCAGCCGGGGACCCAGTCGCAGGCGCGCGAGGCGGCGTGGTCCCAGTGCATGTCGTCGATGAGGCGCGTCCCGGGAAACCAGACGGCCAGGCCCGCACGAACGAGGAACTCGTTCCACGGTGTCGGAAAGTACCGGCACGACGGCTGCAAACTGCCGTCGCGGCCGATCAGGCGCACACCGAGCAGGCCGCATCGGGGGTGCTCGTCGAGGTAGCGCACGGTCGTGCCGATGCTGTCGGGGGCGACGAAGGCGTCGGTGTTCAAAAGCAGCAGGTAGCGACCGCGAACGAGCGGCAGGGCCTGGTTGTTGGCCCGCCCGAAGCCGACGTTGGTATCGTTAAGAACGATCTCGCAGTCGGCGAAGTCGCGCCTCAGCAGCTCCGCCGAGCCGTCGCGCGATGCGTTGTCCACGACCACCACCTGCAGCGACGCACCGGCCGCCCTGGCGCTCGACCGCAGGTTGCCGATGCAGCGGTGCAGGAGATCGCGCGTGTTGTAGTTGACAACGATGGCCGTCAATGTGAATTCTTCGCGCTCCGCGTTCAAGATCATGCCGCCGCCCGGCGGCACGCCAGGCCCTTGCCCCAGGCCCGCAAGCATAATCCGCCGGATATCTGCGACGCTCGAGCAACGACATGGCGACCTCCATCGACAGACCACCCCGCCGGTTCGACGCCATGTTCGGCACTGCCGTGGTGTTGGCTGCTGCCATGTGCGCCGTTTCGGCTGGCAGCTTCGCGCTGCGGCCCTCGGCCACGCCCACACGGCAGGGTACGGCCGTCTCGCTTGAGCAGGTGGTGCCGAAGTCGTTCTCCGACTGGCGAGCGCTGCCGGAGCAACTGTCGATGGTCGTGAATCCCCAGGCCGAGCAGTACCTCTACGGCCTCTACAGCCAGGTGCTGTCCCGCACGTATGTCGACAGCCGCGGCTACCGCGTCATGCTGTCTATTGCGTACAACGAAGACCAGCGCGGCGGCCTGCAGACGCATCGCCCGGAGGCCTGCTATCCGGCCCAGGGTTTTCGGGTCAGCCCGACCGAAACCACCCGGGTGTCGACGGCGTTCGGCGACATCGAGGCCCAGCGCCTGAACGCGAGCCTCGGCGCCCGCAAGGAGCCCATCACCTACTGGGTGACGGTGGGGAGCCAGGTCGTGAACAACCGTTTCGACAAGCGATTGGCCGAGATGAAGCTGGCCCTCACGGGGCAGGTGCCCGACGGCATGCTGTTTCGCATTTCGTCGATCGACGAGGATGCAAAGCGTGCCTACGCCGCGCACATCCGTTTCGCCGCCGACATGATGGGCGCCGTGCCCGTCTCCGTTCGCAAGCAGTTGAGCGGGCTCTCGTCGCAACAGCCGCCGGGCTGATGGCGAGCCAATCGGCTCCGGGCATGCGGCGCCCGGTCGACTGATCGCCGATGCCGGCGGTCGTTGCCGGCTCCCGGACCCACTGCACTTCCGACTGATGACCCCATCACTCGGCGACGCGGAAAGCCACTTGGACGTGTTCGCAATTTTCTTCACACTTTCGGGTTTTCTGATCACGCGCTTCCTGCTTCCGGAGCCCGAATTGTGAAGCTGGCCTATCTCCTCAGCGCTTACCCGATGACGAGCTCGACCTTCATCCGCCGGGAGATCGAGGCGCTCGAGCGGTCAGGAGTGCCAGTGCAGCGCTACGCTACCCGGCATTGGGACCAGCGACTCGTTGAGCCGCTCGACATCGCCGAGCGTGCCCGCACCCACTATCTGCTCACGGGCAACGTCGCCGGCCTGCTGAGAGCCTTCTTCCTCGAGCTCATCACTCATCCGGCTCAACTTGCGCGGGGCCTGCGTCTGTGGATTCGCCTGTGCGCCAACAAGCGCGAGGTCTCCGCCCGCCTCGCCGCTTATTTGCTGCAAGCATGCTACTTCCGCCGCCGCGCTCACCGCGAAGGCATCGGTCATGTGCATTGCCACTTCGCCACCAATGCGACGGCGATCGCCATGCTGGCACGGGCGATGGGTGGGCCGAGCTACAGCTTCACCTGTCACGGCCCCGACGAGTTCGTGAACGCCGATGCCTCCAGCCTGCGAATGAAAGTCGAGCATGCCCGCTTCGTGGTGGCGATCTCGCACTACAGCAAAGTGCAGTTGTTGCGCGCCAGCGGCATGGCGTTCATGGCAAAGATCTGCATCGTCCGCTGCGGCGTCGACCTCCGGGAGTTCGATCACCAGGCCGACTTTCGCGACGTCGACGCCGCCTTCGTCTGCGTCGGCCGCCTGTGCCCGCAAAAGGCGCAGGTCCTCATCCCGCGCGCCCTGGCCAGCATTCGCGACGAGTTCCCTGCCGTTCGCGTCGACTTCGTGGGCGACGGTGAATCGCGAGGCGACCTCGAACGCGCGATCGTGGAGTGCGGTGTGGCGGAAAACGTGGCGCTCCACGGCTGGCAAGATGGGGCCGCGGTCAAGAAGCTCCTCGCCGGCAGCCGTGCTTTGCTGCTGCCGAGCTTCGCCGAAGGGCTGCCGGTAGTCATCATGGAATCGTTCGCGCTCGGCCGGCCCGTGCTCTCGACATTCATCGCCGGCATTCCGGAGCTGCTCGACGAGCACTGCGGCTGGATCTTTCCGGCCGGCTCCGTCGACGATCTCGCCGAGGCAATGCGATCGGCGCTGCGAGCGACGCCGGCCCGGCTGGCCGAAATGGGCGGCGAAGCGCGAACTCGCGTCGAGCGCTGGCACGACCTGGCAAAAAACGTGGCGAGCCTGCAAGTCCACTTCGCTGAAGCGCTCTCCGACGCGCGCGCTTCCGCCGGTCAGCGCGTGGGAGAGGCGCCGTAGCCGACGCCCGATCCGATCGGCGGCCGCGGGCCGTTGAACAGCCGCAGCAACGGCTGCTCCAGCCACCGATAGCTGAGCCAGCCTACAGCGGCGCAGGCTGCCAGTGACGCGACCATGAAAGCGGCCGTGGCGCCGGCGCCGGGCGCGTCTTCGAAGAACCTGGACCACAGGACGCGCATGGCGCCGAGCGTGAACACGTGGGTCAGGTAGAGCGAATACGACGAGTCGCCGATCGCGCGCCAGACACGGAGGTGCCATGCAGCGAAGCGCTCGTGCAGGGCGCCGGCCAGGACCAGGCCCGCACCTGCGATCTGCGCTAGATACGCCGGACCGGGCAGCTCGCGGCTGACGAGCAGCGCCGACCCCGTAACGAGCATTGCCAGCGCCGCAACGAACGGGAACTGCAGGCGCCGGTGCAGCCAGGCGACGCCGATCCACATGCCGACCGCGAACTCGAGCAGCATCGGATGCGTGTAGGTGCGCGCCGCTGCCGAAGCAAAAGGACCGGCGACGCTGCCGGCCGCAACGGCCAACACCAGCCCCGCCGTGAGAACGACGAGCCGCAACCACACCGGCAGCAGCAACGCGGCGCCGAAGCAGGCGTAAAAAAACATCTCGAAATTCAGCGTCCAGCCCGGTACCAGCAGCGGCCAGGCCTGGTCGGGAAAACTTCGGGAGAAATGTGGCACGAAAAAGAGGCTTTGCAGCAAGGTGGCAGGCTCGACCTTCAGCGTCTTGAACAGGGCCGGGGCGAGAAGCGCGGCCATCACCATCGCCAGGGTGAGCAGCCAGTAAAGCGGCACCACGCGCACGATGCGACGGCGCCAGAATTCAAGCGCGCCCACGGGCTTGCCGCTCGTCGTCACGACCATGATGAAGCCGCTGATCGCGAAGAAGAGGTCGACGCCCGAGGTGCCGAAGCTCGACGGCACGAATGCCGCCATGCCGGGAACCTGGCCGGCGGCGTGGTGCCAGACGACCATCAGCGCCGCGACAGCGCGCAGATACTGGACAGCAGGGATGTCGCGGCGGCCCGGTACCGGCGAACGCCCGTCCATCGCGCCTTAGGACGCCTCGCCCGTGTTCCGGGACCGGACGAGCAGCTTGCCCAGCAACCAGTCGAGCGCGAAGAAGAACGCCAGCGCAACCAGCATGAGGACCATGCCGGCGGCACCGTGCAGGAAGCCCTGACCGGCCTCGTCACCGAAGTGAAAGGTGATGAGCACTAGGACGACGACACGCACGATGTTGGCGACGAAGGCGATCGGCAGGATGCTCGCCAGCATGATGGCGTTGTGTAGCAGACTCGGGCGGCGCGAGATGAACATGAACAGGGTGCCGAGGGCCGACAGGCTGTACATCGAGTGCAGGCCGGAGCAAGCGTCGGCGACGAGCATCTGGTACTGGCCGATTTCGAGGACGACGCCGTTGCGCGAGATCGGATAGCCGACACGGTAGAGCAACTCGACGACGATCACCGAGATCCACTGCTTGAGCGGACCCGTGATCTGGTCGACAAATGTGCCGGGCAACGGGATCATGAAGATGAGGTAGACGACGGGAAACCAGGCCGCTCGCAGAGCGCCGGGTCCGCGCAGCGACAGCAGCATGCCGGCGACGACGAAAGGCTGCGAGGCGATCGCCAGCATCAGCACGCCGCCGGCGCGGCCGACGAAGTAAACGGCAATGCCGACGGCGAACAAGATGCCGCCCGCCACTCTCGAAGGCGCCATCGGCGCCGCGGCCACGCCTTCGCGGGCGGTCCAGAACAGCCATAAGGAGACCGCCAGAATCAAGGCGCCGTGGGCGTTGTCGTCGGTTTGCCAAATGCCGGTTGCCGCCGCCAGGTACACGGGCAGGTACATCGCCGCGAAACCCGCGAGCGCGATGAACCACGGCACGTTCGCGCCGCCCTCGCCACGCGACCGCGGGCCGAACGCCGGCAGAACGCTGCTCACTTCTTCGACTTCTTCTTGTTGAGCGGCACTTCGTTGAGCACCGAGCCGACCACGGCGACGCCGGTGTCCATCAGGCCGCGCACCAGATCGCTGAAGGCGCCGACTCGGGTCGCGCCGGCGCGCGCGACGGCGAGCGCGGCGCCGGTGCGCACGGCGATCATGGCGCCGTCTTCGCCGGTCGACATCGCCGGCGTGTCGACGATGATGACGTCGTAGGCCATCTTGGCCTGGATCATGAACTCGTCGAAATTGAGGCGGTTCAGCAGCTCGAGCGGGTTCGGCGGCGTCGGCCCGGCGGGCAGCACCGAAAGGCCGGCGAGGTCGGGGATGCGCACGATCGCTTCCTCGCGCGAGCGGCCGGCGAGCAGCGTCGAGAAGCCGATCTGGTTCTCGAGATAGAAGAGGAAGTGCTGGCGCGGCTCGCGCATGTCGGCGTCGACGAGCAAGGTGCGCTCGCCGAGCTGAGAAAACACGATGGCCAGGTTGGCGGCGAGGTAGGAGCGGCCTTCGCCGCGCTCGGTGCCGACGACCGCGAGCACCTGGCGCGCCTCGGCACGGTCGAACCAGCGCAGCATGAGCTGGCTGCGAATGGCGCGCAGCTGCTCGACGCGGGTGCTGAACGGCTGGTAGGCGGCGACCAGCTCGTCGCTCAGGGTGCGCGTCTCGCCCGGGGTCTTGCGCAGGTAGGCGTAGGCGAACTGGCGCGACAGCGCGAACTGGATGTCGGCCTCGCTGATGAGGCCGAGCCGCATCGCTGCCTCGCCGAAGCGAAGGTTGTGCTCGCGCTGGTAGTGGAGAACGCGCTCGGCGTCTTCCTGCTGCAGCTGGCCGCCATCGATGAGGATGGCCCCGAGCGTGCGCGTGGCCCGCGGCGGCGTCGCGAGAGTGGAGACGGTGGTCTTCACGACAACGCCCTCGGTCCGGCCAGAGCCGGCCGCTGCGCCATCGCGCCGGCCATCATGACGCGACGGAAGATCGGCCGCTTCGAGTTGCCGGGCCGCAGCACGCCGATGACCGGCACGCCGTTGGCGACCATCAGGTCTTCCGGCCGGCGAACGCGGCGATCGAGCATCTCCCAGCCGAGCGCGGCAAGGATGCCGGCCGCCAGGCCGCCGAGGATGGAGCCGAGGATGGCGGTGGTG
>Ga0123338_10003463_pt1 | contig 14179 bp, 14 predicted proteins | sample grotaG_FD_89793 | JGI IMG/M metagenome (GOLD analysis project Ga0123338, IMG submission 89793) | Glacier valley bacterial and archeal communities from Borup Fiord, Nunavut, Canada, to study Microbial Dark Matter (Phase II) -... | ecosystem: Environmental > Aquatic > Freshwater > Ice > Glacier ... | reverse complement strand
ATCGCCGCCGCCTGCTGCTTCGTCATGCACGCTGCGCCGCCCGCGACGCCGAGCAACGCGGCGAGCACGGCCGATAAAGAGAGGAGGCGAGTCACGCGGGTTGAACCCACGACGCCGCCCCTTCCTTGGCCCTCCGGACCGGGATCACTTCTTCCCGGCGCCGCCCTCTGCGACTCCGCCGTCGGACGTTCCGCCGTCGTTCGCGGCCGGCGGCGGGGGCTCCGGCGCCGGCTCCGGGATCGCGAAGCGGAGCTTCGTGGGGAGCGCGAACCGCAGCGCGAGGTGCTTGTTCGGCAGGTCGCCGCCCCACGCCGTCGGGACGTCGAGGTAGTCCACGAACAGGTCGTTGAAGCCCGGCTTCGACGGCAAGAAGTTCGGCTTCTGCGCCGCGCTCTGGTCGTCCGGCGACAGGCCGAACTGGCGGAGCTCCTCCGGCGTCCACACCGGGTCGACGCCCCACGAGTTCTTGATGCGGAAGAACGTGACGTTCGCGCCCTCCGCCAGCGTCGCCTCGAGCGCCTCGGGGCGCGTCTCGCGGACGTCGACCTGGAGCTTCCCGAAGCCCGGGACGTTCTCCACCTCGTAGTCGACCAGGATCGACTCGTGGAGGCCCGTCAGCGCGAAGTCGGAGACCCCCGCGCCACGATAGACGCCGGCGCTCGGGTTCCGCGCGACCGCCCAGGCCATCGGCACCGCGAGCCGCTGGTTCAATGCAAATTGCACGTTCTTCAGCAGCGCCGTGCGGCGCGCCGTGTCGCTCGCGCTCCACGTGTAGCGCACCTCCGTCCACGCCTCGGCGCCGACGCGCTTGCCATCGCCCGGCCGGGTGTTCGGCGCCCTCGTGCCGATCACCTCCGCGAGCGTGATGGTCGGCGTGCCGTCCGCTGCGATGACCTGGAGCTCCTGCGGCGCATGGATGCGTGTGAGACCGAGCGAGCCACCCGCGGCGCGATCGGTGATCGACACGAGCGAGACCGGCGGCTCGGGCAGCGGCTCGGCGGGCGCGGCGCCCGCATCGGTCGGATCCGTGCCGCCATCCGTGACCGGCGGCCGCGGCGCGGCGCCCTTGCGCGCGGGCAGCACGGGGAACTGGCGCTCCAGATCCTCGACCACCGTCGCGTCGATGCCCCACGCCTTGTTCAGCTCGGCACGCACGATGCGCGGATCACGACGCGCCGCCGGTGACGCGAGCGCGCCCGACGCCAGCGACGCATTGATCGCCGCTACCGCCTCCTCGTGGCGCTTAGCCTTCGCGTCAGCCTTGGGGAGGAAGTCGCCTTCGTACATCCAGCCGTAGCGCTGGATCAGCTCCGCGCCGAGACCCCACCAGCCGCCCTGCGTGACGCCGGACGCGGTGACGGCGCCACCGAGCGTGATGTCGCCGCCCGAGATCCCCTCGTACCAGTACCAGTAGTTCCAGTACGCCTCGGACACGTCGACGTCCCGCGCCGTCGCGCCCTTGTGCAGCGACTCGACCCACCCGGCGGTCGCGTAGAGCCATCAGTTCGCGATGGCCTGCGACTTGACGTTGGTGTTCTCCACCGAGGTGACGTCGTCGGAGGCTGTCGTCGGATCCTTGCCCGCCGAGCAGGCAAGCGCGGCCGCAGGCACCGCGGCGAGGAGGAATCGAAGACATGCAGAGCGAGTAAAAGGAAGGAAGCGCATACTCGACCCTCTAGCGAAGAACGTGCCGTCCGACATGTAGGCACTTCTTCGAATGCGCGCGAAATCCGCTTGGATCATTGGTCCGGCGCCGATCCAGTGAGCAGGTACCGGAACGCGCGCCGACCCGCGCAACCTGCGCGATCTGCGCAGGAAGAGGCGGCCCTGGGTTCCGCGCTATGGTCACGGTCCATGCCGCTGCTCCGCCTGATCGGGCTCCTCTTCGATCTCCTCTTCTTTCCGCTGCGCGCGCTGCGGCGGGGCCGGATGGTGCCGGAGGGAACGTTCGTTACGCTCACGATCGAGGGCGCCGTCGTCGACGTCCTCGCGAAGCCGCGCTTCTGGGAGCGGCGCGCGCAGAAGGCCACCGCCCTCCACGACGTGAAGCAGATGGTCGACTTCGTGATCGCCGATCCGCGCGTGCGCGGCATCGTGGTCACCATCAAGCTGCTCGCGGCCGGCATGGCGACGGCTCAGTCCCTCCGCGATCTGCTCGCGCGCGCGCGCGCCGCGGGCAAGGAGGTCGTCTTCCACCTGCCGATGGGCGGGGGCACGAAGGAGGTCATCGTCGCCAGCGCGGGCAGCAAGATCTTCCTCGGTCCTGCGGCGCAGCTGGCCGCGCTCGGGTTCGCCTCGCACACGCGCTACGTGAAGAACGCGCTCGACAAGGCGGGCATCGTTCCCGAGGTCTACGCGTGCGGCGACTACAAGTCGGCCGGCGAGACGCTGGTGCGCGACTCGATGAGCGAGACCCAGCGCGAGCAGCTCGGCAAGCTCCTCGATCGCTTCGATGCGCAGCTCCTCGACGCCATCGCCGAGGGCCGCAACGTCTCGCGCGAGCGCGCGCGCGCGATCGTCGACGGCGGGCCGTACTTCGGCGAGCAGGCGATCGAGGTCGGCATGGCCGACGCCGTCGCCTACGAGGACGAGATCCCCGCGCTCCTCGGCCTGCCCCGCGAGGGCAAGCACGGCCCCGCCACGCGCGGTCTCGTCGCCGCCAGCGCATACCTCGCGGCCAAGAAGCGCCCGCTGCTGCGCGCGCTGACGCGGCCGCCGATCATCGCCGTCATCCCCGTGCACGGCGCCATCGCGCACGCCGCGAGCCCGTTCGGGAGCTTCGCGACCGACGACAAGCTCGCGCGCATGGTGCGCCTCGCGCGGCTCGACCCGCGCGTGAAGGGCGTCGTTCTCCACGTCGATTCGCCAGGCGGCAGCGCGCTCGCCTCCGATCGCATGCACCACGAGATCGTGCAGCTCGCCCGGGAGAAGCCGGTGATCGCGTGCATGGCGAACGTCGCGGCGAGCGGCGGCTACTACGTCGCGGCGCCGGCGCACAAGATCGTCTGCGAGCCCGTCACCATCACCGGCTCGATCGGTGTGGTCGGCGCGCGCCTCACGCTGGAGCCGCTGCTGGCGAAGCTCGGCATCCACACCGAGACCGTTCAGCGGGGCGCTCGCGCCGGCCTCCTCTCGGGCACGAAGCCGCTCACCGAGGACGAGCGCGCGGCGCTCATGGTGAGCCTCGAGTCGACGTACCGCACGTTCGTCCGCGTCGTCGCGCAGGGGCGCAAGATGAAGGTCGACGAGGTCGAGCCGCTCGCGCGCGGACGGGTCTACACCGGCGAGGACGCCAAGGCGGTCGGCCTCGTCGACGTGCTCGGCGGCTTCGACGTCGCTCTGCGCGAGGTCACCGCGATGGTGCCCGCCGAGCATCGCGAGCGCCTCGAGGCGCACGTGCTGCGGACGCCACGTCATCCGCTGTCGATCATGGAGCCGCCGAACGAGGGCGAGGCGGGACGCCGCGCGGCCTCGGCGCTGCTCTCGTCGATCCTCCCTCTGCCGGAGCGAATCTTCGTGCAGCTCGCGGCCAGCGGCGAGCGCGTCCTCGCGCTCTGGACCGACACCATCGACGGGACGTAGTACCTCCTGGAGCCTCGCGAGCGTGAGCTTCAGGAGGTCGGCAACGGCCTTCTCGTTGCCGGCCTTCTCTCCGCCCGAGACGGTGACGAGCGGCGTTTTGTCATGGATTTCTCAGCGTGGCACGAAGTGGCCGAGACGTGCTACACCCTCCAGCCATGCTGGTCACGCTCACCGCCTGCCTCCTCGGCTTCGCGAACGGGCTGAGGCATGCGCTCGAGCCGGATCACCTTGCCGCGGTGTCGACGCTCGTGGCGGGCGAGCGCAGCGCGAAGGCGTCGGTCCGGTACGCGGCGGCGTGGGGCGCAGGGCACGCGGCGATGCTCGTGCTCGCGGGCGGGGCGCTGTTTCTCCTCCGCGCCGAGCTGTCGCTGCGCGTGAGCGATGCTCTCGAGCTCGTCGTCGCCGTGGTGCTCGTCGCGCTCGGTGTTCGCGGGCTGCGCCAGGCGGCGCGCGCAGGCCGTCACGGGCAGACCTTCACGCATGCGCACGGCGAGCTCCAGCACGCGCACGGCGGCGCTGCGGATCACGTCCACGTGAGCAGCTGGACGCTCGCGCGTCTCCCGTTCGTGGTGGGGCTCGTGCACGGCCTCGCGGGCAGCGGCGCGCTCGCCGCACTGGTCGCGGTGCACGTCGGCTCCGCAGTGTTCGCGCTCTCCTTCATCGGCATCTACGCCGTGGGCGCGGCGGCGGGCATGGCGGCGATCGCCGGCATCCTCGGCTGGCCGCTCGCGAAGCTCGCCCGCTCCTCGCGGGTGATGCCGATCCTGGTCGGCGTGAGCGCCTGCGCCTCGCTCGTGATGGGCGTCGTGTGGGCGACGCCCATCCTGCTCCGCCTCGCGGCGTGAGCCTCGCGGCGTGAGGTGCGAGGAGCGAGCTCAGCTCACGTCAGGTGACGCCGAGCAGCTTGTTCATCGAGGCCTCGTCGGCCGGCGTGAACGGGTACTGATCGAACTCGCCGCTCGCGACCCACTTGAACGCGCTGACCGCGAGGGGCTCGAGCGTCTCGGTGAGCAGCGTGCACTCGTAGAGGAACAGATCGACGACGTAGTGCTCGTAAGGATGGCTGACGAACGAGATGAGCTTTCCCACCTCGATCGACGCGCCGAGCCGGTGCAAGAGCTCGCGCTTCAGCGCCGCCTGGTCGGTCTCGCCCGCCTCCACGCGCCCGCCCGGGAACTCCCACATGAGCGGGAGCACCGCGGAGCCGCGGCGCTGCGTGATGAGGTACTGCCCCTCACGCTCGAGGACCGCCGCGACGACGCGGATCGTTCGCACGTCAGACTGCCACGCGGAACAACTGCTGCCCCATGAGCAGCACGTCGCCGGTCTTCACCTCGGTCTCCTCGTGGAGACGCATGAACGAGCCATTGGAGCTGCCGAGGTCGGTGAGGAGCAGGCGGCCGCCCTCCCAGCTCAGGCGGCAGTGGAGCCCCGAGACGTAGCCGTCCTCGGGGAAGAGCACGTCGCCGCGCTCGCGACCGAGGTGGATGCCGCTCTCCGGGATCGGGAACGCGTTGCCCGTGACCTCGCGGCCGATGACGAGCGCGATGCGCCCGACGTAGCCCTTGGCCGGCGAGCCGAGTCGCTCGACGCCGTCCGCCGCGGGCGGGACCGTCTGGAGCGGCTCGAACTTGATGATCTCCTGGCCGATGCGGAACATGTCGTGGGGCCGGAGCTCCACGGGCACGTCGCGAACGAGCTTCTTGTAGACGCCGTTCAGCGAGGCCTCGTCCTTGACCGTGACGCGGCTTCCAGGACCGGCGCCGTTCTGTTTGAACGTGGCGTGGCGCGGCGACAGGTAGCTGTCGCCCGCGAAGATCGCGCCGGTCTCGCGACCGACGGTGACCGTGGTGCCGGGCAGCGCGAACGTGCCGGCCTCGGTGCCATCGGCCCGGAGCGCGGTCAGGACGACCGTGCCGGCGCCCGCGCCGCCGATCGGAGCGGGGCTCGATCCGGAGGAGGCGGGGACGGCCTTGGGCGCTCCGCTTCCGCCGAGGCGGAATCCGCACGAGCCGCAAAAAAGATTCGAGGGCGAGTTGACGTGGCTGCACTGCGGGCAGACCACCGTGCCAGCGGCACCGCCACCGCGACCGCCACCGCTCGCGGCCGAGGCCGACGCGAACGCCGCGCCACCTGCGCCAGCGCCGGGAGGCGCGCTCGGCTGCGGAGGCGGACCGAGGCCCTGGGCAGGCGCCGCGACGACGGGCGGAGCCGCGCCGACCGGAACCGCGGCCTTCACGCCCTGCGAGGGAGTCTGGGGCGAAAACGGCTTGGGAGCCGCATCACGAGGGAGCTCTGCGCCACAGCCAAGACAGAACTTGTAGTGGTCCTGGTTGTCCTTGCTGCACTTCGGACAGGTGATCAAAAGCAGCCTCCGAACACGATGCGTCACACACGTGCGAGGACGGCCCCCGCAGGAACGGGAGTATCTGGCACTGGGTCAACGTGGGTCAAGCAGGGCGCGCGGAAAGTCGAGAAACGTCCGCGCCCCCGCGATCGAGCTTTACCTATGCGTCCGAGTAGGATCCTTCGTCGGACGGCGCTTCGACCCCGGGCAGGACCTCCGCCGGCGCGAGCGCGGGCGGGGCAGGGGGCTGGAGCGGCGCGGGCGTTCCCAGCGGATCCAGCTCGCGGAGATACTTCACGAGGCGCTTGGCCCGGACCTTCGCCAGCGAGGCGAGCGCCTCGGTGCGGGCCGCCTCGGGAAGGTTGCGGGCGTTCTGGATGACCTCGATCGCAACGTCCGCATCGTGGATCTCGCCGAGGCGCTTCTGAAAGACGACGGCGGGCTCGAGCATCGCGCGGGCATCGAGCGGGAGCGCCTCGGCGAGCAGCTCGATCGCGTAGCGGAGCTCCTTGTACGAGATGCGCAGGTCGTGGAGGCCGAGCGTGTCCTCGGGCGCGACGTCGCGGCCCTTCTCCACCACCCGGCGCGCGCGCTCCACGGTGCGGCGCGCGAACTTCGAGAGATCCGCGTTGCGCTGCGGATCGAAGGGGAACACCAGCAGCGCCTTGAGCATGAGGCGCGCGCGATCGAGCTCGCCGTGCTCGATGCGCACCAGCACGTTCTTGCGCAGCTTGCGCTCGCGGGCCGCGCGCCGGCCCAGCCACGACGCGAACGCGGGATCCTGCGCGACGTCCTCGAGCGTCTCCTCGAGGACCTCCTCGTCGCGGAGGTCGCCGGTCGCCTTCATGACCTCGGCGAAGGCCTTGCGCACGGCGTCGGAGTGCCAGCGGCCGAACAGCGGCCGCGCCATCTTGAGGAGCGTGCGGAGGCGCCGGATGGCGACGCGGAGATCGTGGATCGCCTCGTCGTCGGCGGCGTTCACGACGCGCGGGATGGCCTCGACCAGCGCGCCATCGAGCTCGCGTAGCTTCTTGACGACGTACGGGCCGGCGGGCGGCGCGAGGTGCTCGTGCGCGCCGCTCACGACGATCTCCGGACGTGCACGACGGTCATGGGCTTCTTGCCGCGCGACTTGAAGAAGGCGCGGCGCACCGCGAGGCGCGCCTGTTCGGCGACGCGCGCATCGTCGGCGAAGGCGTCGAGATCGGCGATGGCGTGGCGGACCGCGGCGCGCGCCGCCTGGATCTCCTCGGGGTACTCGACCTCGTCGACCACGCCGCGCGTGACCAGCGAGACGTCGGCGACCGAGCCCGCGCCGTCGAGCGTGACCGCGCACGACGCGAAGCCCTCCTCGGCCAGCACCTCGCGCTCGCGCAGGACCGCGGGCGGGATGGCGCGCCCCGCGAAGACGTGGACGCGCCCCGTGGGCACGCTCGGCCCGCGCACCACGCCCTCGGTCGTGACCTCGGCGATGCGCCCGTTCTCGATCACGCAGACCTGCTCGACGCCAGCGTCCTTCGCGAGCTCCCCGTGCCGCGTGAGGTGGTGGATGGTGCCGTGCACGGGCACGAAGCACTTCGGGCGCACCAGCTCGATCATGCGTCGCTGCTCGGGGCGATGCGCGTGGCCGCTGACGTGCACGCCGCGATCGCTGAGCCGCGTGCGCACGTCGCAGCCGCGGCGGATCAGCTGGCCGAGCAGCGCGTGGACGCCGGGCTCGTTGCCCGGGATGGTGCGCGCGGAAAGGATGATGCGGTCGCCGGGGCCGAGGTCCAGCGCGGGGTGCTCGCCGCGGGCGAGCTTCGCGAGCGCGGCATTCGCCTCGCCCTGCGAGCCGGTCGCGACCGCGAGGACCCGCGAGCGTGGCAGCTCGCGCGCCTGCCGATCGGGCCACACGAGATCATCGGGCCACGGGAGATAGCCGGTGTTCCGGGCCACGCGCGCGTGCGTGCCCACGCCGCGGCCGAGCAGCACGATCTTGCGCTTGGTGCGCCGCGCGATGTCGCCGAGCAGGCGCAGGCGATGGATGTTCGACGCGAACATCGCCACCACCACCGCGGCCGGGGCGTTCTCGATCATGCCTTCGAGCACGTGGCCGACGTCGATCTCGTTGCCGGTGGGGCCCTCGGCGTCGATGTTGGTCGAGTCGCTCATGAGGAGCGTCACGCCCTCGTCGCCCAGCTGGGAGAGGCGCTCGACGTCGAACGTCTCGCCGTCGGGCGGCGCGTCGTCGAACTTGAAGTCGCCGCTGTGGATGATGGTGCCGGCGTCGGTGGTGATGGCCAGCGCGGTGGCGTCGGCGATGGAGTGGGTGACGCGGATCGGCTCGATGCCGAAGGAGCCAACGGTGAACGGCGTGCGCGGCTTCGTCGCATGGAGGCGCGCGTGGGCGAGGACCTCGTGCTCGCCGAGGCGCTCGCGGATGAGCCCGAGGGCGTACGGCGGCGCCCACACCGGGACGTCGTGCCGCCGCAGGATGTAGGGCAGCGCGCCGATGTGGTCCTCGTGGCCGTGGGTCACGATGATCCCGGCGATGCGCGAGCCGAAGCTGTCGAGCGCCGTGAAGTCCGGGTGCACGACGTCCACCCCGAGGCCGCGGTCGTCGAAGGTGACGCCGCAGTCGACGAGGATGACCTCGCCGCGCTGCTCGATGGCCATGCAGTTCATGCCCACCTCGCCCAGCCCGCCGAGCGGCAGGAGGCGAACGGTCGGGTGAGGCGCGGATGCGGCGGACACGCTGTCGACTTAGCACGGCTGGCCGAGCGGGTTTACAGCGACCCCGCGTTACCCTATCTAGCCTCCCGATGCCCGCCCCCGCGACCACCCCCCTGCCGAAGCCTGCGGGGCTGGAGACGAAGCGGTTCCTCATCGTGACGGGCAAGGGCGGCGTGGGGAAGACCACGGTGTGCGCGGCCGAGGCGCTGGCGCTCGCTGCGAAGGGCAAGCGCGTCCTCGTGTGCATGTGCAACGCGAAGGAGCGGCTCTCGGCCATGTTCGGCTCGGAGCTCATCGGCTCCGATATCAAGAACGTCGCGAACAACGTTTGGGCCGTGAACATGGACCCCGAGCTCGCCCTCGCCGAGTACGGGATGATGGCCCTGCACTCGAAGACCGCCTTCAAGCTGCTCTTCGACAACAAGTACGTGCGCACGTTCTTCCGCGCGGTGCCGGGCATGTCGGAGTGGACCATGCTCGGCAAGGCGTGGTGGCACACCACCGAGACCCGGCCCGACGGCGGCTGGCTCTACGACGTCGTGATCCTCGATGCGCCCGCCACCGGCCACGGCCTCGACATGCTGCGCGTCCCGAAGATCATCCTCGACGTGGTGCCGCCCGGCCTCCTCCGGCGCGACGCCGAGCGCGCGTGGAAGATGTTCCAGGACCCGGCGCAGTCGGCGGTGGTGCTGGTGACGCTCCCCGAGGAGATGCCGACCACCGAGACCATCGAGCTCGCGCACGCGCTGCGCGACGAGCTGCACCTGCCCATCGGGAAAATTGTGGTCAACTGCGTGCTGCCGCCGCTCTTCTCGAGGGAGGAGCGCGCCGCCCTCGAGGCCATCGATGGTGTGACCGGCGACGCGCCCGGCGACGCCGCGCTGGCGTCCGGCCGGCGCCGCGCGTCGCGCGAGCGGGTGCAGGCCGAGAGCCTCCAGCGGCTCGCGAAGGAGCTGCCTATCTCGCCGTCGTATCTGCCGCAGCTCTTCGAGGACGCCGCACAACCGTCTGCGATCCGCGATCTCTCCAGGCGGATGACCTGATCAGCCGGCCAGGAGCAGCGCGTAGATCGTGGCCTGGTCGAGCGCCGGCAGCGCGCGGATGTAGCCGGGGATCGAGACGCGCGAGCTAGGGAACTTGCCGTTGCTGCAGGAGCGGTAGCCGAAGTAGTCGTCGGTATCGGGCTTGCGCTTCATCTCGTACGCGCAGTTTCCGAAGCTCCCCGCGATGGCCTCGGCGCCCACGTCGAACGTGCTGACGCGCCCGTTCACCAGGCCCTGGACGTGAACCTTGCCGTCGACGGTGGAGACGTAGAAGTCGTTTCGCGTGCTGCCGACCATGCCGTGGACGCGGTCCTCGGTGAAGTGCAGATCGACCACGAGCCCTTGCAGCGTCCCGCGGTACGCGTCGCCGAAGCGCTTCAGCTCGACGGCGGGGCCCCACGCGCGATCGCCTTCGATGCGCATCGAGCTCGCCTCGCCGTTGGCATAGACGACCAGCTCCCCGCCAGGCCGCGGCGGGGCGCACGCGGCGGCGAGAACGAGCAGTGCCGACACGGCGCGAACAGCAAACGATCGCATGCCCCGAGGATGCCACTCCCGGCGCCACGCGCTCGTTGCAAAATGAGACAGCGAACGAAGTTGCCGAGCTCGCTGCGCTCGTATGCAGCCTTGCAAACTGCATGGATCCGCGAGCTCTGGCGCCTGGCGCTCGACTTGCGGCAGCGACACACATGAAGCTTCGCGCCATCGCCGTTGGAGTTGCCAGCACTGTCTTCGTCTGCGGCGCCCCGTTGCTGCAGGAGACAACCCCGCGTCCTGCGCCTGCCGAGAGCACCTCGGCGGCGAGCTCGCCTATGACCGCCTCTTCGGCGAGTCGTTCTCCGCCGACGAGCCGTTCGGCGGAGGTGACCTCACCACGCTGAACGCGGTCGTGCGCGCGCGCTTCTGGCCCGCGTTCTCGGTGCGCTCGATGACCTCCGCCTTCTCGATGCGGTCGAGGCGAAAGCTGCGGCTCTCGCCCTTCGCGAGGTCGAAGGCGTTGATGCGCGTCTCCTTGCGCTCCATCACCACCTGCTCGACCTTCACGTCGCGCGTCGTGGGGATGCCGTGCGAGTCCCGGTACGTGATGCGCAGCGGCTGCTGCTCGAACCACGCGCGCTCCACCGCCATGCGCACCGGCTTGGCAATGGGCTGCGACGGGATCCCCACGAACGCAAGCTCGCGCAGGCGACCCACGAGCTCCCGCTGCGCCGACGTCGAGAGCGCAGCGCGCACCTTGTCGAGCGCGCGTTGCAAGGTCTCCTCGAAGGGGAGCAGCCGCGACTCCACCGCAAAGGTGCCGAGCGCCACGAGCAGCGCCGCCTCGCGCGCCGTGAAGTTCACGGGCGGGAGCGAGTAGCTCTTGTCGAGCGCGTAACCGCCGCCGCGACCCCGCTCCGCCGACAGTGGCATCGACGCGGCCCGCAGAGCGTCGAGGTCGCGGTACATCGTGCGAATGGTCACGTCGAACCGCGCGGCGAGGATCTCGGCGGTCACGCCGGTCCGGCGTCCGCGCAGGTATTCAGCGATGGCGAAGAGGCGTTCGGTGCGCTTCACTTTAACTGACACAAGGATGACACGAGCTTCGTCCAGGATGAAGCTCATGAACACTCATCAACCAACGATCGTGCTCTGCGAGCTCGGCGAGACCGGCATTCCGGGCCTCCAGAGCTACTCTCCGTTCTGCCTCAAGGTCCACCGGGCGCTCGGCCTGGCCGGGCTCGCGTACACGTCACGCCACGCGCAGCCGCGCACGTTCGGCGACCTGAACCCGGCGCGGCAGGTGCCCATCCTCCTGGTCGGCGATGACGAGGTGGTGGCCGACTCCACGCGCATCCTCGCGCGGATCGAGCGGCTGTCTCGCGCGGCCGGCGGTCCCTCGCTGCTCCCCGAGGACCCGCGGGCCCGCGCGGAGGCCTGGCTCTGGGAAGACTACGCCGACCGCGCCCTGAGCGGCTACGTGGTGGCCGCGCGCTGGGCGGATGACCGTAACTGGGCGCTCGTGAAGGACGCCTATTTCGGGAGCGCGCCCTGGTTCGTGGGGATGCTGATCGCCCCGCGTATCCGCAGCCGCGTCCTCGCGAGCCTCGTGGCGCGCGACGTCCTGCGCAGCGGGGAAGAGGCGCTCTGGAAGGAGTTCCGCGGCAGCCTCGATCAGCTGGAGGCTCGCGCCCCGCGGGGTGGCTTCTGGGTGACGAAGGAGGCGCCGAGCGTCGCCGATCTCGCGCTCTTCGGGATGCTCCAGAGCCTCCGCACCGCGCTCACGGCGGCCCAGGACCACGAGCTGAAGCTGCGGCCCGCGCTCTGCGACTACTTGGACCGTGTCGACGAGGCCACGTTTCCCGGGGCCGCCAGGAAGCTCGTGAAGGCCGGGTTGACGGCGACCCACACCCACGACATGAAACGCGTGTGCCCTTCACGTATCCCTACCCACGTCCGAGCGTGACGGCTGACGTCGTCGCGTTCACGATGCGGGCCGATGACCTCGCGGTCCTCCTGATCCGCAGGAAAGACGAGCCGTTCAAAGGCTGCTGGGCGCTGCCGGGCGGGTTCGTGAACGAGAACGAATCGCTGGAGCGCGCGGCGGCGCGAGAGCTCCACGAAGAGACGGGCCTGGTGGTGAGCCCGTCGAAGCTCGAGATGCTCGGCGCGTTCGGCGATCCGGGGCGCGACCCGCGCGGTCACACCGTGACCGTGGCCTTCGTGACGTTCCGCGCCACCGAGACCGCCATCAGCGCCGGTGACGACGCGGCGGAGGCGGTCTGGCAGCCGCTCCGCGCGCTCGACCTCGGGGAGGTCTCGGAGGCGCGAGCGGCGCCTCCCCCACCCCTGGGCGTGAGGAAGAGCCGCCGCAGCCGGGCGCCGCTGAAGCTCGCGTTCGATCACGCAAAGATCCTGACCAAGGCCTACCGACGGATATGCCGCCACCTCGATGATCCCATTCGCGACCCGGCGTTCGACTTCGTGCCGTCGCGCTTCACGCTCGCCGAGCTGCGGCGGATCTACGAGGTGGTGATCGGCAGCAAGCTCACGCCGCGGATGATCCGCGAGCACCTCGTCGATCGCGGCCTCATCGTGCCTGCCACGACGAAACCGACTTCGAAGGCCTCGAGCCAGCTCTATCGCTGGAACCGCGCCTGAGATTGACGGTCGCGCTCACGGACGAGGCGCCGAGCTCGACCTCGGCGCCTTTCGACGGGTGCGCTAGCGGAGAGGCTCAGCCCTTCTTCAGGTTCTCGCCGGCGAAGTCCCAGTTGGCCAGGCTCGTGAGGAACGTCTCGATGTACTTGGGGCGCGCGTTCCGGTAATCGATGTAATATGCATGCTCCCACACGTCCATCGTGAGGAGCGCCTTCTGTCCGTGCTTCAGCGGGAGGTCGGCGTTCGCGGTCTTGGTGACCTTGAGCTTGCCGCCTTCTAGCACGAGCCACGCCCAGCCCGAGCCGAACTGCGTGATACCGGCCTGGGTGAACTCTTCCTTGAACTTGTCGAAGGAGCCGAAGTCGCGCGTGATGGCTGCCGCGAGGTCGCCGGTGGGCTGGCCGCCGCCCGCAGGCTTCATCGAGCTCCAGTAGAACGTGTGGTTCCAGATCTGCGCTGCGTTGTTGAACACGGGCCCTTCCGAGCTCGCGATCACTTCTTCGAGGCTCTTCGAGGCCTCCGGCTTTCCGGCGGTGAGCTCGTTGAGCTTGTCGACGTAAGCCTTGTGGTGCTTGCCGTGGTGGTACTCCAGCGTCTCCGCAGAAATGTGCGGGGCAAGGGCATCCTTCGAATACGGCAGCTCGGGCAACGTGAAAGCCATGCTCTCGACTCCTTGATGATGATGATGGGGAGCGAACCTTAGAGGGCTGGCGCGGCGTTGGAAAGGGGCGACGTCGCCTGCGACGTCAGGTCCCGTCCCAGTCGCCGCGGCCGCTGTCGGAGCAGGCGCTCTGGCAGCCGAGCTCGGCGTCCTGGCACCGGTTGTTGAAGCAGTCACGCACCGTGATGCGCGAGCCGTTCGTGCACCCGCACTGGAACGGGGCGCACTGATCCTTCGACGTGCACGAACCGGAAGGCGGGTTGGTCGTCGTTCCGCCGTCGTTCCTCCTGTTGGAGGGCGCCGGGGTGTCGCCCCCGCCGTACGCGCCCGTCCAGGCGCCGTGCCTGAACGTGGTGCACGCCGTGCCGCAGTGCGCGGCGGCGCCCTGGCCCGTTCAGAGCTGCGCGCGGTCTTCCTGCGCGCGAGCTTTCTCCGAAGGCCGCGAGGACGCTAGGGGCTACTCTCGCGGAGAGGCGCGGCGCCGCGGCAAAGGCCGCTGACGCAGTGGGGGCTCGAGCGCCGGACAGCTGTACGGAGGCCGGGGACACGCCGCGCCTGCCGGGTCTTCGGCGATGCGTGGACGTCGCTCTCACTGCGGAGGCGGCGGCGGGGCCGCCTTGAAGATGGCAAACGGCTTGTGCATCCGTTGCCCCGTGGGGAGACCGCTCGCAGGGTCGCGCGGGGTGATGACCT
>Ga0123338_10003462_pt1 | contig 14183 bp, 8 predicted proteins | sample grotaG_FD_89793 | JGI IMG/M metagenome (GOLD analysis project Ga0123338, IMG submission 89793) | Glacier valley bacterial and archeal communities from Borup Fiord, Nunavut, Canada, to study Microbial Dark Matter (Phase II) -... | ecosystem: Environmental > Aquatic > Freshwater > Ice > Glacier ... | reverse complement strand
GACGGGTTCGGCGGGTGTGTCCCGCCGCCCCGCCGGCCGGGCTTGCGCGAGTCCTTCGCTAACGTAGAAGTCGCTCCGCAACTTCTCCGTTAGCGAAGGCCGCGCTGCGCCATGTTCACCAAGATCCTGATCGCCAACCGCGGCGAAATCGCGTGTCGCGTCATCCGTTCGGCGCGGAAGCTGGGGATCGCGACGGTGGCGGTGTACTCCGACGCCGATGCGGGGGCGCTGCATGTCGCGATGGCCGACGAGGCGGTGCGGCTGGGGCCGCCGCCGGCGGCCGAGAGCTATCTGCTCGGCGACGCGATCGTTGCGGCGTGCGTCGCGACGGGCGCGCAGGCCGTGCACCCGGGGTACGGTTTCTTAAGCGAGCGCGCATGGTTTCCCGAGGCGCTGGCAGCGCAGGGCATCGCCTTCATCGGCCCGCCGGCGAGCGCGATCGCGGCCATGGGCGACAAGATCGAGTCGAAGAAGCTCGCGCTCGCCGCCGGCGTGTCGGTCGTCCCAGGCTTCGTCGGCGAGATCGACGACACCGACCACGCTGTCCGCATCGCCGCCGAGATCGGCTATCCGGTGATGATGAAGGCGAGCGCCGGCGGCGGCGGCAAGGGGATGCGGCTGGCGTGGTCCGAAGCCGACGTCCGCGACGGCTTCGAGGCGACGCGGCGCGAGGGGCTGGCGAGCTTCGGCGACGACCGGGTGTTCATCGAGAAGTTCATCGAGCAGCCGCGCCATATCGAGATCCAGGTGCTCGGCGACAGCCACGGCAACATCGTCTATCTGAACGAGCGCGACTGCTCCATCCAGCGACGGCACCAGAAGGTCGTCGAGGAGGCCCCCTCCCCGTTCGTCACGCCGGACATGCGGCGCGCGATGGGCGAGCAGGCGGTCGCGCTGGCACGAAACGTCGGCTACACCAGCGCGGGCACGGTCGAGTTCATCGCCGGGGCCGACCGCAGCTTCTACTTCCTCGAGATGAACACGCGCCTCCAGGTCGAGCATCCCGTGACCGAGGCCATCACCGGGATCGACCTTGTCGAGGCGATGATCCGCGTTGCGGCGGGCGAGCCGCTGGGCTTCGGCCAGGCCGACGTGCGCCTCGACGGCCATGCGATCGAGACGCGCATCTATGCCGAGGACCCGTACCGCGGGTTCCTGCCGTCGATCGGCCGGTTGCGGACGTACGCCGCGCCCGACATGGCGGGCGTGCGGATCGACACCGGTGTCGTCGAGGGGAGCGAGATCAGCCGCTTCTACGACCCGATGATCGCCAAGCTGATTACGCATGCGGGCACTCGCGCCGACGCGATCGCCAGGCAGCGCGAAGCCCTCGACCGCTATCTGGTTCGCGGCATCGGCCACAACATCGACTTCCTCGCGGCGGTGATGACGCACCCGCGCTTCGTCGCCGGCGAGGCGGTGACGACGGCGTTCATCGCGGAGGAGTACCCCGACGGCTTCAACGGGAGCCCGGCGACCACGGGCGGGACGATGGCGATGATCGCGGCCGCGGCGGTGATGAACGCGGTCGAGGTCGAGCGCGCGCAGCTGATCGACGGGCAGCTGTCGGGGCACGGGGCGGTGTTCGGCGAGGACTGGGTTGTCGAGATCGCCTCGAACGCCGGGGTGACGCGCGTGCCGGTCGGGTGCCTCGCGACCGGCGACGCGTTCGAATTGCTGATCGGCCAACCGGGGCAAGCCGGCGCTCCCGGCCCCGCGGAGGTTCGTGTCACTACCGAGTGGCGGGTCGGCGAGCCGCTGTTCGTCGCGCGGATCGACGATGTGTCGAGCATCGGCGGCGCGGTCGAGGTCGCGGTCGCGGTCGACCGCCGCCCGGTCGGCTACCGTCTCACCCACGGCGGCCGCCACGCCGACGTCCGGGTGCTGACCCCGCGCGCGGCCGAGCTCGCCGCGCACATGCTCGTCAAGGTTCCCCCCGACCTGTCGCGCTTCGTCCTGTCGCCGATGCCGGGGCTGCTCGTGTCGCTGCTGGTCGCTCCCGGCGACCGCGTCGAGGCGGGCCAGGCCGTCGCGACGATCGAGGCGATGAAGATGGAGAACATCCTGCGCGCCGAGAAAAGCGCGGTAGTCAGGGCGGTGCCGACGGCGGTGGGCGACAGCCTCGCGGTGGATGCAGTGATCGTTGAATTCGACTGAGCAGGCGGAAGCGTATAATATCCCTCGACACAATGAGTACGATGTAAACGTGATGAGGCGGCGTCGCATTCCGCAATTCTCATTGACGCCAAACCTTAGACTTTGGTGGAGCGATCGTCCCGGCGGTCAAAGACCATACTTGCCTCGGCTGCATCGGCATCTTCGGGTTTGGCAATGGCACTCCGGGGGCGACCCTGACGGTTGGCAGCGTCCCGGAGCCTGCGAGTTGGGCATTGATGATAACCGGCTTCGGATTGATCGGGGGCATCGCGCGCCGTTGGCGTTCGATCACGACTGTCTGAGCTAGATTAATTTCGTCGGGGTTCACATTGCCCCCTCGTGCTTCAGCAGCCATTCCTTCCGCTCCACACCCCCCGCATAACCGGTCAATGTGCCATCCGCACCGATCACGCGGTGGCAGGGCACGACGATGCCGATCGGGTTCGACCCATTGGCAAGGCCGACCGCGCGCGCCGCTCCGGGCTTGCCGAGCGCCGCCGCCAGCGCGCCGTAGCCCGTCGTCGTGCCCGCGGGGATCGCCCGGAGCGCCGCCCACACCGCCCGCTGGAAGTCGGTGCCGCCGGTCGCCACCGGCACGGCGTCGAGCGCGGTCAGGTCGCCGGCGAAATAGGCGTCGAGGGCGGCGGCGATCATTTCCGGCACCGGCCCCCCGGTGAGCGTCACCGTCCCGTAGTGACGCTGCAGCAAGGTCCGCATCCGCGGCTCGAAGTCGGTGAAGTCGAGCGCGCGCAGCGTGTCGCCGTCGGTAACGAGGAGGAGATCCGCTTCCGGTGCGGCGTAGCGCGACAGGGTCAGGTGCATTGGGGTTCCCTTCGCGATGCGCGCGCGACGGACCGCTGGCGTCTCGCCCTGGACGGCGCGGTAAAGCTCGTTGAAGCGTCGGACGCTGCCGAACCCGGCCGCCAGCGCCACCTCGCCCAGCGGCAGGTGCCCGGCGTCGATCAGCTCGATCGCCGCCGCGAGGCGCTTGGCCTGCGCGACGGCGACCGGGGGTGCCCCGACGTGCTTGGCGAACAAGCGGCGGACCTGGCGTTCACCCAAGCCGAGCCCGTCGCCCAAGTCTTCGACCTTCGCGCGCCGATCCGGATTGTCGTCGAGCTTCCCCGCGTCGATCAAGTCGAGCGCGCGCCGGACACTCGCCGCCGTTCCCGACCACGCGGCGCTGCCAGGGATGGCATCGGGGCGGCACCGCTTGCACGCCCGGAAGCCGGCGGCGACGGCTTCGGCGGCCGTGCCGACGAAAGTCACGTTCCGGGCGAGCGGCGTCCGCGCCGGGCATACGGGACGGCAAAAGATGCCGGTCGTCCGCACGCACACGAAGAACCGCCCATCGGCGGCGGGGTCGCGCACGGTGATTGCGGCGTAGCAGGTTGCGGGGTCGAGGGGGGTCGTCATGCGACGGGTGTAACGCGCTTCGCACGGAGCGTCTGGCGGTTTTCGGAAGCGGCCAGCTTGCACGAATGGGCATCTTTGCAGGCGACGGCGGGAATTGCGTGGGAAGTGGTGAGGCAGATTTTAGAGCCGGGCGGGCCTAAGCGGACTTAGTGCCAACCCCAACCTATTGAGCCCCCGCTCCTTCCGCCCTACACCCCGCTCATGACCCATGTGTTCGACGTCGCCGCCTCGGTCCTCGGTCGGAACTGGGCGTGGCGGGGTGGCGTGGTGCCCGATCCAGCGGGGGGCGACGACCTGATCGACCAGCTGTTCCGGTCGCGCGGAGCCCCGCCCGCCGACTTCGACCGGCTGCGCAGCGCCAAGCTGCGCGACTGGCTGCCCGACCCGTCGATCTTCCGCGACATGGATATTGCAAGCCAGCGGCTCGCCGCCGCCATCGAAAATGCCGAGCCGGTCGTCGTGTTCGGCGACTACGACGTCGACGGCGCGACGAGCGCAGCGCTTCTGATCCGCCTCATTCGCGACTGCGGCGGCATCGCGAGCGCGTACATCCCCGACCGGCTGCTCGAAGGCTACGGCCCGAGCGTGGGCGCGATGACCGCGCTCGCCGCGTCGGGGGCGACGCTGATCGTCACGGTCGACTGCGGCACACAGGGGTTCGACGCGCTCGCCGCGGCGCGCGACGCGGGCGTCGAGGTCATCGTCGTCGATCATCACCAGGCTTCGACCGCGCTGCCGCCGGCGCTGGCGGTCGTCAATCCGCGCCGCCTCGACGAAGGCGCCGGCGCGGCGTTCGGCCACCTCGCCGCGGTCGGCATGGCGTTTTTGCTGGCGGTGAGCGTCCTCCGGACGCTGCGCGGGCGCGGCTGGTTCGACAGCCGTCCCGCCCCCGACCCGTTCGCGCTGCTCGACCTCGTCGCGCTCGGCACCGTCGCCGACGTCGTGCCGCTGACCGGGCTCAACCGCGCGTTCGTCGCGCAGGGGCTGAAGGTCATGGCGGCGCGGCGCAGCCCCGGGCTCGCGGCGCTCGCGGCGGCGGCGGGGCTCGACCGGTCGCCGACCGCGTTCGACTGCGGCTTTGCGCTCGGCCCGCGGATCAACGCCGGCGGGCGCGTCGGCAAGTCCGACCTCGGCGTCCGCCTGCTGACGACCGACGACCCGGACGAGGCGCGCAGCCTCGCGGGCGAGCTCGACGCCTTGAACGTCGAACGCCGCGCGATCGAGGCGGCGGTGACGGCGGAGGCGATCGCGCTCGCCCCGCGCGCCGGCAACGCCGCGGTCGCGGTGATCGCGTGCGCGGGATGGCACGCCGGCGTCATCGGCATCGTCGCCAGCCGCCTGAAGGACCAGCTCCACCGCCCGGTCATCGTTATCGCTCTCGAGGCCGGCCCCGACGGCGTGGTGGTAGGCAAGGGGTCGGGGCGGTCGATCCCCGGCGTCGACCTCGGCAGCGCGGTGCTCGCCGCCAAGGACGCCGGGCTGATCGTCGCGGGTGGCGGGCACGCGATGGCGGCGGGACTGACGGTCGCGGCCGACTGCATCGACGACCTGACCCTGTTCCTCGACGCGCGGCTGGGCGGCGACGTCGGGCGCGCCGGCACCAGCCGCGCGCTGACGCTCGACGCCGCGCTCAGCCCGCGCGGCGTCTGCGTCGAACTTGCCGAGGCGCTCGCCGCCGCCGGACCCTACGGCCAGGGCTGGCCGGCACCCCGCGTCGCGAGCGGGCCGTGGCGGGTCGCCAAGTGCGACGTCGTCGGCGAGAACCACGTCCGCGCGATCCTGATGGGAGCCGACGGCGCGCGGCTGAAGGCGATGGCGTTCCGCGCGCGCGACACGCCGCTCGGGGCGGCGCTCGCCGGGCACGACGGGCGCTGGTGCTTCGTCTCGGGCCGCGTCGCCCGCGACGACTGGGGCCGCTCGCCCGCGGCCGAGCTCCACCTCGACGACCTTGCGTGGGCCGATTAGCGCGGCTTGACGGACGGACCGCCGCCGCCTAGCTCCGACGTGCACGGCCCCTTCGTCTAGCGGTTAGGACGCGGCCCTTTCACGGCTGAAGCACGGGTTCGATTCCCGTAGGGGTCACCATGCGCGGCGGATACGGAAGGCGGGACATGGCGACGACCGCGCCGGAGATCATGGACCGCGTGGCCGCGCTCGAGCTGCTCGACAGCCGGCTGCGCTGGCTGTCGGCGTGGACGATCCATCACGCCAACCACGTCAGGCCCAAGCGCGACGGCCTGAAGGTCGGCGGGCACCAGGCGTCGTGCGCGTCGATGTCGGCGATCATGGCGGCGTTGTATTTCGACGCGCTGGGGCCGCGCGACAAGGTCGCGGTCAAGCCGCACGCCGGGCCGCTGCTCCATGCGGCGCATTATCTGCTCGGGACGCAGACCCGCGACCAGCTCGAGCGGTTCCGGGGGCTGGGCGGCGTCCAGAGTTATCCGTCGCGAACCAAGGACCGCGTGGCCGTCGACTTCTCGACCGGCTCGGTGGGCTTGGGCGTCGCGGCCACGGCGTTCACGAGCCTGACGCAGGATTACCTGATCGCCCACGGTGCCGTCGCAGAAGACGACGCGGGGCGCATGATCGCGCTGCTCGGCGATGCCGAACTCGACGAGGGCAACATCTACGAATGCCTGATCGAGGGCTACAAGCACGACATTCGCAACACGTGGTGGATCGTCGACTACAACCGCCAGAGCCTCGACCATACGACCGCCGACCGCATGTTCCGCCGCTTCGACGACATTTTCGAGACGTGCGGCTGGCGCGTCGTCACGCTAAAGTATGGCAAGCGCCAGCTCGCCGCCTTCGCGCAGCCCGGCGGAGCGAGCGTGCGCGACTGGATCGACACCTGCCCCAACGCCGACTTCGCCGTGCTGACGTACCAGGGCGGCGCGGCGTGGCGGGCGCGGCTGACCGTCGACATCGGCGACCGGCCGCACGTCGCCGCGCTGCTCGGCCGCTTCGACGACGCCGCGCTTGCCGACCTGATGACCAACCTCGGCGGGCACTGTGTCGCGACCCTGACGCAAGCGTTCGCCGCCGCCGCCGACGAGCGGCCGACGCTGTTCATCGCCTATACCGTCAAGGGGTTCGGCCTGCCGCTCGCAGGACACAAGGACAACCATTCGGGCATGATGACGCCGACGCAGATCGCCGCGCTGCGCGACACGCTCGGCATCGCGGCGGGCGACGAGTGGGAGCCGTGGGCGGGGCTCGACGACAACGCGGGCGAGGCCCTGCGCGCGTTCATCGCCGGCAGCGCGCTCGCTGCCCGGTCGCCTGAGCCGCGGGCGCCCGTCGTGCCGGTGCCGCCGATTCCGGCGCCCGAGGGCGCGGAGCAGTCGACGCAGGCCGCGTTCGGGCGCGTGCTGCTCGACCTCGCAAAGTCGGGCGCGCCGCTCGCCGACCGGCTCGTCACGACCGCGCCCGACGTGACGCAGACGACCAATCTCGGCGCGTTCGTCAATGCGCGCGGGCTGTTCCGGCGGAGCGCGGTCGCCGACGTCTTCGCCGGCGCGAAGGTCCCGTCGGCGCAGAAGTGGTCCGGCCATGCCGCCGGGCAGCACATCGAGCTCGGGATCGCCGAGAACAACTTTTTCCTGCTGCTCGGATCGCTCGGGCTTGCCGCGCCGCATTTCGGAACGCGCCTGATCCCGGTCGGGACGGTGTACGACCCGTTCATCGCGCGCGGCCTCGATGCGCTCAACTACGCGTGCTACCAGGACGCGCGCTTCCTGCTGGTCGGGACGCCGTCGGGACTGACGCTCGCGGCCGAGGGCGGCGCGCACCAGTCGATCAACACCCCGCTGATCGGCATCGGCCAGCCGGGACTGACGGCGTACGAGCCCGCCTTCGCCGACGAGGTCGCGGCGATCATGGAACACGCCTTCGCGCATCTCCAGGCCGAGGACGGCGGGTCGGTCTACCTTCGGCTGACGACGCGGACGATCGCGCAGGCCTCCCGCGCCGACGACGAATGGCGGCCGGGGGCGCTGGCGGGCGGCTACTGGCTGCGGCCGCCCGCGCCGGGGGCCGCGGCGGCAATCGCCTTCAGCGGCGCGGTCGCGCCCGAGGCGCGGGCGGCGTGGGACGCGCTCGCCGACGACCTGCCGGGGCTGGGCCTGCTCAACGTCACCTCGCCCGATCTGCTCCACCGCGGCTGGTCGGCGGCACGCGCGGCCCGAGCGTGCGGCGCGGCGCCGGGCAATGCGCATGTCGAGACGCTGCTCGCGCCGCTGGCCGCCGACGCCGGGCTGGTGACCGTGCTCGACGGGTCGCCGGCGGCGCTGTCATGGCTGGGCGGCGTCCGCGGTCACCGCGTCAGTCCGCTCGGCGTCGACCGTTTCGGTCAGACCGGCGACCTCACAGACCTGTATCGGACGTACCGACTCGACGTCGACGCGATCGTCGATGCAGCCGCCGAGCTGTTCATCGCCCGCTGACGCCCGCCAGCCATCGGCGGTGTAGCGCCACGCGAGCCGACCGGTATCGTCCATCGTGAACAGGTGGAGCCAGCCATTGTCGAACAGGTCGCGGACGTGGTCGTGGCGCGCGAGAATCGCGCCAATCGCCTCCCGTGGGGCTTCGACGACGACGTTCAGCCTTAACGGTTCGTGTGCGAGCGCGCGGCCGTCGTGGACCGACTGCCACGGCAGTCCGGTGCGGAGCGTCCCGCCGTTGCCCTCGACGACACCGATCCCGCCGATGACATTGTGGAGCAGCTTGTTGCCGCCGCCGAACAGCTCGGGCGCGACCGCCGACCCGTAATATTGCAGGCTGATCCAGCTCGCGACGACGACCGGCGCGGTCAGGATCAGCTCGAGGACACCGAAGCCCGCGTCGTCGGCCCAAGCATAGTCATGGAGGAAGACGCGCCCGCCGAGGTCGCGGCCGATCGTGCGCGCGCGCGGTGCTGCGATGAAGGCGCTGCACCCGGCAAGGCCCCATTCCGGTCTGACTTCCGCCCAGTCGCGGCTGCGCCGGACGAGACCCTCGGCCGACCGTGCCAGCCGAAGCCCGCGTTCGGCGCGCGCGGCGGTGCCGGCGGCGGCGAAGGTCCGCGCGGCGTGGTCGATCAGCGCGGCGTGCGCGGGCGACGGCGCATCGCCGGTGAACAGCGTGACGGTGTCGGTCGTCGTCTCGTGGAGCGCGGCGACGACATGGGTCTCCGCCGGCATGTCGATGCCGCGGCCGCGCAGGCCGTCGCGGACCGCGCCGTCGTTGAGCAGCGCAGCGAGCAGGCGCGCGTTGACGTCGCCCGCATAGCCGCCGCACGCGCCGCAGTGGAGCGCGCTCGCGTGCGGGTTGTTGACGACCGCCGCGCCGTGGCCGGCGAGCACCACCAGCGGGGCGAAGTCGCGGGTCAACGACATCGCGCGGAGGATCGACCCGGCGCTCGCGACACGCGTCTCCAGTGGCAGCGGCGGAACGAGGTGTGGCGGCGGCTCGGCGACGTGGCCGTGCGGGATCGCGAGCGCGTCGCGGACCAGCTTGACGACGTACGCCGGTCCCGCCGCCTCGACGAACGCGAACGACGACACTGCCGCAAGCTTGAACCGGTCCCATGCCCGCGATGCGCGCGCCGCGAGCCGCAGGTCGGTGTCGGCTGCCGGGTCGAGCGTCGCCGCCGACGTCACCCCCGCGCTCAGCAGCACCGGCAGGCGCGCCTCGACCACATCGGACGCCAATGGGCGATGCGCCGCGGTGAGCCCGAAGAAGCCGGCGAAGCCGAGCGTCTGGACCGCCGGATCGGCGGCCTCGACGGCGCGGCGGAACACCTCCGAGCGGACGTCGATGCAGAATGCCGCCTGGATCTGCGGGATCGGACGGGGCGCGGACGCGGCGTACGCGAGCGTCGCCGCCAGCCGCCGCTGCGCCGCGCGATCGGCGGCGTCCTGACCAATCGCAGCGATACGCGTCGCCCCGGTGGCGGCAACCGGCCGGGCATAGTCGTCGAGCGCCGCCGGCCAGCCAGGCACCGCGCATTCATGGCGGACGAACAGCGCCTCCTCCCACGCCAGCCGGATCGCGAGGAACGCGGTCAGCGTCGCGTCGGTGCCGCCGCCGAGCTCGGCGACCCAGCGCACCTGCCGCGCCGCCTGCGCCCAGCCGCCGAGCGTCGTCAGCAACCGGTGGCAATAAGCCTCGACCGCCTCCGCCGGTACCCCGAGCGTCGCCAGCGCCCGCGCGATCGCCGCGTCGGCCGACGCCGGCGTATCGGCGACGAACGCCGCGAAGCCGTGGAGGCCGAGGATCTCGGGCGTCAGGTCGTGCGTCGCGGTCGCCCGCCACTCGCGCCATGCGCCGCGGGCTTGGGGTGCCGTCCACAGCGCCTGGCCAGCGTCGAGGAACGCTCCGGCGAAGTGGCCGAAGCGTTCCGCGATGATCGCAGGCCAGTCGCGTCGCGTCGCGGCCGCAGCGAGGTCGGCTATCGTCGGGGTCGCGCGCGGCAGGTCTCCCCGGGTCGTCAGCGCGGCGCGCAGGGCGGCGACGCTCGCGGGGCGGTGGACGGGGGGTGCATCCGCGAGCGCGGCGGCAAGGTCCGCGTCGGTGATTGCTCCGTCGGCCAACTGCGCGGCGAACCACGCCGGGGCCGGGGTCACCCGCACACCCGCCGCGCGATCGAGCCGGGCGGCGGCGGTCGCGAGGTCCTCCTTCGCCTGCCCGAAGAACGGGTTGACCGCGACCGTCGCCGCAAGCGGCCACGCCGGCGGGATCGCATTGGCTGCAGCGGCCGTCGCCGCGTCGATCGTGTCGGTCGTGTCGGTCATCGGGCCCCTCCGGTGCGTGACGTTGTCCATCCGCCGAGCATTCGGTCGAGGACGGCGTTGGCGTACAGTCCGTTGCTAAGGTGGACGCGCAGCCCCGCCGCGGCCGGGTGCGCCGACCACAAGGGGAACAGCGCCTGCGCGACCGCGACCCCGCCGAAGCTGACGACCGCGAGGATGACGAGCGCCCAGTCTAGGCTGCTGAGCGGCAGCGGCGGCGGCAGCGTCGTCACAGTCAGCCGCTCGGCAAGCGCATGGAGCACGAAATACCCGGCCGACGCCGCAACCGACGACACCACCAGACGTCGCGTCAACGCGCGCGGCGCCGCCTCGGCGAGGCCCTGCGCGATAAGGTATGCGACGCCGAAAATCAGGATCGCGCCGAGCGCGACAACCTGCGGCGGCGCGTGCGAGATACCGAACACCGCGCCCGTCGCCGCGTACAGCCCCAGCGCGACGAGGAACGCCCGGCCGACCGCCGCCGCCGACGGAACCGCGACGGCCCCCGGCCGCCGCGCGGCGGCGATGCGCTCGACCGCGCCGCCGGCAGCAAGGAACGAGTGCGCCTTGTACAGCGAGTGCGCGACGAGGTGGAGCAGCGCGAGCGGGAACAGGCCGAAGCCGCACTCCATCATCATGAAGCCCATCTGCGCGACGGTCGACCACGCGAGCGAGGTCTTGACCGCGGGCTGCGTCAGCATCACCAGCCCGCCGAACAGCGCGGTGACGCCGCCCACCAGCACCAGCACCGCAAGCGCGGCGGGCGACAGCAGGACCACGTCGGCGAAGCGGATGAGGACGAAGCCGCCGGCATTGATAACCCCGGCATGGAGCAGAGCCGACACCGGCGTCGGGGCCTCCATGACTTCGGTCAGCCAGCCGTGGAGCGGGAACTGCGCCGACTTGAGCATCGCCGCGACTGCGATCAGCCCCGCCGCGGCCGCGCCCTCCGGCACGGCGTGACCGGCCCGGGCGGCGGCAAGGATCGTCGCGATATCGGTGGTGCCGTAGCCGGCGGCGAGCACCACCGCGGCCGCGACGAGTGCGACGTCGCCTATGCGCGCGGTGATGAACTTCTTGCGCGCGGCCCGCTGCGCGGCGGGCCGGTCGGGGTAGAACAGCAGCAGGCGGTGAAGCGCGAGGCTCGTCGCAATCCACGCGACGACCAGCTGGACGAGGTTGCCGGCGACGACCATCGCCACGACGCTGGCAAGCGTCAGGCACAGGCCCGACATGAACCGCCCATTGCGGGGCTCTCCGTCGAGATAGGTCGCGGTAAACCGGACGACGATCCAGCCGACGAAGGTGATGAGCAGCAGGAGCGTGATGCTGACGACGTCGCGGCGTGCCGACAGGCCGAGGCCCGCTTCCCCGATCAGCGGCGACGTCGCCGGACCGTCGACACCGAGCACGACCGCCGCGATCACCGCAACGGCCAGCGCGGCGACGGCGAACAGCTCGACCAGGTGGCGCAGCCGCCAGTCGCGCGCCACGGCGGCGGCGGCGAGCAGCAGGATCGCAGGGGCGAGCAGTAGCAGGTTCATCGGTATCTCCTCCCACAGCGCCATAGCTCGCGGCACGGTGGCGAGAAAAATTCATTGAACGTGCGCAACCGTTCGCTTTAAGCGAAGCATGGCCTCGCTCAACTTCAGCCATCTGCGGTATTTCTGGGCAGTCGCCCACGATGCGAACCTCACGCGCACGGCGGCGCGGCTGAATGTGTCGCAGTCGGCGCTGTCGGTTCAGATCAAAGCGCTAGAGGCGCGGCTCGGCCACGCGCTGTTCGACCGGCGCGGGCGTGCGCTCCACCTGACCGAGGCCGGGCGGATCGCGCTCGATCACGCCGACGCGATCTTCGCCAGTGGCGACGAGCTGCTCGACGCGCTGAGCCACGTCACGCCGGCGCGGCAGGTCGTGCGCATTGCGGCGCGCGCGACACTGTCGCGCAACCTGCAGATGCGCTTCCTGCGACCGCTGCTGGCGATGCCCGATGTCGAAGTCGTGCTGCGGTCGGGCGGCACCGCCGAGCTGCTCGCCGACCTCGCCGGGCTCAACCTCGACATCGTCCTGACCGACATGCCGCCGCCGGTCGATACGTCGGTCCCGTTCCTCGCGCACCGCATCGACACGCAGCCGGTCAGCCTCGTCGGTGCGCCGGACCTGATCGCGGGGGAGCACGACATCGCGACGCTGCTGCGCACCCACCCGGTCATCCTGCCGGCCGCGGGGAGCAGCGTGCGGACGGGGTTCGACGCGCTCGCCGCCCGGCTCGGAGTCGCACTTACGGTCGCGGCCGACGTCGACGACATGGCGATGATGCGCCTGCTCGCGCGCGAGGCGCGGGCGCTCGCCGTACTGCCGCCGATCGTCGTCGCCGACGAGCTTGCGAGCGGGATGCTCGCCGTGGCAGACCGCCTGCCGGGCATCGCCGAGGTGTTCTACGCCGTCACCGTCCGCCGCCGCTTCCCGCGCGCGATCGTCGCGCAGATGCTGCAGGATAACGCTCTGCCATTGCCCGACGGCGACGCGTCGGCGATACGGCACGGATGAAGCACGCTTTCCTCGCCGTCGCCTTCTCCGTCGCCGTCTCCGCGGCGCTCCCGACGATCGCCGCCGCCGCGCCCGACGGCGGGATGGCCGACATGCCGGGGATGGCCGCCATGTCCGGCATGGACATGGCGCATATGCCCGCCGCGCTCGGACCGTACGCGATGAACCGCGAGGCGTCGGGGACCAGCTGGCAGCCCGACGCCTCGCCGCATGAGGCGCTCCACCTGATGGCCGACGATTGGTCGATCATGTTCCACGGGATGCTTAACGGGGTCTACGACCATCAGAGCGGCCAGCGCGGCGGCGACAAGGGATTCGTGAGCGGCATGGTGATGGGCATGGCGTCGCGCGATGCCGGCGATCGTGGGCGCATCCAGTTCCGCGCGATGCTGTCGCCCGACCCGTTCATGGGGGCGAGCGGATACCCGCTGCTGCTCGCGACCGGCGAAACGGCCGACGGCCGCACCCCGCTGGTCGACCGCCAGCATCCGCACGATCTGTTCTCCGAGCTGAGCGTCAGCTACAGCTACCGCCTGTCCGACCGCGCCAGCGTCTTCGTCTATGCCGGGCTGCCCGGCGAGCCGGCGTTCGGGCCCCCGGCGTTCATGCACCGCCTGTCGATCATGGACTCGCCCGAAGCGCCGATGAGCCATCACTGGGTCGATTCGACCCATGTCACCGAAGGCGTCGTGACCGGCGGGCTGGTGCTCGGCGCTGTCAAGGTCGAGGTATCGGGGTTCAAAGGGCGCGAGCCCGACCAGCATCGCTACGACATCGAGGCACCGCGGCTCGACTCGGTCGCGGTCCGAGCGAGCTGGAACCCGTCGTCGCGCCTCGCGCTCCAGGCGAGCTGGGCGCGACAGGTATCGGTCGAGCAGCTCAACCCCGGCATCAACGAGCGCCGCTGGTCGGTGAGCGGCATCTATACCGTTCCGATCGGCAGCGACGGCTTCTGGTCGACCACGGCGATCTGGGCGCAGCGCCGCGCCTTCGGTGGGATCGACGCGCACGCCCCGGCGCTCGATGCATGGGTGCTCGAAAGCACCGTCCACCCCGACTTCCGCTGGACTTTCTACGGCCGGGTCGAGCGCGTCGACAACGACGAACTGCGCGTCGCCCCCGCCGGTACGGCGCCGCCGCTGACGGTCGCCAAGGCATCGCTCGGCGCGATCCGCGACTTCCGGGTTGCGCCGCACCTCGCCTTCGGCCTCGGTGGGCAGGTCGCGCGCAACTTCGTCGGGCGCGACCTTGCGGCGGCATACGGCGGCGACCGCTGGGCGGGCATGG
>Ga0123338_10003461_pt1 | contig 14187 bp, 9 predicted proteins | sample grotaG_FD_89793 | JGI IMG/M metagenome (GOLD analysis project Ga0123338, IMG submission 89793) | Glacier valley bacterial and archeal communities from Borup Fiord, Nunavut, Canada, to study Microbial Dark Matter (Phase II) -... | ecosystem: Environmental > Aquatic > Freshwater > Ice > Glacier ... | reverse complement strand
GTACGGCTCGGTCGAAAACCTACTGGCCAACGTGGACGAGCTCAAGGGCAAACAGCAGGAAAACGTACGCAACTTCGCCGAGCAGGGCCTGATGAGCAAGGAGCTGGCCACCATCCACGTGAACGTGCCGCTGCCGTTTGAGCCGGATGCGCTGGTGCTGGACGCGCCCGACGAAGCCAAGCTGCGCGAGCTGTTCGACGAGCTGGAATTCCGGCAACTGGCCGCCCGCATCCTGAGCGGCGACGGCGGCCAGGCCCGCACGCCGGCCGGCGTGGCCAAGCCCGGCACCACCGGCGCCCGCCGGCCCAAAGCGGCCGCTGGCGGCCAGGCCTCGCTCTTTGGCAACCCCGGCGACGGGGCCGTGGCCATCGGCGCCGAGGAAGGCGAAACCGGCCACGGCGGCGCGCCCGCCGGCCCCCGCCGCCGGCTGGAGGACGTGCCTTACCAGTACCACCTCATGGACACGCGGGCGCTGCGCCAGTCGCTGCTCAGCTTCCTGCTGCAGCAAACCGAGGTGAGCTTCGATACTGAAACGACCGGGCTCGACATCATGACGGCGCGGCTGGTAGGTTTGAGCTTCTGCTGGCTGCCGGGCGAGGCGTATTATGTGCCAGTGCCCACGGAGGACCAAGCCGCCGTGCAGGCCATCGTGGACGAGTTTTGCCCGTTTTTCGAGGCCGAGAGCATCCTGAAAATCGGGCAGAACGTGAAGTACGACCTCACCATTCTGCGGCACTACGGCGTGGAGGTGAGCGGCAAGCTGTTTGACACCATGCTGGCCCACTACCTCATCGAGCCCGACATGCGCCACAACATGGACGTGCTGGCCGAAACCTACCTGCACTACTCGCCGGTATCGATTATTGACCTCATCGGGCCCAAGGGCAAGAAGCAGATTACGATGGCCGACGTACCACCCGCGCAGGTGAAGGACTACGCCTGCGAGGACGCCGACGTGACCCTGCAGCTCAAGCACGTCTTCGAGCCGATGCTGCAAGAGCTGGGCCTGCTGGGCCTGCTCAACGACGTGGAAAACCCGCTGGTACCGGTGCTGAGCAGCATCGAGTACGAGGGCGTGCGGATTGACTCGGGCGCCATGAACGAGTACTCGGCCGAGCTGCAAGGGTACATCGCGGAGCTGGAAACCCAGATTTTTGCCGAGTCCGGCGGGCCGTTCAACATCGGCTCGCCCAAGCAGCTGGGCGAGGTGCTGTTTGATAAAATGGACATCGGCAAGGGCAAAATCAAGAAGACCAAAACCGGCCAGTACGCCACCGGCGAGGAAATCCTGAGCCAGCTCGCGGCCGACAACCCCATCGCCGCCCTCATCCTCGAATACCGCCAGCTCACCAAGCTGCGCTCGACCTACGTGGAGGCCCTGCCCCAGCTGGTGAGCGTGACCGACGGCCGCGTGCACACCAGCTTCAACCAAGCCGTGACGGCCACCGGGCGGCTGAGCAGCACCAACCCCAACCTGCAAAACATTCCCATCCGCACCGAGAAGGGCCGGGAAATCCGCAAAGCCTTCGTGCCGCGCGACGACCGGCACGTGCTACTGGCGGCCGACTACTCGCAGGTGGAGCTGCGCATCATGGCCGACTTTTCGGGCGACAAAACCATGATTGAGGCCTTCCGCCTGGGGCAGGACATTCACAACAGCACGGCCAGCAAGGTCTTCAAGGTGCCGCTCGACCAAGTGGACGGCGAGATGCGCCGCAAGGCCAAGACTGTCAATTTCGGCATCATCTACGGCATTTCCGCCTTTGGCTTAGCCCAGCGCATCGGCATCAGCCGCAAGGAAGCCACGGAGATTATCGACACCTACTTCCAGGAGTTTCCGTCGGTGAAGGCGTTCATGGACGAGAGCATCAACCGGGCCCGCGAGCTGGAATACGCCGAAACGCTGCTCAAGCGCCGCCGCTACCTGCGCGACATCAACTCGCGCAACGCCACGCTGCGCGGCTACACCGAGCGCAACGCCATCAACGCCCCCATCCAGGGCACGGCCGCCGACATCATCAAGATGGCCATGATTAACATCTACCACTGGCTGCGCGAAGAAAAGCTCCAGACCCGCATGATACTGCAGGTGCACGACGAACTGGTGTTCGACGCCGTGCAGGAGGAAGTGGCCTACATCACGCCCAAAATCAAGGAGCTGATGACCACCGCGCTGCTGCTGCCCCGCGGCGTGCCCCTGGAAGTGGAGGTGGGCTCGGGCCGCAACTGGCTGCAGGCGCACTAACGACAGCACCTGCTTTGACTCATTGGTTGGCTGTAATGTCCCAAAAGATGACCTTCGCTCCTGTCCTAAAATACTTCCTGCCGCTGCTGTTGCTGCTCCGCGTCACGCCGGCGAGCCTGGGGCAAACCGCGCCCACCGCGGCGGCCCTCACCGCCCTGATGCAAGTGGCCGGCGTGCCGGGCATGCAGCTGGTGTACACCCGCGGGGGCAAAGCGCAGGCCTACGCCCTGGGCCAGCGCACCGCCGGCCAGCCGGCCCCTGTGGACGCCGCCACCACCTTCGAAGCGGCCTCGCTGGGCAAGGCCGTGCTGGCCTACACCGCGCTTCGCTTGCTCGACAAGGGCCTGTTCAGCCTCGACAAGCCGCTGCTGAACTATTGCGCCTACCCGCGGCTGCAAGGCGCACCGAACGCCGGCAAAATCACTGCCCGCATGGTGCTGGGCCACACCGCCGGCCTGCCCAACTGGGCCGCCAACCCCACGAGCCCGGCGTGGGCCACCGCGCCCCTGCGCCTGAAATACGCGCCCGACAGCTGCTGGAATTACTCGGGCGAAGGCTACGTGTTGCTGCAAAAAACGCTGGAGCACCTCACCGGCAAGTCGTTTGAGGCGCTGGCGCGGGAGGAGGTTTTCGGGCCGCTGCGCATGGCGCACAGCAGCTTCGTGTGGCAGGAGAAATTTGCGGCCAACGCCGCCTCGGGCCACGACGGCCAGGGCCAGCCCGTGCCCATCAGCCACTTCCCGGCGGCTTACGGGGCCTTCAGCCTGCTCAGCACCGCGGCCGACTACAGCCGGTTGTTGCAGGCGCTGCTGACGGACCGGGGGCTGCAGCCCGCCACGGCGCAGCTGCTGCTTACGCCGGCCAACGAAGCCCGGCGCTGCGGCCAGCCGGCCACCGCCACCGACCCGTTCATTGCCTGGGCCTGCGGCGTGGGCCTGGCCACCACCAGCCAGGGGCTGGCCCAGTGGCAGTGGGGCGACAACGGCAATTTCAAGGGTTTTTACCTGACCTTGCCCAGCAAACGGGAAAGCCTGGTGTTCCTGACCAACAGCGCCAACGGCCCGAAAATGACCGATGCCCTGCTGCGGCTGTTCTTCGGGCCGGGCGAGTACCGCGCCCCGCAGTGGCTGGCCGAGTAGCCGGGGTTAACCTTTGGCTATGCGCCAGCAAAAAGACCCCGGCACGTCAGACGTACCGGGGTCTTTTTCGTCTCTAAAGAAATTATTTCTTCTGGGTCGTTTTGGTTTTACCCGACACTTTGTCTTTCACTTGGGTTTCGTTCTTTTTCTCGTCGCGCTTGGTGGCGGGGTCGGTGTGCTTCGGGGTGTTGGTGGTATTGGCCATGATGTGGAACGGGTTAGGTGAATGCCCGGTGTACGGCCCAGCGGCCGCGGTGGCCGAAACCGGCGGCGCTTCCGCGGGCTACGCCGCCACGCCCACCGTGCGACGGATGCCCAGCTTCTTCATCCGCGCTTCCAGCGTTTTGGGGTTGATGTCGAGCAACAAAGCCGCGCCTTGGGCGCCGCTCACCCGGCCGCCGGTGCGCGTGAGGGCATCCAAAATGTGGTCGCGCTCCTGCTCCTTCAGCGTCTTGAGCGGCGCGGCGGCCGGGGTGGCGGCCACGCCGGCCAGCAGCGCCAGCGGCGCGGCCGCAAAGCCCGCAAATTCCAAAAAAGCCCCCTGGCTCACGATGATGGCCTGTTCGAGCACGTGTTCCAACTCACGAATGTTGCCCGGCCAGGGATAGGCCTGCAGCGCGGCCAGGTCGGCGGGCCGCACCTGGCGCACGGGCTTGCCCAGGCGCTTGCTCAGGCGCTGCACAAAGTGGCGCAGCAGCGGCTCAATGTCTTCGCGGCGCGCGCGCAGGGGCGCCAGCTCGATGGGAAACACGTTGAGGCGGTAGTACAAATCGGCCCGGAAGCGGCCGGCGGCCACTTCGTCGGCCAGCACGCGGTTGGTGGCGGCGATGACGCGGGCGTTGGAGTGCAGCACTTTGGTGCCGCCCACGCGCTCGAACTCCCGCTCCTGCAGCACCCGCAGCAGCTTGGCCTGCAGGTCGAGGGGCAGCTCGCCGATTTCATCCAGGAAAATGCTGCCGCCGTTGGCTAGCTCAAACTTGCCGATGCGCCGCTCCACGGCGCCGGTGAAGGCCCCTTTTTCGTGGCCGAACAACTCGCTTTCGATGAGCGGCGCGGGCAGGGCGGCGCAGTTGAGCTTGATGAGGGCGCGGGCGTGGCGGGGCGAGGCGTTGTGCAGCTCGCGGGCCACCAGCTCCTTGCCGGTGCCGGTTTCGCCCGAAATCAGCACCGTGGTGTCCGTCGGGGCCACTTGGCCGATGCGCCGCAGCACCTGCTGCAGGGCCGGCCCGCGGCCGATGAACGCGCCCGAATCGGCCCCAAAACGGGCCGAGGTGTTGATTTCGTCCACCAAATAGGTGCGCTCCTGCTCCACCTGGGCCTTCAGCTCCTCAATCTGCTCGAAGGCGAAGAGGTTTTCCAGCGCCAGCCCGATTTGCGGCACCAACGCCCGCACCGTGGCCAGGTCTTCGGGCCGAAAAGCGTCGGGGCTGGTGGCCGAGAGGGTGAGCACGGCCGCCCCGTCGGCCCGCTGCCAGATGGGCGCCACCAGCAGGGCGCGGGTGCCGTAGTGCTCGTACACGTAGCGCAGGCGCGGGTAGCGCACGGCCAGCGTCTTGAATTCGGAACCGGAATACACGGCCGCCGTTTGCAGCAAATCGTTGTTTTGCTGGTAGAGGCCGGCGGCGTTGGCCAGCACGTCGTCTTTTTCACCGTCGGGGCTCACCGGTTCGAGCGGGGCGTCGGCGGCGGGGCGCGTGAACTCGGCAAACGCCTGAAACACCGGCCCCTGGCCCGCCCGCTGCACCCGAATGCCGAAGTACCGAAACGGCACTACCCGGCTTAGCTCCTCGGCCACGGCCCGGAACAACGGCTCGCGCTGCTTGATGCTGAGCAGGGCGTGGCTGATGTTGAGCTGCAAGCTGCGCTCCTGCTCGCGGCGGGCCACCTCCTCGAAGGCCAGCGAATTGCTCACGGCCACGGCCACCAGCGAACCTATCTTTTCCAGCAGCTGCTCGTCGGCGGGGGTCAGGTGCGGCGTGCGGCGCGAGGCCAGCGTGAGAAAGCCCGTGAGCTGGCCGCCGGTGCGCAACGGCACCGCGGTGAGAAAACCGATGCCGAGCTGGCGCATCCGTTCAAACGGCTCGTAATCGGGGTAGTCCCGCACGTAGTCCTGCAGCGTGATTTGCCGCACGCGCGGGTCGGCCACCAGCTGTTCGAGGGGCGAGTTGGCAATGGGCGAGAAGTTGGCCATTTTGCCCGAGAGCGCCGGCAGCACGTCCTCAGCCCCGTAGTAGTCGCGCAAAAAAAGCCGTTTCATGGTCAACCCGGCGTCGAATACGCTGATGCCGATGAGGTCGAACGGAAAAATAAGCCGCAGCTTGGTGGTCACCACCTTGAACAGCGAGTCCTTGTCGCGGGTGGTGGCAATGGCCTCGTTGAGGTGCAGCAGCAACGTTTCGTCTTGGTCGGGCATAGCGGGTTGGGCTTCGGGCCGGTTGCGCCACGCCGCCGGCTGGCGTCGCACCAACAAACCCGGGAACCAGTATTCCTTAAATAGCAGGAGTTCGAATTGAGGGATTCCTATTATTTAAGGAATACAGCCGGGTGGGCTCAATGTTCAGGCCCACGGTTTATTTCCTGCAAATGCCGCTGATTTTGCAGCAACGGCGGCTTTTGGGTCAACGTGGACCCTGTTCGCAACCCTTGGCACAGGATTCGGTATGCCCCTATTGGTTTTAACCGGCTTTTTTTATGTCCTTTCGATTTTCATCCCCGGCGGTTTACGTTCTGACGCTCGTGCTGCTGCGGGGCGGGGCGGCCCAGGCGCAGCGCGCAGCGAGCGTCGACGTTATTTCCGATTCGCTGACGTTGGACGGCACGCTGCACTCGGTGCTCGACGCCAACCCGGCCCTCACCACGCTCGACGAGCTGGCCAACGCCGCCACCGGCCGCCTGGCCCAGACGCGCACCGGTTTCCTGCCCCAAATTACGGGCGTGGCCACCTACACCCGCGTCGACCCGGTGGTGAAGCTGTCGCTCGCGCCGGGGGCCGAGCCCTTCCAGTTCAACCCCAACAACAACTACGACGCCCACATCACGGCCCAGTACCTGCTGCTGGATTTTGGCAAGAGCGACGCGACGGTGAAAGTGGCCGAAGCGCAACTGCAAACCGCCCAGGACAACGTGACCGTGAGCCGGCGCGACCTGGCCTTCACCGCGGCCCAGGTGTATTACAACATCCTGTTCATGCGCGAAAGCATCCGGGTGCAGGACGCCCAGATTGCCTCGCTGCAGGCCCACCGCAACGAGATGCAAAAGCGCGTGGAAGGCGGTGTGAGCACCAAGTTCGACGTGACAACCACCGACGTGCGCATTACGCAGGCCCAAAACACGAAGATTGACTTGCAGAACCAGCTCCGCAACCAGCAGGTGCAGCTGGCCCGGCTGCTGCACCAGCCCACCCAGGCCGACGTGCCCGTGAAAGGCCGGCTGGCCTTCCAGCCCCAGCCCGTGGACGTGGACGCCGAGCTGAAGAAAGCCTACGAAAACCGCCCCGAAATCAAGCTGGCGCACGACGCCGAAACCACTGCCAACCTGCAGGCCCGCCTCATCGAGCGCAGCAACATGCCCAGCCTGGGCGTGGGCGCGCAGGTGGGCGCTAAAAACGGCTACTTGCCCGAGTTAAACCGCATTCGGCCCAACACGGTGGGCGTGGTGCAGCTTTCGGTGCCGATTTACGACGGCAACAAGAACAAGAACCAGCGCGTGGAGGCCCTGGCCAACGCCCGCAGCGCCGTGGCCCGCACCCAGGACACGCAGGAGCAAATCCGCGCCGACGTGCGCCAGGCGGCCAACAACATGGAGTTCAGCCAGGCCCGCTACGACAACGCCCAGCAGCAGATTGCGCAGGCCACCGACGCCCTCACCCGCGCCCAAGGCCGCTACCGCTACGGCGTGGGCCAAAACCTCGACGTGCTCGACGCCGAAACCCAACTCGCCCTGGCCCGCCTGGCCCGCGCCCAGGCCATGTACAACTACACCCTCGGCCAGTACCAACTCAAGCGCGCCACCGGCGAGCAGATTTGGAAGTAAAACGTTTCGCCTGGTGAGGAATGAGGAGTTGAGTTTGGCTCGTTTTTCTTCTGTTCTGCACTAATTCCTCATTCCTCATTAACACATGACCATCCTTTGCCCACTCGATTTCTCGGCCGCGTCGTCGGGACTGGTGGCCTACGCGGCGGCGCTGGCCGTGGCCAACCGGGCCGAGCTGCGGCTGCTGCACGTGTGCGAGCCGCAGGAAGACCCGGCCAGCCGGCTGCCCGGCGCCCCGGCCTCGGCCCGCCCCGTGCCCTGCGCCGAGCGGCTGAACGGCCTGCGCGCCGAAGCCGAGCAGGCCGGCGCGGCCCACGTGCACACCGGCGTCGTGCGGGGCGAGGCAGCGCCGGAAATTGTGGCCGAAGCCAGCCGCCAGCGCGCCGACTTAATTGTTATCGGGGCGCACGGCCAAACGGGCCTTACCCGCTTCCTAATGGGCACCACCGCCGAAATTGTGCTCCGCACGGCGCCCTGCGCCACGCTGCTGGTGCGCGCGCCTTTAGTTGATGAGCATTGACCAGTGAGGAATGAAGCATTGGGCTTTGTGCCAACGCCCTTCGTTTCCCGTTCCTGGTTCTTGCTTTCCCCCGCTTAGTTCTCATTCTTCCCTCCTCGTTCTTAATTCGATTAAGATGGCCCAGACCGAAACTGCCCCCGTGCAACACGCCCCCGCCCCGTACCCAAACGCGGCTTCCAGTGATGCCGGCACCCCCGCCGAAGAACCCAAAAAGCGCAACCCGCTCGTGCCCCTCATCCTGATTATCCTGCTGCTGGCCGGCGGCTACTACGGCTGGACGCGCTACCAGTTTGCCAAAGCCCACGAAAGCACCGACGACGCCCAGGTGGAAGGCGACGTGTACCCCATCCTGCCCCGCGTGGCCGGGCCGGTGCTCGAGGTGAAAGTGCTGGACAACCAATCCGTGAAGAAAGGCGACGTGCTGGTGACCCTCGACCAGGGCGACTACCAGCAGCGCGTGAACGCCGCCGAGGCGGCCCTGGTCGCGGCCCGGGCCCAGGTGGTGGCCGCCCGCGCCGGCGTGGGCACGGCTCAGGCCAACGTGCGCACCGCCCAAACCGGCATCGGAGTGAGCGAAGCCAACCAGGCCAAGCTGCAAAAGGACCTCAAGCGCAGCACCTTCCTGCGCCAGCAGGACATCATTCCGCAGAGCGAGTACGACGCCGTGCAGGCCAACCTGCGCGCCACCAGCGCCCAGCGCGCCACCGCCACCGACCAGGTAAGCGTGGCCCGCCAGCAGGTGGCGGCGGCCCAGCAGCAAATTGCCGTGGCCCAGGCCGTGGTGAAGCAGCGCCAGGCCGACCTCGACTACGCCAAGCTGCAGTTGAGCTACACCACGCTGGTGGCCCCCGGCAACGGCACCGTGAGCAAGAAAAACGTGCAGCCCGGCCAGGTGGTGGCCCCCGGCCAGCAGCTGATGGGCTTGGTGGCCAGCGAGAAAACCTGGGTCATCGCCAACTTCAAGGAAACCCAGCTGGAGGACATGAAGATGGGCCAGCCCGTGAAGCTGGAGGTGGACGCTTATCCCAAGGAGGAGTTCAAGGGCCACATCGAGAGCCTTTCGGCCGCCACCGGCGCCCGGTTTGCCCTGCTGCCCCCCGACAACGCCAGCGGCAACTTCGTGAAAGTGACTCAGCGCGTGCCCGTAAAAATTGCCCTCGACCAAGTGGACCCGCAGCACCCGCTGCGCGCCGGCATGAGCGTGAACGCCGTGGTGACGGTGAAGTAGTGAGATTGTGAAATGGTGAGGTGGTGATTTTGATGTTTAACCTGCGCCTTCTGCGCCATTTTCGCAAACGGAACGTCAAGCTCACCACCTCACTACTTCACCGATGAGCTTTTTTGCGAGCGGTAGCCAGAATGGATACTATTTCCACGTATTCACGCTCCAGGTCGTGTAATCGGGTTTTGGAAAAGATTTCTGAGTCGCCGAGCAACTCAAGCCAAAACAATGTTTCGTCGGCTTCTTCTATGCAAATGCAAAGCTTGGCATACCATTCGGCCTTGGACCGCCCGCGACACGCGGCCCGAAAGTTTGCAGCTACTGAGGTAGCCGAACGCAGCAGTTGCTTGCCTAAAACCGATGCCTCGCCTGTGCGGGGCAACTGCTGAAACACCCGAATTATTCGCAGCGACGCTTCTTTGGTGCGCGCCCGCAATGCTTCGTTGAAGGAAATGCCGCTTGCGGATAATTCATCTTCCATAACCCTGGTTTCGTGAGTTTGCGGTGCGCAAATAGCGCCCATCAACTCACCATTTCGCCATTTCACCATCTCACCGCATGGAAACCGGATTTACCAAGTGGATTATCGTTGTCACGGTGGTCCTCTGCGTGTTGCTCGAGTTGATTGACACCAGCATCGTGAACGTGGCCCTGACCCAGATGATGGGCAACCTCTCGGCCACGCAGCAGGAAGTGAGCTGGGTGGTGGCCGCCTACGGCATCGCCAACGTGATTGTGATTCCGATGACCGGCTTTTTGGGCGAGCAGTTTGGGCGGCGCAACTACTTTTTTGCGTCGGTCGTCATCTTCACGCTGGCCTCCGTGGCCTGCGGGCAGAGCACCAATTTGTGGGAGCTGGTGGCGTTCCGCTTCATCCAGGGCATTGGGGGCGGCGCGCTGATGGCCACGTCCCAGGCTATTTTGATTGACACCTTCCCGCCCCGGCAGCTGCCGCTGGGCCAGGCCCTGTTCGGCATGGGCGTGATTATCGGGCCCACCATCGGCCCCACGCTGGGCGGCTACATCGTGGACAACTACGACTGGCCCTGGATTTTTTACGTGAACGTGCCGGTGGGCATCCTGGCCGCCGTCTTCACCCTGCTGTTCATCCGCGACCCGGAGCGCATCAAAAACGCCATTCCGCGGCCCCTGCGCGAGATTGACTGGGCCGGCATCGGGCTGCTCATCCTCGGCGTGGGCTCGCTGCAGTACGTGCTGGAGCAGGGCGAGAGCAAGGACTGGTTCGAGGACAACAACATCTTGCTGTTCACGGCGCTGTCGGTGGTCGGCATCATCGGTTTTCTGTGGCGCGAGCTGACGGCCGAAAAACCCATCGTGGACCTGCGCGTGCTGGGCAAGAGCCGCAACCTGGCGGTGGGCGCGTTCCTCTCGTTCGTGCTCGGGTTTGGGCTGTTCGCGTCGGTGTTCGTGTTTCCCATCTTCACGCAGCGCATTCTGGGCTTCACGGCCGCGCAAACGGGTTTTCTGCTGCTGCCCGGCGCGCTGATGTCGGGCTTCATGATGCCGCTTATTGGCAAGGCCCTGCAGCGGGGCATCCCGCAAAAATTCATGATTCCGGTGGGCTTCACCATCTTCTTCCTGTTCACCTTTTGGATGAGCCAGAAAATTTCGCCCACGGCCGGCGAGAACGACTTTTTCTGGCCGCTCATCCTGCGCGGGCTGGGGCTGGGGCTGATTTTCCTGCCCATCACCACCATGAGCCTGGCCGGCCTACAGGGCAAAGACGCCGGGCAGGCCGCCGGCATCACCGGCATGATTCGCCAGCTCGGCGGCTCGTTTGGGGTGGCCATTGTGGGCACCTACCTCGAGCGCAACATCGCCTATAACCGCGTGGCCCTGCTGCCCAACATTTCGCTCTACAACCCCGAAACCGTGCGGCGCATCCAGACCTTCACCCAGAACTTTCTGGCCAAGGGCTTCCCGCTGGAGCAGGCCCAGCGCCAGGCCTACGCCGCCCTCGAAGGCGTGCTCATGAAGCAGGTGTCGCTCATTACCTACTCGCAAATTTTCGTGGCCCTGGGCTTCTTTTTCATGGCCTGCCTGCCGCTCATCCTGCTGGTGAAGCGCGTGAAGGTGACGGGCAAAATCAGCATGGACGCGCATTAATGAAGTGAGGGAATGGCGACTGTCATTGCGAGGAGGCACGACATTCTGCGCATCAAGCGGAGTCAACCCGTCCTGTTCTCCGCGACCAACCTGGTGAAGCGACAAATCCCTTTGTGACAAAAAAGCCCCGGCACTGCGCAGTGCCGGGGCTTTTCACATTAGAAAGCTGGTCGTTGAGAACAGGACGGATTGCTTCGCTGCGCTTGCAATGACAGAAGCCTATACTACTGGTACTGAATGTAAAGCGGCTTGGGGTTGAGCGAGGCCAGCACTTCGGGCGGCGTCATGATGTGGTGGGGCTTGGGGCGGGCGTCGTACTCGTAGAACAGCTTGAAACCGGTGTACTGCACGGGCTCTGCCTTGATATAGGCATCGTAGGAGTCCTTTTTCAGGGTGGGGTCACCGTGGCCGTCCATGTGCATCACAATCTGCACGCGCGGGTCGAGCTTGATGTTTTTGTAGTTCGTAATCATCTTCCGGGTGAAGCGGTGCACGGTGAGGACCTTGGGCGGCAGGTGGTTTTCGCTCACGATGCGGGCCAGGAACTGCACGGCGTAGTTCACGTCCTTGGCGTCGAGGGTGCCGATGCGCTGGTTGGGGCGCACGCCGGGCATGGTGGCCAGCGAAAACTCGGGGTCGATGCCCAGGTGAATGGTGGGGTCTTTGAGGTACTCGGCCAGCTTGGGCAGCTCGGCCTGCAGCGTGCTGTGGCCGGGCTGCACGTCCAGAAACAGGAGGCAATGGTGCTCCCGGGCCCACGTGCGCACTTCCTCGATGGTGGCCTTGGAGTTCATCAGGCGCCACTTGCCGTCTTTGCCGGCGGTGCCCTGGGCCGTGATGGTGACGTTGTGCAGCGCCGCCTGCACCGGAATGGATGGGTCGGCCGCCTGCCACTCCTTCAGCACGCCCTCAAACTTGCGGAACATCTGGTCCTTGGGCTCGCGGCCCAGGATGCCCATGCCCTTCGAGCGGATGTTGCCATAGAAGGCAATGATGCGGTGGCCCGGCAGAATGGCGCCCGGCAGCGCCCCGCTCTTGCGCACGATGGAGTCGGCCCGGAGCGAGTCGCGCCGCATGGCCAGCGCCTTGATTTTGATGGTGTCGACGGGCGCGGGCTTGGCGGCTTCGTCGGTGGCGGCGGCGGTTCCGGCCGTGGCCTTTTCGCCCTCGGCGGGGCGGGTGGAACAGGCGGGCAAGGCCAAGGCGGCCAGCAGGCCCAGCGAGGCGACAAACGCGCCGGAAATAGCTTTGAAAAACACGGAGTACGGGGGCGAAAAACGGGCAATAGAACGCTCAAAGGTAGGCCTTTCCGGGCGGGTGGGCGCGGCCGGCCGGCCAGCGGCGCGCCAAAATCGGCCGCCGGCCGCGCCGCTCAGCGCGAAACCGGCGTCACCGTCACCTCGAACCAGGTGGCCGGGTCGGCCAGTGGGTCGGGCACCTGGGCGGGCAGCGGCCGGGGCGAGTAGAGCGCGCACAGCGTGTTCTCGACCTGCACGAGCTGGCCCGGGGCCCCGGCCGGCAGCCCGTCCAGGATGCCGGCCAGCACTTCCCAGCGCGGCTCGCCGGGCTGGCGGCTGGCGTCGTGCCACACCACGGTGGTGGCCGGCCCCACCACGTGTTCAAACACCCGGGCCGTGTCGGTGCGCACCGCCCCGTAGTGGTGGTCGCCGTCGATGAACACCACGTCGAACGGCCCGCCGAGGCCCGCGAAGTCGAACGTGGCGGAGTTGCCGTGCAGGTGGCGCACGTTGGGTAGCGGCTTCGAGAAAAAGCCGTGCAGCCCGATGTAGCGCTCGGGCAGGCCCAGGGCCCAGATTTCCTCCGGAGACAAGTTGAGGGTGAACACCTCGGCGGCCACTTCGGCCACGTTGGCGGCGCTCTCGCCGCGCCAGGTCCCGATTTCGAGGTAGCGGCAGCCGGGCGCGCGGCGGGCCAGGGCGCGCAGCAGCAGCAGGTCGGTGGGCAGCGAGCCGCCTTCGCGGAAGGCGTAGGGCCGCACCACCGTATCGGCCGGGCCGAGCAGCGCGGCCAGCGGCACCAGCGGCAGGCCGTGCGCGCCGAGGCCGCGGCCGGCGTGGGCCCGGGCCCGGCGTTGCCATTCGGCGGTGTCGCCGGCCACCACGTGGTTGAGCAGCGACGGGGTGCGGACCAGGCTGCGCAAGGCCCGCCAGGCAACGGAAAAACGAGACATGGAGTAGCGGCTTGTTATTAAATCGGGGTGGAGCCACCGAAGCAAGCTAGTTGGAAAGTAAAAACAACGTCCTGTTGAGCGTGTCCGAAGCATCTTTACCGCGGCAGCAATTCAATTGTCATTAAGGTAGAGATGCCTCACTCCGCTCAGCAGGACGGGCTGATTGATGCCCTCCACTTCCTAACCAACTGACAACTCAAAAAGCAGCTCCAGCAGTTGTTTACAGCCGAAAGGTAGTCCTTGCGGCCGATGCCGGCGCGCCGAACGCCGAAAAGCCCCGGCGCGGGCCGGGGCTTTTCGGGCGGTTTCCCGGAAGATGAAACGGCGGAGTTACCGGGCTTTGCCGGTGGCGTCCCAGGCAAACTGCACGGGCACCGTGAAGCTGACGCTGACGGGCTTGCCGGCTTGCTTGCCGGGGATGAACGCGGGCAGTTGCCGGATGGCGGCCACCTGCCGGGGCAGGGCCTGCATATGCCACCACAGGCGCCCCAGCTCCCCTGCCAGCTGCAGCAGCACGAGCGCCGCGCTGGCCCCGTAAGCCCACCTGAGCCACAGGGCCCAACCTAACCCACTTGCTGAAGCGGCGGACAAGGCAGCGGGGCCAATTTTAGCCACCGGCAGCAGCACGGCCGCCACCCCCGGCAGGCCGGCCGGGCCGGCCCACCAGCCGGCGGGCCAGGCCAGCGGCAGCAGCGGCAGGCCCGCCGCCAG
>Ga0123338_10003458_pt1 | contig 14206 bp, 12 predicted proteins | sample grotaG_FD_89793 | JGI IMG/M metagenome (GOLD analysis project Ga0123338, IMG submission 89793) | Glacier valley bacterial and archeal communities from Borup Fiord, Nunavut, Canada, to study Microbial Dark Matter (Phase II) -... | ecosystem: Environmental > Aquatic > Freshwater > Ice > Glacier ... | reverse complement strand
GTGCGTTCCGCCAAGAAATTGTTTTCTTCCTTCGGACACGCATCTCCAAATGTACGAAGTTATTGTGTTGTACTGCTTAGTTGTCCGAAATCAGGATGATTATGCACCGCGTTCACGAAGGAGCAGGATCAATAGAATGAGTTACGACGTTTTCGGGATGTGCAACCCGCTCTATGATATACAGGCGGAGATCAGCGAGACCCTGCTGGCAGAGACGGAGTTCGCGAAAGGCGGTATGTTCCTGATCGAGGGAGAACAGCAAAAAGCGCTCGTCGCCCGTATCCACCGCCATATTGTCAATGCCGAATCGGGCGGCTCGGGCGCGAACACGATGATCGGGCTCGCGATGCTCGGCGGCAGCGCCTGCTACGCGGGCAAGATCGGTGACGACGAACACGGCAAACTGTACACAGAAAGCCTGCGCGATAAGGACGTCGCGGTCAGCGTCAAAGCGGGACATGGCGTGACGGGTATCTGTGTCGTGCTGGTTACGCCGGACGCGGAACGAACGCTCTGCACCTACCTCGGCATCTGCAGAGAACTGAACGCCGCCGATGTCGATACGGACGCGATCGGGCAGGCGAACTACCTCTATGTGACGGGCTATCTGTGGGACACCGAGACGCAAAAAGAAGCGGTGCTGCTGGCGATGCGGACGGCGAAAGCGGCTGGCGTCAAGATCGCTTTCAGCCTCTCCGATCCTTTTTGCGTGAGTCGTCACAAAGCCGATTTTATCGCAATCACAAAAGAGTATGTCGATCTGCTGTTCGGAAACCACGAGGAAATGATCGCCCTTACCGATACGACTACCCCGCCCGAAGCGCTCGCCGCAACTGCAGCTTACTGCTCGATGGCAGCTATGACGATGGGGGGCGAGGGTTCTCTGTTGCGCGAGGGCGACCGCACGGTTTCAATCGCGCCGTATGCCGTGCAGGCGGTCGACACGACGGGGGCAGGGGACATCTATGCATCGGGCATTTTGTATGGTCTGACGCACGGTCTGCCGCTCGAAAAGACCGGACAATTAGCATCGTATCTTGCTGCGCAGGTCGTCTCCAAACTCGGTCCGCGTCTGGACTCGCTCGATCGTGCCGCCATTTCCGCGATCTACGACTGATTATGATAATGCCTTGAATACACTCAGGAGCTTCCATTCTAAGATGAAAAAGCTGCTTGAAGAGGACAGAAACAAACTGATCGGGTCTGCAGGAATTACCGGTTCTGCGCTCGGGTTTGCCATGCTCGGTCTGCTATTGCTGTGCCGGCCGACGGGCATTATCGATGACGCTGCAACGTTTCGGTTTTTATGTAATTCCGTGTTCTGGGTTTCTTGTTGTTCTGGAATTGTAGGTGGTTTCTGTACGCTCAGCTGGAATGAAACGCTCCAGAATAGATTGGAGACTGAAAATATCAGCCTGAGCGCTCTGCTGGACGTTCTGATGGAGCAGAAACAGAACTGGTGTCGGTCGAGTAAAACTGGAGCCGCTGCCATGCGGGCTCTCGGGAGAAAGTTGATTGGATCACATGACAGCGATCACCTTTCGTTATCCAGCGAGCGCCGAAAGTTTTTATACAAGTATTTAGATTTCAGGGACGATCGGCTCGTTCATAGCATTCTTGCGATCGTAATGGATGCGGAGGACAAACAGGCGACGCCATGGCTGAATCAGCTGAGTGAAGGCAGGTGGTCGGCAGCACATAATCCGTCTGTGCAGCGTCATGCGCAAGAATGTTTATCGCTTTTGCAGAAGCGTACGATACAGGAGCAGAATGCCGAAACCTTGCTTCGTGCTTCCGCCGCATCGGTTGCGCCTGCGGAGTTGCTGCGTCCTGCGGAAAACGCGTACTCCGATCCTGAAGCGGAATCGCAGTTGCTGCGTCCCACACTTGGACACGCGCGGGACTGAGACTGCTTTTCAACTGCACCAGATATCGCAAGTCGTTTACGCTGCCTCTATTTTGCCCTCCCGAAAGTGAATCCCATGTCCGTCATAACCGTCGTCAGAAAAAATGGTTTCGTCGCGATCGCCGCCGACACAATGTCGAAGAATGGAACCACCAGAGAAACCGCGACTTATATCATCAACCACGACAAAATATGGCAGGTCGGTGACAGCTTCGCTGTCATATCAGGGCCAACCTCGGCGAAACTGGCGCTGCAGCATTATTTCGCGACGCTGCCAGAGGCTCCGGCTTTAACAGATGTGAAGGCAATTTACAGCGCCTGGCTTGCTGTGCATCAGGCACTTCAAGACAACTACTTCCTCGATGTTTCGCAGGATACCGAGGGAGCATTCGAGTCGGCGCAGATGGACGTGCTGATCGCGAATTCAAAAGGCATCTTCGGCGTTAGCGCGCATCGATCAGTGCAGGAATTCAGTAAATTCTATGCCAGCGGGCGCGGCGATGAGTATGCTATGGGCGCGATGTATGCGACATACGCCGATGAGAGCAAATCTGCAGAAGCTATTGCCCGCCTGGGCGTCGAAGCGGCAGCAGAGTTTTGCGACAGCGTTGGTCTGCCCGTTACTTCGCGTGCGATTAAACTCGATGCAGCTAACTGATTGATCCGCTCACATGCACGAACCTGTGCGAAAGACACATTGTGATTTTTTATTCAATGTTTGGTTGAGTCCGGCATACTGTCTCGTTTGTCTAAGCGTAATACTTTATAGAAGAGTGGAAATAGGAATATGACAGGGAACGGGTCAGGAGGCTCGACTAAAATGACGGTCAATACAGAACAAAACAACGGCAAAAGTATGAGCGGCGCAGCGTCGGGACAACTGCCGCGCGTCGTGATCGTCGGCGGCGGATTTGGCGGGTTATATGCCGCCCGTACACTGCACAAAGCGCCGGTGCAGGTCACGGTCGTCGACCGAACCAACCATCACGTTTTTCAGCCGCTGCTTTATCAGGTCGCGACCGCCGGACTCTCCTCCGAGCAGATCGCCGCGCCGATACGCAGTGTCCTGCGCCATCAGCACAATACCGAAGTGTTGATGGCGGAGGTGACCGGTGTCGATACCGAAAAGCGCATCGTTCATACCTCCGAACGCGCGCTGCCCTACGACTATCTGATACTCGCGACCGGCACGCGCCACAGCTATTTCGAACATCCAGAGTGGGAGCAGTTCGCGCCAGGCTTGAAATCCGTTGCTGATGCCGACGCGATCCGCCAGAAGATACTGACCGCTTTTGAGCGGGCTGAGTCGACTGAGGATGAAGCGGAACGAACCGCACTGCTGACTTTCGCGATCGTTGGCGGCGGTCCCACGGGCACGGAACTGGCGGGGCAGATCGCTGAGATCGCGAATAACGCGCTCGCTTCGGACTTCAACCACATCGATACACATTCTGCAAAGGTGCTGTTGCTGGAGGCGGGTCCGAACATCCTGCCGAGCTTCGATGAAAAGCTCTCCGCACAATCCGCCGCCTATCTGGAACGTATGGGCGTGAGCGTATGCACGAACACAAAGGTTGAGAACGTCGATGCCGGGGGCGTGACAGTCAACGGGCAGTGTATCCCTGCGCGAACCGTGATCTGGGCGGCGGGCAACGCCGCTTCACCTGCGGCGAAGTGGACGGGCACGGAGATGGATCGCGTCGGGCGCGCCAAAATCCTGCCGGACTTGACCATTCCAAACCACCCTGAAATATTCATCATCGGCGACACTGCCGCCTTCGAGCAGGACGGAAATCCGCTGCCCAACGTCGCGCAGGTGGCGATACAGATGGGCAAATACGCGGCGAAGTCGATCATGCTGCGTATTCAGGACAAACCCGCTCTGCCTCCGTTCCGCTACTTCAACAAGGGAGATATGGCGACTGTGGGGCGCCGATTTGCGGTCTATCAGCTTCGTGAATTGAAGACGCCGTCTGGTAAACACCTGTTCGGGAAAATCGCGTTCGGCGGTTTTTTTGCGTGGCTGATGTGGCTCGGCGTACACATCGCTTTTCTGGTCGGCTTTGCAAACCGCTTGATCGTGCTGATGCAGTGGGGGTGGGCGTACCTGACTTTTCAGCGCGGCGCACGGCTGATCATGCCGGACAATCCGATCCAGCCCGGTTCACTTTCAGTGAATCCTTCCGCATCCTCCGGCTAGCATTCGATCTCTCTGAATTCGAACGCCGATGGTACGGTTCACGCCATCGTAGTGGGATCGGAAACTCCACTGGGTCCCGCAAAAATAGGTGTGGCTTCCTGACACACAACGGATGCATAATATGCGCTGTCCTGGCTTTTCTAACGGGCTTCCTTGACGCAATGAGGGTTCGAGAGATATAATCCGAGCTATGACCTCCGAAAAAATCGAACCACTCGCCGCGCAAAAATCCAGTACGACTGTCGATACAGGGATCAGCGTTGGCGTACGCCGTCGCAGACGCTTCGTGCCGCGCTCGAAAGTCGGGCGGCTGATTTCGGGCGCTGCATTCCTCTGTCTGCTTGCAGGTGGGCTCTGGTACAACCAGCACCGCTCGATGAGCTGGAGCCAGACGCTCAATCCGTTCTACTGGGTGGGAAGATTTCGCGGAGACGACCTCTATCTGGTTGACAAAGCGATGCTGCAGCACGGAAATCGCAGTCTGCCGGAGGTCGCTCTGACTTTCGACGATGGTCCCCATACCGAAAGCCGCGCACAGATACTCGACACGCTCAAAAAGTACGGCATCCATGCGACCTTTTTCGATGTCGGAATGCGGATGGCGCTCAGTCCCGATCTGGTACGACGAACCCTGGCCGAGGGACACGAAGAAGCTAATCACTCCAGCACCCATCAGCGGCTCGATGTGCTCACGGACAAAGAACGCCACCGCGAAATCAACGAAGCCGATATCACCTACTGCCGCATCACCGGCAAACACCTCGCTTACCTGCGCCCTCCCGGGATGCGCTACAACGATATCGTACTGCACGATACACGGGAAGCAGGCTACATTGTCGTCGGTTATACGACGGCTTCACGCGATTTCGATCCGACCGAATCGGCCGCTTTTATCGTCGATCGCACCTGCGAACGCACCGAAAACGGCAGCATTATTTTGCTGCATGACTATGCTGCGACGGCAGGAGCCCTGCCCGCGATACTCGAACGGCTGCAAAAGAGCGGCTTTCGCTTCGTCACGATCTCTGAGATGATCGACCACTTGCCCGCGCACCCGCATGCTGCCGCCGAGAAGTTTCTGTTCGCTCAAGACCCGACCGGGCTCGCCGACCCGCCTCCTCACCCGTGACCCATCCCGCTAGCATAGCCGACTCCTGGCTTAAAGACCTGATTGAGGATTGCACTTCCGCGCGATATTTCTGCCTGAAGGGTACGCGAGGTGAAACACAGCAATATTTTTCTACTGCCCTGGGAACTTCCGTCCGAAATTTGTCCGTAGTTCCAGACAGGAGGGTTCGGAATGGACTTCGCGCGGCTCTTGACCGGAGCGTTACGCAACGATCGTAAAGAGTTCGATACCCATGTCGCTCGCTGTCACCGGCAGGCGTACAACATCGCATTCCGTCTCACCGGCAACAATGCCGATGCAGAAGACCTGACACAGGAGTCGTTTCTTCGCGCCTACCGATTCTTCGACCGTTACAATCGTGAAATGCCTTTCGAAAGCTGGCTTTATCGAATTATGTCACGCGTGTTCATCGACGAACTTCGCAAAAAGCCAAAATTCAGAACGCAGTCGATCGATCAGCCGCTTTCGGTCGGCGACGGCGGTCAGAACGAAGTGATGTTCGAAATTGCAGATTTCGAGTCGAACCCGGAACGTATGGTGCTTTCCGAAGCGCTCGATGAGCACCTGCAAACTGCGTTGAATGCGCTGCCGGACGAGTTTCGCATTGCGGTGATCCTCGCCGATATCGAAGGGCTTTCGTACGAAGAGATCGCGGAGACGATGAACTGTTCGCTCGGCACGGTACGTTCGCGACTGCATCGTGGACGTAAGCTGTTGCGGCACAAAGTCGGTCTCTCCGTACCGCCTGTCTGCTAAAGAAATTCGACCCGCGAAGAAATTCGATTCAATGCTGACTGGTATCAGAAATCAAGTGATGTACAAACGAAAAATTGTGGTGAATATGGCGGCACACTTTCCGAACGGCTGCAGAAAACAACATGCAGCACGGTCAGTCACTCTCGCCGTTTCGAACTTCCAGAGGGGAAACCGCGCGTGAACTGTCGCAAAGTCAACCACTATCTTTCCGCCTATATGGACGGAGAATTGCCCGGCGTCGAGCACCGGCAAATGCACGAACATCTCGCCCGCTGCACCGACTGCGCCGCCGAATATTCGGGTCTGCTGCGTATGAAGCGTCTGCTGGCCGGACTTCGCGTACAGGAGCCCGATGTCGAACTGCCCGCCCGCATTCTGGAACGTGTCCGTCGTGAAAGCGGCGGGCGTGAAACGCACCGCGCTGCGGGTGGAGTGAACGCTCTTGCAGACTGGCTGCGAAGCAACGCCCCGATGCCGCAGTATCTCATGGTCGGCGCAAGTCTTGCAGTCGTGGGAATACTGTTCACGGTGCATTTCGTCGATAGCGGCAGTGAGAAGATTCAGTGGCATCCCGAAAACGCCGCGAGCATTGCCGCTCTCCAGCCTGCTCCCGATCTGCAGCGCACTTCCGCGACAGCGACACTGCCCTACACCTATCGTTCCGTCGGCGTGAGTCAGGTCAGCCCATCTCCGGAGGACGGCTTTCAAAGCCCATCTCCTTACTGGTATTCTCATCAGCAGACCCGTCGATTTGCCAACGAGTTCTCGGCAGGAAACTAACGCCTGCCTCGGATGCAGACTGGTTGGAAGTACTCGCAGCCTACTCGACATTTGCCATAGAAGACGCACCCCGAATGCTCGGGGTGCGTCTTCTATTTGTGACTATTCGTTAGTTAAGTAACGTTTTGTCCCTCGTTGGCATGACGAAACCGCTCGAATTACGATCTCACGCAGATTTCGCAACACACAAAACTATACTTAACTAACGACTATTCGTTAGTTAAGTATAGTTTTGTCCTTTTTTCGCATGACGAAACCGTTCGAATTACGACTTCGCGTCGATTTCGCAACACGCAAAACTTTGCTTGACTGACTACTATATTGCGCTCGTTAGTCAGGGTGCAGGCTCAAACAGTATCGGAATACAATAAATTCAAGGCAGGAAGTCGACGGATTCACGTCGAAATGAAAGCACAGCCCCACGCAAACTGCATCACACGAGTTCAGCGTAAGTCTTTCGACAATTCTTTGCCGACTACTGGACCGCCGATCTCGAAACCAGGGAGTTTCCCACCTATGGAAATACACTTTCATCTTACCGACGGCACCATCGCTAAATTCGACCAGCCCGATCCCATCAAGGCGCTGCACATCGTCAGCCACATCCAGCTCAACAAAATATTTCAGCAAAACACTTTTTTGCTCGGCACCGATGTGTCTGCCACCGCCTATCCCTGCTCTGCAGTCGTCCGCATCGACTTTCTGACCGAATCCTATCCCGATTGGCCCTTCAGTTATGGCGCATCCGACGTTATGGAAGTCACTCAGGAAGAATTCAAGGAGCGATACGATCCGACCGAGGTAATTCGCGATCCACTTCTGCTGTTCAATCGGCGCATGGTTACTTACGCAGAGTTCGAGATGGTAAATGGCGAGCGCCTGATGCTCGAAATTCATACGCTGATCGAGCCGGCGACGCCGATGGACATGGGGCGCTTCATCCACCAGATATTTGCAAGCCCCGTAATTCATGCCCGGCGGCGCGGCGGAGGCGTAATCCTGCTCAATCCTGGTCACATCGTGAACCTGACGTTCGTGCCCGGTCCGCCGGAGATGCCCGCCTATGCGTGGGCTGCACAAAGGATCGTGAGCTAGAAATGCAGCAAGCCAGTACCCTCCTTGCTGTCCCTACTATTATCCTTGCCACTGTCCATACTCTGTGTAATATTGTTTGTAACCAAGGAGTAACTGCATGAACAACGAAGTTCTGCCGCTGCGCCGCATCGACCATATCCGGTTCTTTGTCGGCAACGCCCGTCAGTCCGCCTATTTCTATCGCAACGCGTTCGGCTTCGATGTACTCGCCTACGCCGGCCTCGAAACGGGTCTCAAGAACCAGGCGGGCTATGTGCTGCAGCAGGGCGAAATCGTCTTCGTCCTCGAATCGCCGCTCAATGCCGAGCATCCCGATAACCTCCGTCTCGCTCAGCACGGGGATTGTGTGCGCGACATCGCGCTCGAAGTCGATGATGTCGCCGCCGCCTACGCCGAATCGACCGCGCGTGGCGCAGAGGGCGTGCAGCCGCTCACGCGCCTGGAAGACGAACACGGCGTCTACGAATTCGCGATCATTCGCGCCTATGGCGATACGACACATACCTTCGTCAACCACGACAACTATAAGGGCATCTTTGCGCCCGGTTATCAGCCACTCGACCCGGAACGCTACAGCTCGCGCACTTTCAAGCCCGTCGGTCTCAAAGCGATCGATCACGTCGTCGGCAATGTCGCGCTCGGCAAAATGGACGAGTGGGTTCATTTTTACGAACACGTAATGGGCTTCAAGCAGCTCGTCAGCTTCGACGACAAGGACATCAGCACCGAGTACAGCGCGCTGATGTCGAAAGTCGTTACTGGCGGACGCGGACGCATTAAGTTTCCGATCAACGAACCGGCGGAGGGTCGCAAAAAGTCGCAAATCGAAGAGTATCTCGAGTTCTATGGCGGTCCCGGCGTACAGCATATCGCGCTTCAGACGGAGAACATCATCGAGACCGTAACCGCGCTGGTACACAATGATGTTTCGTTTCTGCGCGTGCCCCCGACCTATTATGAGGGTTTACTGGAGCGCGTCGGGCATATCGATGAGGACATGACGCGGCTTGCAGAACTCGGCGTTCTTGTCGATCGTGACGACGAGGGCTACCTGCTACAAATCTTCACCAAACCGGTCGAGGACCGTCCGACGCTCTTCTTCGAGATCATCGAGCGGCACGGTTCGCAGAGCTTCGGCAAGGGCAACTTCAAGGCGCTGTTCGAGGCGATCGAGCGCGAGCAGGAGCTGCGCGGCACGCTATGACATCCTCACGTACCATGCTGGCGAGTATCCGATGACCACACCACTATGACCTCACCACTACCAGGCAATAATCTACTCGCTGGCAGCAATGTGCTGGACTCGTTTCGCGTCGACGGTCGCTGTGCACTGGTTACGGGCGGCGCGAAGGGGCTCGGCAAAGTGATCGCGACCGCTCTGGCTCATGCTGGTGCAGACGTCGTCATCGTCAGCCGGACGCTTGCCGAATGCGAAGCGACCGCTGCCGAAATCGGTGACGCCAGCGGACGGCGAGTGATTGCCCTCGCCGCTGATGTCACGCAGTCCGCCGAAGTCGAGCGTCTCGCCGCCGAAGCGGAAAGTCTGCTCGGTCCGATCGATATTCTCGTCAACAATGCAGGTATCAATCGGCGCGGGCTGACACAGGAACTTCTGGAAGCGGACTGGGACGCGGTGATCGACATCAACCTCAAAGCGCCCTTTTTGTGCGCCCGCGCTTTCGGTCCCGGAATGTGCTCGCGAGGCTGGGGACGTGTTCTGAACATGGGTTCGATCCTGAGCGTGATCGGGATCGCCGGACGCGCGCCGTATGCCTCGGCGAAGGCGGGACTGGTCAATCTGACCCGTGTGCTCGCGCTCGAATGGGCGGCGAAAGGCGTGACGGTCAACGCGCTCTGCCCGGGACCTTTCGCCACCGATATGAATAAAGAACTGCTCAACGATCCTGAGAAATATCGTGCCTTCGTCGAGAAGATACCGATGGGGCGCTGGGGTGAGTTGGACGAGATCGCAGGTGCAGCGCTCTTCCTGTTGTCGCCTGCTTCTTCGTTTGTGACCGGCAGTTCGCTCTTCATCGACGGCGGCTGGACAGCGCAATAGATGCCGGTAACATGAGTTGAGCTGTGACACGGGGTTAAAACCTACAACTGTCGAAAGTCTATTGTTGGTATTTGTTGACACTTATACGCAGGGATGACGAATGCAAAGTCCCGCAAATGTCTCTGTAAAAGCGTCCGTCAGCCACGTACGCACATCGTAAGCCAGCCACGACTTCACCGAACGCCACCCACGATCGATTTTCGTCTGGCGTTGATACCAGAGCAGCAGCAAAGCCGCGATCAAACTCATGTAAATCATCACCCGTATTCCGTTTTCGCTGCGGCTCGTCAGATGGCTGAAGTTGAGATGCTGCTTGACGAACTTGAAAAACACCTCGATCTCCCAGCGACGCGCATACACCTCGCCGATCTCGGCAAACGTGTACGGACCGATCAGAGCGCCTGAGCGCACAGCGAGATTGGTCACAAGCGTCAGCGCTTTCCAGGTCTGCGTACGTGCATCGAAGCGCCGTCCGTGCACCAGCACCAACGGCATCACGCGCCACTGGGCATTTTGTTTGACCTGACTGTTGGCAAAGACCCCCGTCTCGACGCGCTCCACCACGAAGCGCGCCGCGTTTGGGGCAGGTGGGTCCGTTGGCAGCATGTCTGCCGGGGCTTCCCACACGACGTGCGTGACGTGGATGCCCTGCTTGCCAAGAGGCGTCATAAAAAACGCGCCCAGCGTATGCAAATCCAGCAGACGCTGCCTGCTGTCGCAGCCTTTATCCAAGACCCACAGGTCGCCTGCCTGCGTGTGGCGTGCCATCGTTTCGCCCAACGCCACACTGTCGGCGTTTTCGGCGGGGTCCTTGCACAGATGCAGGAAGTTGGGACGCCGCTCATCGAGTTCGATCACGCTTTTGACGTAGCGGCGCGCCTTGTCCTTAGAACACGTTGCCACCAACAGTCCGAAGTGGAGCAGTTTGGCAGACAGCGTCACGATGGTGGCATCGACGAAGCGCAGGTGCAGCGTGCGCTTTTGTATTTCGGTTGCCTCGGGTGCGAGTTGGTCGAAAAGCGTACGAAAAATGCTCTCGAAATAGACGGGCTTGATAGCAGCGAGCCGTTTGCCGAAGCTGCTGTGATCGGCGTGTCTTCCGGTGTGCTGCGTATAGGTCTCCTCGAGCAGACGCTGGGTGATGTCTTTATGATAGAAGACGGTATGCAGCAGACACAAGAAGACGAGTTTGCCGGGCAGGCGCACCTGGTTGGCGGCATCGACGTTGTGTGCCTGGGCGAGTTGGTCGAGCAGCTCGGCAGGCAGTATTTTCTCGAAAAGTTTGCGGGGTATCATAGCTACTAGTCAGCTAAGCAATGTTTTGTGTCTTCAATATAGGCAGTAGCAGTGTAACAACTGCAATACGACGCGGCGCAAAAGGACAAAACTTGTCTTAACTAACGACTACTATGATACACTCGAAAAACACGCAGTAGGAACTTTCGACAGTTGTAGGTTAAAACCCCGGTCTGGAGATGCAAAGCCCGCATCGACAGGAGACTAAGAGCCCTCACCCTCCGACCCCCTCTCCCTACCACTCATTCTTCGTTAGGGCGAGGGGGAGCCAGTTGATACAGCGTTCCTTCAGGCAGTTACAGTCATGGGACGACCGATACGTTGCCAAACTGAGCATTCGCCCCTCCCCCTAAAAAGGCGGTTCGTCCCGCTTCGATAGGCGACACGTTCCGCTGCGCGTCGAACGTGTTCCGCTTCGCTTCGAACGAACTTGGCAGGGATGAGGGGTTGGGGTGAGGGTTGATTGGAAGGGGGAAAGGTCGGGATGAGGGCGCAGCAAGCAGCGCCCCTACGAATGCTCGGGATGTTGTTCTTTTAAGGAACCTGAACGTCAATCAGTAAACGCGCAGGTTGGCGCCCTGCAGCTTCGTTTTGTCGATGCGGCTCTCGATGGACTTTGGGATCGTGACCGTGTTCGGATCGCCATCGCTGACATAGCGCAGCTTCGGGTGCGCCTTCAGGTTATCGAGGTGAAACGTGATGCCCGACATACCCTCGACCGCCTGTACGCGCGGCAGCCGCATCGGGTCGAACTTCGGCGATTCCGGACAGCGCGCAGGCTCCGCGCCTACCATCAGCACCGCGCGATTGGTATACTTCTCCCCGCCCGACTCGCCGGAAGCCAGAAGCGCAAGGTTCTGCGCTTTATCTTTGCGCGGCGAAATCCCCATCGGCAGCGCGAGCGTGTCCACAACGGCGCTCGGCGCCATCCTCTTGATCTCCGCCACACACGTCGCGATCTCCCACCGCACTTTCTCGTCGCTCAGTTTTCGCAGGTTCGGGTGCGTGATCGTATGATTCCCGAGTTCGAATCCCATCGTCAGCAGCGCCTGCATTTTCTTCGCGGCATCGGACGGCTGTTCGAATCCCGTACGTGGCAAAATATAGAACGTGCCGCGCATCGGAAAGTCCGGGTGCGTGCGTGTGAACTCCTGATAGACGCCGATCGCGCAGTTCGGATCGATCGAGCCATCCGGCAGATACTTGAACTGGCTGCCGCGCGCGTCGTCGAACGTGAAGACTACCGGCGACTTGCCGAGCGCCGCCGTGATCCGATTGTTCAGATACTCCGACAGCGAAATCGGGCGATACCCCTCCGTGTAGAGCCGGTTCAAGTCTTTTTTGAAATCGTCGACGTAGCGGCTGTAGGGGTCTTTAGGTCTGCGCACGGTGTCGATCGAATGATATTCCAAAATCGGCACCAGTCCCGCTTCATTTGGCTGAAACTGCGCAACCTGATCATTCGTCAATGGTGCAGGCGCAGGCGTCGCGCTTTTGCTGCCGACTACCTTGACCGGGGCGACGCTGATCTGCGGGGCGGGTTTGCGATGGCATCCCAACACCGAAACCAGTGTTCCGGCAACGAGGGCAGCGGCTGCAATATGTCTGGTCGACATCGGTATTCGCACATTAGCTATTGTGTGTTTTAGTGGGTATGTCATTGGCGTGTTCGCTGTCGGCTTTCTACTCGAAATCTGTGAAGCTTTCTGTTTACACTCGGTTATACCGTAGGAATGGCGGGACAGAATGCTAAAGAAGATTTTCGCTTTTCTATGTCGATTCTCCTGCATTTGGACGGGGTTTTGCAGGACGCTGTATCTGTCCAGTACATGTCCAAATAGTAAGCGAATAGAGAACGAAATTCAAGCGCGACTTAGCCCGCGTGTATCCTCTCTCCCTCCTTTGCTTTTTTCAAGGAGGGGACTGGAGGGTGGTACATTCCCGCCTCTACTTCCCCTCTCCCCGAAGCTTCGGGAGAGGAGGTCGCGGCATGAGGGTAAATAGCTATATGCAGACGAAAAACGGAAGGAGAAGTGAGAAATTGGGTAATCGACAAAAAGTGCGGATGGTAAGCTCAGCGTCACAGATGGCGCTTTTTTGCGTAGTTGGAATGGGAACTGCATCGCTGGCGCAGAAGGCGACTCCAACCGTCGAGACCACGCCATTGATGCAGCAGACTTTCGAAATCGACGCGGGCGGCTGGGTCGGCTTCGGCACGAACGGCAAAGCGTCCATAACCCATGAGACGGCGAACGTCAAGAACGGCAAGAGTGCGCTGCAGTTGAATTATAGCGTTGCCAGAGGGGAGATCAACGCATTGATTCTGCCGATCATGGACGCCGGATTGACGAAAATGAAGTCGATGCGCTTCTGGGTCAAGACTGACTACACGAGCCCGGTCGTCGTCGTGCTTCAGGAGAAAGACGGCGGACGGTACAACTCGATCTTCACGTCACCGGGCGGGCGCTGGCAGCAGGTCGAACTCGCTCCGTCGGACTTCGTCCTCGGTGACGGCAAAGATGACCCTAAAGACCCTGACGGCAAACTCGATCTCGATAAGGTCGATAGTGTTGCCATTGCAGACTTGAGCCAACTGTACGCGCAGTCCGACGACCCGAATGTTGCCACAATTTTCGACATTCGCAAAGGCGCGCACGTTCTGCAGATCGATGACTTCAGCGCCGGAACAGACACGCTTGCAGAAGACGTCCGCATCGAGAAGGACGCCAAAAAAGATGATCTCCTGCTGAGCGCGTGGACACGCCCACAGACGAACTGGATAGCGTTTGGGACGGTGGAAACCAGCAGGGTGACCGGCAAACCGCTGACCGGCACAAGCCTCAAGGCGGATTACAAGCAGTCTCCCTCAAAACCAATCGGTCTGATTCGCAACGTTCCGCTCGGCAAGCTGGCGGGCAGAACACTGTTCAATTTTACCGTCGCTTCGGCAAAACCAGCGACGCTGATCATACAACTCGAAGAGCG
>Ga0123338_10003457_pt1 | contig 14207 bp, 9 predicted proteins | sample grotaG_FD_89793 | JGI IMG/M metagenome (GOLD analysis project Ga0123338, IMG submission 89793) | Glacier valley bacterial and archeal communities from Borup Fiord, Nunavut, Canada, to study Microbial Dark Matter (Phase II) -... | ecosystem: Environmental > Aquatic > Freshwater > Ice > Glacier ... | reverse complement strand
TTTCTGAGCAAATTATTAATGAAGCGAAATCGATATCTACGCCATTCCAAGCGAAAGTGAAAACGAGATTGGCGCCTAATCTGAATTACGTTGCGACTTATATTTTCATTGTTTAATAGCTCCGATTTTTTTTCTAGGCACGAGTCTATCCCGACCTGGCAGCGCATGGTGCGCCGCCGTTCGTCTTACTCCCAACAAAAAAGTAGAAAAATGAAAAGCTGTTCATTCGTTAAATACATGGCAATGGCATGGCGATCAGCCACTTTTACCCAGCCTAAATTTTCTGCCACAGTTCGCGCTCTAATATTGCTCATTGTTATGCTGAGTGCCTCGCTCGCGCAGGCGACAACCTCCTACATATGGACAGGTGGGGCAGGCACGCTTTGGTCGAACGCCAGCAATTGGAGCCCGGCAGGTGTGCCTATCAATGGCGACTCCGTGATATTTCCTTTAGGCCCGCCGAATAAAGTGATGACGAATGATTTGTCCGGTCTGTCTCTTGGCGGGATAACGTTCAACGACGGCGGTTACACAATTGGCGGCAATGGCATTTCCCTAAACGGTCCGTACATATCGTACGGCGGCAATCTTTTCAACGTCCCAATTAACGTACAGGCACGTGCATTGATCGGCGCACGCGGACTAAACACCCCCGCAAACGACGTTTTCGCTGGCGTTATTGATGCCAACGCTCCATTAGACATTTGGAATGCGGAATTAATCGGCGGACTAAACACCCACGCAAATGACGTTTACGTAAATAGAGTGAGCATTGCCGGAAATTTAAGTGGAACCGGAAATATTTTTATGGAAGGCGAATTATTACTCACTTGCTCAGGCAATTTTAGCGGGACGATCCGACCAAGTTATTCGATGTTCGATTTGGGACTGAATGGCACATCCTTGCCTTTGGCGACTATCTTCAACATAAACGACATATCCGGCACTGGAACAGTAGGTACGCTTCTCGCCAGGATAATTTCATCGCCTGGTTCAGTTGGTTCAATGGCCTCTTTCTTTCCTCATACGTCTCTTTCTAGTGTTGCGAATCCCGCGTTGAATACCAGCAGTGTCGCGTTGCTGCCGAATGGATACTTGATAGTGAATATCGGCGGACCTGCAAATCATTCGCAGATAAATGTAAAAGTCGCCGCTTTTCTTGGCAACGAGACCAGTTTATCTGTCCATCTTGACGCCGGCTTTGTGCCGAGCCCTGGACAACAGTTTGTCATATTGAAAAACGACGGAAACGCTGCGATTACCGGAGAACTCCAGCTCGTTTATGCGACCGGTGGAGTTGCGAATAAGCTCAATTTGTCGGAAGGTGCAATTATAAATATCGAGGGATATCAGTTCAGGCTTACCTACCGGGGCGGTGACGGCAATGACATCGTGCTCACTGCCCTAAACAAAACACCTGTGCCAACGGTTTCGCTTCAATCAACACGTAATCCGTCACTTTCGGGCGAGCCGACAACATTTACTATCACCGTTAGTGGCAGCGGCGCCACCCCTACAGGGGCTGTCACGTTATACGATAACGGCACTTATTATTTCGGCAATCAGCAGTTGCAGTCGGGGGTTGCCACATACAACGACCTTAATTTGTCATTCGGTTCACATTTAATTACGGCTAGCTATTCGGGTGACCAAAATTATGCTGCAGCCGTTGGGACACTTGCCGGCGGTCAGACCGTGAGTGCCACTGCGTACATTCCCTTAAGTACAACGACGACAGTGACAGCTTCGCCCAATCCCGCCACACCCTTTCAAACCGTAACGTTTAATGTCACGGTCCTCAGCGCAAAGGGCCTGGCTCCGGGGGAGGTCATTGTTAACGACGAAAACGGATTTCGATATCCAATCTATCTGGATACCGGGCATGGGTCATTTAGCCTTTTCAACCTTAATGCTGGAACCCACAAAATCACCGCCAAATATGTTGGTGGAGATGGTACCTTCGCGCCCAGTAGTGGTTCGCTCGCCGGCGGCCTGTTGGTAGGGGGGCAGCGTCTCAATTTATTTCCTTTCAAGGTGCCAAATAGCGCCGTCAATAGTGTCTATCCGACACAATATTTTACTGCGAACGGCTTTAATCCCCCCTACACCTATTCTGTTACTTCTGGCTCCTTACCGCCCGGCCTGAATCTCTCCGCAGGCGGCGTGTTGAGTGGAATACCAAGCCAGCTCGGTATCTTTAACTTCACTTTGACTGTGAAGGACCACGATGGGTTTTCGGACTCCTTGTCGTACACAATATCAATTATGGGAGTCGTCCAGCAAACTATATCGTTCGCAAACCCGGGCATGCAATACTTTAGAGATAACCTCATCTTGTCTGCAAGCTCATCTTCAGGCCTCCCGGTGACGCTCAGTTCGCTGAGCCCAGATGTTTGCTTGATATCTGGAAACGCTGCATCAATTATCTCGGGGGGCATCTGCACCATTTCGGCTGATCAGCTAGGCAATGCGACCTATGCCGCGGCAACTACCGTCATCCAATCATTTAACGTGGATTCGACAATCCGAATACAACGACAATTTATTAGTTTCATCGCCCCTGATGTGCAGATCGTCGGCGGATCATTAAATTTGAAAGCAACCACCACCTCCGGGCTCGTCGTGACGTTCAGTTCGCGGAGCCCCTCGGTTTGTACCGTTTCCGGCACGGTGACGAACTTCTTGTCAGCCGGCATCTGCGCCATTTCCGCCGATCAGCCTGGCAATGACCGCTATTACCCCGCAATGCAGCAAACCCTCTTTTTCCCGGTGATTGCGCCATTGCCCCGGCAATTGCAAATCATCAATTTTACCAACCTTGGTGCACAGACAGTCGGCGGCTCATTAAATTTGATAGCGACTACCTCATCTGGGCTCGTCATGACGTTCAGTACGCTGAGCACTTCGGTTTGCACCGTTTCGGGCACTGTGGTGATCTTTCTGTCAGTCGGCACCTGTACGGTCTCAGCCAATCAATCAGGCGATGCTAACTACTTAGCCGCAATGCAGGTAACTCAGTCTTTCCCGGTAATTGCTATCCTTTCTCGTCAAGCCCAAATAATCACCTTTATCAATCCAGGGTTGTTGAATGTCGGTTCGGGTCCGGTCAGTTTGCTCGCAATCGCGACCTCCGGTTTGCCTATTATTTTGGACTCTCAGACCCCATTGATTTGCAGCGTCTCAGGCGGGATGGTAACGGCAGTTTCGCCTGGCCTTTGCCTCTTGATTGCTGATCAGATGGGCAATGGTTCCTATCTGCGTGCCAACCGCGTCATTCAAGGTTCTATCGTGATTTCAAATCCGCTCCTTCCAGGTGCGCCAACCAATCTTATTTGTACGGCCGGCGCCGTCGATGCGACTTGCAATTTGACGCCGCCATCAAATAATGGCGGCGCGCCGATTAAGGGATACAGCATAGTCTGTACGGGAATGCAGGGTTCGATCAACGGCAGCTTCGGATCGGCTACGATCCCATTTGCGACTCCCGTCCTTCAGGCCGGAGTGCCTTACGTGTGCCAAGCGCAAGCGGTCAACAGCGTCGGGGCGGGCCAGACATCCGACGTTTCCAATACGTTTACCCGATTGGGAAATGCGACTGTCTCACCTGCGCCGAGTATGAATCGAGCGATTGCCGGCAATACCAATGCGGTAGTGGCATTTAGGCGTCCTGCGACTGACGGTGGCAGCGCCTTCACAAAGTACACCGCCATTAGCAATCCGAGTGGCATCACCGGCCAGTGCGCTGCGCCATGCAACGCGATTATCGTATCCGGATTGAATAACGGCACTTCCTATTCCTTTACCGTTGCGGCTAACAATAGCGCGGGAATGAGCGCTGCTTCCGACGCATCGAATGCCGTGGTTCCGCTTTCAACCAATCCGCTCGGAATGCCCACAATTCCGCTCGCGCAACGCGGGGGCGCAATCGATATCGACGGCACAGGAAAAGGCCAGATTCTTTTGCGTTCGGCGAACGGTCAACACCTCATAGGGCGCTTGGTCGGCACGCAGTTGCAATTTGCAAACAGCGCTGTCTTCAATCCTGCTTACCGCACCATCGCGTTTGGCGATTTCAACGGTGATGGTCGATCTGATGTTGCCTTGCAGAATATTACCCAAGGCGAATTTGGTGACGTCGTGATCAGCTACGGGATGGATCCATCCAACGCGTTCACAGTCCGCTCGGTGAAGCTTGTGTGGCTTGTCGAAGCGATTGCTGACATGGACGGAGACGGCTTCACCGACATTGTTTTCCGCTACACTGGCAACGACGGTAATCTTAATGACACCGGCGTGTCTTACATCTGGTTCATGAACGGCAATACCGTAACGCAAGTAAGGAAGCGTGGAGGCGCGCCGCTCGGCTGGACGCTTCTGGGTGCTGCCGATATCAACGGCGATTACGCGGCCGACATGATCTACATTAGTCCAAATAATGATATACGCGCCTTGATGGCGACTCCGGCGCGCACCTGTGCCAACTTTTCGGCGGGCAACCTACCGGCCGGATTCCAAGCGTTAAAGCTGGCCGACTTTACGGGGCAAGGCAGGGCCGACATTTTGCACCGTAACCCAACAACCGGCGAAACGCGCTTGCTCACTCTGGACGCGAGTGCGCTTTCTTTGCCCGAGTCGAATGCCAATCCGGACGACCCAAACGCCTCGTGTACCCCCTCAATTCTACAAATTGCTACCACCATCATCTCGTTGCCGACGGTCGATCCCAGCTGGCAGTTCTATGCAGCGGGGGATTTCAACGGTGACGGCTATGTCGATATTGTTTGGATGCAACCGAATGGCACACTCTCCGTTTGGCTCATGGGTCCGGACAGAATGAACCCTACTTTAATAAGCAATGCTGGGTTGGCGCCTATTGGGTATTCGGTGCTCCAGCCATAAGTGACTTTATTAGGAGATCTGAGTTACAAGGGTAGGCTGACGAAATTTTAATGCATCCCATCTATCGGGTTTACGCTTGCATATAAAGCGATTTTTTGGATTGTTTGTCAAACTTATTTATCCACTTCGCGGCTAGTTAGGTTTGCAAGTTGGTCAAATTTGAATGGAATGCAATATTCGAAGAATCAAAATGCATATTGGCCTACGCGAAATTGCACTCGGGTTTTGTGCCTTGGGTTTCGGGGGGACAGCTTGGTTTATGCGGAATGCAGAATTCACTGCGCTGGCATGGAATGCCCTGCCATATATGTTGGTAGCGCCTCTCGCTTTCTATGGGCAGGCGAATTAAGCTCCCATTGACCACCGGTCTAATTGCGATGCTTTTTGTTGATGCGTGGGCGGAATTTGAAGTTTTTATGAATACTCATTCAGAGTTTCTTTTACTAATTTTCGTGCTCTCGTCTGTCAAACTATTCGTGTTATTTCCAGTTGGATTTGTTGTAGGCTTGAGCGCCCCGCCTTTGTGGCGCTCTACGCATGAATCACGTCCATCAACAGCGAAGATATGGGTCGCAGGTCGATTCAAAAAATGGCATAGGCGTGCTTCCCGTTGAAGACGAACAAAATATAGACAGCCGGCGTGCGGAGATGAGCATGGAACCAACCTGCGATTATTTGAAACGCTTTACGCAAGCGTTTGGGCCTGTCATCTATCCTCGTTGCGTCCAGGAGTCCGCGAATGCAAAATAAATACACGCTAGGAATCCAGTCTAGGATGTTCAGCATGACCGTACCTCAGAATTTGTACCGACGGGACTTTTTATTGGGGTATGGCCAGGTCAGGTCACCGTCAGGTCTCAACTCCACGTTAAATGACTGCTTTCGGGCAAATCGTAGGACGGCAATGGGTCAAAAGCGGTCATTCCCAGCGTCCAATTCCACACGATATTTCGGATACCAAAGAAATATCACTCATGGCAGCCTTGTTCTGCGACAAGGCAATACGCTCATAGAACTGACTGTTGACCTGGCGATCTAGTTGGCGCATTGACCAGCCACAACGCAGAGCCTCGGTCTCGTAGAAACGCCGTGCAGCCTCGTTTTTGACTGATAGGAGGCGGACATAGGCAGACCAAGGTAGCGGAAGGGTTTTGGCCATTACGTTGAGATCCGCAGAATTGCCAGACAGTGTCTGGCGAATGGCAGCGGAAGGCCACGTCTGATGAAACGCCCGGGTTCTGTCGCAGTAAGGCCGAAATGATAGGCTTGGTCGATGCAAATTGATCAAAAAAACTTGAACGAAACTTTGCGTCGCGTGTTCCTGCGGCAGCATCATTCGACTGAAATCAGCTTGACGCTCGTTCGCTGGTACGTGGCCTATCCGCTCAGCCTACGGCAGATCGAAGAAATGATTGTTCGCGCCGATTGAATATGGTTTCAAAAGTATGGTGACCGAAGGTCTTTTGACCCAATACGCGGCATGTCACCAAGGCCCCCAGAGTTGGAGCCAGGCCTCGTATGGGGCCCGCATCTGATGAGCGAGCTATATACTTTAGGAATCAAAAAATAGGATCGTTGAGTGCAGTCCCATTTTAAAACGATCAACAGGCAGATTTAGGTGGACATTTCCGGCGTCCACGATTCTGAAAAATTTCCGGTGAAAAAACGTCATTGGCTGAAAAATCGCCAAAAAAATGAAAAAAGTGCACGGATCTGCGTTAATAGGCCATTTCTAGGGGTATCTCCGCCGATGGTGCGACGGAAATCTGTCATACATTAAGTGCTCCCCTCATTTTTTTGGAGCATTTTAATGAACGAAGTAATCTTGCCTAACCCCAATAGTAATGGCCTAACGCCGGTAAATCTGGTTCACACATCGCCCAATGAAATTACGGCCTGGGTGTTGAGCGCTGTTCAGCCGCGACACTTTCACGTCGTCGATGATCGAATTGCAGAAACGAAAGCGACAATCAGTGCGAAGGCAACCACCGAAATTTGCGCTGGGATGCGCCATGTTTTAAAAGAGGAGGCGCCTGAATTACCAACGGGCATAACCTGCAAAATTGTTGAAGCCGAGGTCGTTTTAACGCGTGAAGTTGGTGGTGCTTTGTATCTCCACGGCGACTCTCAAATTGTGACGATGCATGACCTTATCTTGGCTCGCGATCAGTTACGCAACACGCTCGGAGCGCGCTTCCGAATTATTTTATCCATGCGCGCTGATGGACTCTTTGACAATAATCAGCCGGCTGATGCGGTTGATGAGCGCACAGCAAAAGCGGCTGATATCTTTAACGACAGCGTGAGCCGCGCCTCACTGATAACGCTTTCGATTTCGGACGAGCCCGCGCAAGCAATCCGATATTTAATTCCTGCGATCAAGAAAGTTAGCGCGGTTGGACGAAGCCGTGAAACAATCAATGTTTACGGCCGTGTTGTTGGCGTTGATTCGACCTCTCGACATGCGACGTTTCAGGTGGACTCGGACTTAACAAATCTTGACTTGAAAACAATTAAGATTCGTTTCGATGATCCCAGCGTCCGGTTGCAATTGCTGGGATTGCAAATAACGGAAAGCGTCGCCGAGTTGCAAATTTCGCCCCTCGTCTTCTTTGAACCGGGTGATCAGAACGAAACCCTAAAATACCGATTTCTTTCCGTTATTTCGGTCCAGAAATTAGCGGATATTGCCGGCGAAAATATTTTCTTGAATATGAAAATAACATACGACAGCTATCCCGGCACAACGGCCCGGACGGCTCATCAACTTTCGCTCACTGACCTCACAGAAGCCAACACGGCCATCGCGAGATAAAAATGATGAATCACTTTCATGTTGCGGATTAACCCCGTATCGGTCTCCGCAATTTTTACCGCAAATCGCTCAAGGCGATAGGATCGTATTCGATCGGCCGGAAAGCCAGGCAGTCGCTCGATGCCCGTTTTCGGTTTGAATAATTGAAAACCGAGCACGTTGGCCTTTACCATCGCTTGTTGATACCAATTCTCAGACGCTTGCGCGGGATCAAAGCGCGTATACCAACGTGAGCGATCAATGCCCATGATGGTTAGCGCGCGTGCGACCATGTCTAAATCGTTGCCATCATGGAGCAGCCAAAATGCTGATCCTGGCACGTAACCGGTGACCCAGCATTTTGAGGCGGCCACCAATGTCGGTAGTACCTCGTCTGATTTTTCGTCCAACAATCGGCCGAGTTTAAATAAGTTTTTCCATTCCGCGCGCGATAACAGTTTGGAGGATGGAAAGAGCGGTTGTTTTGAACCCGGTGAATAGGGAACAAAGTTTGTCCGCCTGCTGACTTCTAGGACGGCAACCATGATTTTTTCAATAAACGTTTCGTCGACTAAAAGCCGTCGGGCCACCGTGTCGAGTGTGACGTGGTGCGAAATCGTTTGCATAACCCGTAGAACCATTTCCAATCCCAAGGTCGCGGGCGCGGCCCCTTTGTAGCGCGGCTCGCCCAAGTTAACCAACCCATGGGGCTCGACCAGTTTGCTTGCCACGGGCCAACCGGTTAGTCGTTGAATGTGCTGCTCGTAACTGATCGCTGTATCAAGCGAGTCACGGCCAAAGACTTTTTCGGGATAGATGCCCAACGCGTTCGCGGTCTGCCAACGAGTGAGCGCGGGGGCTTTCAACGTCCGCTGAAATCGAGCCGACAAATCATCATGGAAATGCATGTAATGTTTTTGGGTGGTGCGTGGGTGCGCGTGGCCCAGTATGGTGGCAAGTCCCCACACACCGCGTCGACTCAAATAGGGTTGTCCCATCAAAATCGGTCCGACACTCGACCTTGCCGTTGCCGCCGATTCGGTTGTTGTCGGTGCGTTAAGTGATCCGTCCGTACTCTCCACCAACAATTGATACGACAACGCGGAGGCCAGCGCATGCCGGCAATGGTAGGTGTGCGCGGTCGTATCGCTCGTCGCGGCCTTGAGTGCATCGGAAACGCGGCTGGTAATTTTCCAGCCACTGATCAACGAGCGCGATTTATTTTCATCTGAAAAAAGCCCCGCGAGCGTGTCGTCGCCGTGGCAATGATCGACATGCTCCACAAATGTGGTGAAAACCCTTTCTTCCAGCGTACTCAAGGCGCCTATCAATGGCACCACACGAACGGCCGCTTTGGTTTTCAAACCCCGAAACCGGTTGCGCATCACCCGAATCGTGATCGAGGCAGCGTCCTGCCAAATATCCTTTCGTTGCAGGCCCAAGGCCTCACCCGGTCGGATCCCAAATCGTCGCAGCAGCAACAAGGCGAAGCTGGTCATTGCGCGGTAGCGTTGAGAAACAAACGCATCGTCGGCGAGCAGTTGCAAAGCTGTCTGGTATTCCCGATCGGTTACAAAGCCGGCATCGATGGGTGCGTCGTCGTGGACAAAATTTTCCGGAATAACTTCCGCCCAATCGACTTTTGAAAACGCATAGTCTTGCTCTAAAAATCGATGAAAAAGGGTCAGGATCGTCAACACATTGTCCGCGTTGTCAACACTCGCGTTATCGAGCGTTTGCGAATAAAGCTCCAATAAGCCGTCCCCCTCCAATGCATAGGCAGGCAGGGCGTGGCCGTATTCGATGAAGGACGTTTTGAGCGCCCCAATGTATTTGCGAATCGTTGACGCTTCAACACGCCCTTTGACGCTGCCCTGCCGGCAGAGCCGAATGACCCAGCGGGCCAGATAGAAAGCGATCGGAATAAGCGTTTTGGCTTGCTGCGCTTTTTCCACCGCCTTTTCCAGCTCATCCACGACCCGGATAAAACTGGGATGCCCCACTTTAACGGTATCGTCATTGTTGTCACGAAGCTGCCAATGTTGCTTAAAAATCTGATCCATCTGCCGGATAAAATCCATGCCTACTTTACGGGTGCGGGGCCATTTTTCATTCAGGGGTGATTCAAACAAGTCACGGTTATCATCGTTAACGCTTACGTCGTCGGCACGGTCAGTGCCCTCCGCGGCAACCGCTTCTTGAACAGTCTCGGTTTCGCGGGGTACTTGCCCGGTGATGTGCCGAAGCCATGCATGGCGCGGCAACGACGCTGAACCGGCTTCGCCGGTTTGATAGCCCACCAGCACGCCCGGCAGCCGCAGTTTGCTTTGTTCGGTAAACAAGGTGATGAGACCTTGCAAGGTCGATTCCGCGTTGGCAAATCGTTTGCCGCGCGCGGGTGCGATTCGCTTATACAGTTCGGCCACCAGCTTATGCAGTGTTTTAAGAATAGCTTTTTTCTGCGCCGGGACAAACCGAGGCTCGCGTAGCAGGGCTGCGGTGAGTGAATCGATCGGATAGCGTCTGAGATTGCGTCGGCCGCACTTAAGCTCCACAAAATGTGTTTCCTTCGTGTCGTCAAAAATAACCGAGACCGTGTTTTCGTCCAGCAATTTGTCAAGCACGGTTCGATCTAACACCCCCGCGTTGGCAATCAGGGCAAACAACGCGTAGGCGGCACGCCGGTCAAGCTGATCCGGCAAAAGCGGCGTGCGCAGTTGATTGAGCTCGTCGAGAAAGGCGTCTTTAAGCGCGTTGGCTTCGGCCGCGAGGACCAAACAATTTTCGTCAAACAACGAGGGGTCGTGGGCGATCAGGTGCTGAGGTTTGGGGATCATGATCCGCAGCCACTGGTCTGATTTGAGTTGACGAAGGAGGGTGCGAAGATGCTCGTGTCGCAATTGTCCGCGCCGATCTACAAAGGTTGTCTGCAATCGATCCAATTCCTGCACCATGTCCCGAACGGCCGCGTCGGTTAATTTATCGACACCGCCCACGGATTGAATCGCGTCATCCACCACGGTTTGCACAACGGCTTGATCGTTTAACTCTTGGCGGTCGCGTTCATACCGTCGTCTTGCTGCGCCAAACAAGGCTGCGTCGGGACGCGGCTGTGCCCTTTCATTTGGCATCGTCTGCCTGGCTATTTCAGGCACGCCGTTGACCGCATTAAAGCCAAGATTCAACAAAAAACGATTGGCCGATTGACGCGCCGCCTCAAACAGGCCATCGGGTGAATAAGGCGATTGCAGGGAAAGAGACGATGTGCCGATGTCAACGTGGCCGAGCAGCTGAGCAGACGCTTCCTCCGAGATGCCCTCCTTTAAAAAATGGGTGGCCAGGAGATGGCGGTGCAAATTCGTTGGATAATCCCAAGATGCAGGATACTGCGCGCGAAGCGCGGCACTTGAAAGTGAGTCCCAGTTAAGGTCGTCGTCCAATAAAAAGAAAAACGGAATGAAGGGCTCGGTGGGGTTTGCCAGTTGCTGCGTGAGACACGCTTTAAAGGCGTCTGCCCGCTCGGACAGCTGCGATAAAAGACCGGTTAAATGTGCGCGGTAGCGCATCAATTGTTCGCGGGCTAGGTCCGGCAACGGGACGAGTCGAACCGCGTGATCGCGTCCCAGAAATTTATCGTTGATCAGGGCATAGCCTAACCGTTCATCAATGGCCGCTGGGGTGTCGAACGGATCGTGCACCGGTCGATGCCCGGTCGCATACATCAACAGATGGATGGTGTAGATCACATAGTGATTGTGCCAACGTTTAAGAGATTGATCGTCTTGGCCGTCCGGAACAATGGCGGCGTGGAGCATCGGTGCTAATGTTGAGACAGCCGACAGCGGCGGATTTAAACGGCTTCCGACCCAACCTGGTTGTGCCTGGATGGGCGCAAAGTCAATCCCGATATCGCCGAAACCCCAGATTTCGCGTAAACATTCTTGGTAGGTTTCAGCGAGCGCATTCGCCCGGGCGGCGATGTAGTAAGCGCCGGATGGCGGCGGATCGATTGATGTACCCACGAGCCAGTAGGTCTGCGTCGCGCGCTGCGTTTTAGCGTAAACCTGGACACCTAAAATGCGGGCGATGCGTTTCGGGTGATACCGAAACACCTTGTTGCGCGCGTCGGTCACCCACGTTTTTAACCGTTTTTCCCCGTGATCGCGAGTCCAACCCAACGCGGCCAGAACGGACTGATCCGCGCGTGCTGTAGGCAAAAGTTTTTTTGCGGCTGACACGAGGAAAGTCGGGAGTGATAACTCGAGGGTGTCGACCGACAATTCGAGTGCCCCGGTCATTTGGGCCTTCGGTTTCCAGCCATGCGGGGGCCGTGGCACGGCTTTAACGTAAACACCGCGCTCGACATCAATGCCCGGTTTCTGGTCGCGGGAAAAGACCACCGACAGGACAGCGTCCGGTCGCATGCCCAGACACGTGGCCAATCCGGCGACCCAGGCCAATTTCTGGTTCTCAATATCAGAACTGTTCAAGCCAGTTTGAATGAGCTGGACCCAATTGCCGATTTCAAATGGGGTCAGCGTGGACCATTGATACTGCAAATGTTGGTTTTCAAGCGCGCTCCTAAACCCTTCACGAATGCCGATGGCGACGTCGGTGGCTTCGTCGACAGCAGGTTCATCCTCCGGTAGATCGGGTAGCGCATACGCCAATTCGATATCCGGTGGTTCGCCGGTTTCACCGGTGGGATCGAGTGGCACAAACTCGCGAATGAGCGTTGGCCTACGCGTGCGAGGCTGGACTTCCTCATTATCTTCGTCGTCGTCGTCGTCTTCGTCGTCATCGTCGAACGTCTCAATTCGAATCGGCTCCGTTGGCTCGACCGGCAGCGGATCGGGTTCATCCGTGGCATTCGGCGGTGACGGATTCAATGCGATATTGTTGGCAGTGGCCGACAAGGTTTTTTCGAGCCGTCTTAGCGCATCAATGAGGCTCTCGTCGGCCGAGCTAAACGCGGGTCCTGCCTTCATGTGTTGGTCAAACGCGGCCGCAATTTTTAGTGCGGAGGGGTAGTCGTCAGGCCATGCATCAGGGCAACGAGCGAGGCATGCCGCCCACTCTTTTTTTGTGCGATTGTGGGCCGCGCGGGCAATCACAAGAATATTGTTGGGTGATACTTTTTTCGGGGCCGCGGCGCCGATGAACGCGAGTGCAAGAAGGGGGGCTAAGGTCCGCGTGAACCGATCCTCGGCCAATCCCATAACGGCGATCAACGGGTGCTTGTCGAAAAGACCGCCGGTGAAGGCGCCTTGGGCCGATTGGCTTTTGGTGAGCTGAAAGGCGCTGAGATTAGGGTCGGCGATGAGCCGACGAAGTTGACTCGCCAATTCAATGTGGTGGGTGCCCCGCCAACGGTCGATCGCGCTAAAGGTGGCAGTGCTATTGTTGCAAACGGCGGATAAACTACCGGGCAGAACTAAAAGATCGAATGCGCGCTTCCAGCTTTCCCATTCCATTTCAAACGATGTTTTACCGATCTCCCCGTCAAGGATCGCGAGTTGGTGTGCGACCGATAGATCATCATTTTTATTCTTGATGGCGGTGTCCAAACTAGGCGTCAGAGGATTTTTTTATCGGACAATCGGTGGGAAAGGGCCGGTAAATTATGGCGAAATTGAAAAAATACTAAAATAATTTGCTGTTTTATATGTGTAAAAAAAGAAAGTATGTATAAATAATCAAATAATGAATAATTATAACCGTTACTTCGACCCGCAAAAAATCAATAGAAGCGTCGAACCCAAGGAAAAAAGCGGAGAAATTGCGCGGTAATCTTGAGCCGAATTTGAGTGTTTAATGGTTTGGCTGTCGATGTCATGTCGTCAGCCGCCGCCTTGATTCCCTTACGCTTCCCACGGATTAATGACGGTGACTTTGGCGACCCGATAGGGGCTCGTATCGCGCGACGCTACAATAAACCCCCGGGAGGCGGCGATTGCGGCAATGTAGCCATCGGGTGTTGGAAATCCTCTTCCAGAAACCTTGGCTGCCACAGCCAGATTGGCATAGTGCCGTGCTGCGTCGATGTCGAAAGGAAGCACGCGATCCGTGAATAGTCCCATCAAACTATCAAGGGTCTGTGCCAACATGTCCTTGCGCTTTCCCGCCGGGAGTGCGCCGATGCCAAACAGCAACTCGGCCAACGTCACACTGGTCAAATACAGCGTCTCGGCAGCCTGATCGTTCAGCCAATCCCTCACCGCCGGGTGTGGCTCGGGCTTCATCGTCTCGGAAACGACGTTAGTATCGAGAATGATCATTCAAAGCTATGCGGCTCGGCCGGTTTCTTGTCTCTGACTTGCTGGAAGATTTCGAAATCTTCGTTTGTCAGGCCGACCTTGAGGCTCAAGGCGGCAAGGGCGTCTCCCAGACGAACGCGGGTCTCGGGCTTGACCGCGCCTGCTAAAATCTCACGGACTTCGGCCTCGGTGCTGCGCCCATGTTGGGCTGCACGCACGCGCAATGCGCGGTGTACATCGTCGGGCAGATTGCGTAC